>Ga0209296_1000205_pt1 | contig 52723 bp, 33 predicted proteins | sample S_130206_EF_Meta_FD_187319 | JGI IMG/M metagenome (GOLD analysis project Ga0209296, IMG submission 187319) | Freshwater microbial communities from Lake Simoncouche, Canada to study carbon cycling - S_130206_EF_MetaG (SPAdes) (version 2) | ecosystem: Environmental > Aquatic > Freshwater > Lake ...
GGAGGTGCTTTGCCCACTCCACGCTTTGAATGTCACGTTTATCGCGATAATATAAATCGTGGTTACCAGGAATAAAATACACATGTTCAAAGTTGTCATTCATATGCTCCAATGCTCGTAGACTGTAACTCAGTGTGACAATGTTCAGGCTGGCTCGGTTGTTGTGCCAGTCGCCCAGGAACAAACAGGTTTCGCAACCTTCGGCTCGGGCCTTGGCAGTGGCCCATTTGACAAAATCCAAACAGTCATCGTTGTGTGTTTGACTGTTGGATTTTAAACCAAAGTGAATGTCTGTGAAGACCGCGGCTTTTTTAAATAGATTTGTCATCTACCCAGTATACTACTCTTCGTAGGTAATTACGACCGGACCGGACATGGCAGCCATACCTGCTTTGCCAGAGTTTTGTCGCGTCCATGAAGGATTCAGCCCGTTCATTTCCAAAATGTCATCACGGATGTTTTGATTTTTCTTTTCGATGTTCAGGATGCGAGTAAAACTATTAGTGATAGCGGCAGTATAATACGCAAAAGGGTTCTGCGATTTGGACTCGTCAAATTGCAGTCCGATTTGACTGAGTTGTAGCAGGGCTTGTCCGCGCATTTCTTCATTGTAAGTGTATCCTCTCCAGTTTGATCTTGTGGCATAACGCTCGCACAGTTTCATAAACATGGTGGCCAATTTGCGTGTCATGTTGCCATGATCCTTGGAAAACTCGCCGGAGTCCAGGTCGCCACGCCAGTGGCTTTTGCCCACTAGCACAGGGTTTTTGTCTTCGTCCAGTCTGTAGTGCCAAAACGGGGGAAAGTTCACACGCATGTGTGTGGGGTTAAGTACAACGTCCTCAACCAAGTCCGCTAGTGGATCTTCTATGACATCATCCAGGTCCAGGATGTCTTCAATCTTTTTCTTTTTGGTGGCGGTTTTGGGCACTTTCTTGGGCGCCATGGGTATGTGTTCCCAAGTCATAACACGAAAAACCACTTCCGTATTGGGTATTTTTTTAGGGTCAATCACTTCACCTGTTTCACGTTTGTGACGATCAGCACGATTGCGGCGTGCTTCTGCAATGGTCTTTTGATTGATTTTGCTTACTGAGGGCAGTATCATGTCAAACTGATGATCAGTTGTTCTGTCCCGAAAACTACAGTAGGTATTTTTGCTTAGATGTATTTCTTTTAAGATGTCACGGTTGTTAAGGTAGTTGACCTTGGCCGCGGGTTTTGCAATTAGTGTCATGCAATGGGTCTCCAGATATGTACTTATTGTAGCATATCTACAACATTTGTCAACCTCTTGTTAAACTGCGTGGTTAAAAAATTGGGTAAATAACGCATACAGGAATAAAAACATGGCACTCAGATCCGTCAACGACCCAGAATACACCAACCCCTATGGCATTGGTGCCCAGGAAGCGGACATTGCAAGAAGCAAAAAACTCATAGACCAACGCAAGGCCAATGAAGCACAATTAATTGCAGAACAGGCCAAGTATTCACGACAAGAACAAAAACGTTTGGAGGCTGATGCGGCAGCCGCAGCTGCCGCAGGTTCCCCCGATGCGGCTGCCAAGGCAGCCGCGGCCAAACAATACGCAGATGAAAAAGCCAGTGTTGCTGCCGATCTTGAACAGAATGGTCGGTTGCTGACAGAAACTGAAAAAGGCCTGCAAGAACACGAAGCAACTCTTGCTCGAATGCAAGCCAAGGAAGCCTCTATACCTCCCAACGTTAAGATTGTGAATGCTGGATCTGACCCAGCGGCACAATCTCCACCTACAGTGCCCGCGCTGAATGAGACCACGCCAAGTTCGTCAAGCCCCACACAAGTACCTGCAGATCAAGTTGCTGGATTTAGAATAGATCAAGTAAACAATGCGCCGCTGTCTGCACCTGTGCCTACTGATGTGAATCCATTGGGGCCAGTAACCAATGTTGACCTTACCCGACAACCTGAACTTGTGCCACTTGAACCTGGCAACAGCAACCCATTGCCTCCTGTAACCAATGTAGTGGTACAACCTGAACTTGTGCCACTTGAACCTGGCAACAACAACCCATTGCCTCCGGTGGCCAATGTGGTTGTTGAACCTCCACCTGTGCCAGTAGATCTAGAAACAGTGCCAGACAGTGCAAATCGGACCAGCAGTTATACTGGGACACCACCACCTGTAGATCCTGCAGTTGACCCAGGAGCCAGAAGCCCGTTTGGCGGTGGTGCCTTCAACGATGCAGCCGCAAGAAATCCCGAAGCAGCAGTAGATGCAGTGGCTGCCGCAGAGGCCGCTCAGCAACGAGCAACAGAACAGCGACTACAGGAACAACAGGCCATACAGGCACAGTTTCAGTCTCCTGCCAATGGTGACTGGCGAGTGAAATTAAAACTATCGCCCAATGCCACATACTTGTACAAAGACAATAGTGCAAACTCAATTTTGGCTCCATTGGCAGCCAGTGATGGCGTAGTGTTTCCTTATATGCCTGACATACAGACCACATACAATGCCAATTATGACACTACAGATTTAACACACTCAAACTACCGCGGATATTTTTACAAGAGTTCATATGTAGGCGACATCAACATCACCGGAACTTTTACTGCACAAAACACAGCCGAAGCCAACTATTTGTTAGCAGTGATACATTTCTTTCGGTCGGCTACAAAAATGTTTTATGGAGAAAAAGATTCATTTCGTGGTGCACCACCGCCCTTGGTGTATTTGTTTGGACTGGGGCAATATCAATTCAATGCACATCCTTGTGTGATTCGCAGTTTCAATTATAGTTTGCCCAATGATGTGGATTATATTAGAACCAAACCCAACAACTACAATGTGAATTTGAATAATACTTTGCCCAAAACAGAAAGCGGCGGCAATCCCATATCTGCAGTTATCGGCAGATTGAGAAATGCCCTGTTGCCCAAAGGTGCGCTGCCCAACGTGCCACAAGAATTAATCACAGTGAGTCAGAGTGTCAGCAACATAGACAATTCAACTTACGTGCCTACCAAAATCACAGTGACCATCAGTTTGTTGCCTATACAAACAAGAAATCAACAAAGCCAGCAATTCAGTGTCAAAGGATTTGCCAATGGCGACCTACTCAAAGGAGGGTTCTGGTAATGGCCAATTATGATTCAACCAGTCCTTATTTTCTCACAGGGTACAATCAGTTTTATCTTGATGTCATGGTGGACAGACCTTTGCCCAAAGAAAGCGATGATTTAAATTTTACCATCAATCTCACTTATCAATATCGCCCTGATCTGTTGGCCCATGACCTGTACAGTGACGCCAGACTGTGGTGGGTGTTTTATCAACGCAACCCCAACACACTCACAAAGCCCCCAGTGGATTTTACAGTAGGTACCACGATCTATCTGCCCAAGATTACCACACTCAAATCTGTGTTAGGATTCTAAAATGCCCTTGTATGGACCAGCAGTACCGCCAGTTCTTCCCAGCACACTGGAAGAACAACGTCGTCAAATATCTAACTATCAAGTTCCCACCCCACAAAACAGTCAAACAGGCCAAGATTTTGTAAATCAAACCAATACCAACATACGAGATGCTATTACTGCTACTCGAACGGCTCCTGCTACCAATAACAACAACAACAATCTACCATTGAATGGAACTGATGTTGGCACACCAACAAAAAATCCTTCAACAGTACAAGACGATGGAAAATTGCCTGAGGTAATAGTCACAGCAACTCGCGCTGATGTTGTTGGCGATCTTTCAGCCAGAGATGACATAACTCCTCAGCCCAACGTACTGGATAGATTTGCCAGTTATACCTACAGCGCCAGTGTGTACCTGATGAGTGCCCGGCAATACGAACGTTTGTTACTCAGTAATAAAAAGAACATCAACGGATACTTTTTGTTGTTTCAAAGCGGCGGCGCCCCTACCAACAAAGGTGGGTTCCTGGGCAAAGGTTCTGGCACTGTGAATGGCCAAGACCCAGGCACTGAAGGTCTTAATGCTGAGGGCGTTGACGACTTTGGGCGTAATCCTGCTTTTCCCCAAGATTTTTATATTGATTCAATTACCATAGACAATGCATTGCCAGGTCAACAAACACAGGCGGCACACATGGTCACTGATTTGAAATTCACTGTGGTAGAACCAGGCAATATCACACTGTTGGACAGATTGTATCGTGCAGTCCAAGATGCTGGACAAGTGAATGATTCCAATCAACCAGTCAACTACACAGCAGCAGTGTATCTCATGGTCATACGCTGGTACGGGTATGACATTAATGGCAATCTTGTACAAGTGGGCGCCGCCGATCCCACCACTGGGCTGACCGACCCCAACGCTGTGGTTGAAAAATTCATACCATTTCTTATTAAAAAAATCAACTGGAGTGTGAGTTCAAAACTAGTCACCTATGATTTTGAATGTGCGCCAGTGGCACAAATGGTTGCTGGTTACACACGCCGCGGCACAATACCTTATGATGCACAATTCACTGCGTCATCGGTGCGTGAGTTGCTGGGCGGAGAATTGCAATTTGTAACACCTGCCAGCACCACCAACTTAGCCACCAACAGACAAGCGTCAGTGCGAGCAGTTGACAATGCCATTGCCGCCACAGGATCACCGCCCAAAGCATCAGGTGCTCCTACTTCCAGTCAAGTGGTCAAACAAGGACTCATGGCATCTCTAAATAAGTATCAACAAGAGTTGGTCAAAAAAGGCAAATACGAAGTGGCCGATACTTATTCAATAGAGTTTGATCAAAATCCTGACTTCCCTGATCTCAACATTGCTGATGCCACATTGAGATTGCCCGGCAGCACAGTTACTCAAAATAGAACTTCAATGGGCGTGGCTGCTGAGACAGATCCCAATAAAACATTAAATCCTGACACCGATTCAATGAAGATCAACAATCGCAATTACAGCATCACAGCCGGTATGCAAATAATACAAGTGATTGACCTGGTGATTCGCAACAGCAGTTACATCGCCAAACAACAGTTGACCACTATAGATGCCAGCGGTGTTGAACGACCTGATGCACAAGCACAGAAAAAACCCATGTCTTGGTTTAAAATCAGCATGGAAGCAAAACAAGGCAAATATGACAAACTGCGCAGAGACTATGCTTACGATATTGTATTTGTTGTGACTCCTTACACTCTGCAAGATTTTGACTCAACATATTTTCCGTTGACCAAATTTCGTGGAGTTCATAAATCATATCCCTACTGGTTTACAGGACAAAACACAGCGGTGTTGGATTTCACTGCCAACTTCAACAATCTCTATAACCTAACTGTGACTGGCACCAGCAAAGAAGATTCAGGTACTGCGGCCATACGTAGAAATTTCACTTCCAGCATGCGAGACATAGCCAAGTATACCTATGCAGCCAGCAGTACAGAAAACAGAACAGGCGAAGACGGACGAGCATTGGAAGCACAAGCCAATGCTGCTGAGTATCTTTACAGTCCTGGCAACATGGGCGACGGGCATTTGCGTATCATTGGCGACCCTGCTTGGATACAACAAGGCAGCATGGCCGGCAGAGTCAGTGCTGCAGAATTCAGTTATTCTCCATTTTTACCTGATGGCACCATAAATTTTGATGCACAACAAGTGATGTATGAAGTTGCTTGGCAAAGACCAAATGATTATGATTTAAACACTGGCCTAGCAGATCCGTATGCAGGTGGCGATACAAAAAATCGACTGCCAATACAAAGTTCAGTGTACCTGGCCAACCGAGTGATCAGTGAATTCAAACAAGGCAAGTTCGAGCAAACTATCAAAGGTTCATATTTCCGCTTCCCCAAACCTGACGGATCAAACACTGTGGGCAAGTCGGCCTCAACTGTGGCAACCAATGGTGCATCTTTGAGAGATGCACAAAATAGAGCCGCAGGTAACGACAGTGTAACAGACAATCCCATATTGGCCAGACGAAACGCACAGTCACCAACGGCTGCATTGACTAATGGCAACTCCGCCTTGGACAACGGTGTAAAAACTGCGGCAGCAGCCGTTGAAAGCGGTGCTATTCCAGCAGCCGTACAACCAGCAACAAACATTGGCAGTTCTTCATCAGTGTCACCGGTGAACAGCAACAATACAATTGCACCGTCAGCATATCCACGAGCACCCACTGGGTCAGGAGTTAACCCTATTACATTTGCAGAAAACTCTCCACCGCCGTTAAATACCAACCCATACGCTCTGGCCGGGCGTACACAAACCATAGTTAAAGAAGCATAAGGAGCAACTTTGTCAGAAGATGTACAACGCAGTAGAGGTCGCCCTACAAACTATAAATTAGACCGCGGAGGTGTGCCAGCAGAGTTTGGCCCATTCTCAGGCATAGTGATGAACAATTCAGACCCCACACGAGCAGGGCGTTTGCAAGTGTACATTGAAACATTTGCTGGTATCGATAAAAATGACAGTTCCAAATGGATCACAGTGAGTTATTTGCCAGGGTTCTTTGGATACACTCCAATGGGCAAAACAGCCGACAATGATTTTGGTTCTTATCCAGGCAATCAAAATTCTTATGGCATGTGGTTTACACCGCCAGACATTGGCATTCAGGTGCTGTGTGTTTTTGCCAATGGAGACAGAAATTTAGGATATTATATTGGTGTTGTTCCAAGCAACGGTATAGGCCACATGGTACCAGCCATTGGTGCAGCCGGAAGTTATGTGTCAGGCAACAAAAATCAAGAAGCATACTTTACAAATGCATCACTATTGCCAGTCACAGAGATCAACACCAACAACGAAAAAATTGTGAACTCCAGTGAATTTTTCAAGCAGGCAAAACCTGTGCAAGGTGTAGTAGCGCAAGCACTGTTTCAACAAGGCATCAGCGAAGACATAGAACGTGGTCCTATACAATCTAGTAGTCAAAGAGAAAGCCCCAGTGCTGTTTTTGGGGTAAGCACACCGGGGGTGGCTGTGTATCAGGGCGGCATGAGCCCTGATGATCTTCGTAAGAAAGTAAAAGCCGGCGAACTCAAACCCGAAGATGCACAAGTGATCAGCCGCATGGGCGGTCACACTCTTGTGATGGATGACGGTGACATTGACGGCAAAAATGCCTTGTTCAGACTGCGCACAGCCAAAGGGCATCAGATCACCATGAACGACTCGGGCAACTTCTTTTACATATTGCATGCCAATGGACAAACTTGGCTGGAGTTTGGTCAAGAAGGCACAGTAGATGTGTTCAGCACCAACAGTGTAAACATCCGCACACAAGGTGACATCAACTTGCATGCTGATCGTGACATCAACATGTATGCTGGCCGTAATTTAAAAATGAAAGCCATGTCTAATATTAATTTGGAAGCCGATGCTGATCTCACTGCTACTGTGAAAAAAGATATAACAATATACAGCAAAGCCAAGATAGGTATCAAAGCAGATGGCACAATGGCCTTACAAAGTGCAGGTGGGTCCTGGAACGGTGGTGAATCATTGTTGTTTACTGCTGGCGGCATAGATTTAAATGGGCCCACAGCACCTGCAGTGACACCACCCAAGCCCATACAAAAAACCACCATGGATGATGTGACTTTTAGCACAGGTACAGGATGGAAAGTACAAAAAGACAAACTGGAAAGTATTGTAACCCGAGCACCCACACACGAGCCCTATCCTTATCACAACAAGGGAGTGGCAGTGGAAACTCAGTTTGAACCAGGCAAACCAACACCACCACCGGGTGCTACGCCTGTACCTGCTGGTGTGGAGATATCAGCCAAATGAGTATTTTTAATTTTACCAATCCAGTCAACGGGCAGCCTTTTGAAATCAAAGGTCCACCGAGTCTCAGTTTTGAACAAGCCAAGGCCATATTTGACAAGCAGGTCAGTGCTGGCAGTTTGGTAGGATTCAAAAAAGGTGATGTGCTCAGTGCCGCCACACAGGCCGCGGATGGGCTGGCTGCTGCCCAAGCGCAACTGGCACAAGCGGCCAAAGGCATTGGTGGTGACTTGTCAGGAGCCATTAAAAATATACCCGGAGTTGGTGACATAGCAGCACAAGCACAGTCTGTGGCCAGCAAAACACTGTCAGGAATATCGGCCGCTGTGAGCAATTTGCCAGTGGCCAATGGCATTAATGTAGCAGACTTTGCCAAACAAGGTGCGTCTCTTGTGCCTATACAAGGATTGGGTATCTCTGATGTCACGGCCGCCATGAGTTCGGCCAGCAAACTTGTGGGACAGGCATCGAGCGCAATATCAGACACTCTGGGTGCAGGAAAATTTGGATTTGATGCATCACAGTTGGAATCAGTTGGAGTGCTCAAACCAGGCACCGCGGCCACGTATTTAAAACAAGGTATTAATTCACTGACTGACGTGTTGAAAAGCCCAGCGGTGTTTACTGGTAAAGATGGTATCAACAGTCTAGACAGTTTGCTGGGCTCAGTGCCAACTCAAGATGGTATTCAACAACAACTCATGAGTCAAGGACTCAATGCGGTCAAACAATTAGGCATACCCACAGACAAATTAAGTACCGCATCACTGGCCGGCCTGGCCAACAATGCCGCCAAAAGCATACCCACCACACTGGACTGGGCCAAAGGACTGCCGTTACCAGCAGACATCAAGTCTAAATTTGATACCGCAGCCAGAGACGGAGCATTTGCAGCAGATTTTGCAAACTTCAAAGTGGATGATCCAATGAAAGCAGTGATCACTCCGTTGCCGGCGGTTGACACAGTCAACAGACAAACTGTGGATGCAGCCAGCAAACGCATTGTGGGCAACGACAAAGTTCCCACGGTAAAATACAGTGCGTCAGATCAAATTGATGCACAAAAAGAAGCGTTTGCAATACAAAAGAAATTTGGGGAAATAAAAACAATTGATTTGTACATCAAACGAGATGCAATAGGAAGAAGTGGTAACACTAATAATCCTTCTGCTGTGATTCTGCAACTTGAAGATCTGCTGGGCGAAGTTGCATTAGTAGACAGCAAACTGTTGGATCTCAAACGGCAGGCTGAGCGGGTGGTTCGCATTGAGCCAGCAGCGTCTATAGTACTAACAAGCATTGACAAAGAAATCAAAGATCTGATTGGGTTTAGAAAACGTATTGAAACTACCATAGAGAAACTTAAAGAATTTATTGCGCAAAGTACCACTGCCTAACAGCCATAAATATTGCTATGACCACATTTATCGGCTTCAACACCATCAATCAATTCAAAAAGTTCACACTCACAGACTTTGATTTAATTCAGAGAGACTTGTTGAACGCCTTTAGCATTCGTCAAGGTGAACTGCCTGGACGTCCAGGATATGGCACTGCACTGTGGGACTTTGTGTTTGAAAATCAAGTTGAACAACTGTCACAACAACTACGTGCCGAAGTTCAACGTGTGGCAGGTGGTGATCCCAGATTCACCATCAATGATATACAGATGTTTCCCCAGGAAAATGGTATATTGATACAACTTCAAATCACTGTTATCAACACCACTAACGCTGAGATTCTCAGCATATTCTTCGACGAACAAACTCGTAATGCCAGTTACGTATAACTACGCCGTTTTTATTATTAATAAATAAAGCACGGACGAGACAAAAATGGCAACAACCACAAGACAAACAGCAATATTTGGCGTAGAAGATTGGAAGCAAATCTACCAAACTTACCGCGAAGCCGACTTTCAAAGTTACGACTTTGAAACTCTTCGTAAAAGTTTCATTGACTATTTGCGTTTGTACTATCCTGAAACATTCAATGACTACATTGAATCCAGTGAATTTATTGCCTTGCTGGATGTTATGGCGTTCATGGGACAGGCACTGGCATTCCGTACAGACTTAAACACTCGCGAAAACTACATAGACACTGCTGAACGCAGAGATTCAGTGGTTCGTCTTGCTAACCTAGTGAGTTACACTGCCAAGCGCAACACAGCCGCAGAAGGTTTTCTCAAAGTATTCAACGTTACCACAACTGAAAATGTTGTGGATTACAACGGGGTCAATCTCAGCAATGTTACTATTAATTGGGCCGACCCAACCAATCCTGATTGGCAAGAGCAGTTTACAGCCATTATCAATGCCAGTCTTGTGGACAGTCAAAAAGTAGGCCGCCCAGGCAATCGACAGACCATTCTGGGCGTGGACACTGCTGAATATGGTATCAATTTAGTGTCAGGATTTTTACCTGTAATTCCTTACACTGCCACAGTGGACGGCATTAGCATGCCTTTCGAAGCCACAACTTCTACTTCAGTTGGAAAAGACTATGTGTACGAACCTGCTCCTGCGCCCAACACAGTGTTCAACATGCTGTTTAGAAACGATCAACTGGGATTTCAATCAGCCAACACTGGTTACTTTTTCTATTTTAAACAAGGTATATTGCAAAATCAAGATTTTAATTTAGCTGAACGCATTGCCAACCGCACAGTGGACATCAACGTTGAAGGTGTAAACAACGACGATCGCTGGTTGTTTCAACTGGACAACATTGGCAACATCAGCCGCGAATGGCAATTTGTTGAAAACGTGTATACCGCGGCTGAACAACGCAACAATATTTTGCAACCAATTTATTCAGTGACTTCTAGAGCCAATGACCAAATTACCATGGTGTTTGGTGATGGGGTGTTTTCAGAGATCCCTGTGGGCATATTCCGTGCATATGTTCGTGCATCAAATGGTTTGCAATACATTATCAATCCTGAAGAAATGCAAAATGTGGTGTTGCCCATCAGTTATACTGATCGCAACGGCAACTTGCAGACTATTACATTCACTTGTGGCATCACACGTCCTGTGAGCAACAGCCAAGCACGTGAACCCATTGGCGAAATCAAGCAACGTGCTCCTGCACGTTACTACACACAGAACCGCATGGTCAACGGCGAAGACTACAACCTGTTCCCTTATACCCAATACAATTCAATTATTAAAAGCAAGGCGTTGAACCGTGCCAGCATTGGTACCAGTCGCTATCTTGACCTTGTGGACAACACAGGCAAGTACTCGTCAACTAATACCTTCTCAAGTGATGGCGGTATATGGCGTCAAAATATTTTGCCAACTATTTTGTTTTCATACACCAACCGTAACGAGATTGCAGATATCATTACCAATCAGGTGCAACCTGATATTGATGGTAATACTGTGCGACAATTTTATTATTCAAATTTTCCGCGTATCACATCCACTACTCAACCTACAGGAATTACCTGGTTGAATGGTTATACCTGGAATCAAAGTACAACACTGGCCAATGAAACTACTGGCTATTTTAGAAACACAACTACCAGTGCTACCTGGCCTGATGGTACTCCTATTCCAGTGGGAGATACCACTACCACAATGTTTAAATATGTGATACCAGGCAGTTTGATCAAGTTTGTACCACCCACTGGCTATTACTTTGACCGCAACAACAAGTTGGTCCAAGGTACCCCTATGAAAGCCGACGAACGCATGGAAATTTGGGCCAGTCCCCAACAAATCGTGGGCGATGGTTACAATGGCGGCCTGGGCAATCTAAGCACAGGTGCTGGACCGGTCACAATCAACAACTTTGTACCTTCTGGGGCAATTGTAGACACTATTATTCCGTTGTTTGTAACTGACCTCCCTAATGCTGTTGAACAAGCCATGGCCGAACAAATACTGTTGTACCGTAACTTTGGGCTAGGGTACGACAACAATGGTGACATAACTGGTACCCCTTATACCTGGTATATCATATACAGCACTAATCTTGATGCATATTCACAAAGCAACTCTGCGCCATGGAGTCAACAGTATGCTGGCAATACATCTGGAGCCAATCTTGATGCCAGTTGGTTGGTGCAATTTGTGGTACAAAATCAAAACTACACTATCACATTCCGCGGGTTGAGTTACAACTTTGGGTCGGTACTGCAAACAAGATTTTTCTTCTACGAAGATCAACTGGTGTACGACAGTCGTACAGGTACAATTATCAAAGACTTTATTAATGTGCTGGCCGTGAATACACAGCCTGATTCAACAGCACCTCTACCTGGTGATATCTATACCACAATCATTGGGCAACCTGTAGAAAGCGATGGTTATGTTGACGATTTCCAAGTGTTGGTAAGTTATCGTGACAGTGACAATGATGGGGTGCCAGACAATCCAGATTTCTTTGATGAGATTGTTGGTAGTGCTACCACTGCTGGACCATTTGTGTTCTTGCAACAAACTGTGGACTTTGACAACTTGCAACGTTACTTGCTGGTTGAAGAAGGCATTGTGATATACAACTATGGTACATTGGACGAAATTGAATTGGCCAAAACTGAATGGACACCAGGACAAGTGTTTTATGCCTATGAAGAAGATGCGTTTTATCAACTCAGTATCAGTGTAACTGGTGTGCGTACTATCATTTCAGTAACTGGGTGGATTGCAAAAACTGGCAGACAAAGTTTGTATTTTCAATACCGTCATAACTCGCCACTGACCAACAGAATTGACCCAGGCTCTACCAACATCATTGACTTGTATGTGGTCACACTGGGTTACTATACTTCATATCAGAATTGGTTGAGAGATACCACTGGTACTGTTACAGAGCCAGCATTACCCACCATTGATCAGTTATCAACTGACTATCAAGCACTGCAAGATTACAAAATGATTTCAGACAATATTGTGGTCAACTCGGTGATATTCAAACCACTGTTTGGTCCCAAGGCTGCACAAGAACTACGTGCCACTATCAAAGTCATACGTGCGCAGAATAGCACGGCCAGCACCAGCGAGATCAAGAGTTCAGTATTGGCAGAGATGAACACATATTTTAGCATTGACAAATGGAATTTTGGTGATACTTTCTACTTCTCAGAGTTGGCAGCGTATTTGCACCGTCAACTAGGAACCATTATCAGTTCTGTGGTGCTGGTGCCATTAGACCAACAAAAGAGTTTTGGTGACTTGTATGAAATTCGCAGTCAGCCTAACGAAATTTTTGCAAATGGTGCAACCATTGACAACATTGATGTTATTGAAGCATTGACCAGTACCAACTTGCGTACTGCACCTGGCAGTGGAGTAATTTAATGGCACGAACTAGATCAGTTGATTTTTTACCAGAAATTTTTAGAACTCCGGTTAACAAACAATTCTTAGCAGCAACTCTTGACCAAATGGTTCAAGAACCAAAATTTAAAAAGACACAAGGTTTCATTGGACGCACGGTGGGTCCTGGCGTGAATCCCAATGACAGTTATGTAGTTGAACCAGATGTCACTAGACAAGACTATCAACTTGAACCAGGTGTTATTAGCCTCGAAGCCGATACTCAAAATGTCAAGAACGTCATAACTTATCCTGGCATGAATGATGCAATTGGATTCCAAGGCGGCGATCAGGCTCGTGCTGACCAACTGTACAATAGTGAATATTATACCTGGGATCCATTTGTTGATTACGATGCGTTCATCAATTTCAGTCAATATTTTTGGTTGCCTAGTGGACCAGAAACAGTGGATGTACGGTCGCTTGGTGTCCCAACCAATGATAATTTTGTGGTCACAAGAGAAAATGGTGTTTACACGTTCTCAGGACTATCTGGTAACAATCCCACAATTGATGTGGTGCGCGGCGGCAGTTATACATTCCAAGTAGCACAAAATACCAAAGAAACTGTGAACTATCGTGTCACAAACAATAGTACCACCTCATACCTGATTGACTTCCAGGCCAACCCAACACTGACGTTGGCACGTGGTAATACCTATGTGTTCAACATTACACTCAATGGTGTATATCCTTTTTGGATCAAAACTGCGCTGAGTCTGGGCACCGGTGATGCATACAATTCAGGCGTGTTGCGAAACGGCAGTAGTTTTGGTCTGGTGACATTTGTTGTGCCACAGGATGCTCCTGACACATTGTACTATGTCAGCGAGAATCAAACTAACTTGCGAGGCACAATCAACATTGTTGACGGCACGCCTGGTACTGGACCTGGATTTTGGATTCAAACCGCCCCGGGAGTGGATGGTGTTGTGCCTACAACTCCCAATCTCAGTAACCGCGGTGTTTATGGTGTGACCAACAACGGTGAAGACCTGGGCATAGTAACATTTGACGTGCCACAAAAAACTGCACAAGAATTTTACTATAATCTCACCGACGTAGGCCCAATAGACTTGTTGACAGAATTAAAATTCAATCAAATTAACAATCAGCCACTGGCACAATTTATTGAAACCTATGGCGGCATTGACGGTACCACATATCTCAATGGTCGTACACTGGTGTTTACAAATGATATTGCAGATGCAGAAGATGGCGGCTGGATTGAAACCACATTCTATGACCCACTGCCTAGACTGGATTCATTCAACGGTGCAGTGGGCAGTTACGATTCTATCAACTTTGATCAGTCTACTCAAGTGCCACTGGCAGATCGATATCAAGTATGGCAAATTAGCACAGTAGACCGCAATGGTGTGGAATATATCAGCCTAGCAAAAATTGCTGATGTTGGGATCAATGAAAAATTTACCATCAGTTATGGCAACACATACAGCAATACCAGTTGGTACAAAAACGCTGTTGGTTATTTTCAACGCATACCTTTGTTGACAGCGTTGTTCAACGAGTTGTATTATCAGGATGGCACTGATCCAGAAATTTTTGGTAAAATTCGTCTGCTAGACCAAACAGAAACCAGTACAATTTTTGTTGATCAGATCATTGGACAAAAAACTTATACCAGCCCCAATGGTGTGGCATTTACCAATGGTCTCAAAGTGCGTTTCACTGGTGATGTACTGCCAGTTAGTTACAGTTCAGGTACTACCACATTTACTTGTACTGCTACTCAAGCAGGCAGCAACTACATCACATGTAGTTCAACCGCAGGATTGTATGAAGGCGAAGAAATTGTATTCTCAGGCACTGCTGCTGGTGGCATTGTGGCTGGACAAAGCTATTACATCAAGTCTATAGCAGCCAATGGCATTCAATTCTCAATAGCCACTGTGACCGACGGCGCAACATTTGAATTGAGCACTGCCACTGTGGTAGGATTTACTGCGGTGGCCATTGCCAACAATGAATACTATGTAGCAGGAGTTGGCACAGCAATTGAATTGCTGCCAGTGCGAAACTTTGTTACTCCAGAAACTTATGTGGTTGATGCCAGAGACAGTACTATTGCCACAGAGCCAGGGGAAGTAGACTATCTCACAATTGATCGCGCCAGCAAAGATTTGAATGCATGGACTCGTAGCAATCGTTGGTTCCATGTAGAAGTTATCCAAGCCAGTGCCACCTACAACAATACTGTGGCCACGTTGGACAACAACTATCGCGCTAAAAGACCTATCATCAACTTCAGACCCAACATTAGATTGTACAACATGGGTACTGAAGGCAAACAGCCAGTGGACATCATTGACTTTTCAGAAACAGATGCACTTAGCAACATTGAAGGCAGCACAGGATACTCAGTTGATGGCTATACATTTGTCGATGGTACTCGTGTAATTTTTGCCGCTGACTCAGACCCTGAAGTACGCGATAAAATTTATGTGGTGCAATTTATCACCCCCGACAGTGTGGCACCGTTGATTACACAACCAATCATCACTCTTGTGCTGGCCAGCGACGGCGCAGTGTTGTTGGATCAAAGTGTGGTATGCCTTGAAGGAACCACACAAAAAGGTATAAGTTTTTGGTACGATGGTGTGCAATGGACCGAAGCACAACAAAAAACTAGCGTACAACAAGCACCGTTGTTCAATGTGTATGATTTGGCCGGCATCAGTTTTGGCGACCGAGCCAAATACCCATCCAGCACATTTACGGGCAGCAAATTGTTCAGTTATGCTGTGGGTGATACCGGCATACTTGATCCTATTTTGCAATTTCCGTTGCAATATTTGAACATCAACAACGTTGGTGACATTGTGTTTGAAAACAACTTGTACAAAGACACGTTTTTGTATGTAGAAGACAATGTGTCAATCACATCAGACATTAGTTCGGGAGTGGCTAGAGAATACATAGACCGTACTACATTTGGCAAACTAATTGGTTGGCAAACTGCGGCAGCAAGCAGCCAACAATATCAACAGTTTAAATTTACATACACTGGACAGACACTAAAACTTGATGTGGCAGTTGGTACTGCCACAGTGCTGCCCCCAATAAAAATTTATGTAAGTTCAGGTTACTTGATGCCTGATGAATACAGTTATCTTGTGGGCACTGACAACACAACTATTACTTTGATCAAAACTTATTTGCCCACAGATATCATTGAGGTGTTGGTGCTGAGTGAGCAGACCAGTTCAACTGCATTTTATCAGGTTCCGATCAACTTACAAAATAATCCGTTGAATACCAACAGTCCTAGTTTTACACTGGGCACAATTCGCACACACTACGAAAGCATTTGCGAAAACTTGTTGACCCTGTCAGGCCCGGTCAACGGTGCAAACAACACCAGAGACTTGGGAAATCTTGTACCTTATGGCGCAACAATACTGCAACAAAGTTCTCCCCTGACCTTGGCTGGATATTTCTTGCGCAGTGAAAAATACAACATATTTTCAAGCCTGCAATACAACAGCAATGAATATTTGAAATTCAAAGGTCAGATGTTGAACACTGCAATTCAACAAGTGGTTCAATTTCAAACTGCCGGCGAAATACTTGATATTGCCATGGCTGACATCACTTTGGGACGTATTGAATCGCAGCCATTTTATTGGAGTGATATGATACCTGCTGGTGCAGTGTATCAAACCACAACATTTACTATATCAAACACCACCAACGATACATTTGATACTATTGATGTTTACAACTATACATCCGCCAACTATCAAGGCATGAATGTGTACTTGAATGGTGAGATTCTCACCAGAGATCTTGATTATGTTGTGGCCACAGATGGTCCTCGAATTGTTGTATCAGTAACATTGACTTTGGGCGATGTGCTGACCATAAATGAATACTCTGCTACCTATGGTAGTTTTGTGCCTAATACTCCTACCAAATTAGGTTTGTATCCTGCATTTCGTCCAGAAATTATCACACAAAAAACCAGCTCAGGCTCACAAACGGTAATCGTAGGGCACGATGGCAGTATTACTCGAACATTTGGCGATATCAGAGATGATGTACTGTTGGAATTTGAAACAAGAATATTCAACAACTTGAAACTGGACGGAAATCCCGTGCCAATCAGTATTACTGAAGTTCTCCCAGGGCAGTTCAGAAACACTGGATACAGTATAAGTGATATCAACAATATCTTGAGCACAGACTTTTTGAGTTATGTGGCCTGGAACAAACTGGATTACAAAACACAAGATTACTCGGCTGCCAATGAATTTTCTTGGAACTACAGTGGAAGTACCAGTCGATTAGACAATGCAACATTGCCCGGCGCATGGCGCGGCATCAATCGCTACTACTATGACACACAACAACCTGAAGAAACACCTTGGCAAATGTTGGGATTCTCAATTCGCCCAACCTGGTGGAATCTGGTGTACGGCGATGGCCCATACACTCAAGACAACTTGGTGTTGTGGGACGACTTGGAAGCAGGTTATGTTGCAGACCCTGTTGCTCCGTATTATCTTCCAGAATATGCAAGACCTGGATTAACGTCAGTTATCCCCACCAGCACAGAAGGTGCATTATTAAGTCCGTTTGATTCAGTTGTGGGCACATACAATGATACCACGTTCCGCAAGAGTTGGAGTGTAGGTGACGGTGGCCCAGTGGAAGCATCATGGTGGAATAGCAGTGCATATCCATTTGCTGTCATGCGACTGTTGGCATTGACTCGTCCCGCCAAATTCTTTGCATTGTTTGCAGATCGTGACTTGTACAAGTTTGACGCAGACCTTGATCAATATCTCTACAACAATCGTTATAGACTCAATGCCAATGATTTGGAAATATACGGCAACGGAGTCAGCAAAGCCAGTTACATTGACTGGATTGTGGACTTTAATCGCCAAAGCGGTATGGACAGCACTGCTGATCTCACTGCTGACCTTGGTGCACTGGATGTGAGATTGTGCTACAGAATGGCCAGTTTCTCAGACAAACAGTACATCAAAATTTACACTGAAAAGTCTAGCCCTAACTCAACCAACACAACTTTCTTGATTCCTGACGAAAGTTATGACTTGGTATTGTACAAGAATCAACCATTTGACCGTGCCAGTTATTCAGCAGTTGTGATACAAAAAGTTGCAGGTGGCTACGCAGTGTTTGGTTACAGCACATCACAGCCGTACTTCAACATAATTCAAAGTATCTACGCCGGACGTTTGCAAACTTACAGTGCAGGCGGTATCAGTGTACAAGTACCAACATTTTACACAAACAATGTTACGCAGATCCCATATGGATTTATTTTTGCCAGCGAAACAGCAGTATCTGACTTTTTGTTGAGTTATGGACAGTACTTAGAACGACAAGGTTTAGTATTTGACAATCGCACCAATGGGTATGAATTAAACTGGGGACAGATGGTCAATGAGTTTTTGTACTGGAGTCAGCAAGGTTGGGACGAAAATGCCTTAATTAATTTGAATCCATTGGCATTCAAACTCAGCATCTCTCGTGACAATGCTGTGGTAGATAGCATTGCTGCACAAACATCTGACAATATTCTATTAGATCAGAATCGTAGAGAGTTGCCCACACGCAATCTTATTATCACACGACTAGATAACACGTTCACTTGTGAACCTGCCACAGATCAAACACTCAGTTATATTGATTTAAAATACACTTCTTATGAACACATGATTGTGTTGAACAATGCCAGTGTGTTTGGCGATTTGATTTATCAACCTGTGACAGGTGCTCGTCAAAGTCGATTAAATTTAATTGCTGTGACCACCACTGAATGGAACGGTTCAGTAGATGCACAGGGCTTTATTCTCAACCAAGACAACATTCAAGACTGGAATTCATATTCAACATATACCAAAGGCCAAATTGTCAAGTACAAAGGAGCCTATTGGTCAGCAGCCACGATTGTGCAACCCACAGCAGTATTCAACGCCAACGACTGGCTGGCCAGTGATTACACTCGTATTGAACTGGGCTTGTTGCCTAACTTGGCCAACAAGGCAAACCAATTACAAAACAGTTACAATATAAACTCGGCCAATCTTGAAACAGACAATGACCTGTTGAGTTACGGCTTGATTGGATTCCGTCCGCGCCAATACATGACATCATTAAATCTTGATGATGTCAGCCAATTGAATGTGTACAGACAATTCTTAGGCTCAAAAGGTACCATACTCAGTGCCGAACTGTTTGCTCAGGCCAACCTGGGTAAAGAATCTGCGGACTACAGTATCTACGAAAACTGGGCAGTACAACGTGCAGTGTATGGTGCCAATGCCAATCGCAGTTTCTTCCAGTTGCGATTGAATCGTGCATTGTTGGATTCCAACCCCAGTTTAATACAAATTGTCAATCCTCAGGAAACCAGTCAAGCAGATCAAACTGTTTTGGTGTCAGATATATGGCGCCAAAGTTACAATATCACTTCCCCAGACATACTGCCTACCACTACCACATTACCCACAGACATAGCACTGCCAACAGCAGGTTATGTGAATCTCAATGATGTGGACATCACAGTGTTTAATATTGACAATACCGATAGTCTGGCTGCAAACATCAATTCAATTGGTGTTGGTACAAATGTATGGGTGGCAAAGATTAATGCATATGATTGGGCTATTTACAGAACTCAATCAGTTCCAGGCACTATCAATCACGTGTGCGACAACTTAGATGGAACCAGTTTGGTCATATTCTCTGGACAACACGGGCTCACAGCCAACGACAAACTGGTCATACGATTCTTTGACACCGAAGTTGATGGTGTATACTCTGTAATCAGTGTGGTAAGTCTTGACACAATCACTGTTGCATTTAGTTTTACAGGTGATCGTACAGTAGTCAACGGAACAGGGCTAGGTTTTACTTTACAAACTCAGCGTGTTGCCCAAGCCAGCGATGTATTGAATCTTCCTTACGCTAACACTATTGAACCAGGAGCCAAAGTTTGGGTAGACGACAATGGCAGCGGACTGTGGACCGTGCTTGAAAAACAAGAAGTGTTTACTGAATTATTGGGATTGAGTCCTGCAGAAGTTGACCAAGGCGAACAATACGGCAGTGCAATAGCACAAGCACAAAATAGATATGCTGCCTTGGTTGGCAGTCCAAGATATCGATTCCCAGTAGGCGCCACACAATGGACCATTGCTAATGAATATGTTGAATTTTCAATTGTGTATGTGCCAGATCCTTTGCAGACAGAATTTTTCTATGCACCTGCACCTGTGCCACAAGGCATCAGCATTTATAACACTGCATACTGGACTCCGTATCCATTGACCAACTTACCACCACGTGGCGGAGTTTATGTGTACGTCAAAAGCGACAGCAATGTGTATGCACCAGTCAGTGCCCTGGCACCCAATGACGCTGTGTTAAGTCTTGATGTGTTAGACGTCAGTGGCGGCCCATACAATGGGCAAACTGCGGCACGTGAGTATGGTACTAGTGTGGATTTCGGCAATCAAACCTGGGCAGTGGCCGGAGCACCGGGCAGTTTAGGGTCAACTGGCACAGTGGACAATGGTTATGCTGTGGTCATTTTCAGAGATCCACAACTGGCGGCACCTGGAAATATTCCTTATGGCCAGTGGCAATTGTTGACCAGCCCAGGATCTATCACTGCCGCTGAAGAATTTGGTTACAGTGTTGCAATCAGTCAAGATGAACGCTGGATGTATATTGGCGCACCTGGTGCGAATGCTGTGTATGCATACGGCCGTGTGGACTGGGAGTTGCAGAATCTCAAAGCAGTGGGCGATGGCGCAACCACCAATTATTTCATTGGCGATGTAATCAAGATTGATGCCAACACACAACTCACAGTCAGTGTTGACGGCGATGAACAAATTTTAGGCACAGACTATGTTGTGCTTAATTCATTGACCATGGTGGTGTTTACTACACCTCCTGCAGAAGGCAACGCCATTGAGATTATTAGAACCAGTCGTAAGATTCTTGACTATCAAGCCACTTACAACGTAAGCCAGTCTGCAACCAGTGGTGCAGGACTAGGAGCCAAGTTTACTGTGGTGTATCAACGTAACGAAGTTGGACAGCCTGCAGCCGGCAAAGGCTTGGTATCAGTTACCACAGGTGGTGCAAATTACACAGTGTCTGACACTATAACTTTGAGTGCTGCCAGTTTTGGTGGCGCCCTAGCCAATGGTAACATCACTCTCACAGTGACCAGCATAGGTGCAGGAGGATCAGTTACTGGATTTTCCACTGCCTACACGCCGTCAGTGTTAGTAAGCACATTCTCATTGAATGAATATTTGTTTAGTGCTGACAACATTTACAGTTTTACTTTGTTGGTAGATGGTGTAGTACAACGTCCTAACATTGACTATACATTTAACAATGCCACATGTGATGTGACATTTGCAGCAGCATCTAATCCGCCCGCAGGTGCAAGTATTATTGTACGTGCCGAAGGCTATTTTGAATATTCAGGCACAATCACATACGCCGGTTCACAAGCAGGTGATAGATTTGGGCACACAGTCAGCACCAGCACTGATGGTCGACAAGTATTGATTGGTGCACCATATACCACAGAATCTAGTCTCACCGAAGCAGGCACAGTGTATGTGTTTGATCGAGATGTACAGCGATTCTTCTACGGCACCGAAGGATCAACTGTGTCGTTTACAGTATTAGGATCAGTGTCAGAACCAGTTAGCGTGTTGGTCAACAACACATTCTTTGTGAACGAATTGAGTGCAGCACCTGATGAAACTGACACATTCTCAGTGAACGGCAACACTATTACCATACTTGGCAATTTACAAGTGGGCGACATTATTGAGATTGAAACCAATAATTTCCAGTTTGTACAGGCAGTTGCACAAAACGCAGTAGAAGAGTTTTCTAACTTTGGATATGCAACAGACCTGTGCAGTTATAATTGCAGTTTGTATGTTGGAGCACTAAACAGCAGTCTCCAACAGTTAAAAGGTGGTGTGGTTGAACGCCATGTCAATCAAAGCCGTGCATATGGAATTACCACAGCCACAGTGGCCAATGCCAACTTAGATAGCGGCGATACTATCAGAATCAACAACCAAGATGTTGTGGTTCCCAATGCATGGAGTAATACTGCATCTTATGCAACAGATACTGTGGTGTACAACTTCAGTGCTGCCACTGCAATAACTTCAATATATTTGAGTTTGCAAAACGTACCTGCAGGCACTGCACTGTCCAACACTTCGTATTGGACAACAATCACAACAACTGCAATCACTGCCAGTGCAGAAGTACGTGCGTTGGCCGCACAAATCAATGTAGATGTGCCCAATGTACAGGCCACAGTTGACATTGACGGGTATTTAACTATTGCTGTTCAGAACTCAGCAGCAGCACCAGTGGGCAACAAACTAAATGTTGCACCAGGCAGTGTTGGCACTACATTTGCTGATCTTGAGTTTGAAACTTATGTGTTTACACAAACAATCAACAGTCCATATCCTGCAGACTATGCAGGATTTGGCAGCAGTTTAAGTATAGAAGATAGTGCTATAAATCTAGTGGTTGGTGCACCTCGCGGCACATTGTACTTGATCACAATTTTTGACCTCAACAACACTGTGTTTGACGAAGCGGCCACAGATTTCTTTGATCAAACTGTACAAAGTGGTGCAGTTTACACCTACGATTTGTTGGCCAGTGCCACACCATCGGTCAGCAACCCAGACAAGTTTGTGTTTGGTCAACAAATTGACAATCCTGATGTGGTATCTTACGACCAGTATGGCACAGCAGTAAACTACACCGATGGTGTGTTGTTCACAGGTGCGCCCGGCAACGAATTTGAAGACAGCACACTCACAGCAAACTATGGACGAGTATTTGTGAGTACCAACGAAACTCGCACACCTTCGTGGACTGTGTTGCGTGAGCAGAAACCTGTGGTAGATGTGAGATTGTTGAACTCTGTTTACTCATATGATAGACTCACATCGGCCACCACACAGTATTACGATTTCTTTAATCCGCTGCAAGGCAAGATTCTTGGAGCCGCCAGACAAAACTTGGACTATATTGGTGCAGTAGATCCTGCCAGTTACAATGTTGGCCCTGTTGGCATACGTGGCACCACCTGGGGACAAAGTCGTGTGGGCGAGACCTGGTGGAATACCAGCACAGTGAGATTTATTGATCCCAATCAGGATGATATTGTGTATGCAAGTCGTCGTTGGGGGCAAGTGTTTCCAGGCAGCACTGTGGACGTTTATCAATGGATTGTGAGCACAGCACCTCCTGCAAACTATGTAGGGGAAGGAACTCCATATAGCATTGATAGTTATGTGGTAAACACTGTATTAAGTACCAATGGTATTTTTAATACTGAATATTATTTTTGGGTGCGCGGTATAACTGCTACTGCCACACAAAAAGGCAAAACTCTGCCAGTCAGCACTGTGGCCAACTATATTGAGAACCCCAGAGCATCGGGTATAACTTATCTTGCACCCATTGATGCTAGTACCATTGCACTGTACAATGCCGGCAATTACATCAATGCACAAGACACTATCATCAGCATTGAGTTTGACAAAGAACTCACTGAAGACAATGTTCACGTTGAATACGAGTTGGTTGCGCAGGATCGAGAAGACGCATTCATCAGCAGAAACTTATATCGCAAAATGCAAGACAGTTTTTGTGGGGTTGATACCAACGGCAGTTTAGTACCTGACATCAATCTTGGAGTGGCAGAACGTTATGGTGTGCAGTTCCGCCCACGCCAAAGCATGTTTGTGGATAGATTCGCAGCGTTGAGAAACTACTTAACTCGGGCCAACTCAGTGCTGGCAAGATATCCTATTTCTGAAAGCCGTCAATTTGTGTTGTTGAACAGCAGCGAACCTGAGCCATTGCCAGGATCGGGTGCATGGAACAAACGTGTGGAAAATTTAGAAATACTAGAGTTCCAAAATATCAGTACTGTAGCATTGGGATACAAATATCTAGTAGTAAGCGATTCTAGCAACAGAGGACTGTGGACAATTTACACTGTTGAAGAAAGAGATACTGGTGCCGGTATTGTAAGAGTTTTGCAATTGACTCAGGTACAAAATTATGACACCACACAATACTGGAGTTATATCAATTGGTACTTGCCAGGATACAATAGCAGTAGCAAAATTATTGCTGAAGTTCCAAATGTAGCCAGTTTAGATACGTTGAATGTCTCTGTTGGCAGTAGTGTAAAGGTCACTGCCAATAGCCTGGGTAAATTTGAAATTTATTTACGTGGTGCTACTGGATTTGAACGTGTGGGATTGCAAGATGGCACCATTGAATTTTCTGCACAATTATGGAATTACCAACTAGGACGGTTTGGATTTGACGTTGAAGTTTTTGACGCTCAGTATTATGACCAAGAACCTGTGATTGAAACACGCAAGATCATACAGGCCATCAATGAAGAATTATTCATTGATGATTTGCAAATTGAACGCAATCGTCAACTGACATTGATGTTCAACTTTGTGCTCAGCGAATTCGCTGCTCCTGAATGGTTGGTTAAAACTAGTCTGATTGATGTGGAACACAGAATTCGTAGTTTGACCAAATTTCAAAACTACAGTCGTGACAATCAAGAGTTTGTGCTGGACTATATTCAAGAAGTCAAACCCTATCATGTGCAAGTCAGAGAATTTAACCTGCGATACAATGGCTTTGATCAATGGTTTGGAGACATAGCTGACTTTGATTTACCGGCATACTATAATACCAGTTTGCAGATACCTCAATTTACCAGTCCCATCTTGTTGCCGTATGCTCACAGTACTGCATTTAATTCTGAAACCAACACGCTAAGTGATTTACCAGCCAACTCAACAGTCTGGTCATCTTGGCCATATAGCCAATGGTACGGCAATTATCTATTGAGACTGGATTCTGTTGAATTGATCAACGGTGGGTCAGGTTACACTGAACCTCCTGTGATTGAAATTACCCCTAACCCCAATGACCCTGCACCAGAAATACTAGCACAAGCCGTTGCGGTGTTAAATGGCCAAGGACAAGTTGTTGGCATAAATGTCACAGTCAACGGTGCAGGCTATCATTCCACACCAACAGTTACTTTCATTGGTGGCAATGGCTCTGGAGCCATTGCATATCCACGCATGACAAATGATGTTGTTCGTCAATTCCGTACAGTAATTAGATATGACCGATTCCAGTACCAAACTACTATACAGACTTGGAGTAGCCAAGGAACTTACGAAAACGGAACTTTGGTTCGCTATGATAATCGTGTATGGTCCGCACTCAATGCTGACGGCAGTAGTGCAGTAGTTGGCCCGACATTTGATCTAGAAAATTGGCAATTGGTCAACGCAGCCACATACACTTATCCAGGCAGCACACAGGCCACTGGATTGACTGGTGTAGACCGAACTATGGGCCTGTACGTTCCTGGAGCCAATGAGTTTGGATTAGAGTTACCGCTGTTGGTAGATGGAGTAGACTATCCTGGCGTACAAGTATGGGGCGATTACTTCACAGGCACACAAACACTGGACGCCAACTATCAAAGTGAGTTTGCTGACATTTATCTCGGCGAACGTTTCTCAGACATCAATGTAGACGGCGGCGAGTTCATTGGACCATATGAAGGTCATGCACCAGAAGAACTGGTAAACGGATCAGAGTACGATACCTTGGACATGCGTATCTACACTCGCCCAGGTGCAGACTGGCAAAACGACGGGCACGGGTTTCAAATTGGCACAATTCGTTACACATTTGAACCAGGTATTACATTTGATTACAGTTGGGCTGGAATTGTAGAACATCCATTCAATATTGTTGTGTCTAATTTGACCACTGGTCGGGTGCTGACCAGAGATATTGATTATGTTGTTAACTGGAACGACAGCACAGTTACCATCAACAACAATGTCAATTCAGGTGCTATTATCAGCATAGATGTTTATGAAATTGGTGGCGGAAGTCAGTTGTTCAAAGGCAACTACACAGGTGCAGATGTTATAGCAGACAACAAAACAATAATTATTCCAGTTGGATACAAAGAGATTGTGGATGTTGATGTGTTTGTAAACGGCAATTTGGTAGCACTTCCTGAAATTGAACCATACACTGCCAGTCAAGTTTATAATCAAAACAACACGTATCAATCCATTGATATTGTATTCAACAACAATCAACTGGCAGTGACCAACACAGTGAGTGTTTACAATTTGGTCACTTGTAATAACACCAGCGCATTAACAATTGGTCAGCCAATAGTGTTCACTGGCACAGTGTTTGGCGGAATTATTGCAGGACAAGAATACTACGTGCAGGGAATTCTCAACGGCACACAATTCTACATAACAAATATTGCAGGGTCTACCGCTCCTTTGGCATTGACCACAGCGTCAGGACTAATGACTGGATCACCAAAAGGCGCATACTATCGTGCTATCCAAACAGTTCCTCCAGGAATTTTGTTGACTGACATCAACTATTGGATACCGTTTGTTCCTTCAGTTCGTAGCAAGATTAGAATTACTGCTTCTATCAGCGCCAATGATGAAATATCAGTACTGGTATTAGGCGATGCAAACAGTATCACAGTGACTGATACTCAAGCATCGGGCAATGCTATTGTATTATTGGGATCAACTGCATCTTTAAGCGTGGGACAAACTGTCACATTCTCAGGTTATAGTTTGGGTGGTGTACTAACTGGAACTACCTACCAGATACTCAGTATCATTGACGACTCCATGAGCGCAATTACTATCACAGAAGATGGTGTAACAGAAGTTTCTTTGATCGACGACGAAGCCGCTTGGTCTGGAGAATGTGTGGCAAAATTTGTGCCCACAACTTTTCAAAGTTGGAGCACTCCAGTAATTGAAACATTTATTGTAGATCAAAACATCATTGACAACGGATCAGTGGAAATAGATAATGCACCTACATTCAGCAACCCAGCCAACATGATTGTCATGGTCAATGGATATAGAATACTTGGCCCAAGTTGTATAGAATGGATTGGCGATGGCACCACATCTAGTTTTGGTTTGCCACAACGCATGGGCTCTAGTTTTTCTCAATCGCTTATTGATGCAGTCAATGACATACAGGTGTATGTAGATGGCGTGCTACAAAAACAATCATTTGGTGCCGAAGACGGGGTATACAGTGTTACAACCTGGGATGGAAGCAATACTCCTGGACGACAAGTTGTGTTTGATACTGTGCCAGTTGACGGTGCAGTTATTTTAATTGCAGTCAGCACCATTGCAGACTGTGAGTTTGCATACAATCCTGTTGTGCCAGAATTTACATCTACCTTGCAAATTTCCAGCACACTTAACTTGGGCGATATTGTTCAAGTTATCACGTGGAATGATACCCGTGAACAAAATGCATTGACATTGACGTTTGCTGGCCCAGTACAAACAGGTACAACAATCTTTCAAGCATACGATACCACAGACTATGACAGCCCAACGCTGAATGATCCCACTCAACCACTGCCTGGCGAGTTTGCTTATGAAGTTGGCACATCAAGTCCAATCAATGACTTTGACTTGTTGCGCACCAACATTGATGCCAGCAGATTATGGGTAACATTGGATGGCTATAGATTATTTGAAGGCAGTGATTATACAATTCAAGGACAATATTTAATATTAGCGCAAGGTGCAATTAGTGCGGCTGAAGAATTGATTGTCACTGAGTTTACTAATTCTGTTGTGCCAGAAGCAATAGCATTCCGTGTGTTCCAAGACATGCGAGGAGTACAAGCCACTTATAGAATGACCACAGCCACTACTACACAAGTGGCACAAACTGTCAGCGCCACAACCGATGTCATTTACGTGGAAAATGCAGCAGCGTTGAGCGAGCCAGACTTACCTGCTGGTGTGTTTGGCATCATAACCATTGATGGCGAGCGTATTATGTACAGATATCGTAATCTAGTTACCAACAGTGTTTCTGGATTGCAACGTGGCACAGCCGGCACAGCAACAAATAGTCATACTGTAGGCGCAGATGTGTATGACATTGGTCGTGGCAACTTGTTGAATGTTCAATACCAAGACTATGTGGTAAAAGACACAGGCATGGGCGATGGCACCACTGCGGTATTTTATGCACCTAGCATTGATATTGCTGATTTTGGTGATTCTAGCACAATATACGTAGAAAGCATTGAAGTATATGTGGGCGGTACACGCCAATACAACTACAGTGATACTACAGCCAACAGTGAATATCGTTACATTGTTTCTTTATTTGACCCATTGGCGATCGAGTTCATAGTTGATGATACGTACTCGGCGCCGGCTGCCGGCAGCGAAGTGACCATACTGCAACGCCGTGGCCAGACGTGGTATCAACCAGCCGACGGTAACCCCAGCAACGGTATTGCATTACAAGAAACTGATACAATAGCCGCAAGGTTTTTGTGTGACAGATAACACGGATAAATAAAAGACCATGTCAAACACAGCACCAAAACAGGCAACCGAAGCACAAAAAACTGCACCACAGGCCCGCCGCCCAAACGAAACCGGTACAATTAGTGTGCAAGCGCACATGCGAATTTTTGATCCAAAAACTCAGAAAACTTACGTGGAGGGGCGAGCATGATTCAGCCTGGACTGTGCAAAATTGAGGGATTTGTTAAAATACACGACCCCAAAACTGGCGAAGTGCTGGTGGACAAAAAGAATGCAATTCACTACGAGAATATTAGTTTGGCCATGGCTCAAACTCTGAGCGATCGCAACACTGGTTATATCTACGAAATGGCATTTGGCAATGGTGGATCCAGCGTGGATCCCACAGGCGTTATCACTTATTTGCCCCCAAACACCACTGGTCAGAACGCTGACTTGTACAATCAAACCTACGCCAAAGTAGTAGATGACAATTCTGCTGCAGATACTGACCCTGAAAACAACAAAATGACACCGTTGCATGTGAGTGGCAATGTTTACAGTGATATTTTGGTAACATGTTTGTTGGACTACGGCGAACCTCCAGAACAGCAAGCATTTGACAATTCAACCAATTTCAGTGGTGAATTTGTATTTGACGAACTTGGATTAAAAACATGGAATGGGGCAGTAGATAATTTACGCTTGATCACACACGTGATTTTCCATCCTGTACAAAAGAGTTTGAATCGTCAGATTCAAATTGATTACACCCTGCGTATACAGACGCTGAGTAACATAAATGCTGTATAAATATAGCAACTAGGAACCTTTGACATGGCATATACAATCAATCTAACAGACGGCACAGTTTTTGCTACCATTGCTGATGGTACAATTAATACATCAAGTGCAATGATCTTGGTGGGCAAAAACTACGCTGGATACGGTGAATTTTTGGACGAAAACTTTATCCACTTGTTGGAAAATGGTTCAAATACCACTGCACCGGCATCTCCACTGACTGGTCAATTGTGGTGGGATAAAACCAACAATTTGCTAAAAGTTTACAACGGTTCTATTTTCAAAACAATTAGTGCTGCTACGGCTTCCGCCAGCCAGCCAGCCAGCAATGTCACAGGTGATTTGTGGTACGACACTACCAATCAACAGTTGAAAGTATATACTGGTGCAAGCTTCTTGGTTGTGGGGCCTGGATATTCTCAAGCACAAGGTACGTCAGGTGCTATTCCTGAAACAATTTTAAACAACGTCGGTGCCACACGATACATTACTAGTTTGTATGTGAACAATGTGCGTGTGGCCATTGTTTATGATGGTGCAAGTTTTACTCCTGAAGCTGCATTGGTCACCGCTTTCCCAACTATTTTCCCTGGCATGACATTGAGTGCAAGTGTGTCCGGCGCAGTATTTGCTGGTAGTGCTACTAACGCACAGTTGTTAGACAGTCTAGACAGCAGTCAATTCATGCGCAGCGACACCAACACTTCCACAACTGGTGTGTTGCGTGTGCAAACCAATACTGGCTTGTTTGTTGGGTCAGCCAACGTGTTCAACGTCAACACCACTACCACAGATGCCAACATCAAGAGCAATATTTCTGGTGGTAATTTAATCATACAAGCCAACGTTAGCGGCACAACATATACTGTGGCCACTGCATATGGTGCCAATGGCGTATTTGCTATTGCTAACGCTGCCACAGTGGGCACAACATTGGGCGTAACTGGCAACAGCTCAGGCGGCAATTTGACTACTGGCGGCCAGGTATCAGCAGTTGGTAATATTACCGGCGGTAATATTATCACCGGTGCATTGATGCAAGCCGCCACAATCAGTGCCACTGCCAACGTACAAGCAGGTAACTTGCGCACTGCTGGACAAGTAAGTGCAACTGGTAACATCACATCGGCTGCTAATATTGCAGGTACTTATTTCTTGGGCAATGGTTCGCAACTGACAGGATTGAGTTTGGGGGTTAGTGTCACTAAATTTGTGAATGGAACCACAGAAGGCAATATTGGCGTGTCTGGAGGCAACGTTAATTTTGACGTAGGTGGTGTGGCCAACGTATTAGTGCTCACAACTGGTACTGCATATTTTGCCGGCAACGTCAGCACAATTGGCATTGAGAAAACTGGCACAAACGCAATCGGTAATATTGGATCTAGTTCAAACTACTTCAACCGTGTGTTTGCCACTGCTACCACAGCATTGTACGCTGACGTTGCAGAACGCTTTGCTGCCGATGAGTTGTTGGAACCTGGCACAGTTGTGGAATTGGGCGGTGCTAAAGAAATTACCCGATCTACTGAAGATTTAAGTGAAAATGTATTTGGCGTTATAAGTACAAGACCGGCCTACACCATGAACGGCGGAGCCGGTGATGATGACACCCATCCAGCGGTTGCAATGACAGGTCGAGTTCCTGTAAAATGTGTGGGTACAATACGCAAAGGTGATCGACTTGTGAGTGCTGGTGAAGGTGTTGCAAGAGCAGCACAATCTGGTGAAGCCACAGCATTCAACGTGATTGGCCGCTCACTGGAAAACAAACACACACCAGAACTAGGAACAATCGAAGCGATTGTAACGATCAAATAATAGGGAACGAGATATGACATATTCAAGTGGCGGCTTAATTCAGGCAGCAGATTACAATGGTTTTGTAAGCACCAACGTTGGCGCCAATCTCAATGCGGTGTTGAACACAGCATACGGACAAACTGCTGTTGCTACGGTGGCGGCGTTAGGCACGGTCAGTGCCACACAGTGGGCCAGTCTGGTCAACAGTACTGCCAGCATGGGCACACATACAAACACTACAATCACTGCAAGATCGGCACCAGCTGCAGGACAAACCATCAACGTGTTGGCTGCTGTCAACACTGACTTGACCAACATTTACAACAATCGCTACAATGCTTATGCAGTGGGCAGTCAATTTACAGGTTGGACCGGCACCAACTCAAAGACCTCACAAACTGGCACCGACGGTGGCGCAGTCTGGACTATTACATTTACCAATGTGGTGACCTGGACCAGTTCTGCTGCCGCAACTTATTTTTTCAACGCCGGCGGTCTGATCAAAATTGACGTGGCAAAAAGTTCAACTGGACTTACAGGTGATCCAGAGTGGAATGACTTGGCCACCACCTTGTGCGGTGACATTTGGATTTCTGGTCTGGCCACTAGTCATACCATTGCTGGTGTTGCATATACTGGAACAACCAAAATTGGCGGGTCAGGTATTCCCAACACATTGAGCACAGGTACTGGTTGGGATGCATTGGTTGCTGGCGCTGCTGCTACTATTGTTTACAAACAGTTTGCTGACACAGCGCCTTATACTTCAAACTATATTCAACACACTCTTGCAAAAAATGCTGCCAGTACTGCATTAACTATCACCACTACCTGGGTAGCAGCAGATACCAACGTACCTCCCACAGGTGGTACTGATCCAATTTCGGGCGGTACAGCCGCATCGGGTGCAACTCCTGGCACAGCACCTTGTACCATTGTCACATACTATCCACCAGAAACAACCAATCTCTCCAATACCTGGGGCACACCCACTGTGGTTGCTTCAACAGCCTAACCAAAAGGGGCAACAGCCCCTTTACTTTTCTTTGCTTTCCCTGTATAATGCATTATGAATACTGATGCCTTGGTTGCTCACGCACGAGCAAGATTTGATCATGCAGCCGCACGCCGGGTGCTAAAAGAAAAATACGAAGCACGAATGGTGTTTGCCCACGGGGGTGGGATGTGGCGAGCAGGACCAGAATTACTGACTGTGCTGTTGGCCTGCGCACAAGACAAGGATGTTGTGATACTAGACCTGTATGAGACTCCGGTGCAGATCACGGTAACAGACTTGTTTGCTAAGGCGCACGAGCGTTGGCAAGAACAAATGAATGCATGGCAGGTGGAATGGCAAGAACTAAACAAAAAACGCTGAGTCAAGGTGTGTTAATCTTTGCTTTCAACAATGAAGCAACAGATTACATTGCCATGGCTGCATGGTCGGCTAAAAACATTCGCAGGCATTTGAACTTGCCCGTGGCTGTGGTCACAGACAATCCTGCGGCTGCCGCACAGCACAAATTTGAACACATCATTGCCACTGTAGCAGACACTGGTGGTACAAGACACTTTGCGGATTACAATGCCAACGTGACTTGGCACAATGCCGGACGTATCAATGCCTATGAACTGTCACCATTTGACCAAACCTTAGTACTGGATGCTGACTATGTGATAGCCAGTGATCGATTATTGGAAGTACTAACAATACCACAACAGTTTGCAGCCTTCAAAGATGGATTTGACCCCAGCAGTACGACCATGCTTGAAACATTTGGTGCGTACGATATGCCCATGTGGTGGGCCACCGTAATGATGTTCCGACGTGGCAATATCAGCCAATACATATTTGATTCAATGCAAATGATACGCAACAACTGGCAGCACTATCGAGACTTGTATGGCATACATCAAAGCAACTATCGCAATGACTATGCCCTGAGTATTGCTCTAGGCTTGGTAGCAGGGGCTGAACAATCAGTGCATGACATATTTTTTCCCATGCTCAATGTCATGCCAGATCATGGATTGACTTGGGTGGAACAAGATCATTATGAAATTGAATACACCAATACTGAAGGTAGACGGAAAACTTTGAGTTGGGCTGGATTAGACTTTCATGCCATGTGCAAAAAACACCTGGAGGTGATAGTTGCAGCCCATTGACGAACAAGGTTATGTGATTGTTGCAGTCAACAGCGACACTGTGGATTATTTGGACTGTGCTAAAACTCTGGCCAAGACCATACGCTACTGGGATCCATCAGCACGAATCTGTTTGATCACAGATAGCTCTTATACAGATCCCTTTTACGATCACTACAGACAACTTGTGCCACAGGAGAATCCTTATGCCAATGATGCACAACTGTTCAAGCTCACACCATTTCGTGAAACTATCAAACTAGAAGCAGACATGTTTGTTGTATCACCTATCTCTCATTGGTGGGATCAGTTTAGACACAGAGATGTTGTAGTATCAACTGGTTGTAGAGATTGGCAAGACAACGTCAGCACAGCAAGAAACTATCGCCGTGTGTTTGATGCCAACAACTTGCCCGATGTTTACAATGCCATTACTTACTGGCGGCGCAGTGAAACTGCCCGAGAGTTTTTTGGCTGGGTAGGCAACATATTTGCCAATTGGGCAGAGTTTCGAAAACTCATAAAGTTTCCTGATGAAACACCGTCTACTGATCTTGTGTATGCCATGGCAGCAGAGATCATGGGTCGGGATCGTGTGACCATGCCATTCAGCACATATCCAAAAATAGTGCATATGAAACGACACATAACAGGAACTGCCACTGAAGCCTGGACCAAGGAACTAGTTTGGGAATATCAAGACATGCGCCTGCGTATACAAACTGTGGCGCAGACAGGTGCGTTTCATTACAATGTCAAAGAATGGCGAGCATGACACCCGAAGATTTTTGGTCAATACTGCACAATATACCAGATCCCAAACCAGTGTTTTATCGCTTGTATCATGATGGTCAAGGACACCCGCTATTCTACAGCATGGAGGATCAGCCTGGTACATACATTGAGATTGACCAAGAGACTTTTGCTCATAACGCCATGAATGTGCGTGTTCGCAATGGCAAGTTAGTAGAAGTAGTCTGGTCAATAACTACAAAACTGGTCCCTGGCAACTCTGGATCCCCTTGTCATCCTGACAATGTCGCTGTAATCGTTGCTGAGGACCAACCTCATATTCGCTGGAGCAAGCAAACATATGAATCAAATTGACATTGCAGACTTGGACTGCATATACTTGAGTTACGACGAGCCCGAAAAAGAAGAATTCTGGGTTCGAATCAAAAACATGGTGCCCTGGGCCACGCGAGTAGATGGCATCAAAGGATCAGATGCCGCACACAAGGCCGCGGCCGCTGCCAGCACCACTGAACGTTTTATACTCATTGACGGTGACAACATTCCTGATGCTGCCTTTTTCAATCAAACCTTGACATTCTCTACCCCTGACTGGGAACAAGCGGTGTTTCGTTGGCGAGCAAGAAATCACATCAATGGCTTAATGTACGGCAATGGCGGATTGAGTTCATGGACACGTGAGTTTGTGTTCAACATGCGCACACACGAAGCCACAGACGGACGTGCAGAAACTGAAGTGGAGTTTTGTTTTGATCCCTTGTATTGGGCCATGTATGACTGTTACTCAACCACATATCCCAATGGATCTGCATTTCAGGCCTGGCGTGCCGGCTTCCGGGAAGGGGTAAAAATGTGCTTGAATAAAGGCGCACGACCCACAGTGGAAGAGTTTCAACAACAGGTGCATCAACGTAACTTGGATCATTTGACCATATGGCATAACATTGGTGCTGATGTCAACAATGGACCCTGGGCCATAGCTGGCGCCAGACAGGGCACATACATGACCATGCTCACAAACTGGGATCATCGTGAAGTGCAAGATTTTGATGCCTTGGCAGAAATATGGAACACAGTTAAAGATGCAGAACCAAGATTGTTGGGCGGGCGTGTAGCAGATGAGTTGCATGGTCAGTTGGACTTGCCCATGGCCATCTTTGAAGGTGAACAAAGCCGATTCTTCAAACAACATTACCGATCAAACTGGTCGAACCGTGGCATCATGGTGAGAGAGATTGATGTGATCCGCCAACAAGAAGGCTGGTAATGAACAAAGGTGATGAGTTAGTAGGAACCAAAAGCAAGTTCTTGAACTCTGCGGAACACATGAAAGAGCAATTGGGTCCTGCACTTTGTCTGGCCAAATGGAAGCAAGTGAGTTTGCATCTGACAACAGGTCTCAACAATAGTTGTTATCATCCGCCGTTGCATCCTATTGATCCCGAAACAATAAAGATCGATCCTTCTGCACTACACAACACTGGGTTTAAAAAAACACAACGGAAAATCATGCTCAAGCAAGAGCAGCCCTCAGAATGCTCTTACTGTTGGAACATGGAGAACGAAGGTAAGTTAAGTGACCGACACTATCGTTCAGGTGAGCCTTGGGCCGTAGCGGATTTTGAAAAGATAAAGAATAGCACAGGAGAAGAAAATGTCATTCCCAGTTATGTTGAAGTTAATTTTAATCACGCTTGCAATCTGCGGTGTAGTTATTGCAGCCCTCAGTTTAGTAGTTCATGGGCAGATGAAGTCGCTAGACATGGAGCATATCCTACCTTGGTGCCTCATAATGCTCCTGAGCATTTTGCTGGCAGCCGTGGTCCTATTCCCGTTCGAGAATCAAACCCCTATGTTGACGCCTTCTGGGCCTGGTGGCCAGACCTGTATCCTCACCTAGAACATTTTCGCATGACTGGTGGTGAGCCACTCATGGATAAAAATACCTATCGTGTGTTTGACTATGTACTGGAGAATCCCAGCCCCAAGTTACATTTGAATGTCACAAGCAACTTTTCAGTAGATGAAAAGTCATGGCAAAAGTATTTGAGTTATGTCAAACAAATATGTGATGGCCGTATTGAACATTTCATGCAGTATGTGAGTCTGGATGGCTGGGGAGAACAGGCAGAATACATGCGCAATGGACTAGACTTTGATCTGTTGTGGGATCGAGTAAACCAGTTCCTCACAGAAGTGCCCAACTACTCAAGTCTTACGTTTATTATCACAATGAACAATTTGAGTGTGACCAGTTTGGACAAACTGTTTGCTGGCATCTTGGGCTTGAGAAAAGTATACAGCAACACTTATCAACGTGTGTGGTTTGACACACCGGTGTTGCGCGAGCCAGCGTGGCAAAGCCTACAAATCTTGCCCGAAAGTTACGCAGAGAAATTGGAATGGTTGTGGGCCTGGATGGTACGACAGATTGAAACAGAAGAAGTACCGTTTAAAGGATTTAAAGACTATGAACTGCATAGACTGGACCGTGACATCGCCTGGATGAGATCGGCACAGTTGACAGATCACAGTCGTGCAAAAGCAGACTTTTATCGTTTCTTCAGTGAACATGATCGTCGTCGCGGCACAGACTTCTTAAAGACATTTCCAGAGATGCGGTCATGGTGGGAGGAGTGTGCGTATCATGCTAGGCAATCGTAAAATCATTGTGGACGAGTGGGCCGAAGTATGGGACTTGCTCAAGCCCTATGCTGATGGCAGTTTCTGGCAGTGGTCAGATGTTGTACTTGATCCCAACAACGTGTATATTGTTGGACGTGTGATACTAAAAAACAACTGGACAGCAATAACGGAATGGGCCCAACAGTACCCGAGCCGTATAGTATTTTCCAATCCTGCCGAGGGCAGTGAAACCATACTGTTACAACTCACACGCCTGCGCATCAAAGAACAAGTTCGCCGAGGTGAAATTTTACTACTGACATCTGGGAACTTAGAACCAGGCTGGAATTATTGTAAAACCGACTGCTACTTCTCCAATATTGTAGAATACTTGGAAAACTTACGTGCGCACGAGTCTTACCCTGACGTGTATCACAAACAAAACAAGCCATATGACTTTCTATTCCTAAACGGACGACTGCGTCCACATCGCAAGTATTTGATAGATGCCATGCGTGATCGACAGTTATTGAATCGAGCACTGTGGACCAATCTCAATGACCGTGTGGAAATGGCCTGGAGTAGTAGTCTACAAACTGACAACTCTGAACCCATACGATTGTTGCCGCTGCAATACGAAATTGATCGTGCTTTACCCAATATGAGCACAGTGCCCACAGGATTTGTAAAACATCATTTGTTTGACAATACCTGGGGCGATGCTGAAATCAATCCTGCTGCCTACATTGACACCTACTTCAGTGTGGTAACAGAAACCATATTTGATTACCCGTATACGTTTCGTACAGAAAAGATCTGGAAGCCCATGATCATGGGCCATCCGTTTGTGGCCGCTGCCAATCGTGGATACTATAAGGATTTACACTCAGCAGGATTCCAAACATTTGGAAATCTAATCGACGAAAGTTTTGATCAGATAGACGATCCACGAGATCGTGCCAACAGAATAGTTGACGTGGTAGCAGATATATGTTATAATGGTGCTGCCAGTTTCTTGGAGTCAGCCAGATCCGTTTGTAAATACAACTATCAACAACTTCGCGAACACAATCGTCGTGAACGTGCAGAACTACCCAAACGACTGGCCCAATACATCAATGAATGATTTAGAATTTAAACAACAGGTCTTGGACCCGTTATCCACAAGTTTTTGTGCAGCGAAGTGGTACAATGCTACCATTTGGTTAGGAAGTGGGCAGACCACAAGTTGCCATCACCCGCCAGCTCATTTGATTGACGTTGATAAAGTCAATAACAACTCTAGGCTGCTGCACAATACTGATCAGAAAAAAGAAGACCGGCGTAAAATGTTAGCCGGCAAACGTCCAGCAGGCTGTGAATACTGCTGGAAGATTGAAGACATGCACACTGATGCAGTATCAGACCGTGTGTATAAAAGTAAAATTTATCCCATAGAGGCCTTACATGAAGCAGTTAAAACTCCCGTTGAACATGATGTCAATCTTAGAACTCTTGAAATCAGTTTCGATAGGACTTGTCAATTTGCTTGTTCTTATTGCAATCCTGCTTTTAGTTCCACTTGGGTCAATGATATACGCCGGCATGGACCCTACAACGGGTTGGTTAGCGATGGTAGGAACCATTTTACTCACACTCATGATAGTAGTCAACTTTATAAATTCGGTGAGACTAATCCTTACGTGGAAGCCTTCTTTGACTGGTGGGAACGAGATCTCCACAGAACACTGCAAGAACTCCGAATAACTGGTGGCGAACCACTAATGTCAGGATATACCTGGAAACTGATTGAATGGTTTAAGACCAACCAAGGACGTAGCAGTACCCGATTGGCAATCAATTCGAATCTTGGCATTGACATGGACAAGATCAAAGACTTTGCTGTGGCCATTGCCACATTGCCCAAGGTGGATTTGTATACCTCAATGGAAGCTACATGGGCGCAAGCAGAATACATTAGAGATGGACTAGACTATGATCAATGGTTGAACAATGTGTTGTTTTTGTTGGAAGGCAGATTTGTTAGTGCCGTGCATGTGATGTGTACCATCAATGCATTGTGCTTGGATAGTATTGTGGATCATCTCAACATGATGCTGAGTTTGAAACAACGCTATGGACGTGACAAAATAAACTTTACATTGAATATCTTGCGTTTCCCCAGTTTTCAAAGCGCCCTAGTATTGCCTGATCACATACGCAATGGTTATCGTTTGCAGTTGGAATCTTGGTTGTTTCACAATAGAGAAAATCCTTGTTTGCATGAACATGAAGTCAATCATGTGCAACGACTGATTGATTACTTGGATGTGGTAAAAACTCCACACAGTGAAGCATTTGACATGCCCAAGTTATTGAATGACTTTAAACAGTTCTATACGCAATATGACCAACGCAGAGACAAAGTCTTTGCCAGGGCATTTCCTAACTTAACAGAATGGTATGACTCAATACAAGTATAACAGCACTGATCTTGTACGCCCTACAGAGTTAACTGAACGTGAACAGTTCTTGTTGACTGAGTCAAAAACGTTTTGCATATACCCATGGATACATTTACATGCCTATCCCACAGGAGAAGCATACCCATGCTGCCATGCTGAAATGTCAGTGGGTCCAGTAGGCAACTGTCGTAAAAACACCCTGGCAGAAATATGGACTGACACTCCCATGCAACAACTGCGCGAGGACATGTTGACGGAAACCCCAAATGCCACCTGTGGTCGTTGCTATGAACAAGAAAGCAATGGCTTTTTCAGTGGTCGTAAGAGTGCAAACAAACATCACGGACATCAAATTAAAAAACTAGAAACAAATCCTTTTGAGATGACCTACTGGGATATTCGTTTCTCAAACTTGTGCAATTTGAAATGCCGTAGTTGTGGACATATTTTTTCAAGCCAGTGGTATCAAGATCAAGCAAAACTAGCCGGCGGCGATTGGAAAGATCGCAACACAGTTCTAAACTATGCAGGTCGCACTGAATTAGACATGTGGGAACAACTAGAGCCTCACTTGGATTATGTAGAACAAATTTATTTTGCCGGTGGCGAACCACTACTGATGGAAGAACACTATCGTATCTTAGAAGAACTTGTGCAAAGAAAATTGTTCCATGTGCGCCTAATCTACAATACAAACTTCACACATACTGAACTCAAAGGTAAAAGTGTATTTGAGTATTGGAAACAGTTTGACAGTGTGGCAGTGGGTGCAAGCCTAGACGACTCAGGCACCCGAGGCGAATATATCCGCAAAGGCACAGACTGGGCAGTGGTAGAACAGAATCGCAGAGACATGTTAAAGATATGCCCCGAGGTAGACTTTTATATCAGCCCTACTTTGAGCATATTTAATGCACGCCATTTGCCTGAATTCCATCGTGACTGGGTAGCGAAAGGCTTGATTCAGCCACAGGATTTGAACGTAAATATATTGCAAGATCCTTCATACTACAGAATAGACATTGCGCCAGCTGAATACAAACAAGAACTAGGCACAAGATACTTGAATCACATCATGTGGTTGCAAGATCAGGATTCATTGGGCCGTGCCACACAAGGTTTTGAATCGGCTATCAAATTCATGATGAGCACGGACAATACACATTTGATAGATACATTTTGGCGCAAGACACACGAACTAGATTCAATTAGAAAAGAAAATATCTTGGAAGTAATTCCAGAACTGGCAGTATTAAAATGAATATACCACACGATAAGTTTTGCGTGTTGCCTTGGATCAGCATTGAAGCCTCACCCATAGGCACTGTGCGTCCTTGCTGTCTTGCCGATGATGAAATCCTAGACGATTCAGGCCGCAAGTTTGAATTGAGCACTGCTGACTTTGCAGACATACAAAACAGTGGCCACATGCGCCGACTACGTGAACAGTTTCTTGCAGGAGAACGTCCGCAAACTTGTCGCAAGTGCTGGAATGAAGAGCGTGGCGGACGCACCAGCAAACGCATGCACACGCTAGACAGGCTCAAGCACACAATCGAGGACACTGAATGGACCATAGATGCCAAGCCGTTGATATTCTTGGATTTAAAACTGGGAAACATTTGCAATTTAAAATGCCGCATTTGTGGCTCATGGTCAAGCAGTCAGTTTGCCACAGAAGAAATTAATCAGTTACCACGAGAACAACAAAAGTCCAGTCATGCATATCAAATGCTACGTGCTGGATCGTGGCCAAGAGAAAATGCTCAGTTCTGGCAACAGATTGATTCAGTGTTAACTGACATTTGTTATATTGAATTCACTGGTGGCGAACCGTTCATGATCGACGAGCACTTTGATATGTTGCAAGGTATCATTGATCGTGGCATTGCACATCAAGTGGAAATACATTACAACACCAATGGTACACAATATCCTGCTCGCGGTGAAGCAATTTGGCGGCATTTCAAAACTGTAGAGATTGCATTCAGCATTGATGATGTTGGCAAAAGATTTGAATATCAACGCACCAATGCAGACTGGGCTGTGGTACTAGACAACATCACAAGTTTTCAGTATCTAAAAACTCAAATGTCCAACTTGCAATTACAATGTTGTAGCACTGTGAATGTGTTCAATGTGCGCTATATTGATCAACTGGCTCATTGGATAGCACTGCAAAAGTTTGACTTTGTGTACTGGAACATAATGCATGATGCTTGGTACTTTAGTATTGCCACACTGCCTGACACCGCCAAAGCCGGCATTACAGAACATTTACGTTCAGCAGACGTGCCGTCGCAATACCGTGAAGAGTTTGATCGCATCTTAAACTTCATGAATACTGGTGCGTCAACAGATGGATTTATGTTGCGCATGAAGATTGCAGATTTGGATCGTAAACGAAATCAAAATTTATGCAATGTAGAATCTGAATTTGCTAGGTTAATTAACTATGAATCTTAAATCTTATATCACCAATGAAGACTACAACACATGGTCTGGACCAGACTGGCCTAGTTTTGATGATCTACTTTCTGGCAACTACACAGTCAATGCAGAGATACAAAAAGAAGTAGACGAATTTGTAAATCTACATTTTAAAAAAGGCACAGTATTTCCAATTAAGACTGCTACAGCATGTCAACGCAAATGGACTGAAAGCAATCTTTGGCTAAATGATTTAAGTTCAAGCAGTTGCCATAGAATAACTCCTATTAAATTTGAATTGAAAGACTTTGATAATTTTCATAACTTGCCAAGAAAAGTAGAAGATCGAGAATTAATGTTAAAAGGTGGATGGCCTGACAACGGATGTTCATATTGCCAAAACATCGAAGAAGCAGGCGGCATAAGTGATCGTTTACAGTTTTTGAATCAACGAGGATATGCTCCTAGAGAACTTGAAACTGATCCCATTGCGGTCAAGGTCAGTCCTCGAATGTTACAAATATGGGCGCAAAATACCTGCAACATGTCGTGCATTTATTGCAATGGTAATTTCAGCAGTCAGATCGAAAAAGAAAATCTCAAATATGGAGAATTCAACTCAGGCGGGGTGCATATTCCTGTAGTGAAGATTCCCACACAAGCTGTAAAAGAGTATTTTGATCGTTTTGTGATATGGTTAGATCAAAATGTAACTACATTGACTAGATTAATTCTATTAGGAGGAGAAACACTTCTTCAGCACGAGTTAATGACTGCGGTATTAGATATATTCGAAAGACATCCCAGCCCTAATTTAGAATTTGCCATGTTTAGTAATTTCAATGTGCCAGACAGTGCATGGAATCGATATATTCCTACAATATTAGAACTACAGAAAAAAGGACACATAAAATACTTTGATTTAATGGCCAGTATTGATTGCTGGGGTCCTGAACAAGAATATGTACGATCAGGGTTGGATCTTAACAAATTTGAACAACGTTTTGCTTGGGCAGCTGACCAAGATCCTGATTGTTTAAGATTGTATATTTCTCAAACAATAACCGCGATGACCATAAAAACCATGCCAGGTTTGATTGAAAAAATAAACCAATACAGTAAAAACAGACCCATTGCACATTATTTTTCTTTTTATCTAGGACCTCAACAATTTCAAAATCCCGATATTTTTGCCTATAGCATGTGGGAAAAAGATTTTGAAAAAATACTATCAATGATGCAAACTAATACAACAGAACAAAGAGAAGCCAAAGACAGAATGATTGGCATTCAAAAATATCTGCAATCAATTACCAAGCACAACTATGCCGAAATTGAAAAGTTGCACACATATCTTGACGAGTTAGATCGTCGTCGTGGTACCAACTGGCAACAATTATTTCCATATCTAAAAGTATGAGCTTATGCATGGCACCCTGGGTGCATACTTATCTAAGCCCGCTGACAGAACGGCGTATGTGTTGTGCGTCAAGAGAACCTGCACAAAATTTTCGTCAGTACATAGACACTGAGTCAGGCACCAACAAATATATTCCCATCACACTGGATGAACATTGGAACTCGCCACACATGATGAGTGTGCGCAGACGAATGATGGCTGGCGAAACCTTGCCTGAGTGCGAAGTGTGCAATGATCGGTTATTGAACACCGACGTTTACCGCACATATTTTTGGCAGTTGTTCAAACATAAGTATCCTGACATCTGGGAAACCACCAATACCGCAGGCCGCACCACAATGCAGCCTGTGAGTTGGGATTATAGATTCTCCAACTTGTGCAATTTCAAATGTAGAACCTGCGGTGATATGTTGAGTTCAAGTTGGGAAAGCGAACAACGACAGCACAATATGATTGAGTGGACGGATCCCAACAACAACTGGATGCGCCCCAAAGTAAGATCGGCTATCACAGCATTTCAAGACAGCCAGATCGAAGCAGAGTTTGCTGCGGCTGTAGAACAGCATCGTGTTGAAGAAGTATATTGGGTTGGCGGCGAGCCCTTGATGTACGAACAACATTGGCGTTATATGAAACGCATAGTTGAATTAGGGGATGGTCCAAAAGTATATGCTAGATACAATACAAATTTATCCAGAGTGGATTATCGAGGCGTCAATCTATATCGTGATATTCTTAGTGGGCTGCGCGATTGGCAGATATGTGCAAGTCTCGACGGCACAGGCTCAATTGGTGAATACATTAGAACAGGCCTTGAGTATGATCGCTGGCTTGACCATTTCAGTCAAGCAGTTGAGATCCAACGTAACAGACGTCAAGTACGAATTGACTTTACGCTCACTCTGCCCGGAATGTTCGAAATTACACGCATTAGACAACTTGCCCAAAAATTCGGAGTCGAAGTCCTTGCTAAAGTAATGTTCTCATTCTCGCCTAACATTGTGATGAGCCCTTTGGCTTTACCTAGATCTGTGCTGGAACCATGGATAGATGAACTTGTACCTGAAGTGGATGGTGCCTTGCGTGATATGTTGTTGCAATTAAAAACACGGCCCACATTTGAAGAACAATGGCCAGACACTTACCGTCAAGGTCTTGCAAGCGGCCGGGATCGTGTGCTACAATTAGAAAGCATACGCACACAGAAGATCACCATGGCTGAAATACTTGCTGATCGTCCTGCGGTGCTAGAATGGTGGAACAACATTGCTTGATAGAATTGAAATAGACTTACGCGGTGCAGATAATTTGACACTGTATATTGATGTTGCAGACAACAGCCTCAGTCGCAAATGGCTTGCCGCATTGAATGATATCATACGCAACAATTTGCATTTGGAAAAAAACTACTGCTGGTTAGGATGGACTGAGAGCAAACGCAATGCTGAATATATTGTAGGGCAAATCAATGCCAGCATTGACGCAATTAACACAGCCAACCTGGGGTATACCATCAACGATCAGTTCACAGTAGAAGGCACCATACAAGACAACTTGGATGTTGATCATGAACGTATGAACTGGTTGCATCGTTACTTCGAAGACCTGCAAGGACATTCCGGGCACATGAGTGACTACTGGAACAAGGCTGACGCTGGCACACGCTGGCACATACGACAACTAAACTTGTTGTGTCATGAATACGAAAGTCTGGTGCTGAGCATGCGCAAGGTCATGCAAGCACCCGAATGGCGCAGACCCAGCCAGCTGATGTGTTGGCTCAATGCACCACGCTTCTCATTGGACTCAAACGATTATGAACTGTTTGGCATAGACACAATCAACAGACAAATGGGCGGAGTTTATGTGGGTGTGAACAAAGCAGTAGGCAAAGCACATTGGGAAGTGTTCAATGATGAGGGCCGCAGTATAGATGAGTTGGTTACAACCAGTTTGCGAAATCAAACAGAAGCCGCTGGCGATTTTGACATAGAGTGGGCTAGAGATCCGGGTGCATATCATTGGCAAATTAAGAAATTAACCGACTTTCGTGAATGGTTGACTGACAATGGATTTGATCCTGAAGACAAATCGTTGACCATTGGACATCCACAAGTAGCACAAGTTAATCTAACAAAAACATTTGGTACACTAGACTACAATCAAATTTGGCAACAAATTGCCGGTCATCTTGATGTATATAAAATACGTACCAGCGATGCTGAAGCTACATATGAATATTGCTGGAGCGATCGAGATTATGCTGAACAGCAAATAAGGAGATTGACATGAAATGGTTACGCAGAATTTGGGATAGAATTACCCTAGAAATACGCTATAGGAAAAAACTAAAAGAACTTCGCAAACGAGATCCATTCATCTATAAATGAATATCTTAGGAATCTCAGCTGGCTTTCATGATGCTGCCGCCACAGTGATCAGCTCACGAGGTGACATTGTATTTGCTGGACATGCAGAACGCTACAGCAAGAAGAAGAATGATGCTGACATCAACCTTGGCCTAATCTGGGACGCATGTGACCAAAATCTTGCCGTTGATCATGTGGCTTACTATGAGACGCCATGGAAAAAACAACTGCGCCAGTGGTACAGCGGTCAAGGCATAGAGTGGAACAAGTTGACCACAAAACAAATACTCAAGCAACAACTCAAAGGATTTTTTCCAACAGCATCACACAGTTGCCACAGTCATCACCTTAGCCATGCAGCCGGTGGATTTCAGACCAGCCCATATGACCGTGCCACGGTGGTGGTAATTGATGCCATAGGCGAGTGGGATACAATCACAATCTGGGGAGCAGAATATGATCGACAAGGACGAGCAAGATATCAGCGATTGTGGGGACAACAATATCCGCACAGCCTGGGTCTCTTTTATAGTGCAATTACTCAGCGTGTGGGCCTACACCCACTAGACGAAGAATACATTACCATGGGCATGAGTGCTTATGGCAGTGATCATTACAATCGTGTGATGGAATCAGTGTTGATTCGTGACCCATACGAAATAGAGTTTGGACAAAACTTGCACACCGGAGTCACGGATGATTTCATGGGCGGTCTCAGCAATGAAGATATTGCTGCCAGTGCTCAACGATTGTTAGAACGCCTGATAGGCAATGTCATGCGTAGGGCCAGAGATTTCAAATGGAGCACTAATCTTGTGTACCAAGGTGGTGTTGCACTCAACTGTTTGGCCAATAGACGATTAGGAAATTACTTTGAAAACATCTGGATCATGCCCTGTCCTGGAGATGCAGGGTCAAGTCTTGGAGCCGCTGCCTTTGCTTATGGTAAACGTCTGCATTGGCACAATGCGTACCTTGGCTATAATATCCCTGGTGCTTATCCTGTTGATCGTATTGTCTGTGGTTTACTTGACACTGGCATTGTTGGAGTGGCTAACGGTCGTGCTGAATTTGGCCCAAGGGCGCTGGGCAACCGAAGCTTACTTGCTGACCCCCGTGGCGCAAAAATTAAGGATCAAGTAAATGCAATCAAACGACGACAAAAGTTTAGACCCTTTGCACCAGTTATTTTAGAAGAACATGTCGGCGAGTATTTTGCTATGCCTCGTGGATGGAGTGACAGTAGGTATATGCAAACAGTTTCTCTTTGCAAGAATCCTGACTTATTTCCTGCTATTGTTCATGTTGATCAAACTAGTCGTGTGCAAACTGTACCAAAAGATGGCAGTGGCATAAGACAGTTATTAGAAGCATGGCATGCACAAACTGGTTGCCCTATGCTGTTAAACACCAGCCTCAACATACGTGGTGAGCCCATGGTCAACGATCGTTCAGATGCTGATCGTTTTGAAATGCTATATGGAGTAACAGTATATTCATGAAGTCAGCACAAGAACATTTAAAAGATTCACAAATGGGTTACTGGGCCCATATGGCACACAGTTTTAAACAAAGCAACAGGCTAGTAGACATTGCTGTCAAAAGTTATATACATGGCATATTCCCTTGGTTCTTCGCCAATCGTGGACCCGTGGGTGTGTTCAAGATCTACCGAGAAATCCGCAACATGCGCCACATTAGAAAAATACTAGACCGTCAAAGGTAAGTCTCTAATCCGCCGCGTCTGCGGATGTCTTGAGTGCAACAGCTGATACCGCCATCCCAGAAATAACTGTGTCGCAATTCACTGATGATGGGTTCTATCCTGTGCCGACGGCAGTAGTCAAACACTTCTTTGTTGTATGCTGAGAATATAACATGCGACTCGTCCAACACAAGGCAGTTGACGTCAAACACAGTCTCAGCAACAAAGCCAGTCCACTTGGTCAAGTAAGTATTCACAAACTCTGTGAACTCTGGTGTGGGTGTTTGTCCTTGCACATACCATGCACCTGGTGATTGTTCATACTTGAATTTGCCCACTTCCATGGCAGCCCAAATACTACTATCCCAAATTTTACAAACGTCCCAGCCTGGAAAGTCTGCAGCCAAATTCAAGTTAACATCATGTTTGCTTGACAATAACACACCAGGCTTTAGTATAGCAAACACAGCATCACCGTGACCGTCTGTGATGGCTTCGTGTATGCGATACTCAGTACCTAGTACATTGTCCACAATCCAACGAGTTTGATCTGGACGCAAAAAGTCTGAGTTGTCAAAAAATACATCGCGTCCTACACGCACAATGCAACTTGCTGATGCTTGATTGAGAACGCAATTCTTGTCCCAGCCTGTGGGACCATGTGGATTGATCACTGTGCCACCGGCCTGTTCATATTCTTTACACAGTCCATCTAATTCTTGCATGGCCAATACACGCAATAGTCGATCACCCAGTGTGATCTGCCAGTCTCGTGGAGTCAATGGTGGCAATGGTGCACCATTGCCGGTTAGTTGTTCTTGTTGAAAACGGTGTTTGTTGGGCAGGTCAGGTCTTCGTACTCGCGCACCATAAGTCTCAATGGTTTTTTGCAAATTAGATAAATCTTCCTCAGTTTCATATAATATCTGTTGTAGTTGATTCCGCACTTGCGGATTTTTAATAAAGTCAAAGTAGTCTGGGGTGTATGCACGGCCCACAATGACTTCCTCTAAGGGCTGCCAACTGGTGTATGAGTTAATGGGATTCATTGATTTCCTTGATTAGGGTATTTAAACGGTCCTTCTTGCTGGCCAGAAATAACTGTTGGTTATGTTGTATATCTGCACGACACAATTCAAACAGTTGTGGTAAATCTGGTTGAGTAAAAAAGATTGATCGAGTCAATGCCATCCATCGCTGTGTGGCATTGGGTTCTAGATCGTAACTGTTGTCCAGTATGTTATCAAACACACGATATCCTAAATCACGTAGCACTTGTAAACTGCCTGCAGGCCCTGCTACAAAAAACATCTGTCCATGCTTGATGGGTTTGAATGTTTTTTCAGTTAAAAATGTACCACTGTGCTGAATATCAAAATGTGTTTCCATCACAATATTACAATAACTGTTGACATGATATTTGGGTATCAAGGTGCTGTGATTGTTGCGTTGATCAAAATCCAATTCATCACTGATGTAAGGTGCAGACTGTAAGAATTTTTCAGTTCGTGTGCGCAGTCCTGCAATGTCATCAATTTCAATGGCACAGTCTGCGTCGACAAATTCACCTGACTCACAGTAACTCCAGTATGACTGAGTCAATATGCCATTGTGTTGCAAGTCTGCCATGGCCAACGCACGCCACGATTTATGCAATCTGTTGAGCACAGTAAAGTCACGCTCTCTTGGTTCACGGTGTATCTTTAGTGCCGGACTTGACCGATTGCGTTGATAATACCAAAGTTCAAAGTCTGCAAAGTACACAAAATTTTCCAACTGTTTGGCAGCAGTATTACCACTGACAAATTTGTAACAGTCGTTGCGCAAATTGTGCTTGGTGCATAATTCGTCTAACCTAGATTTGATATGGAAAGGGTTGTCTCCTTCATGGTAGTAAAATAGCACACGCACGTCATCAAAGAATAATCCAGCACGTATGCGTTTAGGCAAGAGTTCAAAGTAATCAATGCTGAAATCGAAGAACCCCAATCCCACAGGGTATAATGCATTAGCCGGCCACTCTGAATCAATGTCTACGATGTTTAGTTCGACCCCATGAGCAACACAATACTCTTGCAGTCGCAAAGGCACAGTGTAAGGATAATGTTGATCAAAATCCTGGCTTGATGTCTGCGCCAAGGCAGGATATATCTTACCGTTGACTACGCGGTCCGCTATCAAATTCAATGTCATTTAACATGTCCTGCAGTTCTTGCCATAATATCTGTTCAAAGCCGCCACCGTAAAAATGATTCCAATTGTGTCGAACAATGTCCCATGCGCTGTCAAATATGGCCTGACGATGTTCTCCTAATTCATCCAATAGTTTCAATGTGTGTGCGATCTTCTCTATACGTTTTGAATCATCAGGTTCGTCATCATAACTTTCGTCCCACAGGTCGCCAAATGTTTTAAACCCATAACTGCGCAAGTATTTCAAACTGCCCTGTGTGCCCACAATCACAAACGGCATGCCCAGGGCTATAGGCTTAAACGTCTTTTCGGTCAAGTGATGCCTACGTCCTGTGGCCACAGTCTCAGTAACCAAGTATAACAGGCTTTCAGCACTTTGGTCAAACAAACTGAGCCAACATGAATGCATGGGATGATCAAATTCTCCCTCAAAGTTCAATGGCAAGGACTGCTCGGCAAACACAGTGTCAATGTCTGGATATTTTAATTTAAGTGGCTGAACAGCATCCAGTATGGAAACATTTTCTGCAGGGCACGTTTCTGGGCACGATACATGATTATCAGTCATGCCCAGTTTGAATATCCAATACAGCATTTCCAATCGGTGCTGTCGTTCTCCTGCCACAATGCGATTAGGTGCTAGAAAAGTCTTTGTGATAGTTCTTTGTTGCCAAGGAGTAATCAAAAAAGTACGGTCATAACCACGATACCAATCCAATGCTGCCCAGCCATGGAAGAAATAGTAATAATGCTGCCAACCAAATTTTTCACACACTGCGCTCACAGTATCGCTGTCACGTTCGCTGGTGATGATTGCACCTATTGTTCGATTGATTTTTAGGGATTTACTGTAACCAGAATCCATAGCCATTTGATTTAATTGATTGCGTCGATCTATTACTTGGTGTAAGTCTTGATTGTTGGCAACTACTTGTTCAAATGTGGGCATGTGTACGTTCAAATGAATAGGCTCTTGGTCCCACAATAGTGTATAATTGTGTTCAACTAAGTCGTCTCTGCCATAATTAACTAGACTGTCAGGATCTGTTCTACCAAAAGGTTCGCACCACCATAATCTCACTCCAGGATGATGCCGTTTAATCCAAGGCCAAATGGTGTTATCATAAATCTCATCTATTCTAAGCATGTTTGACGTATTTTATTTCAGTGATGGGCGTAAGCCAAATTTGTTTCCACATGAGAGATCAGTGGATTCATTCCAGCATGCACAGAAGTTGAGTCGCACACGATTTTTCTGGATTGTGCATTACTTAGCGGACTATGGGGACTGGGACTGGCTTTTTGAACCCCCACCATGGGAGGCTGATCAACGACATGTATGGACCAGTCAATGGCAACCTGATTCGGGCACATACCTTGTGCCACGTGCCGGCTATGAACACACAAATTATCACACAGATCGCGTCATAACAAGATTGAGCAGTAGAGACGGTTGGCGCATACCTCCAAACATAGATGCTGACAGTTTCGACTTCTCTTGGCATCCATTGCCCAGCGATCACTATCAACATCACTTTCCCACACAATGGCAGAGTGCAGGTGGACCTGTGTACAATTCAGGTGCTGATCAAATCAAAATGGAAACGTGCCAGCATGCAGTGGCACGATCCACCAAAAAGTGTTGGACTGTGCCTGCGGGAGTTGAACCTGTGGATCAGTCGTGGCATCCAAATCCGTTTGATCCTCCGTACATTTATCAGTTTGGTACGCAACATCAACGCACAGGAGGACCTACATACACGGTGCCTGGCGCAACAGAAGTAAAATATGTGGATCAAATACGTGCCACAACAAACCGAGTGGCCACAGCCATATACGAAATAGATCACTTGTGTGGCTCAGTAGGGCAAATACCTGGAACCACACGGACTGTGCGTTACTTTGACAACTACAGAGACACACTAATACGCATTGCCAAGGGCATAGGCACAGAACATGAGTTTGTTTGGATATGTAGCAGCATTTGTGATTACACTGGCTTTGACTTTTCATGGCATCCCGAACAATGGCAGGCCACCATGTTGCATGTGTTCAAGTCTGACAATGATCAAAAATTTGGAGATACATTCTTCATGCATGTGCCCACATTCGCTGCCAGAGCAGAAAAAAAAGAACTGTTGGAATGGTCGGATGTGAATTTTGTTGACATTAGTGTACCACGCAGGCCCATGCCAGTGATTGTACACAATGGTGATAGTCAAGTGGATGCAGTTAAAAACACTGAGTGGGCGGGCCCACTTGCCACGTTTACCAACCATGACTATGTGCCGGGTAATCTTGTGACTGTGCCACTATGGCGGCAAGACACCAAGACCATTGTGCCTGTTGGTTCAGGTGCAGGCACAGTAGTTGTTCCCAAAGTAGCTGTGCCTTACATAAACACACAGTTGTATGACTATGCTCACATAGACCGCACACAACGTATTTTGAAAGATCCGCCCTTGGACATTGTGTTCATCAGCAACGGTGAAATAAATGCCGAAATTTACTTTGAACATTTGGCATACACAGCCCACGACGCAAATCATAAGAATCTCATGCATCATGTGTCGGGTGTGAATGGTCGTGTGGCAGCATATCAAGCGGCTGCTAGACAAAGTACTACGCCTTGGTTCTTTGCTGTGTTTGCCAAACTAGAAGTCACTAGAGATTTTGACTGGTCCTGGCAACCGGATCGCATGCAACAACCCAAGCACTATATCTTTCATGCACACAATCCTGTGAACGGCTTGGTATATGGGCACCAGGCCATGATTGCTTACAACAAACAGCTGGTGTTGGACAACACAGGTGAAGGCCTAGACTTTACCTTGGACCAACCACATGAAGTTGTGCCCATTGTGTCGGGCACAGCCATGTATCATGATTCGGACTGGATGTGCTGGCGCACTGCATTTCGTGAAGTGCTCAAATTAAAAGCCAGTTTGCCTGATGTGGAAAGCGAGCACAGACTTAGAACTTGGCTTGGGGTAGATCGTAGTGATGGCGCATGGAGTCAGAAAGGCGCAGAGGACGCTGTGGAGTACTACGACTCAGTCGGCGGCGACTTTGAGGCGCTGAAGAAAAGTTATGAGTGGTCTTGGTTGGCCACGTATGCGTTTGTCAAACGCAGTCTAACACCGAATCAATAACATACTCAACTTCCAAGTCTGTTAGTTCAGGATAGATAGGTAGACTCAAACATCTACGTGCTAGACTACTGCCAGCACTGAGCAAGTCTGGTCCGGGATAGTGTTGATATGCTGGCAACTCATGCATGGGTGTTGCATAATGCACTTTGGTCTCAACGCCACGCAAGGCAAGATTACGTTGTAGTATATCTCGTTTGTCTGTATGTATTACAAACTTGTGAAAGCAGTGTTGATCAAAGTTGGTGTCATCAATTAAACAAGTGATATCAGGATTTTGTTTCAACATCTCCATCCAGTGTTGAGCAATGGTGCGTCTACGT
>Ga0209296_1000206_pt1 | contig 52531 bp, 106 predicted proteins | sample S_130206_EF_Meta_FD_187319 | JGI IMG/M metagenome (GOLD analysis project Ga0209296, IMG submission 187319) | Freshwater microbial communities from Lake Simoncouche, Canada to study carbon cycling - S_130206_EF_MetaG (SPAdes) (version 2) | ecosystem: Environmental > Aquatic > Freshwater > Lake ...
GGTTGGGTTCTAGTCTGTAATTCTGGAGATTCATTAGTTAGCCCTTACCATAACCTTCAACGGTCCAAACACAACAACATTCCCACCTACAGCCCGTGTAATCGTAATACTATAAACACCTGCGACGTTAGTCACGGCAGTTGTCAGTAAGAACGTACATCTACCATCAGCGGCGTATGTTGGCGTACACGTATACGTTCCAACAAGCGTACCAGCAGAGTTATAAGCCTTAGCCTGTACAGTAGCCCCGGTAATATCAATACCGTTTTCATTGACATCAACGACTTGTACACTTACAGGAGCCTGTACACCTTGCATGATATCAAGAGGCTGGTCAGAACCAAGTCCGTCGGCTATGACTTTGTATGGACCCATTGAGATGAGTGAAGATTCAACTGCCTTTAGGTTGATGGTTATCACTGCACCGTTAGTCCCTAATGCACCACGTACGACTACAGTAACGTCATCTGAACCAAGTGCGAATGCCGCATCAGGAACATCAAGCCGATACACGCCCGGAGTGAATGCACTTGAAATCTCAGCAAAGCCACCAGATGACCAAGCGCCGGTAGGTGTCTGCGTGACCAGCGTTATAGCCACCGGAGCCGACTTATTGCGGACGTAGTATGCCGCTAGACCGGATGATGCAAATGTGAGGCCTGTAGCACCGAGATAGAGTTCGATGCTTTGTGAGGTTGAGCCGGGTGCGATGGTGATGGCGGATGCGTTCCGCTCAATGCCACCACTGTAGCCAATATTTGTAGGGTTGCTTGTAATTACTCTGTATGTGCCAGACCCTGCATCTGGGCTAGTACCAGTCCACGTTACGCCATACATATCAGTAGCAGGTGCGCCGCTGGCTGTACCAAATGATGCATTTGAGCTAACAAGAGTACTTGTAAACGGCTGTAGGTTATTGATGCCTGTCAGTAACGAATCGAATAGGTCAACCCCGGAAAGTCCGCCAGTGGTTGAGTTCGTATTAACAGTAACATTAGACAATGATGCAGTCGTAAACCGGTTGTAATTTGAGATGACTTTGTTTGCAGTTGTGTCACTATGTAATGCAATAGCAAAGAATAAAAATAGACAGTTTGAAACAACCAGCGGATTACTTGTACTGTATGCACCGAACCAGTTAACTCCGTAGTCTCCACCAAAGAATGTACAGTTTCGTATATTCCCACCACCAGCATTTGCATTACCACTACTCAGTTCAATGCACCGAATAATGCCACCTGTGAACAATGGAAAAATCAAACAATCCTCAATGACAAATGGATTGTTATAAGCACTAGTATGAGAGCCAACATTAAAATCAAGTATCGGCCTACCGGCGACCATTACACATTTAGACCACGTATGTGATAACGGTTTAGTCGGGCCATTACTGTTACATAAAATGCTTCCAATAAATACACACTTGGTAAACGTAATGTATGTACACCCCGAAATCGTCATCAATGTTGACTTAGCAGATGCATTCTCAAATACTATATTAGAAAAGTTTATGTAATCTTTATTTGTTATTGTAAGAACATTATTTGTTGTGCCGGTCGCTATATTTGCAACGGGTGTCAAACGAACTGGCCCTGCTGTACTTGATGTATACGTGCCAGTCGGGTCACCGATAAAGTTTATTTGACTACCAGATGTTCCTGTTGCTCCCGTATAGGTCAAAGAACTTGCACTCAGATAGTTTCCCGGTGCAAGATAAACAGTATCGCCAGCCGCTGCATTTGCTAACGCTAACGCTAGAGTAGTTGGTGAGCCAATCGTGCCGGGATACCCTGCGGAACCAGTACTAGACACATACGCCGTTGCCATTATTCAGCCGCCCCTGTCACGATTTGATTTGCCATAATGCTTGCGAACTGTTGCACGATGCTGTACTGAAACTGCTCATCCTGCTGAACCCACCACACATTGACCGATGTGCCATCAGGCCCGAACGTTCCAAGGATGTTCCCGGCATCATCTTCGATATCCCCGTAAACCTTCCAGTCGGTAGATGGTGCAGGTTCTTTTTGAATGTAGAAGTTTTGGAGGTTCATTTGCCCACCTTCAGGCTGTTCGCTTGCACACCCTTGAACGGCATCGTCAGGAACGCAAGCACACTAGACACCGCAGCGGAGACACCAGCCGCTACCGCCTTGCTTCCGTACAGTGCAAGCACTTTATCGTCAGTCATTTACATTCACCTTTGGCTATCGTTTTCCATCTCATTCTATGCCAAACGAATGCCCATGAAAACAATCCAGCAAGTCCTACATTTAACACTATCTCAGAAACAGATGGGGTTGATAACGACAAGAGGTTCATCAATGCACCAGCGGCAATCATAGCAAGAGACAGTTTTACAAACAACCGTAAGTGTAAAGCCATACTTGACAGAGGGCTGTGGTCTGCTTGAAGCATGGCAATAAAACCAGTTATTGATACTGCAATTATGCCTGACGCTATGGCATTAACCAGCGTTGCCATTCTTCTTTACCTCTGTTGTTGTTTTTGTTATTTGCAACTTCTCAGTAATGAACTCAACACCACGTAAACCAAGCGTCCCCATCAAAAAACTCAAACCAAGCATATACTTAGGGTCATTGATTTTTAGTAGGTCAGCAATTATCGGAGTCAGATATGTTGCGCTTGCTGTACCAGACAGAACAGCAATTACTAGACCACCGATGTTCTTGTGACTTTGCCGTGATACCCCAACAAGACTGCCAAAAAAGCCAGCAACAATCTGTTGTATCTCGTCTGAGCTCAGACCTCTATCAAATGACATCTTCTGTCTCCCGTGTCGCTTTATTACGGCTGAGCACCGTTCCGACAGTTGTTATTTTCATCTCTTCTTCAAGTTGCTGGATAGCCGCCTGTTTGGCACTCTGAAGTTGAAACGTTGGTACGTCTTTATCTTGACGTATAAAGAAGGCGATACAGGCACTAACTGCTGCTGGTACACCACCTTGAAGTCCTTCAATACAAGAGACAGTAAATGCCTTCATGACTAAGCCGAAAGATGCAGTGTCTGGAATGTGTTGTGTCTTCCAACTAGAGTCGAACTCAGGTCCGAAGCCAACCATAAAAGCACCTAGGGCTATCAAGAATAAACGTCCGTAAGCGATGTTCATAGGGCATCTACTCCAGTATCAGAAACAACGTCAGCATCAGCGATAAGCAATAAAGCATCTGAACGACCGTAGTCCACAGACTTGATATTAAACACTCTTTGCCTCATCGTCCCACTTACAACTTTAACTCTGTCCTTGGGCATCAGGGAGGTTCCTGTGGGCATATAAATCTGCCAGTTGCTTCTAGCCTGTAGTACTCCACCTTCAAGGGATTCTTTACCGTCAGTAAAAACTATTCTTGCTTTAACTGCCTTGACGAGTCGCCAATCAGATGTGATTCCACCCATGCCGTCAGACTGCGGTAAGTCACGAAGTACTTGTACCTCCGTACTGCATGCACGGCGTACCATCTCAGCACGGATTGGTGATAGAGCATCTTGGTTAAACATAGACAAGATAAATGTACACAAAGTCTGAACACATATCTATGGAATCTGCGTTGACAGTAGTCTGCATAGGGTGTAGTATCTCTACGGTGTGTTTCGCATGGAAAAAAAAGACCTACCGGAAGGTAGGTCTTTTTTAGTAGATGTTGTATGGACGGTATCTTTCAGCCGTCTTTAAACAGTTTTCGTACAACTGATTCATCTTGATGTCAACAGACTCATCTTTAGAATCAGCAAACTCGGTACAGCGTTGGGCTTTTAGTAGCCATCCACGCCAAGCGGCTCGCTTGACATCGTAACGTTCAGTCCAAGCCGAACCATAGTCAGCCCATTCAATTGTTCCATCTGTTTGCAACTTCCCTTTATACGGATTTGTTGTCCATGATGGTTCTGTCGCACCAGATATCCCTGCTAGAACACAGATAAATATTCTCCCTGAACGAGTAGCAGGAAACACTATGTCATCAATGTCGTATGCTGTACTTTGTTCCCAAAGGTAGCCACGTTGGCTTTCATCAACTAGAGTCAACAAATCATCTGACGACAAAACAGGTTGCCTTTCAGCACTGCACATACGTGCTAGGTCTAAAGCGATTTGTTCTCTTGTTTTCATATGTTAGAGACCAAGTGGGCAGGTGGGATTTTCCCACCTGCCCACTTATGGATTACAGAATAATTTCTGTTCCGGTTACGCCACGGGTTGCAGCCGTAAAAGGTGCTTCCTTCTGGCGGGACAAATCACCCCAAGCAGCAGCGAGAGTTGCAGCAGCACCAGCCGTGAGAGCCAGTTTGATGTAACGCTTGCGCTTGCGGGTGTCAAGTTGGAATGCCCAAATCTTGCCGTTATCGGTTGTAGCCGTAACGGTAAGAGTCGTGGTACCAGCAACATCAGCGTAGGTGCTGTTGTCATCGGACTCAGTCAACTTAAAGTTACCAGAGGTGATGTTTGCCCCAACGCTACCAAAGTAGACGTAGACGGTAGCCCAGTCTGCCTTAACGCCAGACTGAACAGTGTCAAGAGCAGTCGTTGTGAATGCAGCACCGTTTGCGGAAACGGGTGCAAGCATCGTCATGATTTTGCTATCTTGCGAACTAACCATAGTTTTATCCTCAGCCTAGGGGACTAACCCCTAGGCTAATTTCAAAGTGATTACGAAGCAGCCGTAATCAGACCAACGATAGGACCCGGCTGGCGAAGAGCCGCAGTTGACGAAGCGTTTCCAACGTCATGGACGTTGATATCGTAACGCTGTGTACCACGGAGGGTCAACTCATCGGTCGTGAAGGCAGCATGCTCGGAAAGAGCAAGCGTAACGTCACGGCGGTCACCAAGCATAGAGCCAAGGCGAAGGTCGCCAAGGAGACAACATACCTGTGAGTTAGCCTCATCCTTAGGCATAACCTGTGCAAACTCCACTGGGTAACCCATGAAGTATTGGCGTGGGATGCCGTTGATGATTTCGGTCGAAGTAACACCACCAGTTGCTTCAGCCAACTTACACATGACCTCATGGTAGAAGGAGCGGTGAACAATCCACCGTGCACCAGCACCGTCAGCGTACTGTGGAAGACGACCGATAACCTTGCGGAAGTCGGACAGAATCAACTCAGAATACTGGTTTCCTGTTCCAACTACGAGACCAGCGATGTTGGCGATGGTTCCGTCAAGACCCTTGATTTTCTCACGGATACCAACGATACCACCGTATGTGGAAGTACCATCACCGTTGAAGCCAGCGTTGTCTTCAGCGTTTGCAAATGCATATGCGATTTCGTCGGAAACCGTGTTTGCAATTTCAATCGTGGAGTCTTCGTTGAGTTCAGCAGTCAACTTAGCAATAACGCCAAGTTTCTTGGTTACCAAGCGAACACGGTCCCAGTTGAGTTCGGACTCGTTGATGGTTGCGCCTTCTCCAACGTAGAACGCTGTCAAGCCACCCTTACGGCGTGGGCGGGACTGCGTGTCAGAGGTCATAGGAACAACACGGGTCAGACGGCGGAACACACCATACTGCTCACGGAGGTCGATGAGGTCGTTGAGGAACTCTTCAGGAACAAGGAATCCACCGACTTCGTTCTCGAACTCGTTGTGACCCTTGATTTCAATTCCACGCTCACGGCACCATGTTGCTGCCTTAGCATTTCCAGCAGGTCCACCAAGGAACCATTGTCCAAAGCGGTAAGCCTTGAGTGCGCGCTCCTGTTGCGTAGTACCAGCAAAGTTGGTAACACGGTTTCCAGCAGGGAGGCGGAGTGCCTTCATTGCATCAACTTCAGCACGGTCAGCAGCAGACTTTACTGCTGGTTCTGGCTTAGGTGCTTCGTATGGAAGTGCATTTGTCTCGGAGATGGAGCGCAGGGATTTGATACGGAGGGAAATGCCTTCATTCTCTTCAATCAAAGTTGCGGCATCTGCCGGGTCAAGGTTCATGTCTGCGAGAATAGCCTGAGCGGTAGCCTTGTTGGCTTCCATCTTGGACTCAAGCGAGTTGATACGGGAAATAATATCCATATCTATACCTTTCTAGTTTTGCATTCTCTGTGCGAGAAGTTTGCGGGTCAGTTCATCTCGCATGCGACGAGCTTGCTCATCATCATACGATTTGACATCTTCCTGAACTGGTTCTTCAGTCTCTTCTGTTGCTTCCACAACTTCAGTTTCTACTACTACCAATTCTTCAGCGGTTTCAGTAACAACTTCATCAGTCACTACTGGCTCAGCGTCTTCTGTTGTTTGTTCAACAACTTCTTCCACTGGTTGAACATCTGCTGACTTAAAGTCAACTTCGTCCACTTCGGCTTCTTCCACTGCATCGCACAGTGCCTTCCACCCATGAGAAGCAAGCATTTTTGCTTCCCGGCGAGAAAGACTGAGTACCTCACGCACCCGTCGCTCGAATTCCGTAACGCTAGTCGGCTTGGACTTAGCGAAAATACACTTTAGGTCAACCGCTTCCTTCATAGGACGCTTGCGGCTGTACATATAACTACGTAACATCGTACCGAAGGTATCAACATTGTTCATGAGGGTTGAATGGTATTCATCCATATCCTCTTCTTCAACTTCACCTTCATTGAGTGCTGTTAGCATCTCTTGGTAAGCCATCATCAAGTGAGAAAGGATGCTTGACAGACCTTGTGCGTCTACGCCTTCCATCTCTCGCTCTGAGTACATAGGAGGCATACCACCACCACCCATCATCTCGTCAGGCTCGCCACGGTATGGACGCTTCTTGCCGGGTCCACACATATCCATTGCATCTTCTTCTTCAATGAGTCCGTAACCCATGCCGTAACCCGCCATTTCATCGGCTGATGGACGGTTGGACATTACACGCTTTTTACGTGGGTACATCCAAGAATATGTATTTACTTCAGGCATTCGCATCTTAGGTTTCACCGCTGGCATAGGCATCATCTGAGGTTTAGGGTAACCACCGCCACATTTCATAGGATTTTCTATCTTCGTCAATGTACCTGCTCGATGAACAGTAAGCACATCCGACAACTCTTCATCACCATCGTTGTTAGTTGCAAAGACACGCACCTGATAAGCAGGTTGTGCTTCCGTACCCATCATTGGCTTTCCGGCTGGCTTAGGTGATACTTGACCATTCGTGGATACAGCAGTAATACGTCCTTGCGCCATGCCACCAGATGACTGCCAACGAACATTGTCGCCGACCTTCAAGTCACCGACTTCAGCCTTGAACTCATCAGTGCTTACAAGGCTTGCAAAGTTAGATAAAGACTTAGCAAAAGCAAGGTTACGTGGTTCAGCAGGACGTGGTGTAAGGCTTGCTTCAGCAAGAGGCCATACTGTCAATAGATTTGAGTCACCATCAAAAGACTTCTCACGAACAACAAGATGACCAGCCGCTCCACTTGAAAATCCTAAACGACCTTCAACTGCAAGCCGCTTAATCATTTCTCGATACTGGTCGGACATTTGAATCTGACCTTCGTACCAAAGTCCTGCTTCCTTGACAACTATTCGACCTGCGCCGACAGCCTTCTTACCAACGACCGGGTCCATACCGTGAGCATAGTAGAGATTCATCGGCATAGAATCACCTATCTTCAACGGTCGCCCAAAGTCACACTGAGGTGAAAAGACATCGCCTTCAAGGTCTTTGCCACCAAAGCGTATAAGGTAACCACGGACTTTACCGTCTGTGGTGGCTTTTACTTCATCGCCAAAGCGAATCACAATTTCGTTGTCGTAATCTACTGACATAGTTCTTTCATATCCTCTGCAAACGTCACGCTTGTTCAGAATTGTCTTCGTCTACAGTTAGTAATACATTTAGTGAATCACCTTTCAACCACTTTGCGTATCTCCCGTCACCAAGGACGGACTTCGCTTCGTAGGTTGGCAGTAATTCGAACGCTTCATCCGCTGATTTAATGGACTTCACTTCTTCTGCAACATCATTTAAATAAAACAACGGAACACACTTGCAACCACTTCCGTGAGTCGTAAACGAACTAGTTAAATTAATATCTGTTCCGTGTACAAACCAGCATTCTGCTTTTGTCGTCACGTCGCAAGGGGTAACCGTCACACATTTGACGTTCTTGTCCCTTATAGTCAAGCGGACTACATCAGTAAAGATGTTTTTTGCAGCTTCAGTAAACACAGAAATTATATTGGATACAAAGTCTTCATCTGCATCAGCAATAGCCGACATAATTAATTCATGTGGTTGACTAAATGAAATATTGTTTGCTAACCTAGCATTGTCAACTATAGTCTCTATTTCACATTCCATCTGATAGTCAAGTTCAGGTGTGAATAGTTGCTTCAGGAAGTCACTTGCTTCTTCGTCACTGATTAACTGCTTGCCATTAAGCACTTCAGAACTTTCATTTAGTTCTTCAATAATCAGAGTCGCAAGGGATGACTTCGTCTCATCAAACTTATCAAGCATCAGACTAGCGGTCGTGACAACTATGGTTTGCAGTCTACGCAAAAGTATTGCTGATGTCTGGGCATCAAGACCACTCATTTTGACCATAGTGCCGATGGCGTCAATAGATTCTCGTTGTTTTTTAAATTTATCTTTGAGTTGTTTGACTATGCGATTTACGCTCTGGTCGTACTCATCACTGAGGCTTCTCATAATGAGTAGTGCTTCGTCTACACGTTCCGTGCTCATTTACCTTCACGCTCTTTCATGATGCGGTCACGAATCTTTTTACTCCAAGATGCGCCAGCGTCACCGCCCCACAAGTCCCATGCAACCCGTCCCTTGCTCGGAAAGCCATCTTGACCACTATTGAATCCAGTAGCCTGTTTATCAACTTCGTGTCGTGAGAAGAATGAGTACATGCGAAGAACAGTGCTATCTGACAGACTCTCGCCATTCACTAACTGGTTAGCACGTGTCAAACCAATTATTGTCCCACCGGACTTGCCTTCTTTTTTCCACTGAAGTGCACGTCTGGCAGCGGATTGCATGCCAGACGTTGGCTTATAACCTTCAGCCTTTACTTCTTCTAGTTCAACTTCTGTTGCTTTTTGTTCTGGCTGGGGCGTTGGAGGTGTGGTTGGCGGCTCCGGCTGTACTGGTGGTTCTGTTGGTGTTTCGGGTGGTATTGCGCTTGCTTCGACGCCCACTCCAGTCTGAGAGTTGATGCCTTCATCTTCACTTCTTGCTACCTCTCCAATCATCTTTCTGGCTTCAGCCTTATCGATGATTCCAGCAGCATACAGTGTTGTTGCTCTTGATACACGAAGCGACTCATCCTCTTGGAGTGCTGGTACTTCAGTGTTGTCAAAAGCTACGATGTCATCTTCCTGCAAGTCGGTGTACTCAGGAATCATCGCCATCGTGATTTGAGAACATAGTTGTTCTTGCAGAGGAACCATTCCATCTTCCCATGCAGCACGACGTGCTTCAGCATAGTTAGAGTAAGTATTCCTCTCAAGTCCTGCACCAAGCCCCAGAACCATACAGTTCAATCCCAAGGCTGATGCAATTCTTTCTTCCGGTTTACGTCGTAGTTCGTCAAGACTTAATTCAGCCGGTGACATCGACATCCTGCTGATGGAGTAAGGAGCAGTAGATACTGCAATACCACCTGCATTGTCTCCGCAGAAATCTTCTTGTAAACGCTTTTTGAGGACTCGTGCATCCTCTTCCATGATTTCAACCATCATGTCACCAGAAGCTGGACCCACCATCAAGGACGGCATTGCGTTGTTCTTGAGAAGTGAATAACTGACAGTGGAACTCTGGTTGTCTGCAGCTACTTCTTTTAGCACGGATGCTATCGTTGAGCGACCAACACGGATATCCATCGGGTCACGTAAATACCGCCAATGAATGATGTCTTCAGATGCTATGTCGTATTGAACGCCATCCACCATGTAGATGTACTCTTTTACGATAAGTTCAGGCTCACCCTTTGGGGTAACCATGTCACACGGCAAGAACTGTAAGTAAACAACTTCACTACGGCGACCACCCTTACGAACTTTTCGTGCATAGGCGTTGCCTTGCAATTTCAAGTCCTGCGTAATCCATCCATAGAATGTGTTTGCTGGTACTCCCGGTGACGGATTCCTAAGAAGAGTCAGTAGTGGGTGTGTGTCGATAAGTTCAAACTTGTCAGATTTTGTATCTTGGACATTACGTTGAATTACCAACTTGCCTACATTTAGATTTCGGATATACCAATCAAGCCCGATAGCAATAATAGAGTTGAGACCAAGGTCACCAGCCTCTTTTGCCCAATCAAGTTTGCTCGATGGTAGTTTGGTTGTGATGATGCTTTCAAGCCCACCGTTACCTGCACGTGCAACGGCACGGGTACGGTTTCGCGGCTGTGGAGCCTCAGCACTTGGGCGTAGAGTGACTTTTACTTCATCTTTACCCGTTAGGGCTAACCAAGCGTCAGAGAACCTGCTTAACAAGCCCATCTATTGAATTCCTTCCGCATGAGTTCATCAGTCTTCACCGAATTGAATTTGATACGACGAGAAGCATCACGCATTTTAACTATAATGGATTTCGCATCATCATCTGTCAACTCTACACAGTAACCACGATTACAGAAAAAAGCAAAGCGGACAAAAGTGACTTCCTTGTCGTCCACTATGGCTCTTAGGTCATATCCAACTAAAGATTTATCACTAGACGTCATATTTTTGTTTTTATCATTAGTGTCAACAGTACAGTTATTTAGATTGTACAATGCCATCATGCTCTATCAGACGTACCGAAGAAATATGCGTGGTCAAGGCTTCCATAAAATGCTTTATCACAAAGCCGACATATGCCACTACATGTGCATGTGTATCAACTGTGGAAAGACTGTCACCATAACTGTCAACGGCTTTGATGAAGTCTACGATGACCCAAAGGTACTCAATGTACTCAAAGAAGTATGCCCTAAGACAAAAATTAAGGGTTGGACTCGTACACAACTAAAAGAAAAAGTAGAGTTGACAAAGTCCGTAGAATCAAGTAACATGTAGTTATGAACCCACGAGAAATGTCCGTCGCAATGTGGAAGGAAGTAATGTCTGACCTTTCACGCCTATCTGGTATCGAAATGGATGAAATGGATGCAAAGGAATATACAAATGCCTTACGTCCATTGCAGCAAGCAATTGTAAACCAAAAGCCTAGTGAACTGAAGCAACCTATGACCAACGAAAGTCCTGAGGTGTGGCGTTTACGGTATTGGATACGCAACCAGAAGTTTCGCCCTAACTACGAAGAAGTAGCGAACAAGGTGCTTGATGTACTTGGGATGCCACGTATCCACGGCGTACCGGGGCACATAATCGAAGCACAGAAGGTCTACAAGGCTGAACCAGTGCCTGTGTCGCATCAGTTAGGCGATAAGCAGTACGACCTTTTTAGTTGGACGAACGAACTCAAGCCAAGTGGCGATGAGAACCGTGACGAAATAATTGCAAAGATGTTGACAACCGTTGAAGGTATCTATGGTTCCGGTGAAGCAGTAAATGTTGCCAAGTCGATTAATGCTAACAACATGCTAATCAAAGCCGAAGAGACTGAAATGCTTGAAAACATTGTCAACAAGATACCGCAAGAAGAGCGTACAACTTGGATTAGACGTGCCGGTGGCATAGAAGGCAAGAAGCACTTTGTTGCTATTGGCGTTGCTAGGGAAGCGGTTTCCCTTTATACAAAGTCAAAGCGTACTGCTAATGCGGAGCGTGGAATGCAAGTCTGGCGGGAGCGTTGGAATAAGCCAACAATGGGAGGTTTATAATGTTTGAAAACGTAACACTTATCACATACGCATTAACAACCATCTCGGCAATCTTTGTCGGGATGGTTCTTGGCTATCAACTCAGATACATGGGTGAGCGTAAGTCAGATGACATCGTGCCAGCGGGTACTAAGGTTCGATTCAAGACTAAACTCGGTCATTGGTCGTACGGCATCGTGCTTGAAGATTTCGTTGAAGAGAAGAATCAGTTCATCGTTGTACGTGCTATTGAGTGGAAGATGAGCGAGACAAGTATGGAAGCCCATGAAGGTTACCGGGTCTTTCCTATCAAGTTGAAGGAAGGCGTGTATCTGCTTGGTACAGGCCCGTGGGTTGCAGACGATTACATTGATTAAAAGGCTGACAGTTGCTTCTGAGGAAGTTGACGTACATTTACTTAAACAGCACCCAAGGAACGTCAATCAAGGCGACTTGGGTGCTGTCATTTCGTCCATAGAAACAAATGGCTTCTACGGTCGCCTGATAGTCAACAAGAGGAACAACTACGTCCTTGCTGGAAATCACCGGCTGATGGCTGCTAAGGCTCTCAAAATGGACACAGTGCCTGTTGAGTGGGTAGATGTAGATGAAGACTCAGAAGTCAGAATCCTACTTGCTGACAACAGAACAACACGCCTTGGTCTGGACGACAACACGGCATTGACTGTACTGCTGGCTGAGTTGGCTAATACTGAAAAACAACTGGCCGGTACTGGATATGACTACGAAGACTTGAACAACTTCATCAGTGACATCGCAAATGAAGAACTCAAACTAACTACTGACTCATATGAAAAGTTAGTTCCAAGGCTTGCCAATCAAGGCGAAACGTGGGAGTTAGGCGATTCACTGTTAGTAGTTGGTCAGAACGAAGAAGACTGTGACAAGTTGATTGTGACTTGGGAAAAACAAACCAGAGGAAAGGCAGTTCTAAGAAATGGATGATGATGAACTAGTGCCGATTGATTTATCGGTTCCTGAATCAAGAGACTCTATCAAGGAAGAATTATCTGCTCCACTCTTTGATGAGTACCACGCACGACGTCAAGCAGTGATGAGTTCAAAACGACCTGACGGTAAAGCCTATGGCGGAACTCCTTTATCTATTGACGACACCAAGATGAAGGTTATCTTGGATGCAATCCTTGCCGGAGCATCACACTCTGTAGCGGCTCAAGTCGCTGGTGTGCCTGTCAGGAGGCTCAAGGACTGGATAGTACGTGGTGAGAGTGGTGACATGGATGTCCCTACAGAACTCGTCGAATTTGCACGTCGTGTACGCATGGCTGAAAGCCGTGGTGAGTTAGGACTTATTGTCCGTATACGTCGTGCTGCGGAAGAAAACTGGGGTGCCGCCGCTTGGCTACTAGAAAGACGACATAGCAAGCGTTGGGGCAAAAAAACTACTGTTGATGTGAGGCAAATGACAGATGAGCAAATTACAAGACTCCTTACGGCAGAAGCTGATGGAGGAAGCGATACGGCGGGGATTGAGGATTCCGGGGACGACGAGTGATATCTACAACCCTTATAGGGATGGTATTGAGAAAGGCTCGATGGAGTCTTTTCATGAGTATCTAAAACTTACACTCCCAAAGGGATGGACTGCTGACCCAGCGCATATCAAGTTAATTGCTGAACACCTTGATGCAGTTGACCGTGGACAGATTGACCGACTAGCAATCTCAATGCCCCCTAGACATGGCAAAACCGAAACTACTACAGTTCGTTACGGGGCATATGCGTTTGAAAAGAATCCTAGGGACAACGTCCTTGTAACTGCATATAACGAACGTATCGCACGTAGGTTTAGTCGTAAGGCAAGAGTAATCGTTGAATCACGTCGCCAACTCATGACCAGTAGTCGTGCTGCTGATGAATGGGGAATGCCTGAAGGCGGCACATTTATGAGTCGTGGTGTTGGTTCTCCACCTACCGGTGTAGGTTTCAAAAGAATCATCATTGATGACCCTATCAGACGACGTGAAGACGCTGAAAGCATCAACCTGCGTGAAAAGGCTTGGGACTGGTTTACTGACGATATCTACACTCGTCTTGAACCCGGTGGAGCCATGATTATCGTTGCTACACGTTGGCATCACGATGACATCACAAGCCGCGCCATTGAGTCCGAGCCAAACAAATGGGTTGTCCTAAAACTTCCGGCTATTGCGGAAGAGGCTGACCAACTAGGACGGCAACCGGGTGAGTCTCTGTGGCCTGAGCGTTATTCAGTTGAAGACTTGATGCGTATCAAAGCGGTCATGCTTCAAAACGAAGGAGAGTACGGCTGGCAAGCACTGTATCAGCAATCTCCAACACAACGTTCGGGTGCGATGATTCGTCAAGACCGTATCTCTACTTTCCAAGAACTGCCTCTGTCAGTTGGAAGATTCCGCAGAGTTATCAGGGCTTGGGACTTGGCATCGACACGTGGTGCAGGTGACTATACGGTTGGAGTTAAGGGTGCTCTCGATAACATCGGACGCTTCTGGATACTCGATGTAGTCATTGGTCAGTTCGATGTGGATGAGCGTGACAACATCATTTACAGGACTGCCGAGATGGATGGCAAAGATGTCACCATACGGCTGCCACAAGACCCAGCACAGGCAGGAAAGAGTCAGGCTAGATACTTACTCAGAATGCTTCACGGGTACCGTGTGAGCATCCAAAGTCCAACAGGTAATAAGACGTTAAGGGCTGAGCCATTTGCGGCACAGGTAAACAACTTCAACGTCAATATGATAGCCGCCGCATGGAATCAACCTATGCTCGATGAGTTCAGGCAATTTCCTATGGGGCGGCACGATGACATCGTTGATGCAACAGTAGACTGTTACGACGAATGTACGAAGAAGAGGACTATGTCTTTCGCCTAGTAGGCGTTATTGGCTAGATACTGTCGCAAAGCATCTGCGCATGATTCTGCACCAATTACGGTGTCACGATTTGTGCGCAGGTTTGTGATTGTGACACTTTGACCTTTTTGATTCCAAGCCAGTCGTGCCTTCGCTGCGTAACCGTAAATGCCCCTGTCATCCAAATGACCCAACAGATTCATCTCTGTTATGTTTCCGATTTTCATTCAATCTCCAAAAGTTGTCGTTCACCTGAAGATGCGACATTTTCTTTTGGTGCATCAGCGGCTTGTTCCATCATATATTTTGCCATTGCGTCAATCTTGGCAATTGTGTTTGCATGTGCCTGAATACGCTTGTTTTCGTGCTTCTTTGGAGTACTTACACCACTTAGCCATTTGTTGAGCACAGCAAGCCTCCACGAGCCTACGTTGATAGGTTTTGACTTCTCTTCCTGTGCTTGCAGGTGACTACGCCAATGCGACCGTAATGGGTTAGCATCACACTCGCTCAAGATAGACTCAACAGTTTCCAAGCACCGTTCTTGAGTATCAAACGTAAGTCCAACTATCGTGAAGTAACCTTCTTCGAAATAGACTAGTCCAGCATCTATCAACTCATAGGAGTGCTCTTTTGAAACAACACATGTTTCTATTATCTGCACCATTCGTTGTTTAGATATCTTGCCATTTGTTCGATTGGAACGTGACCAAGACTCAGAAGCAAGCAGTAGGTATCTTGCTTGCGGACTTAGTGTTTTTAGTCTGTCATCAGTGAACCAAGAATATTGCAATCTCAATTTCGCTTCCCGCCATCATAAGACTTCGCCATACCGGTTTCCACCAAGTACTCATTCAGCGTAGTCCCATCCTTCCCAATTACTTTTGCTAAGATACGCCCGTACTTATCAGGCTTATCGCTTATAGATTGGAATGTAACATAGGTGCTTGATATTGTCAACTGCTTTTTTATTGTTGTGTTTTCTTTGAGCCAATTTTCAGTGGCTTCTTTAGCAATTACCCCTTCAGGAGTTTTTATCTCAGGTGAGTCAAGCCCGTCTAGTCTGAGTTTTCTTTTTGCTAAAACAACACCAAAACCAAGGTCAATATCAACTTCCATTGTGTCGGCGTCAAGGATGCGTATCAATTTTGCTTGATACGTGTACAGGGTCACGTTGTCCATTCAAGTGCCTTTGCAGTGACTGGAAAATGCTTTATGAAGATGGCTTTGACTTGATGTGCAAGTTGTTCGTGTTCTCCTTGTGCATCTTTTCCACCACGTGCTTCTATGTAATGTATCCAAGAGCGGATGTTGCCGTTTGCGTAGATGTGTGTGGGTGAGCACATAGGCAAGACAGAGCGAGCGCATTCCTTTGCTATGTTCTGGCTAAGTAGCCATTCATAAACTTCCATCTGTTGCTTGAAGAGGTCTTCTATCTTCGCTTGTGCAACTGCCTTTGCTTCTTCGTCTTCCCACGTGTTGCTTGCCTGACGGTTTTTCTCGTCTTGAAGACGGAGGTCAGGAATCTCAATCTTTTCAGTGACTTGTGCGTAGCGTTGACTAAATTCTTGAATGCGTATTGAACTATGTCTTGCAAACTGTGCAGAGATATCTCGCCTTGTATGAATATCAAGGCACATATTACACATCTCAAAAATTGACCAATGCTTCTTTCGTATGCAGTAAGCAATAAGCTTGTCAGGAGGTGCGTTCTGGTTCTGCGGATTTGACACTCGTGCCATTTTTGCAATCTTGAACTCAGCATCTGGTGTTATCCAGACAAGGCTTACGGTTGAACTCATGTTGAAAGTAATTTCCTATAAACGTTTGTAACTACAGCCTCTTTTTGTTGTGGGCATAATTCAACCCACTCGACGCCATACATTACAAAAGCTTCTCTCCAGCACAAGATGAACTCTCGCTCTTCTGCTGTAATTTGAGTAGTGACTATATCGTAATCACTCTTCTTGTCTTCAATGCGTGTTGTCCAAAGTGCATTGAATTCTAGTTCTGTGAGAATCATTATTCCTCTGCTTCAAATGGCGAGATATTCAAGTCCAGATAATCACAAATACGCTTGGCTGCGTCATGCCACGAGTAGCAGACAGCCCAAGCGTATTCGGCTCCCTCATAAGAGAGTGTTTCTTTGAATTCTTTTTGATGTGGTGTTAGCCGATTCTTATCAGCCTTCATCTCTATCCACATGCCAAGGTAGACAAGTTCTCCGTCTACAAACTTTGGACACGCAATAAAGATATCCCAAACACCTGCCTTTTGACCTTCCCTCTTCATATTGACAGCAGTAGTTTTAGTGCGGTAACCGCCATTCGGTATAGCAAAGATACACCTTAACTTTGAATGGCGGTATTCATTTACCTTTATCCAGTTGAACAGATTAACCTGTTCCTGATGCTCAGGATTCTGTCGTTTGGATTTTACGGGGACGACCCCTAGGTCGCCCAGTAGGGATGTAAGCCGCTTTCTTCTCAGGTCGCTCATTGACAGCCTCTTGCCACATGTTACGTTCACTCATGAATCGCTGTAGCGACTCAGTTGTCACATAAGTGTATCTGTCTTTTCCCTCTGACTTTACAAACTCAAGGCGACCTTTTCCGTTTAGCACATAGATTCGTGCACGGCTAATTCCAAGGATTTCTTCAGCAAGAGGCATAGGGACGCCACCAAGAGCACGTCCCTGTTCAATGCGAGTGTCACCCTGCAACTTCATACGTGTCAAGGCAGTTTCGATAGCCTGTTCCACGAGTTCATCTGTAAAAATATTACTTGGCATTTACTGCTTCCTTTCGGTCAATCAACATCGCTTCTAATCCAATAATGGCTGTCTGCCATCCATTTGGACTTACGTCTTTTGAGCCGACAATCTTCTCGTACAACTCAGCACGTTCTTTTGTTGAGTGATTTGCCCCTAGGTACTCTCTAGCCAAGTCACCGAAAACCTTTGATGGTGTCGGAGCAGAAGAGTCTTGCACCTTCGGCTTAGGTTGATTGATAGGCGCATCAACGATACGTGGATTTGGCGAGTTGGAGTCAACTTCATCAAATTCCGGTGCGAATTGCGTCCCGTATCCCAAGATTCCTAAAGCTCTACCAATAGAACCAGTCTCTGCTTTTTCCATAAAGTCAGCAAAGCCACGAGCGTCTTCCATCTTGGTGCCTTCGGCAACAATTACACCATTCTCGTTGGAGATGATTGCTTTGAAAACAGCATATTTCTGCTCGATGTTCAAGTCAACAATCTGTGTACGGATGCTCCAATCTGGATGCTCCTGACGGAACCAAACTAAACGCCACTTGACTTCTAAGTAAGCCTTACCCTTCAGGTTCATTAGGTGGTCATTTGGATTAAACATATCTTCTCCCCCTCATTTGAGTTGACGTATGGTATCTGGTATACGCCCGTTTGTCAAGTGTACAAACATTTTGTTTTTTATCAAGAGAAGAACAACAAAATGGCTATGATTCCCAAAAACCTGTGGTATACGCACGTACCCGTACGCATGCGCCTACGGACGCGCACGGTAAGTTAACTTAGTAACATTACTACGTTAATTAGGTAATTGACTTAAGCATTACGTTAGTAGTAGATATACGTATTTTGTTGTTTGTATTAATATAAACAACTACTAGGTAATGATGTTACTTAGTTATGCTAAGTAGTAGCAGTACGCGCGACCTTCACTTGACATGCTGGCAAACAGGTTGTAACATAGCGACCTGAGGTAAGAAAATGAATGTTGTATGTTTAGTCGGTCGCTTGACTTCCGACCCTGAAGTAAAGGTTCTTGCATCTGGCACACAGGTTGCTTCGATGCGTATTGCGGTAGACCGTCCAGTTTCAAAAGAGTCAGAAGTAACTGCTGATTTCATCAACCTGACAAGTTTTGGGAAAACCGCTGAGTTCTGCGGAAAGTACCTGACAAAGGGTCAGAAGATTTCTGTCAACGGACGCCTTCAAATCCGTGACTACAATGACAAGGATGGCAACAAGCGCACAGCCGCAGAAGTCATCGCCAATGAAGTTCGTGGCGTAGAGCGTCCAAATGGTGGCGGAGGGGAAAACTCCCAACCTGCTCCTCAAAAGGCTCAGGATAGACCGTATGGTGGCTCACAGCGTAACGCTCGCCCGTTTGATGAACCAATCACTGACCCGTTTGCGGAGTAGTCACAAATGAATCCATTTCGTAAAATGTATATGGATGCGGCTAGGGCAAAGGGAGCATCACATAGTGATGTTCTCTTCGTGCTTCAGCGGTCTGGTTATGACTCTATGACCTACCACGCATTCATGATGAGACTGAATAGGGGCACGATTGATGAGCCGTTCATCAACACACTTGCCCTCATTGTTGACGTAGATGCTGCATCGCTTTATGAAAAAGCACTTGCACGTTTTGAGTATTACAAAAACCGCCATGCCTCTAACGATAATAATTAACAACCAATCAATCGGTCGAAATCGACCTGAGATAGCCGCCGTAAGAAGCGGTGAAGTTCAATCAAATAGTGTCGGTGAAGCATGGATTGTTCCTACTGAATATCTTGCAGAAGTCTGGAGACCAGAAGCCGATATATGGGAAGTTGCCATCCAAGGTGAAGGCACTTACGCTGGCTCACATAAGGTCAAGTATCTTAGGCTTGCTAGTGATGTAGAACTCAATCAGATGGGCATCTACACTTCTGGGTTTACTGGTTCTGACAACAACGGAACTAAGGTAGTCAAAGATACTGGATACGTAGTGACTGGAAGCACTTACGTAAACATAACTGCTGAGAACGCATCCATCACTTGCGACAAGCACAGTACAGGTGTAATCACCGCAGTGCGTTCAAAGATAACCGTATCTGAAGAATCTAACATGACGGTCAATGCAGACGACTGCGTAGTGACTGCATCCAGTGGCAAAATCATTGCAACCAAAAGCAAGGTTTACGCAACAGGAAACACTATTGTTGTAGCAAACAACTGCACGGTTGAAGCATCAGACAGTGTCTCTGTGACTTCCGTTGACTCAAGGGTCACTGTTGATGGAAATGCTTTCCTGACAACGACTGGATGTACGGTCATAGCAAAAGGTCAGTCAATCGTAAGGTGCCATAACAACAAGGTAAAAGTCACAGCCTACGACCATGTTGTTTGTATTGTTGATGATATTGAAGATTCACATGCAACTCCTTCTTTTTCAGACTCTACTGCCAAACAGAGGTTCATCCTAAACGACCACTCAGTTGTCATATCAAAGGTAGTCGGTGACTACGTTTGGACGGCAAATGGCAAATACTGCCCTATGGAAGCAAAAGCCTTTAAGGAAATATCAATACCAACACCAAAACGTGGTCGTCCAAGGCTATCTAGTGTAGGTGATGAGGGGGTTGCTGTTGACTAGTGATACACGCAGGAGCATGTATATCGTTGTCACAACGGACGGCTCAGCGCCCAATAAGGCATACTCCCGCTTAGAGAATGCCAACCGAATAAATTACAACAATGACGCCGTTGAAATCTATCGTCACAAGAAACGATATGACGACGATTATAGTTGTGTGCCTGATGAAACAAGTGTGTTGTGCGCCAAACGGGAAATATCACCAGATGATGCCAAGAAACGTGCAACACATATGAAGAATCACTTTGAGAAGTACATATACATAGCACACAATCCAGAAACTAGTGAGTACCGTCAGTTCACAAGGACTACAAACATGGAGATATTCCTTAGGTCTAACGCAGGATTTAATGGATATAAGATGCTCCGTGATGACTGGAACACACACGGTGTTCTATACAACGAGAGTCAAGTACCACAAACTTCACAATGAGCCAGAATATCTGGCTCATTTCTTCATGAACCACGCTGATATACTTCAGCCATTGACATGAATCTTCCAGACAAAAAATACGACATCGTACTGATGGACCCGCCTTGGTACTACGGCAACAAGACAGGTATGGCTGCTGCTGAAAAGTACTACAGGACGATGAAAGACGATGACCTAATGGCACTAGATGTGCCATCTATCCTTAAACCAACGTCAATCGTTTTTTGTTGGGCAACTGGACCACGACTTGACTTTGCAATGCAACTCATGGCTCACTGGAATCTGCACTATCGCTGCATGGCGTTTGTCTGGGTAAAGACAACAAAAGCTGGTGTGCCATATGGAGCCAGAGGGATACGACCAACAATCGTAAAACCAACAACTGAGTTCGTCCTAGCGTGTTCACCCATGCGTAAAGGAAGACCCATGCAACCTCAGGATTTGACCATACCGCAAGTTTTGATGGCTTCACCCACAGAACACTCAAAGAAGCCTGAAGACATCCACCAGAGGATAGACAAGCTATATCCAGATGCAACAAAGTTAGAGATGTTTGCTCGTCGCCCATACAAGAACTGGGATGTTTGGGGAAACGAAGTTGGATACATAACAGAAGAGGCTCCTGAGTAGGAGCCTCTTTTTACTTCGTGTATGGTTTATCCCATTCAGGGTCTAGGAAGTAGTGTCTTCGACCGACATAGAACAGTTGACCGGTTGGACCGCAACCCTCTGCTCTCCAAGTGCCGTCTGAATATCGTTCAATCGTAAGACTGATTCCTTTAGTGTCACGAACCATTGTCGCCACACCATTTTTCATCACAACCTTGTCTGACTGAATTACGAGTTTGGCATATCCATTTTTCAGATTGATGGGAAAAGTCTTTACAATCGTATAGGGAATCAAGTCGGTATAAAGAACTTCGGTTACGCCGGTAAACCTATCTGCCTTCAGTGGACCACACTCTTTTGCCAAGGCAATGTTCCGTGCAGAACCATAGTACGAGTCAACCCACTCAAAAATTGGCTTGACGTTATTTATCATCATTCACTAAAACCTTTTTCAATCACATCACACCATGTCTTGTCAGCAGCATCTGCCAATGCTTTTTGAGTTGGTTCATGTGCAGTGATTTTTACTAGAAACGGACCGCCACCCCATTCTGCGACATGAATGTTCTTTACAGCCAGTTCATTTGAGAAATCATTCGTACCGACATTGTCGTGGTACAAGATTAGGTGCATTTCATTGATACCTAATACCAACAACTGATACTGCATTTGATTGTAGACAGACTGTGAGATTGACTTACTGTTTTTGTAGTCAGATACATATCTGAATCCGCACTTGCACTCAAGGGCAAACACTTCTCCGGTATCGGATATATGTAAGCCGTCAAGTGATACACGGCGCCAAGGGTGCTCTATCGATTGTATGCATTCTGGCTCAAACTTACGTTCAAGCTTCTCTTCAGCAATAGCACGTGCATAAGGCTCAAGAATATGACCAAGTTGCATTGCTTGCGTTGATGGACTACTAGCCGTATCAACGGCTTGCAGTTTTTCACTAATGAACCGAGTCTTACTACCGGGCATCAGTAGACGCCCGGCTTCAGTGGCAGTTATCCCGCCTTTTCTCCAGTTCAACCACTCTTCTGTACCTTGTTCCATGGCTACTACCGTGAAATTCATTGTTAGATTAACTTTCGGATGGATTCAAAAAGAGTTGGCTTTTGATTAGGGAAACGCTTTGACAAAAGAGTGATTATGTCAATAAGCGAGTTTGTAGCCTTAGCAAGGTCTGTGTCTGCACGTTCGATTAGCGTTACGGTAACACGCATATCAGTGTCATCATCGATGCTTGACTGCTCAAGTAGGGTAGCCCTTTCACTGATGAGTTGATAGCGGATAACGTTAACCTCTGCTACGCAACCACGTAGCATCTGTACATCAGCCTTTGACAGGCGGCTTAGGTTCTTTGTCTGTGTTTGTTTCAATGCTTACTTCCCCTTGCAATACCTCAGGAGCCTTATCCTTCCACTCTTTGTCAACAGTGGCGATAAAAATGCTGAGTTCTGACCAGTCGGTGAATGACGCATCGACGATAAAGACCTCAGATGCCTTATCAGTGTTACGGTAACCATCACATGAAACATAGATGTCTGCATGAATCAACTTCGATTCTTGGACGTATCCAGAACGAATGCGGTCAAGCGTAAACACACATGAAGTCATATTTTGACTAACAGTAGCAACACGAAGTTCTTCTTGGAATTCATTGAATGTCATAGCGTCATTCTATTACTCTTCAACACACAGAGCAATACTCAATGTGTTGAAACTTTATACGGTAGATAAAGTACTTTGTCAATATAATAAGAAGAAAATAATATAATAAAAACAACTCTTGCAACACATAATTAGTAATGATATTGTTTGCAACGGCGCAAGCCAACAATGACACAAGGGGTAATAAAGTGGCTAAAATTAAAACCACAGAACAAGATTCGGTTGCCATCGTATTGACAGGCACCGCAGTAACATCGGCATTGAAGGCACGTGAAGCGTTAACAAAATCGCTTGGGTTTGAGCCAACGTGGCGTCAGACTGTTGCCCTTGCTCTTTCTCAGTTCAATAAAGCAAACGACGAATAGTTAAAGGGGTCGGTATGCAAGAACAGCCTACGTTCAGTCTTTGGCTAGTAGTGAAACGCTCTATCGCCTTATTGATAGGTTTAGTTTTACTGCCGGTCATCATCGTGCTTGCAATATTGTCAGTAAGTTTGTCAATCATAGGTATAGTGATTGCAGAAACTGGAAAACTTCTGCTTGTGCCGGTAAATGACATTACTTGTGCTATTTTTGCTCCGAATCAAAATACTATCTTCAGAGTCGATAGCGATAACGATATCAAAGAAGACGCAGAAGACGAGTAGTTCTATATATGAATGCCCCGCACTATGTGGTTTATTGGCTGCAAGTGCGGGGTGTTTTCGTCTCTCTCTGTCATAGAATAGTCTTTGGAGAAATCACATGACATTCAGCGAAATTACTAAGTACGTAACTGAGGGCAGAACTGTATATAGAACGTCAACACCAGAAGAACTTTACTTCATATTTTCTGGTCGCATAGCGAACGTTGTTCTGTTTACAGCAGAGACTGAGTATCTGCCTGAGCCGGGTCTTGGTTACTGTGCTTACACGCAAGACGCAGATGGGATGGAATACAAGATTCTCTCCGACTGGCAACTATCAGCGGAAATGCTTTTAGCCGAAGACTGGGAAATCGTGCCAGAGATGCTCCTTGAATGGGGTGGAGAAGACAAGTCAAAGCTTGAACAATGACAATACATGACATACTGATTCCACTTGAGTTGGGATTGTTTTGTAGGCGGAAATCAGAGCCAGAATACTACTACTTTGTATATGATGGCAAAAACTATAACCGTCAAGTCGGGCTTGCACCAGAAGATGGACGACCAGCACTAGGTAAGGGATATAAGATATCCGCATATCCAGTGTTGCTTGATGGCTACAACGGATACAGCCTTGAAGACTGGGAGCCATCGGAATATGACACCATCCAGATAGATTGGGAAGTTCCAGCCATAGACATGGTTCTTCCTGATGCACCGGTTGAAACTCAAGTAGAAGAGAAAAAACAACTAAAGCGTTTAGACGTATCGAAGCCAATACTCAAACGACCAGAACGTCAAGTTGAGCCTGATTCAGGTATCGACTTTGACACTTCTCTCATACACATCAAGCATGGCGGGATAATTGAAGCACCAATTTATGGTGATGGTGATGTGCTGGCTAAGCAGTACTACCTCTTCAATTTGCAGACACTGATGACACGAAACCGCCTCTACGATAAAAAGTACACGCCTTGGGTTGCATACACATGGGTTGATTCAGATTTCACGTGTATGAACTATAGGCTACTTGCAGCAAAGGACAGAAATGACACCTAAGAAACGTTACTACTATTTCATTAAAGCAACGGGCTACAATGACGAAAAAGCGTACACGATGACCACGAAAGCCAAGTACCAGATATGCGAACTGATAAAAAAGGGCATCTCTCCGGTAACTGTGTACAGAGCTGATGTCACTGACTTAGAGAATCTAGAGCAGGTTGCTGTTTGCGATGAGAAGTGGTGGGCTGATTACTTGCAAGGGAAACGTGGATGGTGATTACACTCCTAACAACTGGTCAAAAAGACGAGATGAAGACTGCATTTACAGAGGAAGTCGTTGCAGTGCTGCATACAAATACAGAGACTACTGCTGAGCTTTACTTCGGTGACTACTCTTGTGTGGTCACTAAATCATATGTCACAGACATTGAATCGGATGACCGGAACTGGGAAGAGGGAATCATCAAGTACAAACTTATCTATGACAATGGACATATGGAGTCAGATATGTCTGGTCGGTTCGTAGGTAAGTATCTGGCGCACATGGCAAATCCGGAAGTCTACGTACAAGAGAAGTTTGACTGGATTTACACTAGGCTCATAAACAAGATTCTGACGAGTGCTGACTGTTGCCAGCATTACGACGAACTAGATTATTAATAGTTGACAAACTTCATGTAAAGTGGTAAAACACTTACATGCAACAAAACAACAACAACAATACACCGCTCTGGTTCATAGGTGGATTACTACTTGGTGGTACCAACCTTGCATCATCGGTGTTTTTGCTTTTCGGACTTATCTGTGCCGTATTTGTATTCATGCTTGGCTCATTTCTGAGTGCACTAACATTTGCTATCGTTACGCACTGGAAATCGCTTCTACTGTATGTTGTCATTGGCCTTATCTTTGCGTTCCTTGGTCACATCTACATGCTTGAGGAAAAGAAGAAACATGAAAATAAAGGCTAATTACCTTGCACTTGAGTGCGACCAATATACGGCTTGCCATATGTTAGTTATGCTTTATCAGGGAAGCGTTGAGTCTGAGTATATTAGGCTGACTATCACTGACATACTATCCAACGATGTTGGGTTGGCTCCACTTGAACTCTACCCAGTCATCGATGATGAAAAAGAACTGTACACAGTACGAATGAGACTGCGTGGAGTGGAAGAAATCAAGAACTATCCATACACACAGATGAATAAGATGTTGAACAACAGACTTATCCCGTTCTGGATGACTGAGATTGACAAGTGCGTAGAGTCGATGAAGGGGCTAAACTGATGACTCTGGAAGAGGCGTTGTTTTGGTTGCGGGATGGAAAACTAGTTGTATCCAAAAAGATGATGATGCGGTTCCGTATGGAAAAGCGACCGGTATTACTTGGCGGAAGGCAGAAGCAGTACTGGTTTATTGATTTCCAGCATTGTGGAACGAAATTTCCAGAGGAGTGGATACGATGGCACAGTGCCAACGATGACTTCTTTGATTTGATAAACGATGATACTTGGGAGTTGGAATGACTATTGCAGAACTAATGCCACAACTAGAAGAAGGGCTTGTCATAAAGACAGCCACACATAGACTCAGGAAGGGACGTGTTTCCTATGAGTGGACTAACATTGGCTTGCCAGATATCTGGTGGCCATTCTTGTGTCCATTGTCAATGGTAGACATAACAACTGACTGGGAAGTAGAGGAAACAATATGACGTTCACTGAATCTTTGGCTCACTTACTGAAAGGTGAAGTCATGAGGCGTTACGAAGATAACGTAGAGTATAGATTTTGGTTCAACAAAGAAACACGTACGGGTATGTGTGAGTACCATGCAGACAAATTTGCGAGCATGTGGTACATCAGCATTGAAGATATCCTTGATGAGAGCTGGGACTTTGCTATCCCAGAAGACAAAGAGCGCATCCTAAACAAGTACTCTGATGCATCAAAATATATCCTTGGTTCACGTATTACTAAACGATAGTTATTTAGGCTCTATAAGTAAAAGGTCATACTAGGGGACTCATAATCCCTCTTTGATAGTTCAAGTCTATCTGGAGCCACTAACATAAAGCACCTCACTGGTGCTTTTTTCTTTTTACTATTGACAAACATTTAATCTTGATGTAAAGTGAACATATGAAATTCACTGATGTAGTTAATGCATTGATAGCCGGAAAGCGGGTCAGGCGAGCAGCTTGGCATCGAGTAGGCAGTTATATAACGTGTGATTTCGAGCAGATGACTATGTACGTCGGTGGAGTTGTCAGTGCATTTAGCCCAAACAAAGTTTCATTAATTGCTGATGATTGGGAGGTGCTAGATGACTAGTCAAGAGCTGGTTGATGCTTTACTTGACGGTAAAACTTTGACCCATAGTTTCTTTGGGAGAAACGGTCGTGTCCACGTACTGCATGATGCAGAAGAGGGTAGCAGACATCACCGGTTAGTTGTTGTTTATAAAGACAACGAACTAGGTTGGAGTAGAGAAACCTATAAAGAGTCTATTGCTAGGTCAAAGCCAGAAAGTTTCTTGAAGCATATCTACATTGATACTCTAAACCTACATCGTGACAACGTCATGATGATACGTGAACAGTACTGGATGCTCAAGGATGCATATTGTGAGTCAGGTTGGTCAATCTGGGAGCCTACAGATGGAGTTTAGAGCCAAGTCGTCTGGGTGCAAATACTTGTCAAAGAAAGACCAAGAAGCAATCAGATTTGCTATGAACTACTTCAGGGAGAACCCAACGGAACTTTCTTGTACGTTGTACGAAGTGCTGCCTGATGGTACTGAACAGATAGTTGGAAATATCCCAAATCCTGAGTTTGAAAAACTAGAAGAGAACGTTATAAGGCTCATGTCCATATACACGCACTTTAAGAAAAAGGGTGAACCAACACCAGAGATGTGGCAATAAGATGACACTACATGAAATAACTCCATCTGCGGCAAAAGGTTTGCCATTCCGGCGCACTGTTTGGGCTGAAGGAATCTACTACTACTACGACATCAATGAGTCGTGGTTCTTGAAACAAAAGCGTGTTGATGGGGACGAATATGAACTCATCACGTATACACTTGACCTTACACTTGAAGACTTGATGGCTACAGACTGGGATGTTGATGACTGGGAAGATGAAAATGAATAGTTTTGAAGCGATGGAAGCACTTCGTGAAGGACGCAAAGTCAGATTTATCTGGTGGCCTGACGAGAACTACATCATTAGGGTAAACGACGATATCAAGGGTTTTCCGAATACCTTTGATACCTACATCCAAGAGAATCCTTGGCGAGTCATATGGCTAGTCTTTGATACTGCTCACGACCCTAAACTCTGGGCATCGGCAGACTAGATGACTGGTATAGAAGCACTTGCATTAGCCAAGCATGGTTTAAAGGTTACTTGTCATACTTGGTACGCCAAAGATAATCCTTGGGACTACTCGGCATGGATAGAAGAAGGATGTATAGTGAATAGTCCGTACGAGAGCATGAGTGCATACGATGCTACAAACGCTTTTCTGGCAGACTTACTAAATCAAGAATGGGAAGTACTTGAATAATGAAACTAACACTTACACACCGTGTATACACTCACGACGACGGAACAATCACAGATAGATACGACGCTGCTTGTGACAGTAAAGATGCCGAGTTGGTCATTCATGGGTTTAAAATAGACTATGATGTGTGGCGTCCACTAGACTCTGAACTAGAGTTTTTCGTCCGTCAGGTTGTCACTGACCCAGAAAGACCAAATCGTGTAATCGTTGATGAAACGGGTAAGTGCGCCACAGTCAATGTACACAAAAAAGTCAAGTCAGTAACCATAGAGTGGGAGTAGATATTTATCCACTAAGTGGATAGAATCTATCCATAGAACCTATCAAGCCTCTGCATATGCTCAAACCGATAGGTCCCTATGCCCGTATCTTATCTCCCAATCTACAAACCCGAATGGCTTGCTGTTCGGGTATTTTTTCGTGGTAGTATCAGGTTGCCACCGAAAGGTGAGCTTTGAAAGGCTAGAAAACTCCTCTTCTTGCCCGACAAATTCGGACTCTGCAAAACCGAAAGACCAGTTCCACAGACTGGTCTTTTTTGTTTGTATACCTATGATGAAAATATACTTTTATATCGTTGACAACGGAAAACCAATGGATGTATAATTGTCATGTAAGGGAGATATCTGACGACATCTTTAAGTAGATATCCAAGGATATCTTTAAGGGACTACATGATAGATATTGCATTCGACCCTATATGGGCACTAAAGCACGGATACACGATTGTTAGCGAGTATGAAAACGGTGCGATAAACGAGTACAAGATTATTGAAGGACAACTTATGTCCAAGTCTTCGTTTTTGTTATTTGATGGAGACCGCACTGGTGACGATTACTTTCGTCCATGCCTTCATCTCAAGCTCGGTGTAAACGCTAAGTATTCACTCGTACCAGCAGAGGCAGCATTTTGACGATAGACGCAGCAATCAAAAGTATCCTTGAAGGTAACAAGGTCGCAAACGAAGCCGACTTGACTTTCAAGGAAGTTCATTTTGATAAAGAGTCAAGATACTTCATCTACTCTATCCAAGGAATCGAATCCATGAGGGATAGGAATTTAGTACTGACGGTATCTGATTTGAAAAGCAAAGAGTGGAAAACTGTTGACATTCGGACAAGCACTACATAGTTTAAAAAACGGTTTTACTGTGACTCGCACATACGTTGAGTCCGACGCTGTTGTTGTTGTATTTTGTAAATTCACAAACAACCAAAAACTGGTCAGAAAGAAAGTCACGACTAACTATCAGTCTAGCTGGAGGCATTCTGGCTGGTCACTGAAAGACTTGTCAGCAACCGACTGGATAGTCGCTGGTTGACGACTGTAGAGGCGTACGAGTACATCAATGCTGGCGGTCAAGTAAGACATGCCACGTGGTCAATGGATGTTTACGCATTCATGAAAGATGATGTGCTCTACGTCACTAACGATGTCCACTCATGGAATTGTCCACCTCTAGAATTCTTCTCTAATAACTGGCAGATATATACAAAGTAAGATACACTTGTCATGAAAAGGGATAAAGGGGAAGTAAAATGGATTTCATAACTATCATCGGTTTGGCGTTTGGGCATTGGTTTGCTGACTTTGTACTACAGTCACGTAAGGTAGCAGAGAGTAAGTCGAGTAGCCTACGGTCACTGTTTACGCATGTAGGTTTGTACACTACTGCTCTTGCTTGTGTGATGGGACCTATCCTTATCAGAGAGCATAGTTGGAGGTTAGTGTTATCATTCATCTTGGTCAATGGCTTTTGCCATCTAGTCACTGACTTTGGTACATCTAAGATGTCGGCTCATGCTTGGCAGTCAGAAGATAAGAGCCAGTTCTGGAATATCATTGGCCTTGACCAGTCTATCCACTGGAGTCACTTACTGATTACTTACTTCGGCTTCTTTGTGTGGGGTTAGTATGTGGCCAATCAACGGCATGAAGCCAAGGCCAAGTGATGAAGATATCTATAAACAAACAACTAAGCAAGTACTTGATAAGTTGGTGGAACTGCGAGAGAATCGACGTTCATATGAGTGGATAGCATGCTACATGTTTGCCAACAACTACCCGTCGCCGTATAAGCGTTGGAACGCAAAGTTAGTCAAGTTACTTCTTTGGTCTCAAGGGGTTAAACGGGAAACAATGTACAAGGCTCCGGACTACCGATACTTACTACTCATTGAGTCCTTGAAGGCTGATGGTGTTAGTGTTGACGATATAGCCGAGCATCTGAACAGTCAAGGTAAGAAGACGGTAAATGGTTATCCGTTTACTGGAAGCTTGGTAAAGCAGTACGTTAGTCGTTACAACGGACTCAAGGTCAAGTACGGTGACGATGTTGTTAGGTTTACGAAACCAGTGGAGGAAGACGATGACATTTGAAGAAGCGGTGAAGGCGATGGATAACGGTTCCTTTGTCCGTAGGTCTGGGTGGTCAAAGAACATCAAGTTGTACGCTGCCTATCCAACAGACGAGCACGACAAACAAGAGTCAAACAACAAGCGGCATATCTTTGCACAGATTGACTCATACGAGCCAGAGTACGCCATCTTCCGTATATCTGACATCTATGGTGACGACTGGTACGTCATTGGTGAGGACAACATTACAGACAATGAGTTGTAAGTATAACGACAAACAACTACTAGCAATGAGTCATGTCTATAGTGCTCATCTAGCAAAAGGAAACGTTGGTGAAGGTGACTACTACCCATTGATGAATGGGGTAGAAAGCGTAGTCAACTTGGCTATGAATGAGAAGGGTGCAACCTTTACCTACAGTAGGGGTGATTGGCACGTAACTTACATCCGTGACAAGAGGAAGTGGAAGGAAGACGAAGACTTTCTACTTACGGCTATCAAGGGTGATGCAGTGTTTCATCAAACGGAGGATGACAAATGACATTTGGACAGATTTACGGTGCACTGAAAAAGGGACGATGGGTTGGTCGCTCTAGTAAAGAGAGTGAACGCTTGTCGATTATGGATGGCAGAATCCTTACATCCGTTAGGGTTGATGAGAAGTTTGTTGTTTATGTCAACAGTGACGTAATGCTGACAGCAGATGATTTACTAGCCGAAGACTGGGTTGTCTACAACTAAAGACCACGGCTTCTGCCGTGACATAACCCTTCTTTGCCGACGTGTAGATAAGGGTTATGTTATTGAGTGTGCCTACGTTAGGGCATTAGGTGCAGCAATGGCATCTAGGCATAGGAACGCCGACTTACTCAAGAAGCATCAAAAAGAATGCAACAGTAAAGGGCTTAACTGGGAGAAGTACTGGACGGGTGACCCGTACTTTACGAAGAAGGTTAAAGTCAGAGACTATGGCTAGTAGTTTATAATCTTTACGAAGTAATAGGTCAAGTCACCGGAAGTTTCAGTAGGGGAGAAGAGTGTATGTTTGAAAGCGTAAGTGACCATCCGTCTAACTGGCAGTGCGTAGTTGATTACGACCATGTAGTCAACGGTATCAAGGCTGTAGTAGGCAACGTGACTGACATCGGTGTATTTGCTGAGATATATCCGTGCATCTTTGAAATGGCTGATAAAGATATCGTGGATGGCTGGTGTGCTATCGACAAGGTAGCCTTTGCCGCCGCCATAGGCTTCTATACGGCTACTGCTGTTCAGTCGCTATACAAGACGGTATCGCACCGGATGATATCAGCGATAACAGTTGCCCCAGTCATTGACTTGATGCAAGCTGGACTGTTACGGGTAGAGCCTAATGCTATCTATTTACGGCATGTAGATGGTATGGAGTTAATACCAGAATCACCTTATGAGTAATGTTGACAAACAACCGGCTAGTGTTGTAAACCGTAAGACCCATGGAAGAATCGAACTACCTAGGCATGATGACTCACTACTACGTGAGTACTGCCGTAAGAAGCGGTTACTAAACGGCTGGACGTACGCTTACGTGGGTAGGCAAGTACTACAGCGAAACGGTAAGCCGTACTCAAAGATGAACATCTATAACTGGGTTACTGGACGTATACACTTCGGACCAGAGTACTCCTTCAAGATGGCTCAAGCATTTCGTGTACATCCAGTGTATGCAGCGTTTCTTATGCGTAGGATTCCAGAGTACGAGTTAGTAGATGATTATCCAGATGAGAGTGAGGTCGTTGACTACCTTATGAGCGGTATGCAACAGTTTGGATTTAAGATAAAAGCGGAAGATAAGAAGTATGAAATTATCTGACTATGTGAAGAGGCGACGTAAAGAACTAGGGCTAACACAAAAAGAATTAGCTCGTGCCGCTGGTCAAGACTCTGGCTGGATATGCATGCTTGAGACCGGCTTACGTAACTGTGGTAACCAAACAGCAGAGCCGTTAGCCAAGGCGTTAGGGGTACGAGCAGACGTACTACACTTGCTTAGTGGTCACTCACCGGTACTAGACTTCCGTGATGACATACCCATGGAAGACATAGAGGCTGCCATCGATGAGTTCAAAGCGAAGGTAGCAAACAACTATTAGCAGGACCAGACTGCCACCGTCATGCTGTTTGCTGGTAATAGCCTAACTCAACAGTCCTGTGGTGGTGGTTGGCGATAGTTGATTATGCAACAGTTATTAGATGTGAAAAAACCGGCTAGATTTTAGCCGGTTTACATTTGCCTAGGATATGGTAGTGACCTATTTGGTATAGGTCATCGTTCCATGGAAGTCTACATACAAGTCGGTAGTATCCATCACCACGTGGAATCCTACAGTGACATGTTGGACGCTTTCCGTCATGTCTACTGACATGTCGATAGACTTGACATTCCCGTTTGATGCACAGACATTTACCAACTCAACAACATTAGCGATGTCGTATGACTTGTGATTTGTCGTCATGCTATCCACTACGGTAGTGGAAGTGTAGTAGCAGAAATTTGCCATCTTGGCTACATTTGCAATGCTATTTTGGGTCATCTGGAGGACTCCAGAGGTGTAAGTGATATCACCTTGAACAGCGATGTCAGAGGCGATGATAGCAGATAAGATTGTCATTTTGGTTCCCTATACTTTCCGATTACTTGACTATGTTACCGATGGTAACGATGACTGCGACGATGACTGCGAACGCAAATGTCCCAGACACAATAAGGGCAAGGTTTGCGATTTCGGCTTTAGTGTTTTGCGGTTGCATGGTGTATTGTACCAGTTTGTCAACCGATAGCAAACAAATATGACATGCAGATGAAAAATAAACCGACTATTTTCAAGCCGGTATACAATGTATAAATGTTACTGACAGTCACCATGGTGGTGACGTATGGTCACATAGGATTTTGGCAGGACGGTAGTTGCATAATCAACTGTTGACTAATCAACTACTTTTGCAACCTACCTGAATATCCTGTGGTGGCAGCTCGGTGTGACTATTAGTCACATGCCAGTGATAAACAAAAACCGGCTGGATGTCCAACCGGTTTGAAGCCTACGATGTGGATATAGATTAGAAATCCATTTCCCGTGATGTCGCGGCGATATTCATCGTGCGACCATTTGCCAAGGTGATTTTCCAGATTTCCTTGTTTCCATTTATCCGGATGATTTTTGCATCTACCATTTCGATGTACGTGTCAAACGTTAGGCTTGACGTACGGGACGCTAGGATATCCATACGGATTTCCGCGTCGGTGGTGGTGGTGGTGGTGGTGGTGATTTGTGTCATTGTTTTGGTTCCCTATTGTCGGTGTAGAACGATTTCTACGATTACGCTCCGGTTACGACCTTCACGATTAACATCATGAGTACAAAGATGATTCCGCACATCGTAGCGATGTAGTGTGGAACCATTTCATTGAGCGTGTCAGCGTCTGGATTCATGATGATTTTGATGTGCTTTAGCATTTTCGTTTTTCCTTTTGATTCAGTGCAGAACGTTTTCTACACCGACAAGTTACCACATTGTCAACAGAGTGCAAGTATTTACCTAAACTATTTTTTCCCTATCCTAAAACAGCAAAACGGTATCTGTTTACCTATAACGTATAGCATTTGGCAAATGCCCCTATAGGCTCAAATTTGGCGAATCTAGGGACTTTGTATACGTTATGGCATAACTTATCGGTTTGATGTCATAACGGCTCTATTTGGGCGAATTTCAAGCGATAGCAAAAAACGGGATGGCAAACGATTCTTCGTATGGTGACTATCGGTCACATGCCGGTTGACAGGAAAGTAGTTGCGGAATCAATAGTTGATTAATCAACTACTTTTGAGGTGACCCAATTATCCTGTGATGGTGGCTGGTAGTTGATTTTGCAACGATGTCATGACAAAGAAAAACCGGCTGGATGTCCAACCGGTTGGATGTCTACGATGTATACACTAACAGAAGTGTATTAGCGTGTTATCACCTTCACACGTAACGCACTCAATGGATTGAATGCCATACTCAAACGAGTGCATCGTTATGTCACTAGCGTTCATAATGATGTCAACGGCATTGCCTACAGTGATAGGCGTATATTGGCGATTCCTACCCGTTTCAAGGGTATAGGATTCTCTAACGTTGAGAATCTCACGGATGACACCACGGGCGGTGACGTCACGACGGGTCACTTCCCATTCGGAGTCGGTATCGGATTGCACGATACGTGCACCGACTTCAATTGCCGTCATGAGTGTGTGAATGATGATTTGCTTCATTGGTTTGGTTCCCAGTTTTACAGTGCAAGCCCATTTGCCTACGGTATTATTTTACCACTTTGTCAACGTATCGCTAATTCTTTTACGTAATACTTTGTGAATAGTGCATAACCTTTTTGCTATGGTGACGTTTGGTCACATCCGCAGTTCACAGGAAAGTAGTTGCGGAATCAATAGTTGCATAATCAACTAAATTTACGAACAACAAAAAAGTCCTGCCATGTCGGTTGTTTGTTTGATTATGCAACGATGTTATGACAAAGATAAACCGGCTAGATATCTAACCGGTTTGAGTGACTACGCTTGTGTGAGTCTACCGGCTATGCACCGGTAGCAATTTTGACGGCTGTCATAAACAGTACAAAGGCTAGTACTGTCATCGCAACGATGTAGTGAGGAATCATTTCCTTGAACGTATCGGCGTCTGGGTTGAGGAGGATTTGGATGTGCTTTATCATTTTCGTGGTTCCCTTTTTGAAGCGTTCTCGCTTACAGTATTATTATACCACTTTGTCAAGGTATCACACGTTTTGTACGTAATATTTCAGATGAACTTACGTAATATTTTCATGCTGGATAATGTGACTGTCGGTCACCATAGTGGTGACTATCCGTCACGTGGTAGATAGCAGGACTGGTGCCGAGCATGGCAGCCTGTAAGGGTCGGTCGGTCGTTGCATAATCAACAGTCGTTTGACATAGGTAAACCGGTTGGATTTCTCCAACCGGTTGGATGCAACCAAGGATGTGGATTAGAAATCCAAGTCTACATCCGTTTGTGCGATTACCTTGACAGTGCGTCCGCTCTGAAGGGTCACGTTCCATACTTCAGTATCACCCTTGGTGCGGATGATTTTCGCATCCACCATGTCGGTGAACGTGTCAAACGTCATGTTGGACGTACGTGACATCAGGATGTCGATTCGGATGGATGCCATGGCATCGGTGGTGGTGGTGGTGGTGGTGGTGGTGGTGGTCATTTTGGTTCCCTTTACGATTACTTGACTATGTTGCCAAGCGTGATACAAACGGCGACGATGATGGCAAATGCGAACGTGCCAGAGATGATGGTGGCCAAGTTTGTAACTTCAGCCTTGGTGGTTTGTGGTTGCATGGCATTAGTATATCAGATTGTCACGTATACAAGGGTAAATACAGTGGAGCCAAGAAAAATAAACCGACTATTTTTAGCTCGTTTACCAGTGATAGGTATGGTGACTATTTGTCACTATGGTGACTATCAGTCACGTGGCGGATGGCAGGTTTAGCTGCCAGCAGTGGAGCCTGTGAGGTGGCATAAAAGAAACCGGTTGGATGTCCAACCGGTTGGATACTACGATGTGCTACCGGTTATGCACCAGTAGCGATTTTGATTGCCATCATTACCAGAATGAATGCCAATCCCGTCATTGTAACGATGTAGTGAGGAATCATTTCCTTGGCTGTGTCAGCGTCCGGATTCAACAAAATCTTGATGTGCTTTATCATTTTCTATCCTTTCCTATAAACCCATGTAGTGACGTGTCAACAGCACGATAAACGTGACTATGCTACCCGTCAAAAACAATGCTCCGGCGGCTAGCAAGACGCCAAAAACAGTCGCGGCGAAATCAGACATTACATTGCTGTAGTCTGGAGTGGTGGTGGTTTGTTTGGTTCCCATGTGATTATTATATCAGATTGTCAACATATCGCACATTTATTTACGTATTACTTGTGAACTGTTGCATAATCAACAAACGGCTTCTCCGACAGGTTTGACTCAGTCGATGGCAGCCTGTAAGGCCGGTATGTGACGGATAGTCACCATGCAAACATTTGTTTGCTTTCCCAGTGATAGACATGAAAAAACCACCGGCTGATTTAGCCGGTGGTATAGCCTACGATGCTACTTGGAAACTAATTGGTAGGCACCGTACCGAATCCTACATGCATCGACATTGAGTACACCAGTGTACTCATAATCCGTGGTACCGTCCCGGTACTCCTTGTACGCTACTCGCACTTGCACGATACGCTTTCCGGCTTGTGTGCCATGCACGGTACCACGTGCAACGGAACCGTCATTTAGAAATACCGATGCTAGCCGGACGCCGTATTGTTGGAAGAAATTTTCTTCCGCTTGACGTATAGCCGCGATAGAGTCGGAGGACGTGTCTACGGAGTCCCAACCGTGTGTAGTGTTTTCCATGTCTATATCTTATGCCATAAATAGGAGATTGTCAACACATATTTTGCATTTACGTGAAATAGTTTTGTTGCATAATCAAACAACTGGCAGCGGCAGGATAGACGGGTAGTCATGAGTCCTGCTGCTAGGCAAGAAAAGAGCCGGTATTTCTACCGGCTGGGATTAGATGGCGGCTACCATCCGACCGATTTCGGACTCACTGGTCCGAATGCGCACATCGTTGTACACAAGCCAGATTTCGTCAAGTCCGCAATTGTACTCAACGACGAAATTTTTGTAGCCGTGCCGGAATGCTACATAACCGGCATAACCGGGCTTTGTGCAAGCTACACGGCTGAAATACGTTGAGTAGAGTGCGTGTGAACGCACGTCACGAATACAATCATTAAGTACACGGTACAGCATTGGTTCCCTCACAATAGGCTAGGCTTGCTTCCTTCCTACACTTATAATATACCATTACTAGTATACAAAGTCAAGAAAATAAACAAAGTATTTTTACATCCAACTGGCAGCTAAACAAACTGGCAGTTGGCAGGATGAGTCACTACAGAAGAACCCTGCCAGTAGGCAAGAAAAGAGCCGGTATTTCTACCGGCTTGCACTAGGATAGGTTTCTACTTGAAACCTAGTCGTTTCCTCCACGTTGGGGCATTTTTAGGCTCCAAGCGGTACCGTAGCTCGGCACTACAGTAGTGGATTTCATCCATGTAGTATCCGACATTTGGATTATCCGGTTGGAGTCGGATTACATCCTTGCATTGCTCAATTATGTTATTGAGCGAGTGATAACAATTGCCTACCAGATTTTTCTGGTATTCGGCATGGTTCATTTGTTTGGTTCCCATGCATCTAATTTACCATCACTTTGTATACGATGCAAATGTATTTTGTTGTTAGAGAATAACTATTGAATATGCAACTATCTGTAGAATAGTGGCAGGACTACTGAGTAGGTGTACAGCCTGTCGCTAGGCAAATAAAAATTGGCAATAAAATACATCAACTATTTTTCAGCGAGAGTTAGGCAGGATGGCCAGCCTACTGTCGAGCCTGTCGATGTGACCAGCAGTCACGTGTGACTCAGCGTCACGGAGGTGACTATCAGTCACGGGTGACCAACCGTCACCATGTAGGCTTTGCCCTATGCAGGTCGCATGCTTAGCCCCCCCCCCCTCCCTCCCCTGAGCTGGAAAAAGAAAAGCCGGGATTTCTCCCGGCTGGTGACTACGCTTCGTTGCACGTTGCACAGTCGTTGCAGATATCTTCATCTGCTATCCAATCATCCTCCCAAACCCAATCACCGCACTGTGTGCACTCATACGTGCTAGGCTCACCGCCGTACCACTCACCATCTGTATCGTCCGCCATCATCTCACTGTCGAGCCACGGCGCGATATTCGATTCCAACATCCATTCTTCGTCCATTTGGTTCCCTCTTTCCTACACTATTAATATATCATTGCACGTATACAATGTCAAGAAAATAAACAAAGTATTTTAGTTGCATAATCAACAAACAACCGGGATAGCAGGAATGTCGATAGGTATGGCAGCCTGTGATAAGTCAAAAAGAAAAGCCGGGATTTCTCCCGGCTGGTTGGTGTCCTAGATTGCAAGTCCAAGACATCCGATAACGGCTCCAGTGGAGTCCCTCACAAGTCCGTGTGGACTCACAAGGTCAATCCGATAAGTTGCGGCGGCCTTCACAAGCCCCGACACAATGTAGCGTGTACCCTTGACCGGCTCAGGTAATCCGGTGATATCACCGTATGCCACACCGAAAACGGGGATTTTCCCGTTCACAAGTGCAGTCTGCACCTCTTGGGTTTCGACACGTGCGACACGCCCATTTGCTGGGAATGTGTGGACGATATTGCCATTTGGCGACACGACACGGATTGCGTGCGGTGTGAGATTGATAAAGCGAGTTGAATTCATGGTTCCCTCCAAAGTGGATTAGGTGTCTTCCTATCCACACACTAATATTATCATACCTATTGACAATGTCAAGCGATATTGCAAACTATTTTGCATTTTGTTGTTTGATTATTTAACTAAATGCAAGGCTTGGCAGGAGCAGTATCGAGTATGGCAGCCTGTCGTAAGTCAAAAAGAAAAGCCGGGATTTCTCCCGGCTTGAGTTATTAGAAGGGTAAAACCTCCTCATCCAACTGCATGAAAATGTCGGCTTCACAGATTTGTAGCACCGGCTCAGTGCACCATGGACGCTCAATAACCACGTCCACTCTAAAGTCAGAGTAATCTGCCGAGTGCTTTCCAATGACACTTTGAAGCATTTGCTTCGCTAGTACCATTTTGAAATTACGGGTCACTTCGTCCTCAATGTTGAAGCGAAGGGAAACGAGCGACTCAAGCCGTTCGTCACCACGACCGACGAAGTCGAAATGAAGTGTAGTGTTTTCCATGTCTATATCTTATCACACTTTGTCAATACTGCAAGAACTATTTTATGCAAGGGTGAGGCTTGGCAGGAGTAGCACCGAGTATGGCAGCCTGTGATAAATCAAAAAGAAAAGCCGGGATTTCTCCCGGCTCTCGCCTATTCTCCATAGTGGAAGATACACAAGCATTCACTGCAAATGCTAACTTCTTCGGTTCGTACCACTTCACCGGTGTAATCGTGCTTGTGTAGTACACAGTCGTACACATCGTTCCCTAATCCATCGTTGCAACAGTCGCAACCCATACGGCGGAATGAGCGTTCTTCACTGTTGGTCATCGTGACATTAGCACCGGACAATTCGAGCGAGTCTAGAAATTCTTCCCAAGTCATTTTTGTGGTTCCCTCTATAGCACTTGGCTACACTAGAATAATACCATACTGGTAGACAAAGTCAAGAACTATTTAGTTATTAAGTAATAGTTGAATCCGCAACAACAGGAGCTGCTACCACTCGGTAGTCCTGCCATCCGGCTCAATCCTCCTTTCCTTTGTGCTTTGCTTTCCGGCTGTACTCACGTTTGTTGTCATACAGCATTGATTTCTGCCATGGTCGCTCACTAGCCGGTATCCGTGATTTTACGGCTGCACGGGCATTCTGGAGCTCTGTGGAGGTAAGTTTAATTGCTTTCATTTGGTTCCCTTTCAAAGATAGAGCCGGTATTTCTACCGGCTCATTTGATTAATTACGCTACGTTGATGTTATTGTGTTTTACACAAAGTGCATCGTAGATTTCTCTACCGTTTTCAGTGAGTGATTCATATCCCTTGTGAAATGGTGAGATACGAAACTGCATCCGATGCAACTTACCGAATACACGGTATATAGGGCAATTCATGCCACCGTGCCAATCACAAGCGAAGGTGTAATACGCTTCGCAAATGTCAAACCTATCAAAACTCATCATCATTTTGGTTCCCTACTTTCCTACATCAACAATATACCTTGACACGGTTACAATGTCAAGAAGTATTTAGTTATTAAATAATACTTGAATCCGCAACAACAGGACTTGCTGCTCGGTATCAAGCCTGTCATCAGGCAAAGGGAAAGCCGGGATTTCTACCGGCTTTCATTCTAGGGAACCAACCTAGAAAATCCTAGGGATTAAGGTTCCAACGTAGACTAGCACCACTGCGATACCTAGATATGCTCTATCCTTGCGATGCATCACTGCAAACAGTAAAGCCAAAACACCAATTCCCGATATCCCCGTAAAGCTTACTAGCCTTGACAAATCTTCTATGATTATCATTTTTCCCCTATCCCTTCCTACACTATAATAATACCACGTATGTTGACAAAGTCAAGGGGATAACCAAACTATTTTCAGGCAAAGAGTCCTGTAAGAAGGCATAAAAAAAGAGCCTTTCGGCTCTACTCCACACCGTCCTCCTCTTTCAACTTTGTGAGCGTGTCATTAAACAGCTCACGGTCTATCACGTTCATCAAAGCACCAAGTGCACTTTCATACGCCGTGTAGCATAGTTGCACCGTATCGGACTTATCCTTGGCTTTCATGTATGCCATAAAAGGTGCGTGGCTGCTTTCACACAGTGCTTTGTACAATGCTCCCAATTCCGCTCTTTGTTGTTCTGTCATTTCGGTTCCCTATTCCTTTCCTACACTAATAATATACCATGCCACGTATACAATGTCAAATAAATAGATGAACTATTTTAGTTGCACAATCAACTATCTTCACCGGGACGGCAGGATGGGATACCTATAGTGGAGCCTGTCGTAGGGCATAAAAAAGGAGCCTTTCGGCTCCTCCTCTACATCGCTCTTACTTTATCTATCCACTCTGCTACCTGAGCGAATGAAAGGTGCCCGTGCACGTCATCTAGGATTTCTCCATTCTGCATCACAGCGACTTCGAAAAGTCCGCTTTCCGCACCGTAGGATACTCCCGGTTTGCAGATGATGGATATCGTGTATCCATTTGGAAAAGTGATTTTGTTATCGTAGTAAGTTTGTGTCATTTCGGTTCCCTTTGTAGGCTAGGCTTGCTTCCTTCCTACACCTATATATTACCATACTAGTAGACAAAGTCAAGTAAGTAGACAAAGTATTTTTGTTGTTTATGCAACTAAATACAGATGATGATGGCAGCCTGTCAGAAGGCAAAAAGAAAAGCCGGGATTTCTCCCGGCTTCTAGCCTAGTCGTATCGGATATCGGCATCCACGACCTCTGAGTACCGAGCTCGGAGGTACTGAGCGTGCTGTTGGTGCTCAGTGCTATCAGACTGTGCAAGTAGCCTGATGGCAAAATCCGCTAGGAATTTCAAGGAGCCGTATTTTTGCGGGTACGACATCGATGTTGGCTTGACTGCTGTGCTGTCAGAGGACGTGTCTACCGTGTCCCAACCGGCTGGTGAAGTGTTTTTCATGACTATATATTACCTCTACTTTGTCAACAATGCAAGGGAATATGCAAAGTATTTTTATGTGATTATGCAACAAACAACCGAGATGGCAGGAGCTACACCACGTATGGCAGCCTGTATTCAGGCAAAGAAAAAGGGAGCTTAGGCTCCCTTGGTCCTTATCGCTGCTTCAAGGATTCTACATACCTCCACATACCGCTTTGTAGCGGTCTTACAGTAGCATTCAAGGGATAGTTTTTCCCAAGTAAGTGTTTTTATGATTTCGTCGATTTCCATCTATTCTCCCCTTGTGAAGTGTAGCCGGGATTTCTCCCGGCTACTTTGTGATTAGTTTTCGGTGTAGCCGTCAAACCACGGTCCGAAGTTGCGTGTCCGGTTTATCCCTTCACGCTTTGTGCACGTGCTAGAGGATGTCTCTGGGTCACTGCAATGCTTCCTTGCTTCCTCCAGCGTCAAGCCACGCTTGATAATCCGGCTCCCGCCCTTGAAGTACATCCGAACAATCTTGTATTTAGTCATTTTGGTTCCCTTTGTAGGCTAGGTTGCTTCCTTCCTACACTAGTAATATATCATCGGTGGTATACAAAGTCAAGAAAATAGATGAACTATTTTTAGTTGCATGTGCAACAAACAACTGGCATGGCAGGACTAGCAGCAGTGATGGCAGCCTGTCAGTAGGCAAAAAGAAAAGCCGGGATTTCTCCCGGCTCACACCTTAGAAGCGACTGTAGTCTACTTTGAGGTTGCATGCATCTTTGAACCTACCTTCAAAGTACTCGCCACGACTGACGGTACTAGGGTCATTACTACTGAGCATTGCCATTATTGACATCTCAGCGATTGCCATAATGCTACCGAGCTTGTAACCGATGTGAACCGGCTCGCTTTCGACGGCTACGGCTACGGTGGTGCTATCACTAGCGGTGTCTACGATGTCCCAGCCTACTGGGTTAGCGGTAGTGTTTTCCATACACTAATATTACCATACTGGTAGACAAAGTCAAGGAAATAGATGAACTATTTTTACTTGCATATGCAACGACCAACCTTAGCAGGAAAGTGAACCTAGGCACAGTCCTGCCACTGGGGTGTGACTATCCGTCACCATGATGACTATCCGTCACGTATGTAGAACACAAAAAAGCCTAGGCGTTCTACCTAGGCTTTGCACAATGCAGGTCGTATGGGTTGCACCCCCCCCTCTAGCTGAGAGAGAGGTATTTCCCGTGAGTGATTTGTCCGGTCTCTACCATCTCGTGCACATACTTTGCGATATCACGTGCATCCCATTTGTAGAACCCAGCCTCAATATCTGAGAAGATGTCTTCGGTGACTGCGTACCAAATCTCTACGGTTTCGGTCTCATCGTAGACAACGACCATAGATTCACCACGCTCAGCGGACATGTTGACGTAGTATTCGGTGTATCCGAGACCGTCACGATTTGGAACATTTACGAGTGGCATTTCTTTGTACCCTTCCTTCACATATATATTACCATACTTTGTATACGTGTCAAGGAAATATATAAACTATTTTTCAGGCGTCCGGTAGGCAGGGTCTATCATAGGTAGCCACTCCTGTTCAAGCCACTTCATGAGCTGCTTGTAATCCACTCCGGTATACACAGCTCTACCATCGGTGAACAGCGTGACCCTACGACGGTTCCTGTAAGGGTAGAGGCTAACTCCTACCGTCATTCCTAGGCTATACGCTAGGTTTACGAGCTTAGTGAACAAAGTCCCGTCATGCACGAAAAAGCCTCTAGATTCGGCACCTAGGGGCTTGTGGAGGCTATTCAATACGATGGTCGGAAGATGCCAGCCGTTGCATTGGCGGTACCACGTGCATCGTGTTCGGCGTCACGGTTTACCCTCCATTGTGCATCTTCGTATTCGCCTAAGATAGCACGGGACATTTTCGTTTGTCTGCCGACTCTGGAGGCAAACTCAAATTTGTCAAAGTAATTCGAGTCAATGAGTGAATCTACCGCTTCACCATCCACATAGATGGTAGGCACACACTCTGCATTCAATTCTGCATGAATGATGAAATAGTCATTTCGCTCATTGGAGTCATACTCAAATCCCTCTGGCTTTGGATACACGTTAAGGTATGCAAATACATAACCTTCAGTGAGTCCATCGATGATTACTTCCCGGCTCAAATAATAAAACTTCATATCGGTTCCCTTCCTACATCAATAATATACACCATGCCGTTTACAATGTCAAGAAAATAGACAAACTATTTTTCAGTTGATTGTGCAACTACAACGGAAGTGGCAGGAGTGACTCACAGTCACACAGCCTGTCATGAGGCAAAAATAAAGGGGAACCGGCTTGGTTCCCCTTGTGCTAGGCTGGACGCTCTACTCGAACGTCACGAAACCTATCATGCAACATCCGGTAGGTTTGAAGGTTAGCATGTCACCGTTCGACTCTACACGAAACCGTTGACCCGTCAAATCGAGCTCGGCTTTGACCCTACGCATGATTTGCGATTGCGTGGCATCCGATGCCATTTCAAACTCACCACGCTTGACCCAACTGTAGTTGGCTTGACCGCCAAACGTGTCCGTCAACTCAAATCGTACTGTCATTTTGGTTCCCCTTGTAGATTAGGCTGATTCCTATCTACATCTACAATATACACCACCTAGTAGACAAAGTCAAGAAGTATTTAGTTATTAGGTAATATTTGAATATGCAACTACCTTTGGCTGGATGGCAGGACTACCACTCAGTATGGCAGCCTGTAAGCCGGACAAAAAAAGGAGCCTTTCGGCTCCTCCTCCTACCCTTCGTCTTCGTCTTCGATTTCGTTCGCTTCGTTTATCGCTTTTGCGATTTCGTCGAAGTCTACTGCACCAACGAACGATTCGATTACGTCACTCACGAATGGAATATTTGCCTTGACATACATTTGCACGTATTCGTATACATAATCCGATACTTCGTCGGCAGTGACTTTGGATGTGTGACCATCAAAACTATCCACGAAGTGCAAAGCACAATTCCACGTTTCGTAATTTTTCCAACCGTTGTACGTTTCCATCTTTGGTTCCCCTAGTAGATTAGGCTGTTTCCTACCTACACTATAATATTACAGCCCACGTAGACAAAGTGCAAGGTTTATTTTTAGCATTTACTTATTAGTTGTTTGTATTTGATTTAGCAACTAAATTTTGTTCACAGGATTGGCTAGAGGTTACATCTCCTGTTAGACTAAGCAGCCGGGTGATTCTCCAGTTGTCCGAGCATCATAACAACTGCCGTTCCATGGAGAAAAGGAGCATCCTAGGATGCTCCTTTTTAGTTGTCTACTTGACTTCGTCGAAGGTTGCACGGATTACGCCGCCGTGGTTGTAGAGAAACTTGCAGATGATGTGGAGGTTCGTAGCACTCCATCTATCCGCACGATTCATGGCATCCATTAGGTCATTTCTCAGCACTGCGTCCAAGAAACCACCTAGCATCATCGTGGTGCGATATTGCACAAAGCCTTCGAAGGCTTGGATGTAGGATGCGATGCAAGCGTACTCATTACGAGTTTCTTCGCTGATGTTCAGCGGGTTGTTAGTGTTTTCCATACCTAATAGTACCATAGTTGACAAAGTATGCCAGCATTCTGGAACATTTATTTTCAAGCAGAAGTTGACAGGCTTGGAGCCTACTCATGAGTCCTGCCAATGTGACTTCTGGTCACCATGATGACTGTCCGTCACATCCATCAACAACAAAAAAGCCTAGGATTCCACCTAGGCTTTGCACAATGCAGGGCGTGTGTCTTCGCCCCCCCCCCTCCCCCCAACGGGGAGCCTACAGTTCAAGTACCGTGTAGGAATACTCCTCATTATTGTCAAGTCGCACGGTTAGCGACACATCGCCGTAGAGTGACCCTTCAAACATCGGGTCGTATGTCATACCATACCGTGAGAGGTATTCGTGCACACATGCCTCAAGTTCCTCATTTGTGTTAGCGTCTACGGAACCGACAACCTTAAGTGGTTGACCGTATCCGATTTCGCCGGGAGTGCCTTCGAAGATTTCGATTACTAAGAATCGTGCTGTAGTGTTTTCCATGACTATATATTACCATAGATTGTCAACATTGCAAGAACTATTTTAGTTGATTATTCACTGTACAGCGATAGCAGGTTATTCAGTGGATAAGGCAGCCTGTAAGGAGGTAAAGAAAAAGGAGCCTTTCGGCTCCTCCTCCTATCCAATCACTTCGATAACTTGGTCCGAGTAGCACCAACGGAGTCCGCTAGTGTGTGGTCCATCAACGACCTTTATAGTGAACACAGCGAGCTGCTCAGCTAGATTCACCCTATTGACCTTCAAACCATCCTTGGCTCGCTGTTGGCCAGTGGCTTCGATTTCGATTACCACGGCACGGCGTTCCGGTTCCATACCGAAGCAACCACGCCACATGATGATGTCGCCGACTGTAATCGTTCGGCTCTGGGTAGTAGTGTTTTCCATGCCTATATATTAGCCCATAACAGACACATTGTCAATAGGCTTTAGTTGTTTTTGTAGATATATTTTCAGTCGGTTCAGGGACAGCTGTGGCAGCCTGTAGTAGTTCAGATAGCGAAAAAGGAGGTAGATTTCTCTACCTCCTCCTCCAGTCGGGAACCAACCGACAATCGTTCGCCGAGCTGCGATGCTCTAGGCTTATAAAGGTTATATCGTGTAGGCTCACAGTTGACAAATCTAGAGGCTAAAAGAGTGGATGCTAACTATGAGCGGGTTAGCATCCACTATCATCCCTATGGTAAACACCACGAAAACCATAGGGACATCAGATACTAGCGTTTGGCTAGTAAGTCAGCGTGTCCGACAATCATCGTGTCAAGATACGGGTCGTTGCAGACTTCATCCACGATGATATCGTTGGTGTTTTCTTGCACAGCGACTTCAAACCAGTGGCGAAGTGCAGAGATGTGCACAGCGTTGAGGTCTTCGACGGCGGTATTCACCAAGTCGATACCCAACTCATTTTTGATGCACTCAAGGTGCGACTCCGTCAATGTCCCGTGCATCTGGAAGTTGATGCTAACGCTTCCCGTGATTGTAAACTCCATAGTGTTTTCGGTTCCCTCTGTAGGCTAGGCTTCTTCCTTCCTACATCACTAATATATCCCGTACTGTAGACAATGTCAAGAAAATAGATGAAGTATTTTTAGTTGCATAGTCAACAAACAACAGAGGAGGCAGGATGTGACTAGTGGTCACACAGCCTGTAGATAGGCAAAAAAAGAGGAGCCTCTCGGCTCCTTCCCACTACTCCGCTTCCTCCTCTTCGCTCTTTTCCCGGTCGTCGTTGATGTGCTTGACGATTTCGCGCCAATCCACTTGCCCTAGGTGGCTGTTTATGAGCCACTGAGCGTAATCATTACCGGCGGTGCCTATCCACTCGGCTACGAGCTCTTCGGCGGTGTCCGGCTCCATATCGGCTCCGGCTTCATTGGCGATGTCTAGGAGGCTCTCGCCAAAGTTCAGCGATACATGCCATGTGTCCCAGTTCTTCCATCCGTTATATCCACTCATTGTCGGTTCCCTCTGTAGGCTAGGCTTGTTCCTTCCTACACTGTTAATATACAGCATATGTTGACAATGTGCAAGTGAATTACCGAAAATAAATGAAGAATGTTAGTTGACTAATCAACGAGCTGCGACGGCTTTACAGGCTGCCATAGTAAGCTGCTATCCTGCCATCAGGCAAAGAAAAAAGGAGCCTTTCGGCTCCTCCTCCTATAACCCTTCGTTGAACTCTTTGACTACTTGGTTAAAGAGTCTATCGTTTGCTTCCGTATACTTCCGGAACTCTTCCCGTAGCTTGCGGATTAGTTCCGCCTTGCTTACTGTGTCGTCGAATTCAACGTCATTTACGACGTATGAAACATTGAATGCGTGGTGCGTTGCGACTGTTAGACGCTTTTGCGTGTAGTCGGTAGTAGTGTTTTCCATGTCTATATATTACCCTTACTTTGTCAATGTGTCAAGTCTTTTTTCAACTATTTTGAAAATAAGTCTCATAAATGTCTTTGTGACCCGTTGCCTTTTCATACAAGTCATCCGACCGCTTTGTGTAGCGGTTCCATGTGGCGACAAGAGCGTCAAGCATCTCATCCCGTTGGATTTCCTTGTTTACGCTTGCTCTGCACAGCAAGAGGTACATTTCGCCTACGGCATCCACAGCGATGTTTTCACGCTCTGCTGTGTACTCTGCCATTGTCAACGGTTGGGTTTGTGTAGTGTTTTCCATGTCTATATCTTACAGCACTTTGTATACTACGTCAAGGAGTTTTTGAAGTATTTTCAAAGCACTTTCAGCAGGAGCTGCTACCAGCATACTAACCTGCCATATGGAAAGCAAAAGAGCCGGTAGGCTGTAGACCTACCGGCTTTCTCTACCGTCGCACCACCGACGGATTCCTATATTTCCGTCGCTTGTAAACACTTTCGTGATGTGTCATTCAACTGAGCATCACCGTGGAAATGAGCCGGTTGTGAGCGTTGGATAGTCCATTTTTCAATGATACTAGACTTGATGTGCTTGACTTGAAAGTCGATAGCACGACCGTAATTCTTCTCCGACCAGTTCTGCAACACATAGCCGTTTTCGGATGCGTATTGACTAGCGTAGGTATCCATACGGGTATGCCATGCTACGTCTACATCCATGACATCGATGATAAGAGGAGTCGGGTACGTGCTCGTTGTGAGCATGAAGACAACTTTCGTTGTGAGTGTAGTGTTTTCCATGACTATATGTTAGCCCATAAAATAGACTTTGTCAATAACTATTTCAACTATTTTTTACTTGCATATACAACAAAAGACTCTGGCAGGATAGGTGACCTATAGTCAAGCCTGTAAAGGCGGGATGTGACCCAGAGTCACCATGATGTCTGTCAGTCACATACCAGAGCAAAGAAAAAGCCGGGATTTCTCCCGGCTTGGATTACATCCCCTTCTCTACAGCGAGCTCTAGAGCCTTCTCTGTGAGGTACCAGCCGTACTTTTTCATGTCTGGTTCGTAGCCGACTAGTCCAGCCTCTTGTGCGCCAGAGATAACACCGCCGGTCTTCTCGGCACTCCAGCCGGTCACCTTAGACACCATACACGCACCAAACCAAGAATGGTTGTCACCTTGAAGTTGCTCTGCCGTTTCGTACGGGCTATCGGCGATTACCACTTCTATCAAACGAGTCTGCAATTCAGTCATTTTGGTTCCCTCAGTAGGCTAGGTCAGTTCCTTCCTACACATACATAATAAGGCACGGATTAGACTTTGTCAACAACTATTTTGACTATTTTTTGCACGTTTACCAGTGATAGGTATGGTGACGTTTAGTCACGGGTATCTTTACAGGTTCGACTCTGATGTGACTATCCGTCACCATAGTGACTATCAGTCACGTCCAAAGCAAAAAGAAAACCACCAGACGTAGCCTAGTGGTTGCACAATGCAGGTACGAGTCTTTGCACCCCCCCCCGCCCCCCGGCAGAGCCTACACCGCTTCGGCGTAGACACCCGCTTCAGTGAAGATGCTATCGATGATGCGAGCTGCTTGGAAAACGTTGACGCTGTGGTCGCAGTCCGCTTCCAACTGTTCAATGCACGGTCCACCTTCAAGGTGGTTAGCAGAGCATCCCGTGTGTCCCTCACAGCAAGGGTGAAACATGTACTCTGGTGCTTGCTCATTGACGTGGAAGCGGATGTACTCGGCGGTACCGTAGGTAACTTGTGTAGTGTTCATGCCTATATATTACAGCACATTGTCAACGCTGTCAAGTAGTTTTTTGTTGTTTGTTTATGATGGATACAACTAGTCACGGAGAAGTATCACAGGATAGATGAGTAGGTGTCTGACCTGTAATCACCAAAAAAAAGGAGCCTTTCGGCTCCTACTCAAACGCTGGCGTCTTGTACAACTCGTTGATTCGCATCCACCAGTCAAGGACTCGGAACGTCCACCACTGAGGGTCACAGATAGCCTTGAGGTCATCTGGCGCCTTGGTACTGAAGTTGATTTGAGCCTTACGGGCTAGTAGGCTGCCTTCTTCAAGCTGGCTGTCGTGTACCGTGTTGTAGAACGCATTACGAAGGCTCTCTTCCGAGTATGCGACGTCTACTAGCATCTGGCTGGCTACCGCGTAGTCGGTGACTCCAGAGTCCTTCTCAAGGGCATCTACAGCCGTGTTGAACAACTTCTGACCTAACTTGTGCATGTCAAACAAGACATCCTTGTTGGTTTCACCATCGATGAATATTCCCTTGAGTGCGAGATAACTCAGCATTTCAAAGGCGTCGCTTTCGAAGGCGGCGAGCTCTGGATTTTCCATCGCCCATCTGAGTCGTGCATGCTTTTCTTGATTCGTCATTTACTTGTCCTCCTCCGAGATAATGATTGTCGCTACGAGTTCATTGAACTTCCAAGCGGGTGAACCCTTGGAAGCAATGTAGATGCCATTGCGGATGATAACGAACTCGATGTCGTCATCTGACTCAAACCAAGCGTAAAACGCATCCTTGAACTCAATGAGCGAGTAATTGAAGATTGGCTTGAACTGAATGCTATCGCCATAGTTCGCCTCAGCGATTTGCATCTGCTGTCCGAGTGCCCGCACGTGATTGTTCATCAAGCGGAGCGTGTCTAAGAGTTGATATTTGTTCATTGTGGTTCCCTTCCCTACACTACTATCTTACACTATACATGACAGTATGTCAACAACTATTTCAACTATTTTCCAGCACACGGAACATGATTTCTCCGTCCCATCCGTCGTGGAAAACGATTGTCAAGTCGTCTTCGTCTGGCGCACAGACGATATTGTCAACGTCACCGCCGACGTAGTTCCTCATCCAGAACTGTGCAAAGCGTGTCAAGCGCTCAGCATCCATACCCTCAGTGCGAGAGGTCAGTACCTCTGTCTCAATGTCCGTTCCCGATACTTCAACTTTTGTCATCGTGGTTCCCTTTCCTACACAACTATGTTACACTATACATCACACTTTGTCAAGTACTATTTTAGAATAAATGTGACCTCAATAAGTTGAGGCACAGTCATCTCCCAGAGCATCCGCCCCTTGACGGTGTAGGAGCCATCCTTGACGGTGATACCGTCGAACTGGTACCCCTTGACGCTTGACGTGTAGAACAAGCTGCGGACGCTGTACACATCCACAAAATGCTTGATGTCGATAAGACTTTGCGGCGTCGAAGTCTTGAAGTTGATGATTTCGTACCGTGAGCGGTCTCTTGGTAGGTTGTCTAGTATCTTTGCACTCATGACACTATGTTACACCCTACATGCTACTTTGTCAACAAGTATTTCAACTATTTTCAAACAACAAAGAACATTGGAGTAGCAGGACTGATGATAGGTAGAGAGTCCTGTAATGTGACCGACAGTCACACAAACAACTGTTCGTTGCATACTCAACAACCCAAAAAGAGCAGCTGAGTTGAACCCAAGCTGCTCGATGTATATGCACAATGCAGGTATGCGAACTTCGCACCCCCCCCCAGCGGAGCGGGAGCCGTACCCAGACTATGGCTTGTAGTCTGGGTAGATGATGAGGTTGTACATCCCGTTGCGGCTATCAGAGTAGTACTGAAGTACATACCCAGCATCATGAAAGAATGTCAAAGCCGTCTCACGGGAGATGTCAATGTGATGATGACTCTCAGTGACACCGTTCGGCACAGCGAGCCTAACCATCAAGTCATTCTCGACGATGAAGCGATACGCCTTGTGTCCGTAGAAGTACTCAATCTTGTGTGGGGTTGTAGTGTTTTTCATGTACTCACTATACATCCTTACTGGTACTTTGTCAAGTACATTTGTAAATATATTTAGTAAGCAACTTGGGAGTTTTACAGGAGGTGACTCTCAGTCATGTGACCGGCAGTCATCAGTCTTCTGTTGTTTGTTTAATTAATTGAACAAGTGTTTTATTATTTGCACAATGCAGGTGCGGAATCTTGGCACCCCCCAGAAATGGAGGAGTAAAAAGGTGGACGGAAAACACTACTAAACCGTCCACCAACCTAGGCTGGGAATGGGAAGGGGAAGGGAACCATCCTAGGCATACTAAGTATAGCCATTCCCCACTCCCATGTCAAGCGCGCCTAGGCTTTCGTGCGCTCTTGTTAGGAGCTGCATAATCGTGTGAGGCGTCGTAAGAGTCAAGGAAGGATTCTATGAACTCATTCCTGAGGCTGCCATACACGCACTTCTCACCCTTGAAAACAAGGATTACTGGGTTTAGTGAGGTCAGCTCACTCACGATGGTAAGTCCAAGTGAGTGAGCCTTCTTCTCGGTTGTCATTCTTTGACCTTTGGCGGGAAGTCGATTTGGATGGATATATCACGATGAGTGAAGTTCATCTCGTCGTAATCATCATACTCCCACAACTGACGGTGCGTTGCGTTGTCGCTGGTGAGCAACTTCAAGAAGTCGTCACGCATGATGTTACGCATCTCGTTGATAACCCACTCGTGATACTCACCGTGAGTAGCCTTCACCATGAAGTGCACCTTCAGAATGTTGCAGTGCTCCGGCTTGTGGTAGTGCTCGAAGATTTTCACTGCGTCTTCCTTCTTCAACTTCGTCAATTTGACTTTAGTGTTTCCCATGTGTTCACTATACATGGTACTAGGCAGTTTGTCAAGAACTTTTTGTAAATACTTTTCAAGAGCTGGAGTTATCACAGGATGTGACGCTCAGTCACCATGATGACGCTCAGTCATATACAGATGCCATAGGCATCTTGTAGCGGAGCCTGAAACAGCATCTAGGCTCCACAAACTGTATGCCCATTGCAGGTGCGAAAACTTGCACCC
>Ga0209296_1000207_pt1 | contig 52396 bp, 45 predicted proteins | sample S_130206_EF_Meta_FD_187319 | JGI IMG/M metagenome (GOLD analysis project Ga0209296, IMG submission 187319) | Freshwater microbial communities from Lake Simoncouche, Canada to study carbon cycling - S_130206_EF_MetaG (SPAdes) (version 2) | ecosystem: Environmental > Aquatic > Freshwater > Lake ...
TTACTGACCCAACGGGGCCTGCCAATGGCGAATACCGAATTGTAAGGGGCGGAACCTGCGTTCTTAATTCTTCCAACTCACGGTCTTCCAATCGCAATCTGGATCTGGCCTCGGTAGGAAGCAGCGTACGGGGTTTCCGCCTTGCCAAGTGAAACTAGGGGCGTAGAACTAAGTGGTTAATTGAAATATTAGCAGAACTATTTTTTTCCTTTATTTCACTCTTAATCTGCCCTAATCTACATCTAGATTAATAAACCTTTGCTAATTAATGGTGATTTATGAAAAGAGTTTTCAGTCTTTGTATCTCGATTTTTATGGTTACATCTTTCTCGGTAATGGCTCAAGCCCCTGCAGCCAACAAAGCTGCAATCGATGCCTTCACTAAAGGCGCGGAAGCCCTCAAAAAGAAAGACTTTCCCAACGCAATCATCAATTACAACAAAGCGATCGAACTTGATGCTAAGATGGCAACCGCCTACATCGGCCGAGGCATCGTCGCAAACAACCAAAACAAATACCCCGAAGCAATTGCAGACTTCAGCAAAGCCATAACCCTAGATCCTAAGCTTGCAGATGCCTATGCCAACCGTGGAATTTCTGCACTTAAACTAAATAAAAACCCAGAGGCACTTGCAGATTTTAACAAAGCTATCGAATTAGATCCCAAGATGTCTGCGCCCTTGGTTAATCGAGGTGTTCTATCCTACGGGCAGAATAAATTTCCGGAAGCACTTGCAGATTTTAACAAAGCTATCACTGCAGACCCTAAAGATGCAGTCGCCTATAATCAACGCGGAGTCGTACAAACCGAACTCAAAAAGTATCCCGAGGCAATCGCAGATTTCACCAAAGCAACTGAGCTTGATCCGAAGATGGCCGACGCTTTTAGTGGCAGGGGTATAGTTGCTTACAACCAAAATAAACTTCCTGAAGCAATTGCTGACTTCACCAAGGCAATTGCTGCAGATCCAAAATCATCAAAAGCTTACTTCAATCGTGGTGTCGCTAATGATGATATAAACAAATATGCTGAAGCTGCAGCAGACTACACCAAAGCAATAGAATTAGACCCCAAGGATGTCGATGCATTAATCAACCGGGGCTCTGCCCTACACAAACAAAACAAAATCGCAGAAGCTATTGCAGATTTCACCAAGGCAATAGAAATAAATCCTAAGCATGCAACGGCCTTTGGCAATCGCGGACTAGGTTATGATGAGCAGAAAAAATATCCCGAAGCAATCGCAGATTACACCAAGGCGATAGAATTAAACCCCAACCTAGCTACAGCGTATTACAACCGTGGTATTGTTCTGAAATCATTGGGTAAAACCGAAGCTGCCATCGCAGACTTTACCAAAGCTCGTGATTTAAAAATCAACAAAGCCAATTAGAAAAGCGCTTTCCCAGTTCAGTCAATGCATTAAGCCGATTGCCTATTTTTAAGGCAGTCGGATTTGCTTTTTGTATGTTTATTGGGCATGGAACGCCCTAAACAGCTTAAAATGATTGGCACGATCTTTGCTACCAATAAGGTACTGATTCAAAATTTACTTCACGGAGCTTGTACCATTATTCTACAAACATCCGAACTTAACATGATGCATGACAAAAAAAATCATTCCCATGACACTTCCAACGAACAGGTTAGTTCTCTCGTAACTTTCGATGAAACAGAAGTTGAAACGCTTGGGCCTTGTCGCATTGATTCACCCATCGTTCACATTCTGGCAAGGCGTAAAACAAGCCCTTACAATGTTGAAGAAAATGATCGTGTTTTATTCGATGACACAGCATCCGCCCTCGCAGAACATCCCATCGCCCGAGTTCCTGGATTCACTCCTGCAGGCCCCCGTAGAAAAATCTTCTTCGATCCATCTAAAACCCGAGCTGGAATTGTAACCTGTGGCGGACTTTGCCCGGGTTTCAACGATGTCATCCGTGGCTTGGTAATGGAGCTTCACTTCCTTTACGGCGTTAAAAAAATTCATGGTTTCTGCAATGGCTATCAAGGTTTTATTCCTAAGTATGGCAGACCCGTGATCGATCTTACCCCACAATATGTCAGCCAGATCAACGAACAAGGCGGTACTATTCTTGGCTCTTCTCGAGGAAGCCAAGACCCAGTTGAGATTGTCGATTGCCTAGAACGAATGGGAATTAATATGCACTTCGTGATTGGCGGAGATGGCACACTTAGGGGCGGGCATGGGATTAGTGAAGAAATATCCCGACGAAAATCAAAAATCTCCATAATTGGAATACCCAAGACCATCGATAACGATATATCGTTTATCGATCAAAGTTTTGGATTTCAAACAGCGTTTTCAGAAGCCGCTGAAGTGATTCGTGCAGCTCATGTAGAGGCTAAAGCTTCCCCTAATGGAGTGGGCTTGGTAAAGCTTATGGGTAGGCACAGCGGCTTTATTGTTTGCTATGCAGCACTGGCACACAATGACGCAAATTTTGTGATGATCCCAGAGATCTCATACCCACTGGAAGGAGAAAAAGGTTTTTTAAAATGGCTGCTTGAGCGAGTAAAAAAAGCAGGGCATGCTGTCGTGGTTGTTGCAGAGGGCGCAGGTCAGGAATACATGAATTCAACTGAACTAGGCACCGATGCCTCGGGCAATCAAAAACTTGGGGATATAGGAACCTATCTTAGAGATCGCATCACCAAATCTTTCCTATCTGAAAATCTTGAACTCAATCTCAAATATTTTGACCCAAGCTACAGCATCAGATCTGTTAAAGCCAATTCCTTTGACAGCGTTTATTGCCTTCGTCTTGCACACAATGCGGTTCATGCAGCCATGGCAGGGTTCACCGATGTGGTCGTGAGTCGATGGCACGGTAGGTTTGTGTTACTGCCCATCCCTCTTGCTGTAAGGAACCGTCATCAGGTTGATCCGTATGGCGACTTATGGTTCAGCGTTTTGGAAAGCACCGGACAACCGCCATGTTTTGGCAATGAAGAATAAAACACACTGTCGATACTTAAGGCCTTCTAGGTTTGGAAAATTTAATAGCCTGCAAAGAATCCTTAGGTGTTGTTAGGCGCACCACTAAAGAAGGAGAACATTAGACCAATATTAGAAGATGAATCCGTCCACCCCGCGAGTCGCCCCAGCCTACCACCCAAATCATAAATCAAGTGAAAGATGTTATCCCAATGAATTGGGAAAACTATTACAGGCTCCATCAACATAGCTCGGTTCAGAAAAGGTATTTACTTTTTTTTGCCATTTAGGATTCGACCAATCACCGTGTGCCTCACCAACAATTGGTAGCTAGCAAAAAGAATCAGCATAGTTGTTAAAAACCCTAAAGTGAATTTCACCAATGCCGGGGCGGGTAGGAAAAGAAATAGCCACTGCATCAACAAAACGGGTGGAATATGGGTCAGATAAAGCCAGTAGGAAGAATCGGCCATATAACGAAAAAGCTTGCTTTCCCTTTGAAATAACCGATTTGCCAGACCGATAGAACCAAGCACCATCAGCCAAGTGTAAAGCGATTGAAGTACAATGTTTGGTAACCTTTGCTCCTTTGTGGCCAATACCAATGGAAACAAAACCAGCATCGCCACTGGTAACGCCCAGCGCCAATGTCTGCCAAGAAAACATTCGTTATCGCCTAACCCGAAGTACCAGCTTCCGAAAAAGAAGAACACTGCGTAGTACAAAAAAACATGAGGTTTGGGGATTAGCCCCGGAGAAAAGTCTGGCCCCACAGGGAAATTCAAAAGCTTCGGGGAATAATCCAGGTTCATCCATGACTGCATGCAACAGGTTAGACCAAAGGCCACCATCAACCCAGGGTAAATAAGATTTGTTTTGTCAATTGATGCCGGGCCAATAGGACCGCGTAAACAATCCATGATGTAATGAATCACACATAGCCACCAGAGAGACCACAGAAACCATAAGTGATCAAGGGATGGATCTTGAAGAAGGTTGATTTTCTGGCCTGCTATATTAACCACGATTTGGTCTGACGAGAGCCAATCAAAATACCACTGCATCCAACTTGGAATACTTTCGATGGATTTGGGTGGGGAGGTTTGATCCGGTGGGCTTGGGGTTTTATATTGTTCCATGGATAACCCTTTAAGGAACTCAATCACAGTCTGTTTACCATTCTCTATAACAGTCATGTCTTCAGGAAACTTGCCTTTAGAAATGAAGACTATCATGCGTGTTTCGTCGTAAGGTTGGTGGGCGGCCGTCCACGCAGATTTACCTGATCCAGCGGAATTGAATGGGTCACCCCCGTTTTCTATAAGAAGCTTTAGCAAGTCCGCTCGACCGAGTAGTGCCGCAATGTAAAGCGAGTTATAACCGTTTCGGTTACTAGCCATCGGGTTTGCGCCACGCTCTAGCAGAAGCTTCGTGATCGGTTCCGATTCACAAAGGACCGCCCAGTTCAGAGGAGTAAAACGCATGCGATTTTCAGGTTCCTCTAATAACGCATTTGGACTTTTTTCCAAAAGATGCAGCACCTGGCTGCTATCGCCCTGCAGGATTGCCTTAAACAAGGGGACTTGCGGATGGCTGGCGTTGGAACTTACCGCAAAGAATCCCACTACTTTATCCAGCGGAATAATGATTACAACGCTGATTACAAAAGGTATCAGAATTCGCGCCGCCCGATTTTTAAGCATCCCTCCAGAACCCTGCCGACAGGCAAGCATGGCGGTAAAAAAACCACTGACCAAAAAAAATAATGGCATCCGGAAACCATGGATAAATTCTATTACTAGATTAAAAGCGTGGTTTTGCTGATTGTCTATCACAATCCATGCTATTCCCGAATAGGCCATCATGGCGTGTAAGCAGATCCCCATAAGCATCGCCCCGGCCCTTAGCGCATCTAGGTCGTGTCTTCTTGTTTTGTCGGCATTTGTCTTCTGAGGAGAAGCAGAGTCAGATTTTTCGGAATGGTTTCCGGATTCCATGATGGGGCATTTTCCTGTAAGGGCTCAGGCTGATTCTGGTCGCCTGAAGCGAAGCATCCACCACGCCAAAAACAGGTAAAGGATGATTTGCGCAGTCATTCCCGCAAGGGCTAGGGGAACCGACTGAATGAAACTATCCCCAAAAATTCTCATGTAGGGTGGAAAAAGTACGATCCCGTTTTCCATGGGTGAGATTTGGCTGGCGCGAAGCCCCCAATAGGTGGGTGATATAACGTAGGCAACCGTTCTGGGAATGGAGGTTGTCGCAAGTGACATCGCAGTTCCAAGGGTTAACTGGGGCAGCATCATGGCCCCCAGAAGGATAATTGCACGGTCAGCTTTAAAGGTTAAAGCACCAAGAAACATACCTAGGCAGGCACAACCCAGAGCAGCAAACCAATGTGCTAACATCATCGGCGCCAGTGTGACCCGATATTCCGCCGGGGTTAGTTCGAGCCCATTGACCATTTGCCTGACATGGAAAAGTGATTCAAGAATTCCGTCGAAAATAAGCGTTTGGAATCCGGTAGCCAGAATGATAATTGCCATCTTTGAGGCAAGGTATGCAAGAGGCGATAAACCCGCAGCCTTCTCCCTTGGAAAGATGGCGCCATCTCGAACCATCAAAGTTAATCCCAACAGCATACCCATAAACGAAATGCCCATTACTTGAACGGAAAGATACTTGAAAGTAATAAGAGGATTCTTGATGATTTTATCTGGGAATACAGTTTTGGTTCCATCAATGGCGCCATTTAAGATCTGGTTAAGTTCTTCGCTTGCCAAACTTTTTCGCATGGCAGGTTTTTTCCCCAGCATGAAAGCCAGTTGAGACTTAAAGTTTAGGCTTTCTTCATCGATGCCATCGCCTTTTGCTGCATCATGTAATACCGGCCAGAAAACCTTGAATGAGCTTTTCTCATCATCGTTAAGGTCACGGGTCAGCATAATGGTTGATGAAAAACTAACATTCCAATGGCAGCCAATCAATATCAAGGCAAAAAGTGCAGGCATAAGCATTGCCAAAAAAAGGTAACGGCGGTCGCTTAAAGTGGCTGCAAATTCCCGCTTGGTTAGTATGCCGGCTTGTCGCATGGTTTCCCAAAACCTTGCCGTAATACTACGCCTGGGCGGAAGTTTCCTAACTGCAGGGACGGTTTCGACAGGCGATTGGGAGTCCAAAAGAGCCCACTTTTCGGCACCCTCGTCTTCCAGTCGAACAAAGGCATCGGCCAAGTGTTCCACCCCAAAGTGTGCGCAGGCACCTCTGGGAGGACCATGATAAACCACTTTTCCATCTGCAAGGATGATGATGGTATCGGCCTTGTATATGTTGTCCAGATGATGCGTGATACACAAAACCAGTTTGCCCTGTTCGGCGGTTTTGGCAAGAACATCCATAACGCGGGCTTCAGAGGCAGGGTCCAAGCTGCTGGTCGCTTCATCCACCAGAAGGATAGATGGATCTACAACAAGTTCCGAAGCCAGTTCAACTCGCTTGAGTTCCCCTCCAGAAAGCGAGGATACCCTTTGACTAGCCAGAGACTCGATTCCCATAGACTTCAGGGCAGCATCCACATGGTTTTCGATTTCGGCAGGAGAAGTATCCGAGGGTAGGCGGAGTTTTGCGGCAAACCATACAACCTGACGCACTGTCAAGGTTTCGTGGAGCGACATTTTTTGGGGTGCATAACCAACAAGCCCGTTCAAAATAGTTGGATTCGATAAAATTGGATGCCCACCAAAAAGCAAACTTCCCCCGCTCGTGAACTGGAGGCCTTGCATGCATCGCACGAGGGTTGTCTTTCCCGCCCCGCTTGGGCCTAGTACACATACGAATTGGCCTGGTTTAAAAGTAAAGGATACATGATCCAAAATCGGCTTTTTACGATTTGGAACAATTACCGTCAGGTCTTTTGCTTCTAGGTTTGGCGATCCGCGCCTAGTCACAGTAATAACATTGTCGTTACCCAACCATAATGATTTAGGACCCAGATTAAGAGTTGTTTCTGGGCTCCAGACGGCTTCACCATCCACGGGGGTATCATTTATTATCACACCATGGGTGCTTTCCAAGTCTTTTACCAACAGGCTACCATCGGGTTTTTGGCGCAGAGATGCATGAATTCTGGATACCGCAGGGTGATTTAACCAGATATCGTTTTCGGGACTACGGCCAATAAAGATTTCATTCTTGGTCGCAAATAAATCCACAAGTTTAAAGCTTGCAGGCTCTTCGGGCATTCCATTTCCAAAGGCCCAAGGGACTATAATATTGCTTGTTTTTTCGTTCATGGTTGATTTACTTTTTTATTTTTCCCTGGGGTAGCTTCGTCACTAGGGCTTTCAAAGCCAAATCCATGACGCAATAAATCGACGACGCTGCCATTCCTGTAACCACTGTGTAAAGCCCTTTTCAGATTCCATTGGGAGTTTTTGTGGACAGTCAGTGCTATGAATGGAAAAACCATTTCATCTGTGGTTTTTTCGCCCATAAAAATAGCCTTTGGTGGCTTGTTCGGGTTGTGTGGGTTACCGCTGGTGTTGTCCATAAAAGATGAAACATTGATCTTGCTGCCTTTAGGAACAGGTACAGGCTCGCGAAATGTGTACAACTTTTGCCAATTAAAATCATAGACAGGCACATGAACTAATGTCTGGCGGGTACCATCGGGGCGCTTCAGCGTGAGTGTTTGTGAAAGGGTAAGATAATGGCCATGCGGTGAAATACTTACTATCTGGCAGTCTTCCTCTACCGGCCAATCAAAACTAGTATGCTTGCGTTCATTCGGAGGCATGACCAGAAAAGCCTCGTCATTTATATTGGAGGCACGGTACTCCATGGTCGGATTAATATCCCCCTTGGCAAAGTGCAGCTCTATTGTTGAAAGGTCTGTCTCCACTTTACCAGTACGGTGATAGTGCATTTGCACCAGCAAGTCAGAGTTTGGGGGAATGGTCCAGCAGAATCCTTTGGGAGCCCTGTAAGAACCGCTGCCTGGTGCATAGCCTCCAATCATTTCAAATGAATAGCGAGTGGAATTGTTATCAAGCTTCAGGTATTTTGCCAGCATTGGCCCCTGGCCATAACCAGGCCCTTTATCACCTGGAAATAAACCAAAATTAATAAGGTTCTTGTCAGCAGAGGTCTCAGCGAGGTTGGCGGAATCTCCGAAAAACATCAAGGCATGGTGCACCACTTTTATGTTATTAGGGACAAGTCGTATCGACCGAATTTTCAATTCCTCTTTTAGGTTCAATTTGAATACCAAAAAACGGTACACATCGTCACCTATCGGCGCCAGCGTCATCGGGCCGGATTGTTTGAGAACCATATCCGGCTTGCCCAGTTCCCCTGCCTCTGGATCGGGGGAAGGTAGATCAAGGGGTTTGGCTGGAAGTGGACCCCGGAGCATGCCATCAGCCACCCATTTGCGAAGCATATCTATCTGCATGGGTGTAGGATTTGGGATAAGGTTTTCCATTGCAAAGTCCGATTCCGCCTGACCAGGGGGCATTGTTTTCTGCTCAATAAGGCCGATGGCTGTCTCCATCCAGAGTGTTGCATCTTCATAAGTGGCCAGCGAAAAGGGCGCCACACTTTTATCCTGATGACACACCACGCAATGCTTGTAAAGAAATGGCTGGATGTCGCGGTAGTATTCAATTTTGCTGTTGGCATCAGGCTTTGGCCTACGTATTTCCACCGGGCAGCCTACCGCCTCGGTTTTGGCCACTCGGACCGGATTTCCCTCAAGTACATCCTTTAACGCCTCAAACAAATCGTGGCGGCGTGCAGAGGAACGCTTTCCCAATTGCTCCACCCTATCGTTGATCCGGCCTTGATAAAGAATTTTGCCCGCACTGTTTAGCAATATTGCAGTTGGAACAACCTTCACACCCATTTTTGCAGCTACCGAGTTATCCCGGTCCATATAGAGCGGAAAGGACACATTAAAGTCTTTTTTTAGACGCTTGATATCCTCATCATCATCCCGTGCAACCAGTAGCCCGAAAATGCCAACCCGTCCATCTGGACTGGCCTTCAAAACATCCTCAGCAGCCTCGGTTAACGCCTTTTTTGACAAGGGGCAGTCAGCACCCAGAATCAGTACCACCATGAATTCTTTACCAGCGGAAAGTTCCTTTAAACTCGTTACCTTTCCACCCTCTTCTGTCACCATCAGTTGCAAGTGATTGGTCTGCGCCAAGGAGGGAAGGGTAAATAAACTGAAGCAAAGCATTAATAATGCTGCCCCAATCAGCGCAATCTTTAATGTTTTGTTCATGATGAGCCTCCTCATACGTCTTACCAACATACTTCAGTGATGAAAGTAAAAACGCTTGGAACCAATGTTATCGATACAAGGTAGTATCAACAAGTAATTAGCTGCCAGAAATTAGAAATTTACCTTTGACGCTGCTTTTGCAAATCAACATGTATTTGTTTTGTAAAGGACCGGTGCCAAAAAACAAATTCAATTAGGGTTTTAAATCACTGGATAAACAAAAGCGTGTGATGTGAGTCTGCCGAGTTATGGGCAACTTGGTCAGCGTATCTCGTTGATAAGTTTAAGTAGCCTCTGATCGGTTCGGAGTAAGCCAAGCCCCATCGTGTATTAAGCAGAAACAGCGATCAAGGTTTCTGGCAATGAAAAATGAACATTTTAAAGGACCGAAGTCTAAACTTTAAACCTAATGCATTAACTAAGCCCCCTCCTATTATGCAGCCTGAGCCCCTCTCCTCTTTTCATATGTCGCGCTTTAGCTTACCCAAAGGATTTAAGCCAATAAAACCTAAAGACCGGTTCAAGCTCAGATCTGAACCGTGTAAATTACCTTCTCTTCCAATAGTCACTATCATCGTATGTGATGCCGGATTCATCAGCTTTGATTGGGGAATTTGATATCAGTATCGAAGTCGAAACCGTATTTACTTAATCGGTGGGGTTTCGGTGGTTATCTTTTCCTTCGCTGCTGCCGCTTTGGCCGCTGCCCTGCGTTCCTGTTCCGCTATTATCCCATCAAGCGACCTCTGCACTACATCTCTCGCGGCAATCGTTGATGCCAATTTGCGTGCCGCTGCTTCGACTGCTTTCAATAACTCGCTCATAATAACCTTTTATTTATACAGGAAAAATTACTTCGGTAGGTTGCTATAGCATAATGACTAATAGCAACTAGGGATCTGTTTTTTTAATATTAACGGTAAGGATCCCCTAAGCCTGCGCCTAAAACACAGCAAGCATGCAGAATTAATCCGGGGAATATAAAAATATAGCCGGATATAACAATAATAAACCAAACCAGGCCATTTAATAATTGCCCTTTATAAACTTGCCCTAGGCCTGGAATTATAAAGCTTAAAAACATTGCAACCAATGGGTTCCAGTATCTTTTCCCAACACCAACATTTGTTTGCTGATTAACAACTACATTTACATGTGTAACTGGAGATGTATTTAAATTTTGCATAAAATTCTGTGGCGCTTGCTCGCTTTCACGAGGACGGCCATCTAAAAACTCGTTGCAATGGCGACACTTTATTGCTGTAGAAACAATCAATTCTCCACAGAATCCGCAAGGATTTCGGTCTTGTACTTGTATCGGGTTCGAATAGGGTGTTGCAACAATAGGTGTTGCTTGCTGAATTGGCAGGGGCTGAATTACTGTAGTCTCAGGTAATTTTGGTGAATTAAATGTATTTGTTTGGATTGGCGATAATTCGAACAAACCTTTAACTTTGGCTGCTGGTGTCCAATTTCCTTGGTTTCCGAGACGAATCTCAAATTCTGGGCGTATTACGCCTTTAGTAACTAATTGTTTAAGTTGTTTTGAACTAAATGGTCCTTGTTCTTTACTTTGATGAAGAACAAACCAAAATTGCTCTGAAGCCATGATAGTAAAACCTCAAAATGTTGATACCCTTTTGGTCAACTTTTCAATGTGGCCCACATCTGTATTTTAACTTAAAGTGCAATAAACATACAAACTATCCTAATACTTTTAAGACAACAAAGTTATTTATTTATAATTTATATTTGTTTTTTACCATATTAAGTTTACTATAGATTTTAAATATATTTATTATAAACAATATATTTTTATAAATTTTAAATTTTTATTTAATTAAGCATTTACGAAAAAACCGAATTCTTATGATTACAATTAATCGAATAGCGTTGGAACTTCGAAATTTTCTTGTTGGTGGCGGAGGAGTACTTCTTTTGTTCGGAATCGGTTTAAAAATTTACAATGAAATACTTTCAAGTTCATCTAATCCAAGCTGCATAAGTTTAGCAAAAGGTATAGCGTTAGTAGAAAAAGAGATGGTTATAATCCCCTCAGGAAAATTTATGATGAGGGATCAAGCCAATAAACTCCAGGTAACCTTCACCAAACCTTATTACATGGGTAAATATGAAATTACACAGGAAAAATGGGAAGCATTAATGGGGAATAACCCCAGTGATACTAAAGGGGCAAAGCTACCAGTAACGGATGTATCATGGACAGATTGCCAGGAGTTTATCAAAAGTTTAAATTCAAAGACAAATGGCGGTTACAGGCTCCCAACGGAAGCGGAGTGGGAATATGCATGCAGGGCAGGAACCAGTACAGCTTATTCGTATGGAGATAGCTTAACGAAGAGTGACGCAAATATTAATGGTGACAGTCTAAAAGCAGCGGGGAGTTACAAGCCAAATGCGTTTGGATTGTATGATATGCATGGAAATGTATGGGAATGGTGTAATGATTGGCATGGTGCATTACATGACGGAGAAGCAACACACCCGAAAGGGCCATCAACGGGAGAACGCCGTGTTTTGCGGGGTGGATCTTTCAACTCCAATGTATCGATTGCTCATTCATCGTTCCGAAACTACCTCACGCCATCCCATCGGTACGTCAACAATGGGTTCCGGTTGGCGAGAACTTTGTAATTACTGCCATTTCTTACAACATGGCGGTTCCAGAAATAAGTCGCTCAAGAGGGAGGAGCCTTAGAATCGATATGGAAAATTATCTTAATGAATCTAAAGTTCCAACAACTTCAGGGCTTTAATAAACCATTCCCCAAAATTCGTGTATTTGCTGCTAGAAAATGAAGTGCCCCGAGTAGGGATCGAACCTACGACAAGCTGATTAAGAGTCAGTAAAGTCTTTGTCACTAAATTACTTTTTTAAAAGTGTTTGATAAGTTTATCTAGTTTTGGGTGTCCGTTTGGGTGTCCGTTTTACCTCTCGTTTTACCCTACCTGCATCCTAAATTACTTGCCTTTGTTTACATCAAACCTATTACTGAAGAGTAGTTTCTGGCCTGCGAGGTTATCAACTCTCTCCTGCTCTTCCAACTCTTGTACACTATTATAAACTCGTTTTTTTGTTTCACTGGATGAGTGCGAATTAGGAACCAAAGTCTTAACACGGTATTCAGAGTGACATGAGTAAGACCTTCGTCCACTCATGTCATTTTGGAAGGAGCTCCCGTAGGAAGCATCATGGTCCTCTGGATCCTAAGACAAACATTATTCCAAGTTGAACGGCTTCCATACTCTTTGAAGTTTAATCTGCCCTTGGTTGAGTAGACTTCGTTATCGCAAATAGAGTAAATCTTATTTGGTTCAATGGTAATCTCTACCGCCTTTAGTCCAGATAGATTTAAAGCCTGCTTTGCTTGGACTTCTAAAGAACTCCAGAACACTCTATTTTCCTATCCCGATTATCAAACCGACAACCATGAAAACACATCACCTTTTCAGCGATAAAGTTGAGTGTCACAGGTTGTCACAAGGTTGTCACAGGGTTTTGTGACACTCAAAAAGAACGTAAGTTTTTATATAGCATAGGCTTACAAAATCAGATAAGAGGTTGTCACAGTTGTCACATAGAGAAAGATAAAGATACACCTACACAACACCCTACTCATAACCCAGACTAACATCTTGTTAAAATAGGCAATTAAAATTATAAAATGGCTATATATATAGTATTCATTTAATATTAATACTATGTGACAAATGTGACAAACTGGTATGATGTGTTATAAGTATCTATAATTACAGTGTTTAATTGCTGTTTTAACTGTCACAAAACCCTGTGACAAACGTGTGACAAACTGTGACAATGGTTTTTTAGTCCGCAATCATTTCATCTTCGTAGGAAAAGACCATGGAAGAGTTGAACCCGGCCCATGTGGTGCTTTGTCATTCCATTTCACCCTGCTGCTATAGCCATGGAAGTCCAGTCTGGCTTTTGTTAGGTGCACATTATTTTTACAGACAGAGTAAGCTTTGTTTTCTTTTATAGTTGCGCAGCTTTTAAGCCGGACAAATTCAAAGCCCGCTTTAAATGACTTCTGACTTTTCAGCGATGTATTCGGTTGTCACCGGTTGTCACGCAGTTGTCACATGGTTTTGTGACAGTGCTAAAGCGTTTAAGTTGTTACTGTATAAGTGTTTAAAAAACCAGATATGCAGTTGTCACAGTTGTCACATAGAGAAAGATAAAGATAGTATTAAACAATAACCCTTACAAAACCCATATTAACAATTTGTTAAAATAGGCAATATTATATATAAAAATGGCTTTATATATATTCATTTATTATTAATACTATGTGACAAGTGTGACAACCGGTTTATAGATGATGTAAGTAGAAGCAGTATAAAGGCTTAACTGTTCTTACCACTGTCACAAAAGGGTGTGACAACCGTGTGACAACTGGTGACAACCGATCCCTAGTCTTCAAACATTTCATATGGTCGGTTATTTGTAGCTCCTAAACAAATACAACTACTAATATAATACTTTTAATTTACATTATATATTTGATTAAATAAGGGATAACGCTTATCATTGACTAAGGCAAAATACTTGCTCTAACTGACTCCTATAGGATAGTCGGAAGGGTGTAGCATTTAAATATTGTTGATTAGTATAAATCTTAATAAAAGTAAGCGGTGGAAAAACCCTTTCTTACATTTCATTGCTAGCCTTCGAGTTTCAATATATTTGCGCTTAGGGCAGTAGGCGAACCCTAAGGGGCCACCCTTTCACAATCAAAGGCAAGAATACTTCGAAAGATGTTCCGAGCTTTAAAACCAGCAAAGCTGGAAGGCAGGCAATTAAGAGCGTGGGGTGAGGCAAGGATAATCACTTTAGTCCGCGCTCGACTAAGAGCAACATTAAACCGGTTTAAGGAAAACAAAAACCCACCTCTGGTTTGAAGCAACTCATGATCGCTAGAGCATAAAGAATATATCACCAGATCCACAGTCATACCCTGAACCCGCTCAACGGTATCAATCACTGGAAGCAAATGCGTCCCAGTAGCCTCCTGGAGCATATCTCGGATTCTAGCTGACTGGCGCCTAAAGGGGGTAACCAAAACCATCTCTTTTATAGGCACCCCACCCTCCATGCCGGCTATAATAATTTGCACCGCAATTCTGGCTTCCTCTTCGTTTTCTTCGCCACAATCGACGGTATCAACAGGAACCCAAACGACACTAATAGTTGGATCCAAAACCTCTGTAAGAAACTTACTACCCTTTGGTTTGATTTCATAAGGAAACATTTTATCTGCATTGGAAGGGTGAGAGTGCAAACCAACCTCGGGGCCATAGAAGTTTCGACCTATTAAATCACACAGCCTAGAGTTAAGCCTATAGGTCACATTCAATGGAATAATGCTCCCTGGGTAAAACTTCCTTAATCCTGCAAAAATGGATATGGCGTGGGGTTCAGCCATAAGTTCATCTTCAAAGACAGGGGGCATTTGCGCATCATCACCAAAAAGGATCAAAGAACCCGCCCCTAGCAAAGAAAGAAGCATACCATCTACAAACGGTACCTGCCCTGCCTCATCAACAAGCAACACAGTTGGCGAAAATTGGTTCCTGCCGTTACTAGATTGCTGCAGTAAAACAGATGCCATGGTGCAACCTATGATCGTTTGATTTAGCTCTTCTCTACTATTCTCCTCCAATAGCTTTTTCATGCCACAGATTTCAATGTTTGGGTGAAGCGATTCCCGATTATCTTTAGAAGCCACTTTGAATATTGGCCTTTTTGGGAACATCTGTTTAACAGCAGATAATGCATTATTTGTTGCTTGATGGGTTACAGAAAGAATCATTACGCGATTGCCCATGCGCACAAGTAATTCTGCAAGGAAAGCTAGGGCTTGGGTCTTCCCCGTCCCTGGTGGGCCTTGGATTCCAAGTAACAATGGCAATAGCACAGCTTTTAACAAAGCAGCCTTTTGAGATGAATCTAACACCTTGCCTGCCTCAGTCTCTAGAGACTTAAGCATCTCCCCAGCTAATCCAAGATTTGGAGTTTCTTCAAGAACCGGCATAGCAGGAAGGGGAGACTCAAACAAACTCAGGTGACTCCACCCTGGATAACCTTGCTGAGCGCTTAGCAAGCACTCTATGTATTTCCATGTCAGGTCAAAGGTTTGTTCCATCAGATCAACCTTATCGCCCGGTTCGAGATCTTTAACCCAAGCATTTATCTTTATCGTTTTCCCGTTGCTTTCAATTAGGGAAATTTTCCCTTCAATTTCCTTCTCTCCCCGAACAATTACTACCCCGTCTTCTTTACGAAACTTAGAGTTATTAGAGGGGCATTCCAAGGTTAGAGTCCGACCTTCTTTCGCAATCAACAAAACATTAAGAAGTACTCTACCAGCTTCTTCAAGGGCTTCCCTACTAAGGATTTTTAGGAGCCCATCCTTGGCTTTTTGGAGACCTGCCTTTTTAATCAGATAATCTTTAAAGGATTGTATGATTTTCATATCGTGGCCCCTTCGATGAGCCATCGTACTAAACTTTCAATGCTCCTTACCTTGGTCTCAAGCGGATCACCAGGCTCAATCTGCCTACCCAGAATCTTAATTACTTTCTCTAGCTGCATGGTCTCAAGAGGCACATGAGTAAAATCTTCTATTATCTCAACTAAATTAATAACCGTAGGCTTTTCCAACTCATAGGAAATAGCCACCCTGTCTAGGGATATATGATCCTTTACCCCATAAACAACAAATCTTTTATCTTTAAAATACGCTAGAAGCTTCTCTTTAGTTCCATCGCCATCAGCTAACTTTAGAAAGTTCCTTTTATGAACTCCCCCCTTTAAGGTGTGAAAAGGCATACGCTCGGGGAGTTCTAAAAAGTTAAACCCATCTTCAATTGCTAGGGGCAGCCAAGAAGTAAGATGCTTTTGGTTAAGCATCTGGCGAAACACAGCTTTGGACTGCTGCAGACTTCTCACCGCTCGTTGAATCTTTTTAACTTCTCTACCAGACAACCCAAAAAGGGTAAGCTCCTCCTCGGTTAATCTTCCAAAGTCTTCCCAGGCTCGAATTCCCTTTTCTTTAAATTCTCTTGCCGTCTTGCGTGTGACACTTGGAATAAGGGAAAGATGCTTCTCTTCTCGCATCTTAGGTAGGCATACATTTCGCCAATCGCAGGTGGAGCATCCATCTTGGAAGTGGGCCCCTGGCTCATTCTCAAAAACTCTAAGTTCTAATACCTTCTTTTGGCATTCCTCAAAGTCCACTTTCATTTCAGCAGTTGATACAAAAAGCCTTTCTTCACTGCCAAGATGGAAGAACATCTGGCCAGAGCTCCCTCCTTGAATCTGAGAGAGCAACCCTTCGTACCACATCGCTTGAAAGACATGAGCTATTCCCAAGGACTTTGCTCGCTTAATCTCTCCTACCGAGTAGATATTTCCACCCTCATCGCTGCGCTGAAGAATATCCACGATTCCTATGCCGCGTTCTCCCACCAGAGATCCTTGAAGAATTGTCTTCTCGCCTCGAGCCATGGCCTCAAGAGTAAGCCTTTGCCTTTCCTTGGTATCGCCAGATGGAATAATACAAGCATCAGCGTAAAGACTTTCGTATACCCTCTTTTCAACCTCTTCACCTTCAAGCTGCATGGCTCTTAAGGCTGCAGGAGGGGCGGCTTTATCGGCATGATTACCATGGAAATGAAGCCATGCAGCCTGTGGACAGCGAAGATAAGCGGAAAACACATGACCAGAAAGAGGCTTTATATTAGGGGAAATGGATTCATTCATTTGGGTAGCTGCGCCTTCACATACTCTCTGGTTTCATCGTCTTGAATCCATGTGTATATGCCTGCAATAGCCCTGCTAAAGATGATCCTATAGGCGATCTTTAGCCTTTTAAGAAGTTCGGCGCTTTCCTCTCCATAAACCCCTGCCTTTTCTTCCTTCTTCGCCCGTGCCAAAGTCTGCTTCCAAGCTGTTTCATATATGTTTTTAATATCAAAAACCCATTTGTTACCTCGGCGCACCAAGTCCTTGCCCCAGAGAACCCCTAGGCAAGTGTAATCAAACCCTCTAACGGTATAAGGACATCCCACTTCGCAAAGAGGATCCTTTGCCATGTGGGATCCTTCAATAGCCTGGATGAAATAGGAGTAGTCTGGATCAGTTCCTGGGGCATAGTTCCATATCTTTGACCATTCAACCTCTTTGCCAGCATGGTTGAACTTGAAATAAAAGTCTTGGTTCTTAGGAGCAAGGGAATGCGGAGTAGGTTCCTTTTTGGTTATCCACTTTTGGGAATACGAAGAGATAAGCCTTCCAGTTCCTCCGTTAGCTAAAGAGGCGCGAAGCCTTTCCTCTAAGTCTTTGGGATTATCTGCAAGCTCTAAGATCATCTTTCCATGGGGCGTATTCTTCGACTTGCGCCATGGATGGTTTGGAATTTCCTTATCATTCATGCCAAGCAGGGATTCTAGCCAATCAATATATTCTGTAGAACCCCCGCATCGATACTGATTCCCCTCAAGGCTGATAGGCTCCACCATTTGAGCGCCAGCATAATCTGCGTATCTTTTGATGTCTTCCAAGGTGGTGGTTTCACAATCACGGAAACTCTGGGCTCCATCCATTAGAAAAACGCTTACCTGAGAGCCACGAATAATGTGATAGGCTTGGGGCCCTGCATGCATTGGCCACCCGGTTACACCTGGCCTAGCTTTTTTAACCTCTGGATTGATCAGCCCATGAGCTTCGTCAACAATCGATACTTTATAGCTGTTATCTGGGCATCTAAATGCCTTACGTTTGGCATAGACTACCTTTAAATTTGCCTTCCAATTATTCATGTCTAATTCATCTTTGAACTTTCCAAACCATTCCGTTGTTTCTGGTGTGTACTGGTTTGCAGGTTTAATAATCCCTTTACCCGCTGGGCTGCCTGCAAGTTTATTATAAATGTGATTCCAATTAGATTTCTGGGATCCTGAAGTCGTGGTAATGACCACATTTCCGTTGTGAGAATTAGGATCTTTTATTAGCTCAGCCCATAGCTTGGCGGCGAGAACGGATTTCCCGCTTCCAGGAGGGCCTTGAATCACAATTACGGCCTTCTGTACCCCAGAAGCCAAGACTTCCTTTATCTTCCCCTTGCACACTTCCAACCCTAACTGCTGGTTTTCCAGAAGAACAAAGGGGCTGGATTCAGGATCTAGTATCTGGGTTGCGATCTGGTTTACAAAACCTCGGTCCTGCTTGTAGGTTCCCTTATCAAAAGCTTCAGCAAACTTTACATCAGGCCTAACTAGGTGCCTTGTTAGAAAACCCATAAATCCCTGATCCACTTCGCTATGGCTGTAGATAGGGAATTCTTTGACTAAATCTGCATAAATTTTATCTCTGTAAACATCAACCGAATCCGCTTTCGTAAGAAATGCACATCCCTGAACATTGGCTTTCTCTTTAAGAACTGCGCTATGGAACCGCCTGCAATACTCTGTATATCCTCTAACCTGCTCGCTAGGGTGAAGTATGAAAGATCCTTGGTGCGTAATTACCCCAGGATAAGGCCCAGCAACATCGCCAGAGGTGCCCCAGTGCTTAAGCTCTAAAATAAGAGCCGTTGGACTATCGTTATTTCTTCCCAAAAGAACAACATCGCACCAGGAGGAAGAGGCAGGCAGCCGATACTCAACTAAGAGTGAGCCCCCATCATTACCTAGATGCATATGAAAATCAGCAAGTGCAGGCTTGGCTAGAACTACGGAAAGTTTCCTAAAAGAATCTTGCCAAGCATTTCGCTCTTGCTCGGTGTATCGCCCTGTTTTTTCTTGTAATTCGTCAACAAAGCGGTTTAGATCCGTGGAGACCTTCTGACAGAATTTACCAACTGTAATTAACATGGGCGAACATTCCTTTACGGGTAGGGCTTTTTAAATAAGACAAGGGCACTGGCATACTCTTTAGATAGATCGAACCCAGAGTCTATTTCGGGAGAAATCTTCTTAAATGCGACGTACATCAGGCTTACAAGGTGCAGTCCGCTAAATTGGCCTTCTATTGACTTAAGCTTATATTGCTTCGTGGAATCATTAATATCTAATCCCTTCATTCCTAAAACTGCGACCTCAAAACCAATGGCTTGGACCTCCGCTATATTCATCGGGCTAAACCGCTCCATAGCACCGAGGCAATACATAACAGCATCGAACCTCTCCACGCCTGCGGATTTGGCTGCAAAAAACTTCCACGCTATTCGAGACCGCCCCTCTCGGGCAAGATCAGCCACCTGACCATGGCTATCCAAATTGAGAATTTCACTATAAACATTTCCAGCCTCAGAAAGCTTATTATTCTCTTCAAGAGCGCTGCCGAGGCCATATAGAATTTGAATATCCCTTGGTGCAAGCGCTACAGCCCTGGACAATATCGCCTCTGCATCGAGGGTATTGCCCACTTTTAAGTAAGCCCCACCTAGGTTCTTCAACACCAGAGGATTATCTCCTTCCAACCGGTCAACAGCTTTAAGCCGCTGAATAGCCATATCTAGGAGATTACTCTTTATCTCTGCCACGGCTAAAGCAATAGCAGCATTAGGACTATCTGGTTTTAGGGTTAAAGCGATATTCAAATGGTTCATCGCCTGCTCAAGTTTGCCCGTATCGCTATAAAGCATGCCAAGATTGTAATGGCAGGTGAAATCGTTTGGCGTCTGGAGCACCATTATTCCAAGAAGGTTGATAGCACTTTGGCTTTCCCCCTGTTTGATAAGGTTCAATACAACAGCCATGGGGGCGGGGCTATCTATAGACTCAGACCACTTGACATGCACCTTGCGCTCATTCTCATCAACTCTTATCTGCACTTTACCTTTGAAGCGACTAAACTGATGTTCCACAAAAGCCTGAACAGCCTTTATGAACTCCTTTGAAGATGATTCCCTAGCATCTGCAGGCAGTTGAGAAATGTCGATATCATCAAAACCAATTGAAAAGTCCGATTCCATAAATAGCCCTTATTTATATTCTGTAAGCTTGTACCAGCTTTTAATCCCCAAGATATCTATCCACTTTTGCAGCAACTCTTTATCGTGGTCAGCATCAAGCATTGTCTCATGGAAAGCTTTGATTAACATCTCAGATTTAGAAGTAAAACCTGCCAATGCGTAAGGTGCCTCCAAAGGCTGCAGCCCCCAAGCCTTTGCCCAGAAGGAAGCAAATGTAGCATTAATCGTCAGGCTGGAATCATAATGCTTTTTAGGAGTAGTTTTTCTTATTTCTGCACTGAGAGTCTGGGTGTTTTCTTCGAGTTGCGAATGAATGATTGCTCTCTGTTGATCTTTTAGCTCTGGGTAGTTGGTCAAAATCCACGAATCTATTCTGAGCCCTACTGGTACAGACCTGATCTGTACTCCCAGCCCATCGTATATAGCGCTTGCGAACTGCCTAAGCTTATTATCGGGAAGATTAATTCCCAGCCGCTGAAAGTGTTCAGACACCAACTTTTGCCCCTCGTCACGTCCTGATGGGGTGGAGCCAACCTCAAAGCGATTACTTTGATTTGCACCGAAGGTTCTAAGGATAAATCCTGCTTGGAAAGTCCCTAGGTATTCTTTGTGCATTGCATACTTAGTGTGATATTGAATGATATGAGCAAGCTCGCCATTCCTAGCCATCTTTAAGGTAGCCTGAGTCTGCAAGCTGTCCGAAGCCCGGAATATTACAGGAATACCTGATAATTGAGCTGCCTCATCGAAAACCTTCTTTAGAACTTGGCTAGGCATAGTCGATCCTCTTAATTCAACATTGTTGAGGATAGCTTATCGAATTACGAAGCTGATTTCCCCATCAATCAAGGAATGTTGGATTGATAGCCCATGAGGTTACCTTAGAGACAAGCTTAAGAACAAAAGTTTAATTGTCTACAAATAATTCAACTACGGCTCAATAGGCATAGTACATCCCCTCTCAAGAGGATTTCCCCAAAAGAAAAGATCGTATTATCAACTTACTTTTCTAATCTTCAGAAGTGGTGTCGCACTGGTTTAAACAGCAACTATTTTTGAAGTACCCGTAAAGCATCGGGGATATTGCAAGGATTTAACTCAGCTTTCATCAGCTCAATCAATTCAAGCAACCTTTGTTAATATGGTTTGATATCAGTATCAAAGTCGAAACCGTTTTTACTTAATCGGTGGGGTTTCGGTGTTAATCATTTCCTTCGCTGCGGCTTTCTTCGCCGCCGCCCTGCGTTCCTGTTCCGCTATTATCCCATCCAGCGACCGCTGTACTACATCTCTCGCCGCCATCGTTGACGCCAGCTTGCGTGCCGCTGCTTCTACTGCCTTCAATCTCTCGCTCATGATATTTTCTCTGCTGAATTTGTTTTTTTCGTTACTTCGTAATCTCTAGCAACAATAGCAAATTTGTTTAAATAAATTATGTTTTTTGATCATACGACGTTTCAACGGCTGCTAATCCTTGCTGCCCTACTGACCGCTACATCCCAGCGCAACAGGTTACCAGCAACCCGTGTCAACGGCTGCTAATCCTTGCTGCCCTACTGACAATCGCAATTATTTACGGCCAATATTGGATAGAGGTGTCAACGGCTGCTAATCCTTGCTGCCCTACTGACTATCAAGCCAGAAGCAAGGCTATACCCTTAACGATTGTGTCAACGGCTGCTAATCCTTGCTGCCCTACTGACGAAGCTGTGAGATGAGTGTTGTCTTGCCAGCCTTCCAGTGTCAACGGCTGCTAATCCTTGCTGCCCTACTGACATCAGACGAACGCAGCGCAAACGCTAGTTGATTATGTGTCAACGGCTGCTAATCCTTGCTGCCCTACTGACCAGAAAAGGGTGATCATCATTCTTGCACTGGGGCAGTGTCAACGGCTGCTAATCCTTGCTGCCCTACTGACGTCTTGTGTCAGGTAGTCCGTTTGCGGTGTGTCCTGTGTCAACGGCTGCTAATCCTTGCTGCCCTACTGACAAGGAAGCAATATGAAAAGACCTATTGAATGCTCGTGTCAACGGCTGCTAATCCTTGCTGCCCTACTGACTGCAACTAGTCAACGATTTAGCATCCCCTGGTAACGAGTGTCAACGGCTGCTAATCCTTGCTGCCCTACTGACTGCTGTCCGTCCCACTTATACTTCTTTAATAGTTGTTTGTGTCAACGGCTGCTAATCCTTGCTGCCCTACTGACGTTAGTAACCGCAGACGAAGTAGCACACCAATTAAAAGTGTCAACGGCTGCTAATCCTTGCTGCCCTACTGACCACTCGATGGGGTGCGTGAAAGCGGAAGAGGAGAAGTGTCAACGGCTGCTAATCCTTGCTGCCCTACTGACGGGCCACGATGAGCGAGCTATTGAAGGCAGTCGAGGTGTCAACGGCTGCTAATCCTTGCTGCCCTACTGACGGTAACACTGCCACCTGAAATCCATGGGCAACCAGGGGTGTCAACGGCTGCTAATCCTTGCTGCCCTACTGACTTAAAGGAATCGATCATGGCAACAACACTAAGAATGTGTCAACGGCTGCTAATCCTTGCTGCCCTACTGACGATAAAAAGATTAATTGCTGTCGCAATATGATCAAGTGTCAACGGCTGCTAATCCTTGCTGCCCTACTGACACCGAGATGAGCAGGTCGAACTCTCAAACCGAGTAGTGTCAACGGCTGCTAATCCTTGCTGCCCTACTGACCCAAGAATCTTATGAGTTTGTGGCATTACATACCCCGTGTCAACGGCTGCTAATCCTTGCTGCCCTACTGACGCGGTAATACTGGGGCATATGCAGATGTAGGTGGGTAGTGTCAACGGCTGCTAATCCTTGCTGCCCTACTGACTGCCAAATTTATAAAGGCAGTGAAACCAAGGCCTTACATCATGCAATACGAGCAAGAAGTAAATGTCAACACTTTACGGGAATCAAGAATCTTATGTCTTGCGAGATTAGCCTTTAAAATAAGCCTAGCGAGTACAGCCAAGGGGTAACCACGTCACCTTGGCACTCGCATGGCAACAAGTAAGAGTTGGGCAGAAAATAATTTTCAAAGAACATTCAAGGATAAAATAGCCGTCCCGGGTGCTGAATCCAATGAAGGAGAAGACACATGCCCGGCAAGAATGACCCATGTAGGATCAACCAAAATATTACAATTTAAAATAAACATTACAAGACATTAATAATTAAATAACAATAATTCTTGGCAAACTAGGACGTAATGCCCTCCCGAAAACCGAAATTTGCTTTCGGACTTTTTTTTGATCAGCACCAAGGTCAATAATTAACACCTGATCTTGCCAGTTGTGAATCAGGTCAAGCAACCTTATCTCTAATTTTTTTCTTTTTAAAAGTCCTAAATGACAAAAAAATACTGACTTTTGCCAAGGTTCACCATAGCCTTTCAAAAGTTTAAATATACTCCTTAATCTTTTAGGGTCTGAAATGTCATACGTAACTAAATAATTTCGATTTGTCATATGATTATCTTGTAGTCAAAAAAGACAAGCTACCAAATTCGTTAAGCATCCAAGCAGCAATCATGCGGGCGTGTAAAATTAGCATTCTTCGGTAACTTAATTTATAGCCAAAAACTGGGTGAGTTATATTAGTGTCCATTCGGCGTGAATAAGCGTTGAAAAATATTTTTCGACCATGATCGGTAAGTTGATAACCAGAAACCGTCTTTAAAAAATGCCCAAGTCCAAGCTCACCTCTATTAATTAAAGAAATCACAACTGAATCAGCAATAAGGGGACGGAATGGTTCCATTAAATCAAGCGCCAATGCTGGCCTTCCAGGTGAACTTTTATGATAAACCCCAATAGAAGGTTCCAAACCAGCAATCTTTAATGCGGAGTAACATTCTTTTGACAGTATTGTGTAGGCAAAACTTAGCAAAGAATTAACAGGGTCTGGCGGTGGCCGACGTTTTCTACCATTTTCCCGAAACAATTCACCAAACTCCTTTTTTAAAATATCGCCAAAAAACTGAAAGTAAATTGCTGCGGCCCTACCTTCCAAACCAAGTAACGATGGGGCAGCATCAACATCTTTTGAAGCCAACTCTAGTTGAGATAATTCAGCCATTACTGTTTCAGGTAAAGAAGAATGGTTTCTCTGTAAAATTGTTCTTTGATTAATAATTTTAGATAAAACAAGTTTTTTAGATAATTCTAGAGCTAGTCGACTATCTTGCGCAACTTGAACCTGTCCAATTCTTACCTTTGAAGAAATAGATTGAAAAGGCTCAATCAAGCCCAAGAGACCGCCAGCAGATGAAATAAAAGCAATTGGGATCCCTGCTCGTGTAAGTGCATGAATTGCTTGGGTCGTAACTTGCACATAACCAAATACAGAAACACTTTCAATATTTGCAATAGGAATTGCCTTTGTTTCAACTTCAGTACTTGAATAAGATCCCGAAGTAATATGAAGACATTCACCCCTGATTCCTATTTTCAAATCCTTGGTTTGCACAAAAACCTGAATACCCTCATCCAATGGAGGCCAGATTTTTCGGGGCGATTGCTCCACTCCCAACTGAAAATTGACCTCATCAGGCAAACAAACAGGCTGCATCGAACACCCCACACACTTAGGATCATTGACCAAAGGCAAAGGCCGTGATCCAGTAGAGGTTCTCTTTGCATCTTTTAGGCAAGCAAGTGCTTCCTGGCGGATTTGTTCATCAAAAGGAAACTCCAGATACAGTTTTTCCTGGGCATAATAAACAGCCAAAACCAAAATCGTATAGCCAGCTTCCTCCAAAAGCAATGCTTGCAAACCTAACTGAACTTTATCTGTAGGCCATGGCTGTGGCCCTTCAAATGGCACATTCGGAATGTTTTTCCTTTGGGGTCTGCCTTTTCGATATTCAATGGGTGTGGCTACATTTCCGTCAATTTTTGCAAGATCAAGTGTAGCGGTAAGGGAATATAAAGTACTTGTTAAAGTTAAACTTCTTAAAGATTTTGGAATATCTTTATCTTGCGCAGTCGCAGTTGTTTTCTCCTTGGAAGGTTGGTCGACTTTTCGATGAACGAGTTGCCCCTGCAATGTTTCAGAGTTATGAAGGTGCAAACCCTCAACCTCCATAAGATAAAAGAGTCTTGGACAAAATATATGCTCTGCGACATTTCGTGCCGGCCATAGGCGATCATCCACAAATATTACTCATTAAAAAGGTGTCTCTTCCTGAATGCCATATTTTTGTTCGAGCCTTGAAATAGCTCTTAAAGTAAAACTAGCTTCATATTTAGGGAAGGAATCAAACCATTCACCGGCATTAGGTTTCCCGAGCATAAGATCTCGAAAATGATAAGATTTGCCACTATCACTTGATTTTTTAATGTGATCAGATTCAACTTTTTCATCATTAAGAACTGAAAGTTTCGGGCTGTTTTCAAAATAACTCGACCCCGTAACATCAACGACATGATCCTTTTTTGAAGCCAAAACATACCACCAACGGCCAGACCAATCAGGATCTAACAAAGCAACAAGCCCAATATTTGCAGCGGCATTTAAATCAGCTTGCAAAGCAATAGGGCCATTATCATTGGAACTTACAAAAATCTCACCCCCACGCTGAGGTATTAAAACCGTACCCGAAAGCTTTTTATTTCGGACACGATCCAACAAAGAAAGGAAATAAAAATCTGAGGCCATGGCCTTTCCAGCCGCACGTTTTTCCATCGCTTTTTGTTCTGCAATCTGCCATCTTTTTGCACTAATCAATTTTTCTACCGAAACTTCTACACAGCGAATACCAGGAGAACCGGTTCGTGAATCCTGACGAGAAGTATATTTGGGAGATACCTGCCTAAGATGAAGGCCAGATAACTGACACGCCTCCGCGAGTAGCTTTTTAATTTTCCCTGAAGACCACTGCATCAATTGTCGATTCTCTCTTCTAGTCTGAGTAACTTCCGGGCGATAATTCGTCAGGTCTTCAATTACAACAGCTTGGCAAGGTTCATACCGAACCAGATTGTTTGTCATTGAAATCCCCAATGCAGAGGAAGTAATAAAACTGGCTATCTGGCGAACCCGATTCTCCCGAAGCTTTTCAATCACCTTTAGGGCCTTGGAAGCAAAATCAAGTCCAACAGTTGCCCTTTGTCCGTCAGGTTTTTTTCTAGTGAAATAAGCAAGTTGAACTTTGCGCCTAAAATCTTCGATGGTAGTTACCCTTAAAAGAGAAAGCCCACCTTTTTGCCTTATGGATTTTAGGTCTTTGACACTTCTAGGCATCAAAGATCTAGATAACCACTTTATAAATTCCGGCCATTTATCATCATCTTTTTCCCAACGGATTTTAAGTGTATTAGATAACTTTTTACACAAGGATGAATCCTGAATCAATTTCTCTGAAACCCTTATGATTTTTTCTTTCAGTGTTTTATCCAGCTTTTTTTTAGGCGCACTATCTTGAGTCGAAATTTTTAATTCTTCCTCTGCAAGAATCCCTTTGGTAAGTTGACTCCAACCCTTTAAACCTTCATCATCTTTCCAATTGGGGCTGGTTACCAAAAGGTGGTACTCTTCAAGTAGGTTTGTAATATGCTCTTTCCTTGAAACCGCATCTAAAGGAATAGTCCTATCACCAGAAATGATTTTTACTTTAGCAACAAGGCCTTCAGAAATGCGTGCTCTTTTTGCATGTCTAGCAAGCCCAAATCTAGCAATTTTTACCAACTCCGCAAAAAGCTCATCCATCTTCCAGCGTTTAGAATTCCTCGGTTCAGAAGTATAATAACCCAACCAAGTTTCAAACTTTTTAACACCCAATCTATCAGTATCTGTTGCAAACCTACTTTCGCTATTTTCACCTGCAAGATTTATAAAAAACTGTCTTTCCAAGTAAGCCCAAGGAGCAGGGTGAATACTTCCATCTGGAAGTTTATTAGCACCAATTCTTCTAAAAACAAATCGCTTGCCATCTTTTTCCATCTGTAAGAAAAGTTTGGAAGAACTAAATTCAGCTTTATCAATCCACGGAAATTTGTTGATTGCAGATTTAATCGATAAGGTAAGCCATACTGCAGTCGCTACTGCATGCCGGTGTCCCAAATCCACAGAAAGGGTCCTTAACCCTTCCAATCTGGAAAGGTGCATTCTAGCCATGCCCTTTCGTAAATTAGTTTGTTCGGGGTGGTCAAGGGGATAAGCTAATCCGCGAATTTCATCTCTTTCATTTTTGGGACCAAGATTAACCAGCGGTTTATTGGCTTTGCCATCAGACCTATTTTGATGAAGATAAGATGATTGGCTGGCGTATTCGATCCAAGGGCCGGATGGTTTAAGCGGAACAGAAAAAGTAAGAAACCACCTTATCTCTTTGATAAATTTTTTAAACTTGGTGCCACCCTTCTTTCTTAGGGTTACGGCTTTTTCTAATTGCGCCCTATCGGCCTGCAGTCTGCCGCTCCAATCTTTACGATCAAAAAGATCATTAATTATTATGGAAGAATTACCTTGGACGCCAGATGCAGCTAAAGCTTGAGGATTATTTCTTGAAACAGGTGTTCCTTTTTGATTCTTACTACATGAAACTATTTCTTGAAAAAACCTTTTAGATTGCCATCTCAATGTCGTTTTAGTCATTTCCTTGCCATTCCATAATGTCAGAAACACATCTCTTTCATTAAGGGAGGAAACTTTATCCTGAGCACCATAAGCAATGGCCCATCTGGAATTTCCAAAATCGCAAAAAACCGGATGCAATAAAGGATCGGGATGCCGGTAAGCAGGAACTTTAAAACGCGTCTTGTTATGAAGAGCAATACGTTTGGAAACCTCCTGCTTAAATAAATCGGGATTTGCTTTTCCTGAGCGGTACCAAATCAATTCCGGCTTCTCTTTTGCAAGTTCTTCAAATAATTGCGCATCACCAAATTTTTCTAATTCCCCCTGCAAGGCCCTTACTGCATAAACTCTTTGTTCTGGGGTGGATATTTTTCCCAACTCCGACCATGCCTTAACAACATCATCCCACCCATCAATTGCATTTTTGCGAACAAAATACCCTTCCAAAGATCCCGAATCAGAGGACCTTTGATCTGTGTATTCGTCAAGCCAATCTGAAATTAATTTGTCTGATATTTTATTGGCATCTGCGTCAAAATCTCGTCGCGAAACTTCTGCTATTTTTACCCAACTATGGCAGCCAGATACTCTACGCAAGGCATGATCCATTAAAACAGAAAATTCTTTCTGATGATCTCTTTCGCCCCTGAACGCAAAATGAACATTAGATTCAAATTCGGCTTTGATCTTATTGGCCCATTTAATTTTAGGCTTCCCTAATTTCTTCTGTTTGTCTTCAATTTCTTTTTTTATGCGGATGAGTAGGTCCTCTACCATTTCAACCGATACAGGGGCATCCTTAGTCATTTTTTCTAAGATTCGAAATCCTGCTGATGGAGAACCTTTCCAGCCAATGATGCGACTAATTTTTGAAAACGTATCTTTTGGGTCTTCGCCTTCTTTATATTCCTCGTCTAATGGTTTATAATTTTCCTCTAATGCTTTTATTATTTTAACTAGAATCGCAGATGAATTTTTCTTTTTAAGAGAAAGCAAATCCAATGAAGTGATCAATGAAAGTTTTTCAATGATTAAAGATTTGTCACTTTTTACCCCACTACCCCAATTGGTACTCAGCCAATTACCAGCTTTTTGGCAAAAATCTTTTGAATCAGCTTCCTTGTCTTCTTTTCCACCTAGAGAAAAATAAGCCTCCTGCCCACCAAACATATCAAAAACAAAGCTTTCAGCTTCATTACTATTCCAACCCACACTCTTTTTTTTATCCGCAAAAATTTGTGCTCGGTTGACCCAAACTGCATCTTCCTTAATATCTGATGCAAGTGATGCTTTGCAATCATTTTCCCAATCTGAAATATTTTTCACCCCTTGGCTTTTAAGGATGGATTTTAAAACCTTAACAAGGGCAACCTCTCGTTCATCTCGAGGCTGTTTTGAAGTGGCAATAATATATTCCGGTGGAATTAAATCAGCAGGAGCCTCAACTGTAAGCCAACTGAGCGCAAGCAGAATCCTTCTAGTGGAAGAATCCTCTTTTGTTTCTGCAAGCTTTGCTGATAAACCTCCCCTAAGCGTGAGCCAAAGGTCTCCAAATATTCTTGAACCTTCGTTAACGGTTTCATGGGTCTTCCACAACTCTTCTTTCCAAACATTATCTTTTTTGTTTACCCCATTAAGCCGAAGTGTGTACGCCCTTTTTGTTTCTGCAGTGAATGGCATGAAATACTTTCTAAAATGATTAGTTATTTAATACACAGTTAACCTAGCTTAAATAACTAGGGCTCAAAAAGTTTTCTTTTGCTTTAAAACTTTTACAAAACTATATTTATGCAAACTACACGACTTAGATTCTAAGACACATTTAAGCATCCCGCAAGCATGGCAGCATCCAATAACAAACAAATTAAAATTTTAAGAGCTCAAAAAGACTTAAGGCTTTTTAATAATACATCAAAAAAATTCGGGCGATGCTTCGTAATGCTTGGTGCTTAGCATATGAAACCCGGTAGCTGGGCAATAAAAGTTATCGTGACTTAGATTAAGTTGGACATGAAGCATGGATAGTTCCTCAGGATGACGATAGGAAGTATCACATTATGGTAACCAGGATTTGGAAATGCGGTAGGTTAGCAGGCAAATAGAGGGGTAAATAAACAAAGCACCAGTGTTACCTGATGCTTTTATCTAACATAGGGCGCCCATTCCTTATGCTAGATATGCGGAGTGTGCATATGCGGGATCTGTAATGCAATAGAAGAACTGGAAGTTTTAGGCGATTGTTTACTTAGATGTTGGATAATGCTTGAATATAAACTGGGGTCCTATTAAGCTATGAGCCAGCGATGTTAACTCTATCCCCAGGTACATCATGCGTAAAACATTAAGCCTTTGTGTTGTGTTATTTTTTGTAGGGCTAATTGGCTGTAGCAAAAGCCCATCTGATATCAAAAAAGCTTACGAGCAAGAAATCAAAAAGGGGATCACTGCACAGCTTTCGGTTCCTCCCAATCTTAATCTTGCAATTTTACATTATACCGTAGCAATTAGCATAGATCCCAATAGGTGCCGCGCTTATATGTTTAGGGCTTTGTGTTATACCGACCAGAATAGAATCCTTGAGGCCTTAACTGATGGCCGTAAAGCTGAGACCCTACCTGGTTATCCTGACGATTAACTCTTTTGTTATAGGCGTCTGTCTAAAAAATGGGAGTCTCTCGGAAAAGCACAGGTACCAAAAGCTAATTCAATCAGGCTTTTAAATTACTTGATTGGCAAAAGCGTGTGGAGTTACTTTACTGGAATAGTTGGTTATTTGGCCAACGTAACTCACAGATAAGCCTAAGTATCCTTTGGTCGGTTGGCAGTAAGTTCGGCCCCATTGTTTATTAAACAGAAACAGCAATCAAGGTTTCTGCCAATGAAAAATACACCTGTTAAAGAACCGGCATCTAAACTTTAAACCAAGGTATCAACTAAGCTCCTTCCTGTAATACGGCCTGCAGGCTATTTCCCCACCCCCTTTCCCTATACGACATTTCAACTTCACCTCAGGATTTCAAGCCCATGAAAGCCAAAGACCGCGTTCAATTCAGAGCTGGTCCCTACAAATCTCCTTCTCTCACAATAGGCACCATCATCGCCTGCGAATCAAGAGATACCGATGTCATTTTAATCGATTATTCTGATGCCAAGATCCCTTGGCCAATTGGCAGACGCCCTCGCTTGGGAGCTAAATCTCTAATCGTTTTTGGCGATCTAGCAGAAGCCGTTAAACAAGAATCTTGCTTAGCGGTGGCACATTGGTTCGGTGTTTCAACGCAAACCGTTTCAGTATGGCGCCGTAACCTTGGAGTTCCTGCTGTTAACCCAGGAACACGAGCCTTAAAAAGTGATTACTTCTTTGAGCCCTGGGCTAAGAGAGCGCAAAAGAAAGCGTGGGCAAAAGGCAAAGATCCAGAAAGGTGTGCAAAGATCGCAGCTTCTAAAGTAGGTAAGAAGCGACCTCCGCATGTTATTGAAGCGATGCGAATAGGTAGAACTGGTAAGCCCCAGTCGGCAGAGACTAGAAGGAAAATGTCTATTAGTCAGCAGGCAAATCGAGGGCCAAATAAACCAAGCACCAGAGTTACCTGATGCTTATATCTAACATAAGGCGCCCATTCCTTATGCTAGATATAAGTATTATGCAATTACAAGATCTGTAAGCAAGTAAAGATCTTGAAGCTTTAGGTGTTTGGTTAATTAGATGTTGGATCTTGCTTGAATAAGGGTAGGTGGTTTATTAAGTTGAAAAAATAGTGGAGATTCACTTACTCCTATAAAACCCCTTCCCAGGTATAACATGCCTTACCCCGCCTTCAGGCTTCTCTACGTCTCCACTTCTCCTAGGAATAAGATGCACATGACAATGCATCACCGTCTGGCCTGCGGTTTCTCCACAATTAACGCCTACATTAAATCCTAGTATCGATGCATCAGTACCCAAGGCTTTTGCCTTAAGCAAACTCATTAGGGAATGCAGGCAGTTCAGTTCAGCCTGCCCTAGAGTAAAATAGTCGGGCACATGCCTCTTGGGTATGACCAACATATGCCCCATGGTGACAGGGTATTTATCTTCCACACCAAAGCATAGCTCGTTTTCAGCACAGACTCTTTTGTCTATGCCCGTACAGAAAGGGCAGTCATCTTGCCGATGGTTGTAGGAGTCAACAATCCCCCTGAAATCAGTGTCATCTGTGTCACGCTTCATCGCATTGCAGGAGTAGCATAACGATTGGAAATTACTGGGGTCATCACTGCCACCCTTGTTGCGGGGAACGATATGATCAACCTCAAGAGCTTTATCATCAGCAGAGATTCCACACAACTCACACCGGAACTTAGCTCTTTTAAGAACCTCATATCTAACACTTCCAGGTATATACCCTGTTGATATACGCCTATGCTGCCAGACCCTATTACCTCTTTTGCTTTTGAAGTCTTCCAGCTTTTTAATCAAGAGGTTCTTTAATTCTAAGATTTGGTCATTGGATAGATTGTTGAAGCCAGGCAGGCCAAAGGCATCCTTTTCTTTGACTACGATATTCCGGTTCCTAAGAACTTTACCCACCATGTTTTTGGTGATCAGCTCATAGTATTCGAGCTGACTTTCATCGTGGCTGCAAATGCTTGAAGCTATATCCCGGACGGATGCTTTACCTCCGTGCTCAAGAAGTGTTATGAGCATTACGGGTTGGTATATATGCGACATGCGCATTTTGTTTTGAATGAAGTCTTGAAGGGCTAGGAAATTCATAATTCACATATGAAGCAAAGGTTGAATATATCTAACCCTTAGAATAACTTTAATGTGAGCGGACTGGGAGGGAGATTGTTCAGAAAAATTTAGAAAAACCTAAACGCCTAAACATTCTTACCAAATAATTTCAGACTTAATTTTATACAAAAATCGATTATGAAAAAAATTAACCCTTTAAACAAAACAAATTTGCCTTTTAATGGTCCGCATAATCATCAAAATCATCGTTCCCAAAGTCGTCGTCCTCAAGGCCATCGAGATACAAGTCATTTACATCATCTTGGGCTAGGTCATCATCTTGGTCTAGGTCATCATCTTGGTCTAAGTCAAAATCATCTTGGTCTAGGTCATCATCTTGGTCTAAGTCAAAATCATCTTGGGCTAGGTCATCATCTTGGTCTAGGTCATCATCTTGGTCTAGGTCATCATCTTGGTCTAAGTCAAAATCATCTTGGTCTAAGTCAAAATCATCTTGGTCTAGGTCATCATCTTGGTCTGTTATACTTGTAAATCCACTATTACGACCAACACTACCCTTCTCATTAGTTGTTTCGTTTTTGCTCGAGACTTTTTCATCTGTCTTAGTTTTTTCTGGGTCTCCAATATTTTGGCTCAAAGTATTTTTTAATGCATTAAGCTCCTCACAAGCAACTGCTATAGCCGAAGCAAGCACAACTGACGTAAGAGGCGTCACAGTTTTTATATCTTCTGCTTTATTAAATTCTTTATCGTTATTACCTTGAGAATCATTTCCAACAATTTCAATGGCCTTTAAGATATTCGCTACAGTTTGAAACTTCGGTAAGTCAAGCTTTACACCGAAAAAGCCAGTATTACCTTTTCCATTATCCCAACCGCCATTTATTCTTGCATTACATTGCAAATGGCTCTCTTTCAGTCCAGTTACATCAAGGTGTTTTCTGTACTCAATCGCAACGGGACGTGCTAGATAACCAACCTTAAGGTTGGAAATAAATACTGCAACAGCATTCTTGTCATAAATGTTACTATTTTCCAAAACCAACAAGGCGATGGCATCTATTTGAGCTGATACTTTTTGCTTAGGCCCACAGATTTTCAATAACTCGCTTTGATAGTGCGATTCCCCTACCACTTTTATTGCAAAGGAACCAGGTCCTACTAAAAATTTATCACTTAAATTAGACTCTTCGCGTAATGAAATTGAATTAAAGGACGGCAAAACTGTATTTGTTATTTGGTTTTGCCTAGAGGATGATGACACTATCTCAGAAGATTTTTGGATTGGGTCGTTTGACTTAACCCCTATCTCAAGTACTGCGGCCTCCTTTAACTTAAACTCTGCTTTGGCTTTGGCTTTTATAGCATTTTGATCTTGGGGATTCTTTTCTAAGATGGATTCGAAGTCCCTCAAGGATTCTAAGTATCTTTTGAGATTGTAAAATGCCATTCCACGGTACAGGTAAGCTTGGGTGTCTACCATTGCTAGGCCTATGCTTTTAGTATAACTGGCAATAGATTCTTCATATTTTTTTAAGGAAAAGAATATGTTTCCACGATTGAGATATACATTTCGAAGACTTGGGTCGAGTTCAACAGCTTTATCATAATCAGCTAAAGCTTCAAGGAACCGTAATTCTTTGTGAAATCTCATCGCCCTGTTTTCATATGCCGGAGCGAAACCGGGCATAATTTCAATAGCCTTAGTAAAATCGTTTATGGCTTCTGTATTTTTTTTGATCTGCGCACAAGCCATACCTCGATTGTAATAAGCACATGCTTGCTTGCTAAACACAGGATCTTTTTCAATAATCAATGTATAATCAGATATGGCCTTATCATAATATTTCAAATTATAGTTCGCTAATGCACGGTAAAAGTAAGCATTTGAAAAGCTAGATTTTTCTAGAATTGCCTTAGTAAATTCAAGAACAGACTCGAAATATTTTTTGTTTTTAAGATGGCCAATTCCAATAATATAACTGGCAGGATCTGGCATAAAATCTTCTTTATTGAGTAACTAATAGTTTATTTTCATAACAAAAAATTTTCAACTACAAATTACTTTGTACAAATTTCAATGCGACTTCAAGTAAAAAAGCTCTAATCTAGATGCGAAATTTTTCTAAATTCTAGTTGGCCCCCTAGACTCTGGCCCTAAATAGCACAGGCTCAAGCTGGCAACTCTCAGCCAATGATCCGTGAAGAACATAAATCTTTGGGGAGCGAGAAAAATTAAACACTCGAAATAACTCATATTGGGAAGGGATATCTTGAGAGCATCGGAGCTCATTTTGGCTTACCCAAAATGGAGAGTATTTGCCCAACCCTGTTGCTTTAACCTCTAGCATCCGCTCAGCTTCATCATATCCATCATAAGAGATAATGTCGAACCCCAAACCATCTCCTATATCTTTAGAAGCCCATTGAACTTTATTCGCTAAATCATCTCTGCCTAATTCAGTTAACCTATGACGCTCAAACTCATAGACAAATTCTTCACCAACCATCCCAAGACTACGGTTTAGAGCATCCCGCTCAGCAAAGTCGGTATGCCTGCCTTTGCGGGACAACCAAGGTTTTGATATTGGATTAATTAATAGGCTTTTCAAAGGAGGAGCCTCAAACAACTCGTCAGGGTTTTTAGCTTTAAAAGGCACTACCCCCTTAGGGTTAAGCAATGGAACTTTTGATAGGTTTTCAAAGAATTCAGGCTTTTTATAAATGAATAGATCTATTTCTTCTGAGAGCAGGCAAAATTCTGTACTTATCGGTTCAAATTTTTCTAGATATGGTAGCCCCATTTTAATTAAAAGACTGCTTATATTTTGCCGTTGAGCGTTTACTAAATCTTTAGGCCGCTTCAATAACTGCATTGGTACTTTAGAATCATAAATCGCACCAGTAAGTTCGGCTTCGAGCATTAAAAAATAGTCGAAAACTAATGTGGTTACCTCAATTTTTGACCAAGGCTTCTCGGGTTTTGGGAGGGTTGTTCCCTCAGGTTTTTTGATTACCTCAAAACCTAATTTCCTAAGAACAAAGTTTGCTTGTCCTGAAGACTCTCCTCCACTGAACTCATTAGGGTTTAGTATCCTCCCTATTGAATAGCGACATGCTAAACCGATTACAGTTTTCGGCGCGTAGTTCTTCTGATTATAAACAAGTAAATAACCCGTAGGTGTACCAAAGTTATGGTCAAGGCCTTTGTCCAATTCCGCAAGAGCACTTAGAATATGCTCTTTTTTCAAACCTGCGGGAATTGATTGGCTCATAAAAGGCTTTCATGATTACAAGTGCTTCATAAGTGAATGTGTATATTATATTATTGCTAGCGTGTCGTGTTTAGTAAATTAATCAGAATGCCATGCAGCAAGCTTAGCAGTTTTAAATCAGTTTAAAATAATGCTATTTTCTGATAAAAATTTTAATTTGTTTCTTAATTATAAATATTTATTAAGATCATTTTTAGTTAAAATCATTTTTAGCCTGAATGAATAATAATGAGTTTAAGTTCCCTTATGTTTAATAACAACCAATATAATCGTAGAAAGTTCATTAAGGACTCATCGTCTATTGGTGCAAGCTTTATAGCAGGTGGATTCATTTTTGGGCACAAAGTCCCCAGAGTAATGTTTTGTGGAGCAGCTCAGCAAGTATCGGGATCCTGCCACCTACTTGAAACCCACTACGGAAACTTCCTAATAGACTGTGGGTCATTTTTTCCGGAAATGGAAGGGATGGCAAAAGACTCAAACACTACGTTTAATTATTTTGACCCCCGTAAGATAAAGGCAGTTTTCTTAACACATGCTCACATTGACCATATTGGAAAGCTCCCACTTTTATATTTTAAAGGTTTCCGAGGCCCTATTTTTTGCACAGATTGCACGCGGGACCTTGCTGCCGCTATGTATGCGATCTCAGGAGGCCATGACAGCCAAGAACTAGAATCTTCTATTATTAGTGTCGAGGAAGTTGCCTCATTGTTAGACCTGTTTGTTCCTGTTCCATACGAACAGGTTTGTTCTGAAAAAAACCTGACATTCAGATTTACTGAAGCAGGTCACATTCTTGGTTCAGCTATGGTTGAGATTTGGGTATCCGGCCGAAAGTTTATCTTTAGTGGTGATATGGGACCAGACTATGCTCCGCTTACAAGGCTACCCCATCAGCATGAAGAGGCTGATTTTGTTTTAGTTGAATCAACTTATGGTGCAACTCCAAAACAAGCTGCGGATTTTAGAGATTTTGGCAGAAAGATAGCAAGTGTAATTGATCGTGGTGGTGATGTCCTCCTTCCGTCTTTTGTTCTCCATAAAACCCAATCACTTATTTTCATTATCCATCAACTTAAGCAGGAAAAAATTATTCCTGCAAAAGTTCCTGTTATTTGTGACTCAACTTCAGCGCATCGTATCAACCACGTCTACAACACCTACTCGAGTTATTTTAAGAAAAATGTGATCTACCAAAACGCTACCTTTAATAAAGGTGGGTTAATTGAGCTTTCTTCTCAAAAATCTTTTGATTTTAAAAAGGAAAACCAAAACCCTGTAATCTATATTTCCGCCAGTGGTATGCTTGATCATGCAAATGCCCCTAAACACTTAGCGTTAATGGCCGAAAACAAAAACAATGCTGTTTTTATAGTTGGCTGGCAATCACCTACCTCTTTAGGAACAAAAGTGCTTGACCCTATGGCTAGAGCTAATGGAATAAGTCTCCCTGTATTTAATCCAAATACACACGAAACAGAAATGGTCAATAAACAGATTAACTTAGAGGTTTCCAAATGGGGCCCTGGTTTTAGTTCTCATGCCTCTGGGCAGCAGATTCTCGAATGGATAGGTGGTTTTAAACGGATTGGTAGTGTATGTGTGGTACATGGAGAAAAATCAAAGGCTTTATTGCTAGCCGATAAAATTAGAGAAATGGGAGTTGAAAGTATAGCCCCAACTTTAGGACAGGTTATAAAAGCTTACCCTAGAGGGGTGTCTCCTAAGGAACCACCCAAATTAAAAGCTAACAGTATTTCAACTTTTGCACCATCGGATAAATAACTATGAAAAAAATCCAATATTGCTTTGTTCTAATTTTTTGTTTTTTAATTATAGCCTGCTCAAAGACAGCTACTCCGCCAGCACCTTCCAAAACAACAGCACCTACCTCTCCAAGGATAGTTTTAAACGCGCTGGATGTTGAGAAAATTAAAAGTAATCTAGACAAGCATGCAACTGTGCATGGAAAGGTTTATAACGTGTTTGAGGCTCCATCGGGTAAGGTAATAAATTTAAATATGGGAACAAACTATAAAAGTTGCTTTAAAGCTGTAATTTTTGCAAGTTCATTTAATAAGTGGCCAAGAGAAAAAGAGTTCTTCAATTCGCTTATTGGTAAAGACATAACTGTTGAGGGTTCGATTCAAGATTACAAGGGCGCGCCCCAAATAATCATAAGCTCTCCCGTTCAATTGAAAATCGAATAATTATGGAATTATTTGATAAAGAATGGAGTCTTATTGGAGCTATGCAGGGGACTCTTATAGGCATAATCTTAGTGCTAGCAAGTTCCTTCGCTTCTTTGAAACAACCTATACTGCGTGTGATTGGTTGTCTAGGACTCTTCCTAGTCGTGGGAACTGGTGTCTTTTGGTACTATGCAGGATTCTGGACCGTCGTCATCACATTCATCATTCTCGGAATACTGATCGGCGGTGCAGCTAGCGGTGGGATGGTTGGTCGTTCCAGATATGGGCGAGTCACCCACTGCTATTCATGCAAGAGCGGTCTTGATGGAAGCACCCATTCAACCTGCTGGAATTGCAAATGGATTCGCTGTCCTAACTGCGGTGCATGTGGATGCGGTTTCCGGAAACGGTGGTAGTCAATTCCGATGATGATGATGATCTCCCAGACACCCGTGAACATTACCCATATTTGGGTCAAACTGTACAAAAGCTCTTAACAACGAGTTAACTAAAATCTGTCCCACCACCCTTGATTAAGTGTGTACTTGATCCCAATGACAGGAAGCAAGGTATTATTTCGGAGAATTATAACAGGATCGTAATTCGGTTGTTGTTTCTGCTAGCGACTTTCTATTCATTCCAATGTTTTTTTCGGAAAGGCCCGGTAAACATTAATAATAAAACCAAATCAAATACTGTACCTCCAAAGGCAATTTTTTAAAAGGGAAACGTCTCTAATCAATAAAAATAGAAAGGGTGAATCTTTTAAAAGCCAACGCAAAAAAACGAAATACAAAAATGCCTTTAACTATTAACCAAGTGCATACCCATAAAAAAATCAACTAAATTCTTAGATATCATTTGCCCCTAATAGTTTGCGATAAACTTCCTCGTTTAGAAGATGCATTATGATCATATACATTTTTTTGCGCAACTATAATGAAATTGATCTACAAAAAGCTTGCAACTAAAACACTCAAAATTCATTTTAAAAGTAAGGAAACCAGATAACGATTTAAGCTAAAACCCCTGCTCTTTTTTCCTCTGCATCAGTAAGGCCAAGCTCAGCTAAAAACTGGCTTGGTTCAACTTTGGATTTAACCGTTGTACGAACATACGAAAAGAATAAGTTTGAAGTTGCCCGGGTCACGGCAACATAGAATATCCTTCGCTCATCCTCAACATTGGAATCTTTTTTTGTCTGCGGAATAATTTTTTGATTAGAACCTGGAATAAATACCGTATCCCACTGCCTGCCTTTGCACTTAAAGTACGTAAGGATATTGACCCCGGTACCGCCCTTTTCTTGGTAAAGTCCACCCTCAACCTTTTCCTTGAGACTAGAAATCACTTCGAAAAACTCCTGCATTGAACCTTTAAAGCGTGAAGCAATGTCGACGAATTCACCTAGGGGCAGGTACTCCTCGTTCACGGCCGTCTCCAAATCTCCAGCAATCCCATTCATGTTTTTAAAGGAACGGCCAATGCGCTCAACTACTTCACTTGGTGAGCCTGGGCGCATCAAACCTTGAACCGCATTTTTGTAATCTGCGGAATTTACATTCCATGGAAGCATTTGTTCATCCGGATTAATCTCCGCATAACCTCCAGATCTTTCAACTGCTTGTTGAAATTTTTTAATCTTCCAGTCTTGAATGAATCGTCCGAGACAATCTAGTAGCAACCTTGAATCTTCAAGGGATTGGTGTTTCTTATTTTTCTGAAGTTTTAAATGCAAACCCATTAGCCCTATTAAACGGGTCATGAGATCATTGATAAGGATGTTACTTTTTTTGTCACAGTGAAAAGGAATCTCTTCCATTATAAGGGCAATTTGAATAGGGAGACACTGATGGTTTAGCCTTGTAAGAATTGCAACATCAGAGTAGTCCCACTTCTTTATGGCCTTTGTGTCATAAAGTTTTTTAATTGTTCTGGCAATAATTTGAGCTTCACTTCCAGCGTTCAGGCAATGCCAAAAATTTATATGGGCATTATCAGATCGATTTGCAACTTGCTCTTTGTTTACACGATTAGGATTATTGTAGGAAATCAATCGGTTGGCAATTTCTACAACGTTCTTGGGGCAACGGTAGTTTGTCTTTAGTATATGAAGCTCCCCTTTTCTCCCAAACCTCTCATCAAAATTGATAATGTAATCCGGAGAACACCCCCTGAAGGCATAGATTGCTTGGTCATCGTCACCCACGACAACTAAACTTCTTTTATCTGCAAGAATCCTAATAAGATCAAAGTCCAGTTTGTTAATATCTTGAAATTCATCTACGATAATTTCTCCGTACGTGCTCATCAAAGACCCGACTGTCCCAGGATTTTCTTCAAGAAAACGAAACGCAAGAAGTTTTTGATCGTCAAAATCAATTTTTTGCCGGTCTTTTAATTCGGTGTTATAGGAATGAAAAAGAATAGCGAGCATTGAAGGGATTTTAGAAAGAGCGTCTTTCTCTTTCGGTGTTCCACGCCAAGTTCCAATCCAAGGTTCAATCTTCGTGCGAATAACATCAACAAATGTTTTTTGGGAAGATTTGTCTCCACCTATAAGCTTGTCAGAAAAAAGACTGGAATTTTTGAGAAGGCTAAAGAGATCTTGGTAGACTCTTGCCTTGACAAAATTTGGAGCATATTCCGCCATCGCAGGATTTGTCTTCCTGAATTCTTTTAATAAATTGCGGATTATTTCATTGGGTTCATTATCTAACACAACTTTGGCATCGGGAGAAAACTTTTTGACGATTTCAGATCCAAAGGAATTTAAGGTACGAACACTTGGCCCGCCTCGTTCAGACAATCCAGCCTTGCTAAATGACTCAGACACCTTGCTAAGCAGACTATCCTTAGCGGAGTTATCAAATGTGAGAATAAGAAACCCCTTCGCCGATTTCCCTTCTGAAATCTTTTTAAGCAAACGGTTAACAATCGACTGAGTTTTACCACTGCCTGCTGGGGCAATCAGCCTAATAGTTTCAGATCCACTATTTATAAAAGCTAACTGATCATGATCCGCATCCAAGGTTATCTCTAACTTTGGTTCACTTTCATTAAAGAGCAGAGCCTGGATTAGGTTGTCATTGATTTTTCGGCTTTCAGGACTTGACGCGAAAATGTCAAAAAATTCAACTGGGGATGACATGATTACCTCTTAATCTGCAAATGTTTTTAATAACAATATTTTTATATCTATATTTCTATAAAACAAAAATTTATTAATGCTTTTTGTTAATGTTTTTATTTTTACTACACACATGTGCTATATGGTTAAATATAAAATAATGGTGAGCGCTCTGTAAAGCACAGGTGCCATAAAGCGAATTCACTTAGGGTTTTCAAATCACTTGATTGGCAATAGCGTGTGGAGTTGCTCTGCAGAAGTAGCGGGCAAATTTGTCCGCATATCTCGCAAGCAAGTATAGGATCTAATTCAGAACAGGTGACAGAGTTACCCTCCGTGCACTCCTATTATTTAATACTTGCATGCCAATCTACCTGAATAAGATTATCCATCTTTGGGCTACGACAAAGAATGCTCCTTAGGGTTGGCTTACCGATTTGCTTCGTTTTAACAGCAAGGCCAGATGAAGTTTCAAACAAAGGCACCTTATTGGTGCTGATGTTATGCGTGGTACAGAACTCATTCCAGATTTGTCGGTGATTGTTCATGGGTGGATTGTAAAGGGAGGGTTGTTGTGGGTGAAGGAAATAGTTGGTGGCTAGGTCGGTTTAAAGGTGTTTTTAGATATAGGTTTGGTAGATTGGGTTCAAAAGATAAAAGGTTTAACTTAATTCCCAGAGGTGAGAAATGAGAAGAATACTTGGAATAGCAACGGTGTTAGGTTTGATGAGTGCGTTGACAGTAATAGCACAGGAAGTGAAGCCCGGGAAGGGGGCGGTTAAAGGGAAGTCTGGAAAGGCACAGGTTAAAGCGAACCCCGGTAAGATCGAGGTTGTCGATCTTGGTAAAGATGTGAAGCTGGAAATGGTGTTAATACCTGCTGGTAAGTTCATGATGGGATCAAAAAAGAATCCTGTTGATCCTTTCAGTAATATTAAAGTGGAACAACCTCCCGAAAATGAAGTACCTCAGCATGGGGTAACGCTAACAAAATCTTTTTACATGAGTAAGTATGAAGTCACTCAAGAGCAGTGGTTTAAGATTATGGGGGAAAATCCCAGTAGCGAGAAGGGGCGAAAGTTACCAGTAACGTTTGTATCATGGCATGCTTGCCAAGAGTTTATCAAGAAGCTGAATGCGAAGACGAATGGTGGTTATAGGCTGCCTACAGAGGCGGAATGGGAATATGCATGTAGGGCTGGGACAACAACAGCATATTCATTTGGAGATAAGATTACCCCAAAGGATGCAAACTATAAGGATTCAGAAATAGGCAAACCAGTAGCAGTAGGAAGTTACAAACCTAATGAGTTTGGTTTGTATGACATGCATGGTAATGTGTGGGAGTGGTGTGAGGATAGATATGACCGGTTCTTACCTGCAGACTACCCGGCGGGAGCAGTCACCGATCCGAAGGGACCAGCAGATGGCAGATACCGTGTGTTGCGGGGCGGGTCTTTCTATGGCAATGCTTGGGATGCTCGTTCTTCCCGCCGGCTCAAGCAACTTCTCACCGATCCTTCGGAATCCGTCACCGTTGGGCTCCGTTTGGCGAGAACTCCGTGATTACTGCTTCTGTATTTACAAGCCTCTGCCCTCTGCGGAGGCTTTTTTAATTTGAGGCAGGTAATTCTTAGATGACTCTTACCACATCGCAAGCAGTGGCAATAGTTCGAATAGTTCGGGTAGGCCTCTAGAATCGTTTTAAATGCGATAATCTTTCGGGTGTTTACGGTCGATGGTTTGCCTGATGCGGGCAGGTTGGCTTAATGGGTTAGGTAAGTGTAGATTTAATTAGACTCTAGAAACGCATTACCCTAAAGTTAAAGATTATTGGTTTAGCTTTATTTCCAAAGGTGAGAGATGAAAAGAATACAAGGAACACTAATGGCATTAAGTTTGGTGGTTGCGTTGACAGTAATAGCACAGGAAGTGAAGCCCGGGAAGGTGGAGGCGATTGATTTAGGTAAAGGGGTGAAGCTAGATTTGGTATTAATCCCAGCGGGTAAGTTTAAGATGGGAGGCCCAGGGAAAGATCATGAAATAAAGCTAACGAAGCCATTTTACATTGGTAAGCATGAAATCACGCAAGAACAGTGGGAAGCAGTGATGGGTAATAATCCAAGTAGTAGAACTAAAGGCGCTAAGTTTCCAGTAACGGATGTATCATGGGAAGATTGCCAGAAATTTATAAAGAAGTTGAATGCAAAGACAAGTGGAGGTTATCGTTTGCCTACGGAGGCAGAATGGGAATATTCATGTAGGGCTGGAACCACTACTGCCTATTCGTTTGATGACGAGATCACACCTAAGGACGCAAATTATGAAGATTCAAAGATAGGCAAACCAGTAGAAGTAGGGAGTTATAAACCAAATGCTTTTGGCTTACACGATATGCATGGGAATGTGTCGGAGTGGTGCGATGATTTGTATGGGGAGTACCCGTTTGCGGTAACAGACCCGAAGGGACCTGCAACGGGAGAACGCCGTGTGTTGCGGGGCGGGTCTTTCTATGGCTACGCTTCGGATGCTAGTTCTTCCAACCGTTATGACAGTTGGCCGACCTATCGGTACAACAGCGTCGGACTTCGTTTGGTGAGGAATGTAGATCATAAAGCTGAAGTTACACCTACAGTACCCAAGTCCTATAACGAAGCCAAAGAAGTACAAAAAGCGGTAGCAAAGAGCTTGCAGAAGGAAGCGAAGCCCGGGAAGGTAGAGATTATTGATCTTAGCAAAGATGTAAAGCTGGAGATGGTGTTAATCCCTGCAGGGAAGGTTACGATGGGATCGCCCGCATCTGAAAAGAGGCTACTTTATATCGAAACGCAGCACGAAGTAACGCTAACGAAGCCATTTTACATTGGTAAGCATGAAATCACGCAAGAACAGTGGGAAGCAGTGATGGGTAATAATCCAAGTAGTAGAACTAAAGGCGCTAAGTTTCCAGTAACGGATGTATCATGGGAAGATTGCCAGAAATTTATAAAGAAGTTGAATGCAAAGACAAGTGGAGGTTATCGTTTGCCTACGGAGGCAGAATGGGAATATTCTTGCAGGGCGGGAACAACAACTGAGTATTCGTATGGAGCCAGCCTAACGAAAGCTGATGCAAATATTGAAGGTGGCAGTATAAAGGAAGTAGGTAGCTATGTACCGAATGCATTTGGTTTGTATGACATGCACGGGAATGTATGGGAGTGGTGTGAGGATTTGTATGGTGATTATCCAGCGGGGGCGGTAATAGATCCGAAGGGACCAGCGATGGGAGAAGACCGTGTGCGGCGGGGCGGGTCTTTCAGCGACTCTGATTCGGTTGCTTGTTCTTCGTTCCGGCTCAACGGCACGCCGTCCAATCGGACCGGCGCCAGTGGGTTCCGCTTGGCGAGGACTCCGTAATTACTGCTAAATTCCCCAAAACGATTTTTCCAATCAAGTAATTAAATTGTGATTTTCTAATTTGATTTTTTGCACCTGTTCTTCTCCGAACAAATACATTTTTATGCAAGCTTTTTGGGTTTCAGTCACTCTCTTTGATAAGGCCGATACCCCAACTTCCACAGTCTTGAGTCCCTTATGCGCTTAGTTACCTGGAACGCTGGTCGTGGTAAATTTGCCAAGAAAGCCCCTTTGCTTGCTGGCATGGGTGCAGACATTACGGTTATACCCGAGATAGCAAAGCCAGAACTTACCAACGAGCATTGCCTTTGGTTTGGAACGAACCCGAATCAAGGTATAGCTATTACCTCTTCACCAAGCTATACCCTCACCCCACTACCAGAAAAAGTAGGGGCGCCAAAGTATGTTATCCCGATCCGGGTTGAAGGCCCCATAAGCTTTACGCTTTTTGCCGTATGGACAATACAGAAGCAGAAAATGCGCTACATTCGTGCAGTTGCAACCAATATTGATATGTACCCCGAAATCTTTGATCAAGGCCATGTGGTAATGATGGGAGACTTTAATTCGAATATGATCTGGGACAAAAAAAAGCCTAACTATTTAAACCATTCCTCGGTGGTTGACCGCTTGGCTAAGAGGGGAATCGTAAGTGCTTATCACCATGTCAGGGGAGAACCTCAGGGAAAGGAAAACGAAGCCACCTTTTACCTGCACCATGATGCCAGCAAACCATTCCACATTGACTACTGCTTCCTACCCAAAGATTGGGCGGAACGAATTAGCTTGGTTGAAGTTGGGACGTTTCAGGAGTGGGAAGGACACTCCGATCACCGACCACTTCTTGTGGAGATCACGGGAGATGGGTTCTAAAAACCTTGATTATTTTCTCGAATCAAAAGTTTATTAACTTATAATAATAATATGTTCATATTTTTATTTAGGCGTTTGTTATGAAAAACGAAAGCCCAGCTTTACTTGTTCACATTGCAATTACTTGCTTAATTGCTACCCTCGTTGCCTGGATAAGCTTTGGTATTTTTTTCAAAAAAGCCGACACGAGCAAACGAGAGCTTGAGGAAAACCAATCAATAATAGCAAAACAAATTAATGATTTAAAAAACCAACTAAGCCAACTTGGAATAAATAAAGATAATGTTGACAAAATAGCAAAAGAAAAAGAGGACTTATTGACCAAAGTTAAAGGTGATTTAGACTTAGCAAAAACAAAAACTACTGATCTATACACGAATTATAAATCAGCAGAAGCCAAAGCAAACGATATGAAAAAAGATTTTGATAAATCTATTATTGATCTAAAAGATAAATATGGACCAAAAATAACTAGAAACGAAGGCCCTCCTATAAGTTATGCTCCAGGGCCAAAACCTTCGCTTGTAGATTTTAATCCAACTATTCGAAATACTTTTCCTACTCCTATTGGTCCAATTTCACCGCTTAACCTTTTAGATTTTTTTTACCCTCCAGAAAAAAATCTGGTTGAAACAAATATTAAGGCTAGGGCCTCTTGGGAAATTGCAAAAAAAGCATGCGACAAATTTAATGAATTTGAAAAATCCGAAGTTGTAAAAAAAGCTAGAGCCTTATACGAAGACGCAGAAAAACTAGTTTCCAACGCACAAAATTTAGCCGAAGAAACCAAGATTTCTCTTTCAAATGCTCAAAGAGAACTCGATTCGGCTAAAAACAATATCGAAGATATCAAAGGCAACCTATCAAATGAAGAGGGTAAACTAAACATTTTCATAGCTAGTTTACCAAAAACCGAGAACTGGAAAGAATTTGTTATTGATGTTTTAAAATATCTAGAAATCCCTAACCTGCTTTTCAGCTTATCTTTATTTATTGTTTCCCTTACTAGAACATTTGTTGTTTTAGGGTGGTTAGGTACTTGTTCTGTATAAGGGACACAACATCATGGAATATCAAAAATCACAAAACAAGCTTGAAGTATTCCTAAAAAAAGGAACTACGATTCATTTCGAATCAGACTTTATGCGAACACCTGGGTTCTCAAAAGATTTATTACCTAAGATTACTGGCGCTTTTCTTTGCAGACTTTTAAACGGCCGACTTTGGGACCCCTATCTAGAAGCCCAAAAAGAGCATGAATGCATTACGTTCAGTGGCCCCAGCCCAATTGGAAATTTTCATTTTGTAGAAATACCAAAGGGGGAATCATTCTTTGTAAAGTACTGGAAGTTTAATTCCATTGCGGCATATATATTCCATGAGGGTGGAAGGTTCAAAAGGGTATTTAAACCTTTCAAACTTCGGAACCTGATCTCTGGAACAGCCTTTGGGGTTCGTATTGAAGGCCCCGCAGAAGTTGCCTTTTATGGTGAAGGTATTGAAATGAAGGTATTGAATGAAAATGAAAGGTTATTTTCTGATCAGGTCATATCTTTCGATGCATCAAAAACATACACATTTAAAAGTTTGATGCCGTCAAATAACAGTATTTTTGCGCAATCGATTAATGCTTTAAGCACAACCCTAAGTATGGAATTCGCAGATTCCACTAAGACGATTTACGAAACAGTGAGAAAAGAAAAAATTAGCTCCCTGAGCAACATCCCAAAACTAATACTTTCATTACTTATTTTTGACCTGGTAATTGAGAGGTGCGTCCTTTGGTTGCTTTCTATTTTCTAAGCCCTCTTTTAAACAAAGGGTTCTTATACCTTAAATTTTAAAGCATAAGCGGAAACGACTACGGCCACTCCGCTAGCCTTTAGAGGGGCTTAGGTTTTACCTAGCCGCCTTTAAAAACTTGGGTGTTTTAACAATTGCATAGGGGCGTATGAAGTCTTGGGCTATTCGTTTTCCATTGGAATCTTTGACAAGCTTTTGTGTAACAAGGCCTTTATCTAATTCGACGAAGTCAAAAACTGTAAAATGGGTATCCTCTTTACTAACACTTATCCTGATCAACCGCGCAGAATAGACTAACCGCTTGCAACAGGTAGCATCACTAAACAACACCGGGTAATCCAACCCATCAGCTTTAGCTTTAAGGAAATGCTCCTTGGCTTTTTTCATGAGTTGCCCCACAACAAAGGTGGTCGGCCCCCGAAGGCTTGCTGCGTAATCAACCTTATCAGGATGGATTGTTGTATAAAGGCATGTCTTGGCTAGGTCTTTTGGCATATCAGCACTCTCACTTAAGAACAGTTATTCCACCGACTTCAAACAGCATAACAACTTCCCTACAAACAGCGAGGAAAAGCAGTTGCGTTTTACCCTCCCAAAAAACAGGGGGTTTTTGAAATGAAAGTAGTTACCCGTAACCCCCTTGCTGGTATAACTTTGTATTACCTCCCATGATATCTACCCCTTGCCATTTAATAACCCTCCCTCAGAAAAATAACCTCCCAGCAAACATAAGCCACAACCCTATACTGCAAATAGATTTAGGGAAACATACCAATTTGGGAGGGGGTTATTTAGTTATTATTGGGGGGTGGGGGTGTCAAAAAGTGACGGGGGGTAAAGAAGGGCAGGGAGAAAGGCAGGGTTAAAGAAAGGCCTTACTATAATGTATATATAATAATATATTAATCTTATATATATTATATTTACTATACTCTTACTTCTTTTTCCAATCCTCTTTTTCTAATCCCTCTTTTGGTAGGAACTCTTCCTCTCCCCCTTCTTCTTTATTCCTCTTTATTCCTCTTTGGTTTCTCCCCCATCCATACCCATACCCCCCTGAAAATAACTAAATAACCTCCTAACCCCAAAGGTGATCGCCCTAAACCATTACTAAGTAACACTTTACAGCTTTAAAAAGTGAGGGGGTTATTTTTAGTTATTATTTAGAGCTAAGGATTAACCTAAGAGATCGCAACCTTACTAGGATCAACTACAAACTCTCCCTCTTTGCAGTAAGGGCATACACACCCATCCAATGTGTATTGGCTTTTGACCTTGGGGGATTTGCACTCGGGGCACTTGTTTCGCTTAACTTTGGAATCCATGAGGAAAGAAGCGCCACAACCAAGGCACAGGTGGGGCGAATCATTGCCAACACATCTGGAAAGGTTTTCGTGGTCAGGGTGGTAGGCGTATTGTTTAACCCCCTGCTCATCAAAATAGTAAGGATTGCCATCGCTCCAAGAAGAAATGCTTTTACCACACTTGTTGCAATTAAAGAATTTGCACATGGCCATGACACACCCTCCAAGAATAAAAACATAAGACACCTGTGATGCTCCCAAAATACCATTACCCCAAAAGATCACAAGGCTAGCCGCCCTAAAAAGGTATCCAAACGGGGCAGTTATATACTCTTCCTGCTCCTTCTCAAACAGGCAAGAGAGTATGTATTGTGCGGAACACGCCTATCGAACCGCAGGATGGGTTTGGGTATAAAGGCAAAGGGTAAGAAAACAACCACGGGTGGAAGTACTCCCACTTTGATTAAATTCATCTTTGATAATCCCAATTAGGGCCCGTTAAGCTCAACTAATAAACCTTTGCGGGCAGGGTGTTTCAGGACATCCAGCCCGCTTTTTATTTAGGTTTAGCTCAACTTAACACTAACAGTCATTCTTCTCAGAAAACGGCTCTAACCCCCTGCGTAGGGCCTGCAATGACCCTAGCCTAAAGGACACACCTTTTTCACTGAATAGTTTTTTCATCATCCTTCTTTCTGGCTTGGAAACGGGAAGCACAACATACCCCACCCCCTTGCGCCAGCAGGCCCACTCCCGAACAATCCGCCTTAGCATCGCAGTAAAACTGACATCATATCTCTTCGAAAGATGGTCCAGCATGTCGGCCATTTCAACAGGGATGACAATCGAGCGCTTAACATGATTCATTAGAGTCCCCTTTCTTCTTATCCCCTTTTTTAGGTTCGTGAAAAACATGGAGTGTGGAACCGCTTGCCACCTCCTGAACAAGAATTCGGGTCATGGCTTTATATGCAAGGTTCATCACCCCTTGGAATTTCTCACGGTCCAATCCTCCCTCCTCCTCCATGCAACCCCTAAGCGCTTCACCGAAAGAACGCAACAAGTGAAAGTGACACAGGGGATGATCTAGACAAACCTCCCTGCTCTTTCCGAACCCAACACAATTAAATTGTGAAGATCCTGTCTTCTTCATCAAACCACCTCCATGATTGGAACTAAAAACAAAAACCAAGAAGGAGACAACAAACCTTTCCAGAAGAGGAGACCAGACCCATCGAGCCAAGCTCCCTTGAGGCAAGGAGAAATAAGACTTATACTCTTACGATCCTGTTTAGTTTGATTTCCTACATCATTTGGGTTATCAATAAGGGTGTTCCGTGGTTTGCAATTTCAAAGAACAGGGATCCTAGGATGGGATGGTCATTCCGTAAAGCCTTCAACATCGGCCCGTTTCGGGTTAATGTCAGCAAGTCCGGCGTGGGCTACTCAGTAGGCGGTGGAGGATTCCGCACCGGGGTCCGCTCTAACGGAGCAAGCTACCAATCTGCCAGCATTCCCGGAACGGGATTAAGATACACCAGCAGCGGGGGAACCAAGGGCAAATCCTCCGGGTGCTCTAGCTGCCTTGGATGCTTGATTTGGATAATTGCAGGCTTTTTATTACTCGCATGCCTATTACCCAAGGTGCCGAAATGAAAATCGAATTTATCCGAACATTGCGAACCCCCTATTCAGAACGCTTCCTTTTAGTGAAAAACGCAATCGATGTCGGGGCCCTGGACATCCACTACCGTTTAGATGGAACTGCGGCTGCAACCTTGATTATCCTGGAAGACTCCACCATCCCCGATGCAGAGCTACCTGCCCTTCTTACGAAGATTGACGAAGTGCTATTCCCTGAAATCAGCGTGGTCGAGAAAAACCTCTTCTTCACTGTGGTCAGGGGCAAAGTAATCGGCACATTCCTTCCCGAGAAATAACGCAAAAAACTTATTTTCCTTATACGCGTATCCCCCCGCCACCAACCATAAAAAAAAGCGACAAAAGACGAGAAGTCCTTACGGAAGAATGGAAAGGTGTGTATCAATCCTTGTGTGAGTTAGAGCGTAATATGTACATTAAAAGGCCGTGGACAGAGAGTCGTAGGATTAGTTATCAAGCAACTAGGAAACGAAAAGATGAAGAGAAGCGTATTGCACGGGAAGAAGCCAAAGAGTTAAAAGCTAACCAAGCTTTGGAAGATGGAGAAACGCTTGATCCAAACTCTCTCGGTTAGCTTTAGCGTAATGACTTAGTGTAGTAATAGCTGAAGCGTGTTCTGCAAGATGTTGTATCACTTTAATAGGAACACCCGCATCATGCAGCATTGATATAGCCGTGGTTTTAAACGCATGGATGTCTAAGCTAGTCCCATCGGGAAGCACCTTCTGGATTCCAGCCTTCTCCAGATCAATATTAAACTGATTGATTAGGTTACTTTTAATGCCGGGAAAAAGCTTATCAGTGGGTCGTAGCTTCTTTCTTTTAATCCATTCTTTTAGTTCTTTGACTAACAGGGGGTGCAGTGGTTTGGTTACAGCTTTTTTGTTTTTAACTTGATCCCCCCGTAACACAACCGCCTCCTGCCCTTCAGTAAAGTTTATCTGCCCTACTACAACACTCTTTGCAGAGCCATACCGAGTAAGGGTGTAGAAGATGAAGGTGTAAAACAAAGCCCGTTCTTCCCCCTGCTCTTTGCTTCCAGACCTAAAGCCACGGGTACGAGCTGTCTGAATAAGCCTTGTTAGTTCTTCAGTAGTCATCTCTCTACGAACCTTAACCTCTAGCTTTTGAAACCTTTTTAACCGTACAAAGATATTCTTTTTCCAATGCCTGTTCTCTTTTAACCACCTACCAAAACGAATTAGTGCGCCTATGTAGTAGTTCTTAGTCCTAGCAGAACGTGGCCTTGGTTTTCTATTGGCCTGCTTTATTGTACTATTTTGTAATTCTTCCTGAATTTGTGAAATATCTATCTCTTCCAAACGAATAACTTGTAGGGCTTCTAATAACAGACCCTTTACTTTATCAATCTCATCCTTAATCGTTTTCTTTTTAATCCCAGTGCTACACAGGTTTCGTTCATAGTCTTCTACCAACACCTCTACAAGTTCTAAGTTTCTGGAGTTTCTTCTCCTAACACTTCTCCGTGCTTCTTGAAGCATCTCCTTCCACTTCTCCACTGCTTTGACTTTAGAGGTAAAACCTTCTAATCGAATCCTTTTCCGTTTTCCGTTTTCAAACAATACCCCGTAATAGTCTTTTGAAACTTCCACAACCTTCAGGGCTCCTGGCGTACCGGGAGCTACTCGTTTGTCGTTGATGTAGTATCTAGTCCGTAAAACTTTTTGTACACCTGCCATGGTTAGCTCTCCTATAAAGATGATGTAGTATAAACTTTTAGGGGGGATACTTCAATGGATTTAGCGTTTGGGTGTCCGTTTGGGTGGTCGTTTGGGTGGTCGTTTGGTTCACCAAAAAGCTTTTTTCGGTACTTTTCTGACAGTATTGGTAAGGTGCTTGTACCCTCCAAAAGAGGGTTACCCACACAAAAAAAGAATATGTTTCAATCCCAGCTTCAGAATAGTTCCTACCAGAAACATTAAAATAACAGGGGGATTATAGAGTTTTAACCAGAGGTGGTTTAAAGTGAGAAGTGTGTTGAGAGGAATAAAGAGGAAAAGAAAACAAGTGCCCCGAGTAGGGATCGAACCTACGACAAGCTGATTAAGAGTCAGCTGCTCTACCAACTGAGCTATCGGGGCTTATTCTGTTACTACTTTCTTATCTCTTTACCCCCATGCTTGGCAAGTCTT
>Ga0209296_1000208_pt1 | contig 52323 bp, 42 predicted proteins | sample S_130206_EF_Meta_FD_187319 | JGI IMG/M metagenome (GOLD analysis project Ga0209296, IMG submission 187319) | Freshwater microbial communities from Lake Simoncouche, Canada to study carbon cycling - S_130206_EF_MetaG (SPAdes) (version 2) | ecosystem: Environmental > Aquatic > Freshwater > Lake ...
ACGTACGCTTGATCGGAATGGGGGATTCTTTTTTAGTAAACAACTTTTCGAGGTTATAAACTTGCGCATCAAAAAACTTGGCTCCGGGCGGCATGGGCAATCGAAACAAACACGATGCAGGCTTCTCTTGGCCCTTGATTTTCCCTGCAAAACAGAAATCTTGAATATGTCCATTCAACAATAGCACCGTGCCTTTGGTTCCATCCAGATACTCAATCAAAAAGGCAATCGGCTCAACCCGCGGCATGGTTAACGTTGTAACATTAGAAGTGTTGGTGCGGATATCTCCCGGGTTTAAAGTTTCACTTCGCGAAAGCGCAGCATCTAAAAGCTTCCAACTCCATCGACCCTCGTCGCCAGCATTCCAAACAGCATCCCCCCGAATGCACTGCACCGATTTCACTCCCGTCTCTCCACCTTTTCTTCGCTCCATCATAGTTTGCAATGCTTCTAAAGAATGCAGTCCATAAATTTCAATTCTGCCATAAGCTGCCAGCAATCCCTCTTCAATGGGTGATTCAAGAGGTAACTCCATCTGAGGCGTGCGCCATACTAAGGGCAAACTTGACCCCGCCATGAACGGAAATTTTAACTCCTCTGACCATCCGACCATTCTTTGTGCTTTTTCAAACTCAATCGAAAGGTGTTTATCGTTAAAAACTGGAACCGACTTCCCTACCTCTTTAAAAACCTTAATTACCTGCTCCATCATTTCATAACGGGGGTACAAAACCTGACCCTTTTCATTTTCAGGGTATTTTCCATGCTCGATGATGATCATAACGCCATCGACCGCCAGTTCGCCCTTGCTATCAAGCAGGGCCTCGCGCACATTAGCCGCCAATTTAAACCCAAATTCCTTAGACAAAGGCACAGAAACATCGTTTTCAGGTTTTTGATCGGTAAAAACAGAATGAATGTAATGATCGGGGAGATGATACTTCCCATCGAGGTAATAACCGTGTAAGAATCTGCCTGCAATATGATATGAGTGCGAAAGTGGATAATAAGTAGAACCAATCACCGCTAGGGGTTTGCGACCTTTAATACTCGGTATAACTGGTTTTGTTCGGGGGGAAGAATCCGGAGTTTGCCCATTTGCCCAAGCTGGAATCAAGGCACCAACAGTCCCCATAAAAAGCCTTCTACTTATATGCTCCTGATTTTTCATTTCCAACCTCTTTCGTTAGTTTTCATGTATGCAATCAGCTTTTTATCCGATAAAATAGCTTATACCAAGATTTAGATATCTCCCTACCTGTGATTAATTGATTTGTTTTGAACAGGCACGCCGGGAATTTTAAGGATAAGACTCCATGCCCGAAAGAAGTTTTTCCAAACAAAAGCTCGATCTCCTTTGCAGACGAAGCTTTTTAGGTTCTTCCGGTCTCGGGATTTTAGGCCTCTCCTTTCCCCAATGCTTATCTGCTGCTGCAACCGCAGGCAAAAACGTCAAAGCTAAAAATGTTCTCGTGATTTATGAGCAAGGTGGCCTTTCACATATGGATACTTGGGATCCAAAACCCGAAGCCATTAGCGAATACCGCAGCCCCTTCAAACCCGTCAGTACCAATGTGCCCGGCGTGCAGTTCACCGAACTACTCTCTAAGACTGCCAAAATCGCCAACAAACTTACCGTCGTTCGCTCCATGCATCACACCCGAGGCGGCGCAGATGCCCACCCCAACGGTACCCAATATGCCCTTTCAGGATCTCATCCTGCAAACGCCGCGATATCCATGCCCGATATAGGCTCCATTGTTTCACACCTTTTAGGTAGCGGTTGCAAATACTTGCCGCCTTATATCATGGTGCCAGGCAACCACGAACAAGCAGCAGAAACGCGAGTTGGTTTTTTACCCGCTTCCACCAAAGTGTTTAAAACCGGTGGCAAAGATCTTTCCGATCCAAGCTGGAAAATCGATTCCCTACTTCCCCGCATCGAAAACCAGGGCGAACGGCTCTCTTCCAGAATGCAGCTCAAAGACCGTATCGAAAAATCACCTGCATCTTCCGATGCCCCCGAAATGGATCGTTTCTTCGGCCAAGCATTCGATATGATTTCCAGCCCAAAAGTTTCTCAGGCCTTTAATGTTCAGAACGAACCCGAAAAAGTTCGCGAGGCCTATGGCAAAGGACATCGTGGCTCTTGCTACCTCGTAGGTAGAAAACTTATCGAGGCGGGCGTTCGGTTTGTTACCGTAGATACCCGCTGGCCACTCACCAAAGAAACACCCCGTGGTGGCAACCTGAATTGGGATCACCATGATCATATCTACACCAAGGAAACCTGCGAACTACCAGGCGCAACCGGGGCGGGCGCTGGCCGATATGGTATTGGCCATTGGGTGATGATGGGTAGTACAGATCAAGCTTTTTCTGCGCTTATAACCGATCTGGATGAACGCGGTTTACTTCAAGAAACTCTGGTTTGCTTTGTCAGTGAATTTGGCAGAACGCCTAAAATGAACAAAGCCCAGGGACGCGACCATTGGACCCACGCCTACTCTATCGCTTTTGCAGGTGCTGGTGTTCCAGGTGGTCAAATCATCGGAAAAACTGACCGCGAAGGTGGCTATGTAGTCGAATCGGGTTACACTCCCGAAGATTACGCATCCACCATTTACGAAAAGCTCGGACTCGATCGCAACAAACCCTTATACACCTCTGGTAACCGCCCCATTTTTTATGGCCATGCAGGCGAGCCGATCAAAGGTATCTTTTAACTTTAATTAATACGACTTCGCAAACACCACTCTCTGCTTCGAGGGATTGCCCGTCACCATGCACTTGCCCTCTTCCTTACCAAGGTTAAAGGGTATGCACCTGATGGTTGCTTTGGTTTCCTCTGCAATCTTATCTTCCGTTTCCTTGGTGCCATCCCAATGCGCTAGGAAAAAACCACCGGGGGCTTCAATCTTCTTTTTAAATTCTTCATACGAATCAATTTGATGCATGTTGGCATCACGAAAGGCCTTCGCCTTCTCGAATAACTTATTCTGAATTTCGCGAAGCAAGGCATCAATCCTAGTAGCTGCTTCAGCAAGGGGCACGCCCATCTGTTTGCCCTCTTTGCCCGGTTGATCCCGTCTGGCAAGTACACAAGCATTCGAGGCAAGATCCTTGGGCCCGATTTCAACCCTTACAGGAACACCTTTTAATTCCCACTCATTGAATCTAAAACCAGGAGACTTTTCAAAATCTCGATCCACCTTCACCGTCATAGTTTCGTACCCATAAAATTCATCCCGAGGCAATGCAACTAAATCTGCTGCAAGTTTATCTGCCACTTCTGCGGTGGCCTTTTGCTCTTCAGGATTTTTCCCGATCGGGCAAATCACTACATGAATAGGTGCCAACCTTGGGGGCACAACCAATCCCTGGTCATCGCTATGGGTCATGATGAGCCCGCCAATCAAGCGGGTGGAAACGCCCCAACTCGTAGCCCACGCATATTCAAGCTTGCCTTCCTTGCTCTGGAATTGCACATTGAATGCCTTGGCAAAGTTTTGGCCCAAGAAATGGCTCGTCCCCGCCTGCAATGCTTTTCTATCCTGCATCATGGCTTCGATGCATAGCGTATAAACTGCACCAGGAAACTTCTGCCCTTCGCTTTTAGCCCCTGTTAAAACGGGCATTGCCATCCATTCTTCAGCAAATTTTCGATAAACCTCGAGCATCTTGTGGGTTTCTTCCTCAGCTTCTGCTTCGGTTGCATGGGCGGTATGCCCTTCCTGCCAAAGGAATTCTGCAGTTCGTAAAAATAACCTTGTGCGCATTTCCCAACGCACCACATTCGCCCACTGATTAATCAGCAAAGGTAAATCACGATAACTCTGAATCCAATTCTTGTAAGTGTGCCAAATAATGGTTTCAGAAGTGGGCCTTACGATAAGCTCTTCGTCCAACTTTGCATCTGGATCAACTTCCACACCTTTTCCCGGAATCGCCTTTAATCGATAATGTGTGATGACTGCGCACTCCTTGGCGAAGCCCTCTGCCATCTGTTCTTCCTTGGCGAGGAATGATTTGGGAATGAATAAGGGGAAGTAGGCGTTCACATGGCCTGTATCTTTAAACATTTTATCAAGTGCGCGTTGGATTCGTTCCCAGATAGCGTAGCCATGGGGCTTGATAACCATGCAGCCACGAACTTCAGAATTTTCTGCCAGCCCTGCTCTGTTGACGATATCAAGGTACCACTGCGAATAATCCTGAGCACGCGAGCTAATTTTCTCTCCAGCCATGTCAATCCCCTGCTGTTGTTTTTGTCAATATTGAACTTGGGGGCATTATACGCATTTGCAAGGAAGTTGAAATCGAATCCTTTTGTTTGCGCTAAATTCATGCGCTTTCATCGGGGATGGAAAAAGCTAATTCGATTACTCTTTTACTTTTTCCATTATGCTTTTGATAGTGCTTTCCACCTCTGCCACTGTGCCAAAGGGCACTAGCATCCGAAAAGAATAATCCCCCGGATTCAACCCATCCTTATTCTGCAACCGATAGACACAATTCCACTTCACCACTTTATCATTGGGGAAATAAAATCTGCCATACCCAGGGCCAGTCATACCTTTACTCTTCTTTTCCAGGGAAACCACACCCATTGCATGCTTTCCATCCTCGGTTGCAAACACCACGGGGAAAGGTTGTTCCCCCGATTGTTTATCCAAGGGTACCAACTTCTTTTGTTCGGGATTCCACCTTAAGAATTGCTGAAACTCCCAAGGCATGTAACCCGTTAAAGCTTCAAACTGCGCATAAGTATGCCCTTCTTTTTCAGGCACACTAAAAGTCACCCGGTAATCCAACACTTGCTCTAACCCCATGAAGCCAAACCGAACCTGCTTGTGCAAAAGATGATTGGAAAGCTCTGCTGTGTTGTAAGCCAAATTGCCGTGCGACTTCATCCCGGGCCTGATCCAGAATGCCATCTGATTTTTAGTTATAAGCTCTTCGTTTTTCACTTCCAGAAACAACAGCTTGCTTGAAGACTTTAGCCCTTTGCCATCAAATTCAGATCCCGCCTCCGTAGGGTTGAACACTTCCGGGATAAACTTCTTCCCCATGTTTAAATTCGAAGCGGATTGCAATTGCCTTCCATGATCAAAACTATCGATGTATTCTTGCCCCCGAAATTTGAAAGAGTGAATCGCCCCCGCAACCCTGGAAGTGGTGGTGATGCTTGCTTCATCTTTGCCAATTTGCTTTTTTAAAACCGCATCGCCTGAAATTTCTGCAACAGCAAAAGTTAGAGTGCCAATAAAAACTACCAGTAAAACGGCTTTCATATTCGTCCCCAAAAAAGTAACTGGTAATACTATAGGCCCAAGAGTATCTTACATAATCTGAAGATATTTAGTTGGACTTAAAAACAAAGGAAACACCGATGAAGTTTGTACGCTTTGCACTCGCACTATTGCCTTTATTCGCACTCACATTTTCTACCCAAGCGTTTGAAGATGATATAGGTTGGGTCTCCCTTTTTGATGGCAAAACCCTCAATGGCTGGGAAGCCAACGAAAAACCCGAATGCTTCCAAGTCAAGGAAGGCAATCTTTTCCTTCAAGGCGGCATGGCTCACCTCTTCTACATTGGCGAAGTGGAAAAACACGACTTCAAGAACTTCGAGTTCAAAGCCGAAGTTAAAACTGCCCCTAATGCCAACTCTGGTATTTTCTTCCACACCGAAAATCGTGGCAAAGGTGGCGTCAAAAAAGGTTACGAAGCACAGATCAACAACACCTTCGTCAAAGACCCACGCAAAACTGCAAGTCTAGTTGATGTCGAAGACCGGCTCGAATCCCCAGTCAAAGATGATGAATGGTACCAATACTACATCATGGTCAAGGGAAAACAGATCGTGATCAAGATCAATGGCAAAACCATTGTTGACTACACGGAGATTGAAAAACCCGTGAGAAAAAAAGGTCGTGAAGAACGCGTGCTAACCCATGGCACATTCGCACTTCAAGCCCACGATGCAGAAAGCAAAACTTGGTTCCGCAACATCATGGTAAAGCCCCTGCCCTAATTATTCTTTATTTAAAATACGAATACGGCTTTACATAATACATTTGTGCTTTAAAACGCAGGTGGAGTACTGGATTTGATTTTTACAAACCCACGATCGCTAAATCGTCTTCACATCATGCTTTCCAAGAATCATTACGACCCATTACTCTGGCCCCACGATTTTGAGTCACAAAATTAACCGCCCATTGTGTCAATACCAGCAACCGGTTTTGAAAACCAACTAGCAAAAGGACATGGATGAACAACCACGCCATCCAAGCTAAAAAACCCGTCATCCCAAACCCTTTCACCTGCGCTATGGCGCGTCCTCTACCTATCGTTGCCATGCTGCCCTTGTCGAAGTAACTAAAAGGTGGCGGAGCGGGATTTCCATTCAATCGATTATGTAATAATTTACTAACATACTGAGCCTGTTGGGTTGCAACCGGAGCCACACCCGGAAGTGTTTGAGTTTCCCCTTGTGGAGTGAATGCAGCTAAATCACCTATGACAAAAATATTGGGATAGCCGGAAACCGAGCAATCTGCCCCAACTGGAATCCGTTGCCCCCGTTCAAGCGCAATTCCAGTAGCTTGAGATATCGCAGCTCCCAACGGGTTTCCACTAACACCCGCAGCCCAAATTACGGTGTGGGTGGATAATTTTTCACCCGTGGAAAGTTCGACCTCATCTACTGATACCGCTTTTACCTGAACCCCCATTCTAAGTTCCACTCCTAAGCGCTCAAGATCTTTACAGGCTTGAGCGGAAAGATCCTCTCGAAACATCGTAAGCGGCCTAGGTTGACCTTCCACAAGAATCACCCTTGCAGATTCAGGTTTAATATTTCGAAACTCGTTTCTCATCGAATGGTGGGCAAGTTCAGCTATTGCACCCGCCATCTCAACTCCGGTTGGTCCACCACCAACCACAACAAATGTAAGAAGACTCGCCTGTTCTTGAACATTGGCACTGCGCTCTGCTCGTTCGAATGAACGAAGGATGCGCCCACGAATCTTCAATGCATCATCCAGACTTTTCAGTCCAACCGAATTATCTGCCCATTCTGGATGATTGAAATAACTTGTAACCGCCCCTGCTGCAACCACAAGCGTGTCAAATCCAAAACGGTCGCCATCCGTTAATACCACCTCTTGCTTTTTAACATCAACACTAGCAACTTCGCCCAGTATTGACCTGCAATTAGACTGATAGCGTACCAGTGTCCGCAAAGGCATTGCAATATTCGCAGGCGACAAACCACCCGTCGCAACTTGATAAAGCAAAGGTTGAAAAAGATGATGATTCGACCTATCAATTAAAAGAACCTCAACAGGTTCATAAGCAAGTTTTTTTACCAAAGTTAATCCGCCAAATCCTCCACCGATAACCACCACTTTATGCTTCTGAGACATAATGTTCCCCGATTTATTTTTTAAGGATGTTCAGACATTTATAACGGAATAGTTTTTAGTACAACAACATCCAAAAGAATCATACTCATACTAGTATCAGCACTTTAAAACGCCAGTTTTAAAATACTTTTTAAGCAAGTTTTGATTATGAAAAGAATTGAAGACTATTTGAAGAAAAGTGTACGAGCTAAAAAACTAAAATCATCAATCTTTGAAATAAGAATGGGCCGGGGAGAAACAAAGTCTCCCCGAGCACCAATAAATGGGTTAAACTATTCTTTCTTCTTGAAGATTTCCTTCATCAGTTCGCGAGTCTTTTCACGGCCCGTCTTGTACTCTTCCAAATCAAGAAAACCATCCTTGTTCGTATCCATTGCTGCAAACATCTTGTCATGAAGTTCAGGCTTGTCTGCAAAAGCCTTCTTCAAGAAGTCCTTGCCTGATTCTGCCATCTTTTCAGCCATGGCGTTTTGAGCTTTTTTGAACTCTTCCTTACTTACTTTGCCATCGCCGTTTTCATCCATCTTTTTGAAAGCCGCTTCAGGATCGCCAAAGCCACCCTTACCCTTGGTCTTCTTTTCATCTTGGGCAAAGCCCATTGCGGAAACAGCAAGAAACCCTGCTGCTACAAAACAAACCGTAGCTAATCTAAACATAACTATCCCCTTTAAAAGGTGAAACCAAACGTCAGGTTCACGCTAAACCTGATCCAAAGAAACTCTCGATCTTGGTTAAATTAGTTCATGATTCTTAAGCAAATCATTCATGAACAAGTATCCCAACTTTAATTCAACCAATATCTAGACATCCAAATGCCAAATGTTATCCTACATCAACCTTCCTTTTATTACCCTGCTATTTGGAGATTCTCAGATGTTTTTAACAATTACAACTCTTGGCCTTTTAAACCTGGCCATCGCCATCAACCCTGACGACTTCAAAATGCAGGAAATCGACCGCTCCCTTACCGTAGGATACGCCGTCATTCTCGAAGATATAAACGAAGATGGCAAAAAAGACATCGTCGTTGTTGATAGCAACCGCGTCATCTGGTTTGAAAACCCCACCTGGAAACTTCATACCATCATCACTGGCCAAACCAAACCCGATAATGTTTGCATTGCTGCCCACGATATCGATGGCGATGGCCATCTTGATCTGGTCATCGGCGCAGATTGGAAACCTTTCAACACTAAATCAGGTGGCACACTTCAATGGCTTAAGCGTGGCAAAAACCTTGATGAACCTTGGACAATGTTCTCCATCGCAGAAGAACCCACCGTTCACCGCATCCGCTTTGCCGACACCGATGGCGATGGAAAACCCGAACTTATCCTTGGGCCACTCATGGGTAAAAACAGCACCAAAGAAAATAACTGGACCGATGGTTCACCTGTTCGGTTGCTCGCCTACCACATTCCTTCAAACCCCATGAAGGATCGCTGGATGCCCGAAGTTCTTGATGAATCACTTCATGTGATGCATAACTTTGCACCCGTTCCCCGGGCAGGCACCAAAGCCATGGATTTCATCACCGCAACCTACGATGGTGTTCATAAAGTTTCCAAACTAAACGACAAATGGACCACCTCTAAACTCGGGGTTGGGAATCAGGAAAACCTCAAGTCCAACCGGGGCGCAAGCGAAATCAAGCAGGGCAAACTTGCCGATGGTTCACCCTTCATTGCCACCATTGAACCTTGGCATGGCAACCAGGTTGTGGTTTACACCCAATCCAAACCAGGCGAACTCTGGAACCGCAAGGTGCTTGATGACCAACTTAAATGGGGCCATGCTGTTACCTGCGCAGATCTCGATGGTATGCCTGGTGATGAATTGATCATTGGCGTGCGAGATGAGATTGCCAAGGAGAAGGGCAAGAAAAATGGCGTGCGTATTTACTCAACAAGTGACGGCAAAGGCGCTACTTGGACCCGCAATGATGTTGATGAAGGTGGCGTTGCGATTGAAGATCTTGCTGCTGCCGATTTAGATGGCGATGGCAAAATCGACATCGTTGCAGTTGGCAGAGCAACGAAAAATGTCCGCATCTATTGGAACAAGGGTAAGTAATATTTTAGTTCGAGCGGTGGATTAACATCCGCCGCTCATTAGAACAGGTTCGAAACAAATAACTTTCCCGGCTTCTTCGTGGCCTTTTCTTAATAGGCTTTCGCAGTCTTTTTCTTGGCTGATGTCTTCATTGCAGCCTTTTTCGGCGCAACAGATTTCTTGGCTGGGGCAGAAACAAAATGCTGGGCAACTTTCGCAGCAAGTTGGCGATCTGTCATCTTGTCAGCAGTTTCTAGCTCCACGAGAAAGTCACGGATTTTTTTGCTCTTCAGGCGCTTATGAAGCTGGCCTTTGGCTTCACATGGGCCGAGGATCAAAAGTGATTCTGACCCCTTAAGGCTCACTATTACCTCGTCATAAAACTTCTGGAGCTGGCTGTCGAGTTTTCGTTCCAGCCTATCTTCTGGAACAAAGTCATTCCGGGTATACGAGTGATTGGCACCAGAACGAACAGGAGTTTCGATGCCAGAGGTAATCTTCTTGATTTCCTTGCCTGCATCTTTGATCAAGACCAAAATGGCCTGCTTTTGGTCAATCCACACACCCACTTTAATAGACATAGTTCGTGCCTTTCTCTGTCAGGAATGCTTTGAATGGGCTTATTTACCTGATCACCTTGGCTATTTACAAATGTGGCTATTGCCCACTAATCCGCTTACGATAGCGGCTTGCCAAGCGCTGCGTAATGCCCAAACAAGCATAAAAGATACCCTTATTATACCCTGACTGATCACCAAAGAATCAACGCCATGGGTTTTTTAATTATTTGATCAGCCAAAGCTTGTGAAATTGATCGGAAGAAGAGTGGTGAATCTTGGCCAGCGGATCCCGCATTATTTACAAGTAACAGAGAAGTTTGATCAGAACTAAGGACCCACTAGTCTTTCCACCAATGGTACCCGGCCTAACCGCTCTTAGAACTTTACCGCAGAAATTTACACAATAAGTCACATCTTAAGCCTTTTCATATACTTTCCATGCGCTCGTGAAGTTACTTTTAATCCTAAATCCCAACTAGAGATGAACTCCTGTTGAGATTTTTATGCGCTTTCGGTTACATTTGTTTAGATAGGGCCATTACAAAGGTTAGAGAATTAGTTCCATGCGTATTACGGATTTGTTAAACACTAATAAAGTCACCTTCTCGCTCGAATTCTTCCCACCGAAAACCGAGGAAGGCGAACGCGTACTTTTTGAAGAAACTATCCCTAAGCTTAAATCCCTAAATCCTACGTTTACCTCGGTTACTTATGGCGCAGGTGGCAGCACCCGCAACCAAACCCTTCGAATTGTAAATCGTATCAAAAAAGAATTTGGCATCGAAGCTATGCCACACCTTACCTGCGTGGGCTCCACCCGTGAAATGATTGGCGAAGTTCTTGAAGAAGCCCGAGGCATGGGTGTTGAAAACGTTCTCGCACTTAGGGGTGATCCACCTAAAGGTGAAACCGAATTCAAACCAACTGCAGGAGGGTTTTCCCATAGTCTGGATTTAATCGAATACATCAAAGAAAAAAAGCAATTTGCAATCGGGGCATCAGGCTACCCAGAAGGCCATATCGAATGCTCAGATAAAATTCTTGATTGGGATCGTACCGCAGCCAAGATCAATGCAGGAGCGCAATTTCTAATCACGCAACTGTTCTACGATGTGGATGCATTCCTGACTTTTCAGGATTACCTACGAACCAAGCACAAAGTAAATGTTCCAATCATTCCGGGAATTCTTCCCTTCTTAGGTGCAGAGCAGGTGAAAAGATTCACCTCAATGTGTGGCGCAAAGATTCCCTCAGCCATATTGCATAAAATTGATGCTTGCAAAACCGATGAAGAAGTACGCAATTTAGGCGTTGATGTTTGCACCGACATTTGCAGCAAGCTAATCAAGCATGGCACCAAGGCGATTCATATTTACAGCCTTAACCGAGTGCCAAGCTCTGAAGAATTAGTTAAAAACCTTGGACTGATTTAAAGAATCGTGGTAATTAAAAATCTAGCGATAAGATTATTTGTTCTTACCCTTGGGGCTAACATGAATCATTTCTCAAAATCCATGTTTTGTTTATTTCTGACACTAAACCTTTCCTTTATTTGCATTAGCAAAGCTGATGCGCAGCAGCCGGAAGATTTAAAGTTGGTGCCTGGTAATGCAGTTGCAGCGGTGCACATGGATCTGGCAAAGCTTTGGCAGTCTGAATCAATGAAGGAAATGCGGGAGCTTTTGAAAAAAGCTGGCCCTAAGGCTTTGGTCGAATTAGAAAAGCGTTTTATCCCAGACCCAATCACTGTTGAAACAGTCACTGGGTTTGTGCTGTTTCCGAAAAACCCCGGGTCTCCTCCAGATTTCGCCTTCTTGATTTCACTCAAAAAACCAGTGGAAGAAAAGGCTTTGTTTGTTTCTGCAATGCCAGATGGTGAAACAATAAAAAAAGATGGCGTCAACATGGTGGTGAAAGATGGAATCGGCCTGATTTTGATGAATCAAGGTAAGCTGATTGCAGTGGGCGCCCCATCTCTGCTGCCTACCTTGGGAAAAAACACTGCCCCCGCCAAGGGTGACTTTGCCCGATTTTTAAAGGGTAATGCTTCCGGGCTTATCAATGCTGCAATTAATCTTGAACCCATACCCAAAGAGGTTTTTGCTTTTGCTCCACCGCCCTTCAATTCCATCGTCAATGGCATCCAATACATGGAAGCGGGAATTGCTGTTGAAAAAACCATCCACCTTTCCACCACGATCACGTACGAAAAAGAAGAGCAAGCCAAGGCTGCGCTTGAAACCATCAAAGGGTTTGCAAAAATGGGGCTTGCCCAGTTAGAGGAACCCCGAAAAGAAGTGGAGAAACGGGTATTCCCCAAAGACCAAGTGGGCGCCAATCCTTTGACCGACCTGCCCGAGTTTTTAGCAGCCATGGTAGGCTTGGCAATTCTTAACGAAGGAGAAAACCTCTTGAAGAATCCCCCCATCACCTTGGCTGGAACTTCCCTTAAGGCGGATTACACCACGCCCCAGATATCCTCCAATGCCTTAATTCCCACTACTGCAATCGCAATTGGTATGATGTTGCCTGCCGTTGCCAAGGTAAGAGAAGCTTCTCAGCGAATCTCGTCCATGAATAATCTAAAGCAAATAGGCTTGGCCATGCACAATTATCATGACACTTATAGGGGTTTTCCCGCTGCAGCCATCTGCGACAAGAAAACTGGCAAGCCCTTGCTCAGCTGGCGGGTTACGATCCTTCCCTATATCGAGCAAGAGGCACTTTACCAACAATTTAAGTTAGATGAGCCTTGGGATAGCGAACACAATTTAAAGCTCGCAAAGAACATGCCCAAGGTTTATTTCCACCCTAAAGCGAATAAGCCAGGCGATGATAAAACACATTATCGTCTTTTCTATGGCAAGGGCGCGGTATTAGAACTCAATAAAACTTCCACCATAGCAACCATTGCGGATGGGACCTCTAATACTATTATGGTGGTGGAAGCTGAAGAGCCTGTGGTTTGGACCAGCCCCAACGATTTTGCTTTTGATCCAACCAAGACTTTGCCAAAAATGTTGAGTATTGATGGCAAATTTTCTGCTGCTTATTGCGATGGCTCGGTACGAACTTTCAAAATGCCCATCGAGCCAGAAGTATTTAAACTGCTGCTTCAGAAAAACGATGGCAAACCAATACCCCAGGTGCCCTAAAAGGCTTGGTTATTGACCAAAATAGCGCAAGGAGAGCCCTTCTAGGGGGTGTTTTCCCTTTTTTCTCATAATTTGGTCGGTAATGGCCGGCAAACTTAACCCTTTCTTAACAATCCTGTTGGCAAATCTACTCTCGCTCGTCAATAATGTGTGTGGATGCGCTATTTGAGCTAATTCCAAACTTTAGAATTGTTTCTAGGGGAGTGGTTTCATGATTACCCGCCTTGGTTCTTTAATACTTTTTCTTGGATTGGCTTTTGCAATCGTACAAGCCCAAGACGCAAAACCTGCCAAGGAAGATAATAAAGCCATACAAGCGGATGTAACGGGTAGCCAAGAACGGCTTAAGCAACAGTTCAAGGATTTCACCACCGATTTATTAAGGCTGGCCCAGAGGCTTGAGAACAGCCCCAAAGCAGAAGATCGCGATAAAGCCCAAGCATTGAAGAATGCCTTAAAGGCAGCTTCCGAACAAGGGATTGAAGTCAAGTTCACCACACTGATTCTGGCTCTTAAAACCTCCAACGCTTTCAAGAACATTGATACCCTGCAAGGTGTGCTCACGCAAAATCAGGAAATCCGCGATGACTTACGCAAACTTATCGATGTACTTCTCAAGGATGATCGCGAATCCGCATTACGCAAAGAACGCGAGGAAGTGCAAAAGCTTCTCGAAAAATTAAAAGAAGTGATTGAGAAGCAAGAGCGAGTTCAAGCCAATACCGAGTTGGGCAAACTAGGAAAAACAGACATTGCAAAAGCCCAAAACAAAGTCACCAAGGAAACCAAAGACCTTGTCGATCCTAAAAAAGCAGGCGACCCCAAAGACAGCAAAGATTCTAAAGACGGTAAAGGCAAGGATGCTAAAGACTCGAAAGATGGCAAAGGTAAGGATTCTAAAGATGGCGACCCCAAAGATGGTAAGGGTAAAGATTCTAAAGATGGTGACCCCAAAGACGGAAAAGGCAAAGACTCTAAAGGTGGCGACCCCAAAGACGGCAAGGGTAAAGATTCTAAAGATGGCGACCCTAAAGATGGTAAGGGTAAAGACTCTAAAGGTGGCGACCCCAAAGACGGTAAAGGCAAAGACTCTAAAGGTGGAGATCCTAAAGATGGCAAGGGTGGCGACCCGATGGATAGCAAATCCGGCGAATCCGCAGATATGCCCCCTAATCCTGAAACGCAAATAGCCAAGAAACAGATTCAAGAAGGGGTGAAGGAGCAGGAAGCTGCAGAGAAAAAAATCGAAAAAGACGACAAGCAAGGCGCCTCGGAAGATCAAGCCAAGGCTGTTGATAAGCTAAAACAGGCACAGAAAAAGCTTGAAGAATTGTTAAAGCAATTGCGTGAGGAAGAGATCGAAAGATTGCTGGCGCAACTTCAAGGCCGATGCGAAAAAATGCTCGCAATGCAAATCGCAGTTAAAGATGGCACAGTGGCATTAGACAAAATTATTACGGGCAACCCTGATAAAAAATCCAGCAGGGCAGAAGACCAAAAAGCTCTCGAACTCTCTGATAAGGAAGATGAAATCAGCAAGGAAGCCAACAAGGCTCTCACTCTTATCGAGGCGGAAGGTTCCGCGGTTGCATTTGCAGAAGTATTCAAGCAGGTTTTGGGTGATATGAATACCACTGCGGGCAGGTTGCGAAGGGCTGATGTGGGCGAGGTAACCGTTGCAATTGAAAACGATATCATCGATGCCTTGAAAGAAATGGTGGCTGCGTTAAAGAAGGCACGCAAAGATAATCAAGAGCCCAAGCCGCCGATGCCTCCAATGCCCCCTTCAAGCGGTGGTAGCCCCCCAGATCAAAAGTTGATCGACATGATTGCAGAATTAAAAATGATCCGCTCGATGCAGATACGGGTAAACAATCGCACCACCATCTACGGCAAGCAAATCGAGGGCGAGCAGGTCCCCAATATTTCCAAGGTCGCAGATGCCAAGGAAAAAGAAAAAGCTGTAGGGGTGAGAAAAGAGTTCAAAGATCTTTCCGCTAGGCAGCAGAAACTTTCCAAGGTGACAGAAGACATTGCGAAGGGTCGAAATAAAGGCCAATAAACGAAGGGTGTTAGTCATGATTAATGGATCAAGAATAATTGCAGGCGCTTTGGCATTGGGAGTATTAAGCTGGGGCTGGTGCAGCGGTGCAAACCCAGTACCCCCAGTAAAGCCCATTTTGGAAATTCCATCCTTTGGGGTGTTGAAATCTCCAACAGCAGCAGAGGTTAAAGCCCAAGCTGATGCATGGGTAAAAACCAAGCCGCCACTTTCCGCAGAGCAGCAAAAGGCGATGGATGCCTTATGGGCAGGCGCAGATAGTTATTCCGATAAGCTTGCACAAACTTTTGCGCTTCTTGACCCTGAAGCTGCACTGATACTTAATCAAGCAAAGGAATCTGTCTTTGAGGCCCCTCAAGAAATTCCAGCATTGCTGAAAGATGCTTCAAAGCCAATCTTCTTTAGGGCGAACCTAGCAGTCACCTATTCCAGAATCTTAAGCCAAAACAAGGTGTATGAACTTGCTCTGGATACTTTGAAACTATTCCGACCTGAACAGGTTGCAGATCCTTCCTCCTACCTTTTTCACAAGGCTGTTGCTGAATACTCCCTGATGATGAAGAAGGAAGCTGATGATACTATCAACAGACTTCTCGATGATGTTTCTGAATCTCCCGAACGCTACCGCAATGTAGCAGCATTGATGGCGATCGAAATGATGGTATGGCGTGACAAAGATTTGGGCTGGATTTCACGCAAGATGGAAAACATTCAGCGCAGGTTGGATCTAGGGCAAGGTGGCAATAAGACACAAAAAATCCAAAAAGAAGTGGTTGTGCGCTTGGATGAAATGATCAAGGAAATGGAAGATCAGGCAAAGAAAGCTGGCGATGGTGCAGGTGGACCTGGTGCACCCGGTGCAGGCAACGGCCCTCCAGGAAATAATGTGCAATCCTCCGCGCCTCAGCAAGATAGCATTGGTGGTAATGGTGGTGGTGCAGGTCAGGTAGATCAAAAACGCGTACGAGAACTTGCAGAAGTATGGGGCAAACTTCCCGAGAAAGATAGAGCAAGGGCCATGGTGGAACTCACCCGAAGCCTGCCACCAAAATACCGTGAAGCTGTCGAAATTTATTTCAAACGATTGGGAGATGCGAATCCCGCACCGTGATGAACAAACCTTCCACTATTCTTACTCTGGTTTTCAGCATTGGGTTGATAGTCTTTACGACTCAACCCTTTGTCGTTGATGCTGCTGAATTTAAAACGCTCAAGGGTGAAACCATTCAAGGTAAAATCACCTCCTTCACCGACACGGAAATAGTGCTTGATGCCTCAGGCGCGGTTCGCAAAATCCCACTTTTAGAAATGATGCAAGTTACTCTCGAGCCAACCGCAATTCATCCGCCCAATCCTTTTTCAATTGTCGAGCTTTCAGATGGCTCGCAGATTGTCGCCAACGCTTGCGCAATCAAAGGCGATGCAATAGGGCTAAGTTTGCCAAGCGGAGAAAAACTAATCGTCCCCACCAACAAGATTTCATGGGTGCTTTTTAAAGCGCAGGTTGCTTCTGATAGAGCGACTTGGAATGAAAGAATCAGCAAAAAGCGCAAGCGTGATGTCGTTGCTATTCTCAAAAAAGATGCAGACAACCCCGAAGGAATTCTAAACCTTCTTGAAGGCACATTGGGCAAGGGAAGCGATGATGGTAAAACCATGGAGTTCAGCACCGTGGGTTCCACCAAACCGATCCCAGTGCCTCAGGCCAACCTTCATGGGCTAGTCTTTTTGCGGGCCCTCGATGCCGAGGCTTTACCTGTTCTTTGCAAGGTCATCGATAAATCAAAGTCCGAGTTTCTTGCAGCAAAGATTACCCTCGACAAAGAGAACCTTATAATCAAGACCTCTGCAGGCTTGGATTTAACCCTGCCTTTAGCGTCCATTCATAAGCTTGATTTCAGCAAAGGCAAACTCGCCTACCTCTCCGACATCGAGCCCAGCAAAATACTTTTATCACAGGATGAAGAACGACTTTCCGCATTCAGAAAAGATACCAACCTTGATGGCGGGCCACTTCGCATCAACGGAATATCTTACGCCAAAGGTTTGGCCATGCTTGCAACCACCGATCTGGAATTCGACCTTAAGGGTGAATACCGCGAGTTCAAAGCCATCGCTGGTTTTGATGATCTTGTAGGCGGGATTGAAGGATCAGTAATCCTCGAAATCGAAGGGGATGGCAAACAACTTGTAAAGTTAGAGTTAACGCGCAAAGATAAAAAACGCGATAACGCAATCAATCTTAGCATCAAGGATGTACAAAGGCTTCGCATTGTTGTGCGCTCTTCCAACCCCTTGGAATTTGGCAAACACCTCGACCTAGCGAACGCTCAAATTAATAAGTAATGAAAGGATCTTTGAACATGAGAACCCGTATTTTTTGGGCCATGCTTGCTGCTTTGCTAAACATTAATCTTTGTTTGGCAGCAGACCTCGATCCCAAATTAAAACAGTTTGAATCCTCCCGCATGGATGTCATTAAAAAGGTGGCACCCGCAGTGGTTGCAGTAGTTACGGGGGGCGGTTCAGGCGTTCTCATTAGTGCTGATGGTTTTGCACTTACCAACTTCCATGTGGTTGCTGGCCAAAGCCCTGCTCTTAAATGCGGCCTTCAAGATGGCGTCCTTTACGATGCTGTACTTGTTGGACTCGATAAAGTTGGCGATGTGGCACTCATCAAACTTCTTCCCAAGGAACCAAACAAACCTTTCCCTTTTGCAAAACTTGCCAACAGCGACAAAGTTCAAGTAGGCGATTTCTCCATCGCAATGGGTAATCCTTTCATGCTAGCCACCGACTTTTCCCCCACCGTAACTTTCGGTTTGGTGAGTGGCACGCATCGGTACCAATATCCAGAAAAAGGGATGTTCGAATACACCGATTGCATCCAGATTGATACTTCCATCAACCCCGGTAATTCGGGTGGCCCGCTTTTCAACATGAATGCAGAGTTGATTGGCATCAATGGTAGAGGTTCTTTCGATAAAAGATCGCGCATCAATTCTGGTGTGGGTTATGCCATCTCCATCAATCAGATTAAAAACTTCATGGGCCATTTGCGTGCCGGGCACTTTGTCGATCATGCATCCTTGGGCGCAGTGGTTGCAAGTGGTTTTGAAGAATCCGCCCTCGGAAAAGTATCCGTGAGTGGCATGATTGATTCCGATGCTTCCCGTAGGGGAATTAAAATCGATGATCAGCTTCTTTACTTTGCAGGCAGACCGATGACGAGTGTGAACCAATTTAAAAATGTACTTGGCTTGTACCCCAAAGGCTGGAGGTTGCCTTTGACTTACAAGCGTGAATTAGAAAATGGATCTTCAGAAAGAAAAGAAGTTTTGGTCAGGCTGATGGGATCAGAAAAAACCGAGATCGGAAACCCCAATGGCGCAACCCCGGTGCCTATTGACCCTGACCCAAAACCTATGCCAATGCCACTACCCAAAGGGCAGATTCCGCCAAAAGCTCCGGTACCCAAGCTGCCGACAGGCCCAGCAGCAAAGCTTTATGAAGCCAAGCCTGGTTATGCAAACTATTATTTCAACAAACTCGAAAAAGAAAAGCTCCTTAACAACTTCAAGAAGAATGGCGACTTCTCTTCCCTCTCGGGCAACTGGCAGGTGCAAACCACAGGCAAGATAGGCGATAAGGGGAGACAGGCCGTTGTTGTTTTGCGCATTCTTGCAAAGGGTGCAAAGGACGCCAAGAATGATCTCGTTCAGGGCATTTTCGATGGCATCGATTTTTCCGTTGAACCTTTGGCTGTAGAACAAACAGGAAAGGTCCTTAAAGATCCACCCGGAAGTGGTGGACTTCTCGTTGCCTTCTTCCAACTAAGGCAGTTATTAGCTTATGGCGAAAAAGGGTTTGTAGGCGATTTCTCACACGGGGGCATCGAGCCTTACTATACCCCCTCAGAAAACACTCTTAAACCTAACTTTGCTGCACAGCGCATCGATGCAGAAGTGTTACGAACCAATCTAGCTGGCGTTAATACCAAGTGGTACTTCAATCCTGCTGATTCCAAGCTTTTGGGTTTCGAGGTTTCCACCGATCGTGAGGATGACCCCTGCGAAATCCACTTCTCAGACTACAAAAAGGATTCCTCTGGAAGGGAACTTCCCGGCAAGATACTAATCAAGTATGGCGATAAGGAATATGCCTCCCTTAAAGTGGATGGCTGGAAGTTGGAGTAAACCCTAGCTTAACTACCTTCGATAGTTTCATCTCAAAATTATCGTCCGCTACTAAAAGATTTCCCGGAGAAGAGACAGTCGAATTTCATTCAGATTGGTACAGAATCAAGTATGATGTTTCTAATGGTTTTCTAGTAACGCAATCGGAACTATACACATGACTTTCCTACTACAAGCATCACTTTTTGCAGCACTTGCTGTTTCTTTTCAAGCAGGCGAAATGTCGCTCAATGATGTGGTTCAAAAAGTGAACCCGAAAATGGTCAAGATCTATGGCTCTGGCGGTTTCAAAGGTCTACCAGCCTATGGCACGGGCGTTTTGGTCAGCCCCAATGGATATGTTCTCACCGTCGCAAACCATCTGATGGAAACAACCGACCTAAGGGTTCATCTCTATGATGGAACTAGATTACCCGCCAAGCTGGTAGCAATGGAACCTGAGCTGGATATCGCACTCCTGAAAATAGGAACAGATACATCCAAAATTGATGACCTGCCTTTTTATGACATCGTTGCTGCTGCAAAAACTCCCCTTGCGAACCCAGGCACTGCTATTCTTGCATTCAGCAACCAGTTTCAAATTGCAACCCGAGATGAACCCGTTTCGGTAATGAAGGGAACCATCGCAGCCTATGCAAGGCTTTTTGGCAGAATTGGAATATTCGAGGCGCCCTATTCAGGCAATGTCTATGTGGTGGATGCGATCACAAATAACCCCGGTGCTGCAGGGGGAATCATCACCAATCGCATGGGAGACATCATCGGAATTATTGGCAAAGAACTTCGCAACGAACAAACCAACACTTGGATTAATTATGCTGTTCCTGTAAATGCAGAACTCGAGATCAAGCTTGCAGATGGTAGTGCCAAGAAAATCTCGATCACCAACTTGATCGAGAAAAAGGAAGCGTACAAGCCCGTAACAAAAGCATCGAAGTCCACAGGTGGTGGTGGATACCTAGGCATTGTGTATGTACCCAATGTGGTAGATCGAACCCCGCCTTACATTGAATACGTTGAGCCCGGTTCGCCTGCACAAAAAGCTGGCCTTCTTCCAGATGACTTGATTGTTTATGTGGATGGCCTGCCCGTAGTAAGCGTTAATTCGCTTTTGGAATTAATGCAGAAGTACCGACCTCAAGAGCGGATTCAATTGGAAATACGCAGGGGTGATAAATTGCAAACCATAAGCTTACAAGTCGAGTCACCACCAAAAGCATTGCCAAACAAGGGCGCAGAAACAAAAGGAAACTAATCATGAGCACAACCCTATTTTTGTTAGGCGTGGTAGAAATAATGCTGGCTCAAAACACCTTGGAAGAGCTTCAAGAAAAAGCGATTCAAGGGGCAGTGCAGCGAGTTTCCCCTACCCTTGTGCAAATTGAAACCACGGGTGGAACCGAAGTCATTTCCGCTGGTGGCGGTGCGGGTGCCGCTGGAAAACGAAGGCCCGGCCCTGCTGCTGGCCCAGGCGTACGTAAAGGTTCAGGCCCAACCACGGGTGTCATCGTATCTGCAGATGGTTATGTCATTTCTTCCGCTTTCAATTTCGCCAATAAGCCTACTTCCATTATCGTTTCCACCATGGATAACAAACGCTACATTGCCAAAGTGGTTTCAACAGATCAGTCGCGCATGGTAACGCTTTTAAAAATTGATGCACCGAATCTTCCAATTCCCGAAGCAGTTCCTACTTCCAAAATGGAAGTGGGTCAAACGGTAATCGCACTGGGCCGAACCTTGGGCGGAAGCCCTGGTGCGCCACCTAGTGTAAGCATGGGAATCGTTTCGGCCTTGGGTAGAATCTGGGGGCGAGCCATCCAGACCGATGCCAAGATTTCCCCCGTAAATTATGGCGGGCCTCTCATCGATTTACAGGGCAATGTTCTGGGCATTCTCGTGCCTGCATCACCTGAAGCCGAGGGCGAAACCGCAGGATTTGAGTGGTACGATTCAGGCATCGGCTTTGCAATTCCCCTAGACCACATCTATGGCACACTGGCAAAATTAAAACTCGGAAAGGATCTTCGTAAAGGCCTTCTGGGTATCACCATGCAAAACAAAGATAGGTATGCAGATGATGTAGTTATTAATTCAGTTGCCCCGAATAGCGCAGCATTTAAAGCAGGGCTTAAAGTTGCAGATAAGATTATTGCGATCGATAGTAAAAAAGTCGAAAGCCATGCTCAGCTCATGCATCAACTTGGGCCCAAGTATGAAGGCGACATGGTATCGCTGACTATCGTACGTGGCAAAGATGAAATCAAGTTGGAGAAAATTGAACTATCAGGCAGTTTAGAATCTCCACCTTTGGGATTCTTCGGGATACTTCCCATGCGGGATGATCCGACCAAAGGTGTTGAGGTTCGATATGTTTTCCCTGAAAGTGGGGCTGCCAAGGCTGGGATAAAAGTAGGCGATCGCATCTTAAAGGCAGGCGTGGGGCCGGATATCACCAAGGTAACCGCAACTGCAGAAGTTGCCAATCGTGATGCTCTTTCAACTTTGTTATCCACTGCAGTGATAGGATCTTTCCTTGCGGTTGAAGTAAAGAGGGAAGATGGAACAACCACAACCTTGAAGGGGCCGATTGGTCAGGCGACAAGCTTCTTACCAGAAAAGCCACCGGAGAAATCTTCACTCGCAAAGCTCGATAAAGAGCCCGAGAAAAAACCAGAGATAGGAACCATCAAAAAACAAAGCGCTGCGGGCGATCGCAACTACTGGGTTTCAGTTCCCGTTTCTTATGATCCCAGAACCTCTTATGGCTTGATGGTTTGGCTTCATCCAGCAGGCAAAGGCAAAGATAAAGATCTCGATGACCTCATGGGAATTTGGGACCAGTATTGTGCTGAGTATAAAATCATCATGGTAGCGCCCCGGTCCGATGCCGACCTAGGCTGGACACCTGGCGAATCTGATCTGATTCTTGAATCCATCCGCCATGCCACCGAAAACTACAACATCGATCGCAAGAGAGTAGTCGTTCATGGAATGGGTACGGGCGGGCAGATGGCATTTTATCTTGCCTTCCAACAACGGGAATTAATCCGGGGTGTAGCTGCAGTGGGTGCTTCCTTAGGTGCAACTCCTAAAGAACGCATTGCCAACCAACCTCTATCTTTCTTCCTTGCGGTTGGTGATAAAGATCCAATTCGCGAAACAGTGCTGGATACCGCCAAGAAGCTTCTAGGGTTCCAATATCCCCTAATTCTTCGGGAAATGAAGGATATGGGGCATCAATACTTCAATTCCGTCACGCTAGATACGCTGGCAACTTGGATTGATTTGCTGGATCGTATCTAAGCAGTCTTTACATTTTTGGCTACAAACATGAAAATGCTGTGTCGCTTTTCATGAGGGTAGAACATTGATACGCTTGCTTTTGAATGTTTCGAAATATTTACTCGCCTTGGGTTTGCTCGCCTATGTCATCAATTCCAATTGGCTATCGGGGAATGAAAACGGGTTGGAAGCAGTCTGGCAAAAACACGTGGTGGAAGGAAAACCCATCCACCTGCTTTTTCTCTTCGCTTCGATCTTTCTTTTCTTCTTGGGCGTTTGCGGAACGATCATTCGCTGGCATCTGATGATGCTTGCGCAAGATATGGGAATCGGCTTTTGGAACACGATGCGGATCGGGTTCATAGGATTTTTCTTCAATACACTTTTGCCCGGATCGGTCGGGGGCGATCTTGTTAAAGCCGCTGCGGTCTGCAAAAATCAATCCCGTAGAAGTGTTGCTGTCACCATCATCCTCCTAGATCGAGCCATCGCACTTTGGGGGCTCATTTTTTTCTCGGGCGCCACTGGGGCAATCTTTTTGCTTGCAGGGTACTTGGGAGAAGGTAATGGCGCTGCTGCAACCAAATCCATCATCAAGATTACTTTATCTTTTTGCGGTATCACCGGGTTGGGCTGGTTTGTTTTGGGTTGGCTACCCCAATGGCGAGTCGAACGATTTGAAGGCAGGTTAAGAAGATGGGTTGCAGGGCCGGCTGCAGAATTTTGGCTGACCTTCTGGCGTTACCGCTGTAAGCCATTAGTGGTGATACAATCCCTTTTGATTTCTTGGACAGGGCATGTATGCCTGACATTATCTTTCTACTGTGCAGCCCAAGTACTGCGTGATGATCAATCAATACCCAATCTTCTCGAACATTTCTTAATTGTACCATTGGGCTTGGTGATTCAAGCGACCCCGATGTTCCCGGGCGGTGCAGGAATTGGAGAATTTGGTTTTGGTGCACTTTACTCGTGGTTTGGCACAGATCGCGCGATGGGGGTGCTGGCATCCTTGGTGCAAAGGCTTGTAACCTGGATCATCGGTATTAGTGCCTATCTGGTAATCATTGCACTACCAGTGCCTAAAAATCAGGCTGTAACCGAAACTTCAGACACCCCTTCTTAGATTATTTGCTAGCTTTCCCACTCTTCCCAGCTAAGAATCTAATAGTGAAGCCTTTTGGAACTAGAGTGATATAAATGCAAATTAACCTGATGGGCCTGATTTTTGAAACCCCCTGCGTAGTGGTTCACCTCTATTCGCCTTGGCGGGCCAGCGCATTAGAAAACAAACTCTTCGAAAACATCAGGCAAATACCCGGCTTAGTACTTGAACAGGCCCAAGACGAACTGATCATTTCTATTCGAGATTTAAAAACATGGAAAATTGCACTTGATGCCTGTGTTCGCTCGCTTAAAGGTTGGCAAGAAGATGCCGACCTTGGACTGGAAAGGCGATTCTGGTACTGGCACGTTGAAGGCGATGTTGATGCAGATGGTTACGATCACACAGGCGAATCTGCATCCTTATGGGTGTTGATTAGCGCCGTGCTGGAAAGAGCAGAGATAGGCCCTGATATTTCGAAAATCGAACCGATCGAATTTGAACATTTCTGCATTCAAATCCAAGGCGAAAGGCCGGGGAAATAGCCTCTACCTTCCCAACTTGGACAATCGTTTTGTTTTAAGAGCAACCGCTTGAACAATGATCACCGCAAACGCAAACGCAATTGCGTGAATTAATTGCAGCTTTAAAATGGTAACCAAAAGAAGAACCCAAACAATTGCAATCAGCGTTGCAACATAATCGATACGGGTTCTTCGATAACGCCATGCCATCTTCCACCACTTCGGAAAAAACATAGCCACCATGTAGAAAAGTAGAACTCTAGCCCAGACGGGAACTTCGATCATGACTCCCGGTTTGGAAATAGAAATTTCGAGAACCTCACCCGTGCCAGCCATCCAATACGCCAAGGTTCCTGCAACTAATCCCAATCCAGCTTGAATCATACGATAAGGAACCGATTCTCGAGTCTTGCCTTTCCAAAAAAGGGAAAACACCAGAACAGCACCAGCGATCAACCAGGAAATTCCTGCCAGCATAAACCCAACTAAAGGGGAAGGAAGCAAACCCATGAAGGAAAAAGCAAGTGAACAAAGGCATGAAAATAAAGCGGACTTCAAAAGAGGGATCAAGAGTTTGTCCGCCCACTTTTGATAAAAACTTTTCCACTTCGGACTAACAACAGGCTGAACTCTGGTTCCACTAAGAGCTGGGTTACTGGCTAAAGCGGAAGAATCCGGTTTCAAAATCTGATCACAAACCGCATGAAATTCTTCGAGCATGATCAGAACACTGGAGTATCTTTCATTCTTATCAATTGCCAGGGCCTTGGTAAGCACTGGGATGAAAGCCTTGCTAGGCAGGCATGTAAAATCAATGCGATTCTGAAGTTGCTTCCGGGAAAATTCATCATGATTACTTGCTGTAAAAGGTTTTTGACCTGAAAGCATTTCAAAAAGAATAATACCCAGAGCATAGATATCAACTTTCTTATCGTAATTGCCTGTGATGAGTTCAGGAGCCATGTAATTAGTCGTCCCAACTCGCTGTGTGTTGTCGCGATGAATTCCTGCACCAATGGTTTTACTAAGCCCGTAATCACCCACTTTGACAATATCTTTTTCAATAAAAACATTGCCTGGCTTTAAATCTCTGTGAACAATTCCATGATCATGAAGATGATGAATGGCTTGTGCAATCTGGGTGATGCAGGTGCGAACCTGATCAAGTGGCATGCCCTTGGGATGTTTATTAATAAGCAATGCAAGGCTTTGGCCCAATAGCAGTTCCATGACAACCCAAGTTTCAAGCCGATCATCAGTGCGGAGGTCATAGAGCGTAAGTAGGGAGGGATGTTTAAGATTAATACATTGAGAAACGCCGCGCCTTTCAATTTCGCGATTCATCGTAGAGCGAATACATTTAAGGGCGACATCTTTACCCCCATCACTCACCGCAAGGTAGACATCACCAAACCCACCGCTACCTATGCCGCGTTTTATCGTATACCCATCCAAAGGCTTATCGCCACACTGATATCTAAAACCCATGATTACCTCACATGCCGAGCCGTGCGGGGGCAGGTTCTAAAGAGAAAGTGACCGAGCCAGAAATCACAGGAGCATTGTTTGGCAACAAACTTGGACCAGTAATTTTTTTCCCTGCGACGACCGTAATCCCTTCAGATTTAATATTAAGACCTTGGGAAGTACGGTAGATCACAATCTTTTTATCAAGCCCCGGGACCCTGATATGTGAAGCTTCATTATCCCAAAGTATCAAGGTTTGAGATAAAAGAATGATTGCATCGACAGGAACAGGCGGCCGATGATGGCTTACAGGGAATAAAAAAGCTGTAAGACTACCCCGATAGGGAAGCTTGAAATTAATTTCGCAAGTATCACCCAAGCTAATACTAGTATCTTCACCAAGAATGGAAGTTTCAGTAATTTTGTTGCCATCAATTGCGACAGACAAATGTGGTTCAATAGCAAAGCCTTCTTTTTGTCTGATGAGGCTGGCATGAACCATTCCAATATCAGCAACCCAGGGAAGGTTGACCGAATTTTCGGCCCCCGCATGACCAATCGAAACTTTATCATCGAGCAGAACCAAATAGCCAGCAAAGCCATCAATCCAAAGAAAGAAAGCAGAATCATCAAGGATTGCAGGGGCTGGTAGATCAATGTTTTCAGGCTTTTCGATGCTCCAGAGAGCATTTGAATTTCCCTCGATGCCTCTAAGAAAAGCATTGCGGATCCTGTTGATGGTATGCTCTCTGGGAGCGATTAGCAGCAACTGGTTTGCGAGTTCAATAATGCGTGGGGCATCGCGTTTAGAAACAGCATTATTAAATTCGGGTTTCAGGGATTCAAACTCATCCTTCTTTTTGGAAAGCATTTCTATTTCGCGAATTACACCCATATCACTGCCGGTCAACCTTCGCCTGACCCTTTCCAAAGAAGCCATTGCGGGCTGAAACTCGCCCGTCTCAGCAAATTCCCTACCCTCAATCCACATAACGCAAGTGGTAACCAATGTGCTAAGTTCAGAAGATACACCATTACGATCCCGAAGTTTACCCAACACTTCCTCACATTGCCTAAGGGCACCTTCCTTAAGATAATTCTGGGCCCTGCTAACCATTAGTTTAGTCAGGGTGGATCGAAGTTTTTCAATTCTTGGAAGATTACTACGCAGTGATTCCGCACTAGTCAGATCAATCCAGGCAGCTTCTTCGTTATCAAGGGTAAGATGCCGATCCGCTCGGTGGGCAAGTGCGTTGGCGAGGGTGGAGATAAGCTCGCGGGTTTTAGAATTGATAGGCGATTTTTGCACTCGAATAGATTGCAGCGCCTCATCAAGCCGGCCTTCCTCAACCGCGACCTTGGTTTTCTGATAAAAAGAATCAGCATTATTCGCCATGCGTGGGGCACTCGAAAGAAATAAAACAAAGAGAAGAAAAGATTCTACCCTTTTCGGAGGTCTTTTTGCCAACGAATAATAAGATCAAGAAGTTGATCAGAAGAAAACTTGGCCACATTGAGTTCGCGAAGAGATGCAAGAATAGGATCTTCGGTGCTTGCAAAAAGGCTACCTTGGATTATTTTTGGTCTGCGGATAAGAGCGCCATCTTGTTCATTGGAAAGCAAATGCCGTTCTTCCAAATCAGCAAGGATGATTTTTGCTCGATCAAGAACTGGCCTTGGAACACCAGCCCTTTGGGCTACATGAATACCATAGCTCTGGTCTGCACTTCCAGCTTCGATACGGTGCAGGAAAATAATCCCTGTGGGAGTTTCACGCACACAAACCCTCAGGTTTTTAAACTTCTTTAAAGATTCCTCAAGCTGTGCCAACTCATGGTAATGCGTTGCAAAGAGAGTTCTACAACCAACTTTGTCGTGCAAATGTTCCGTAATGGCCCAAGCTATACTTACGCCATCGTAGGTGCTGGTCCCTCTTCCGATTTCATCAAGGATAACCAAACTTGAAGCGGTGGCATTATTAAGAATGTTGGCAGCCTCGGTCATTTCAACCATGAAGGTACTTTGCGAGCGCCCAAGTTCATCGCTTGCACCAACACGGGTAAAAATGCGATCCGTCAAACCAACTATCACTCTGGAAGCTGGCACAAAACTACCCACATGCGCAAGCAGGGTGATGAGTGCGACCTGCCTGATGTAAACGCTTTTTCCACCCATGTTTGGCCCGGTGATCAGCAAAAACATACCATGCTCTGGATGCAACGAAGCACTATTAGGAACAAAAGTACCCGAAGGCATGGTCTGCTCTAAAACAGGATGCTTACCATCCACAATATCCAATATAGGCTTTTCAACAATGTCTGGCCGAGTCCAACCTCTTTCAGATGCGAGCTCTGCCAGCGAACATAAAACGTCAGCAATTGCGAGGGTTTCTGCAGTTGCCATCAGTTCTAAGGTATGGGATGAAGCCAACTCTCTGAGTTGCAGAAACAATTCGTACTCGTACTTCTCGAGTTTTTCTTGGGCATTAAGAACTTTCTCTTCCTGCTCTTTGAGTTCAGGCGTAATGTAGCGCTCTGCATTTTTCAAAGTCTGCTTGCGCTGATAATCAGGGGGGACCTTTGCTGTATGGGTGTGGGTAATTTCAATGAAGTATCCAAAAACCTGATTGAACCCGACTTTAAGACTGGAGATTCCGGTGCGTACGATTTCCTGAGCTTGGAAGTTTGCCATCCATTCCTTCCCGGAAATCGAAATATTACGCAACTCATCCAGATCAAAATCATAACCCTGCTTGATAATCCCGCCCTCTTTGGCAGAAAGGGGAAGCTGCTCTTCAAGTGCTGCGAACAATTTATCCCGCAGGTGGGGCAGGAGAGCGATTTTTTGCGAAAGCGATTGCAACAAAGGGCTGTTGCCGCGTGCTAACACCGCTTGTATCTCGGGTAGCAAAATCAAAGTGCGGGCGACAGACCCAAGATCTCTTGGCCCGGCCCGGCCAGTTCCAATTCGTGCGGAAAGCCTTTGCAGATCATAAGCCTTCGACAAAACATTACGCAGATCAGCACGCAGCCCATAATCGCGTTTGAAAATATCTACCGCATCAAGTCGCTGATTGATGAGATTAATATTTGCAAGGGGGGAAAGCAGCCAGTCGGAAAGCAATCGTGCGCCCATAGGTGTGGAAGTTCGATCAATACGATGAAGCAGCGAACCTTCACGGCCTCCATCACGCATGGTGCGGGTCAGCTCCAAGCTTCTACGGGTTACCTCATCAATCGCAAGAAAAGAGCCCTGAGAAAAAGGCGTGATTTTTCGCAAGTGAACCAAGGCAGCTTTCAAGGTTTCATGAAGGTAACCAAGAAGTGCGCCCGCTGCCCGTAAACAGATTTGCTTATCTTCAAAACCAAACCCTGAGAGGGTCGAAACATCAAAATGCTTATGAAGTACGCCTAGCGCTGAACCAGACTCGAAGCACCAATCGGCTCTGGGTGAAAAAGCTGAATCAGGAAGAAGTGCCACAAGATCGAAGGGTGGCTCAGGATTTTTAGGATCATCCGGAAAAAGAATTTCGGCAGGCCGAAGCCTTGCAAGATAATCACGGAGGTCTGAAGGAGAAAGATCAACTGCAAAAAACTGCCCGGTAGAAAGCTCTACCCAGGCAAGGCCGCAAGCAGAATTCTTTGCACCCTGCAAAACACAAACAAGGTGATTATTACTTCTAGGGTCAAGCAGATCATCTTCAGTAAGGGTACCAGGCGTGATAATGCGAGTAACTTCCCTGCGTACCAAACCCTTGGCCTCAGAGGCTTCCTCAACCTGGTCACAAACTGCAACGCGCTTGCCCGCTTGCAATAGTTTTCTTAAATGATTTTCAAGCGAGTGATGCGGGAACCCCGCCATCGGTACCGATTTATCCCGCGAGGTGAGAGTCAGGCCAAGAATTCTCGAGGCTTCCTGAGCATCTTCGTTGAATAGCTCATAAAAATCACCCATTCGAAAAAGTAACATCATGCCCGGATGGCTATTTTTGGCCTCCAGGTACTGCTGCATCATTGGGGTGGACATTTAAACTTTTGGGAAAGCAGAGAAATGGATTAGGCTTTTTTGAACACTTTTTTCATGCGAACCGAATTGCCTGTTGAATTATAGTTTACTTCGGTCATGTAATGGCGCATAAGCATAAGGCCACGACCGCAAGGCCTTTCAAGATTTTCGATATCGGTGGGGTCAGGCACATCATTGGGGTCGAATCCAGGGCCTTCATCGGAAATCATGATTTCAAAAATATCAACATCAAGAGTGTATTTGATGAATACTTTTTTGGTTATTTCCATTTGATTGCCATGCTTGATGGCATTCACAAGAGCTTCTTCAAGCGCCAACCTGATGCAGAAAACATCTTTGTCGGGGGCTTTTACATTTTGCAATCCCTGTTCAAGCACGTCCTGAACCCGTCTGGCTTCAGCGGTGTCTGATGGAATAATAATTTCTAGGGCAGAATTTTCGAAGTCTGACACTTTTCAAATCTCTGAATAACAAATGAAATCTAAACGCCCTAAAACACTTATAAACTAAATTAAAACGCCTAATAATTCATATGGAGCGATTATCAGTTAGGCGAAAGCTTGCAAACCAACTTGTTCATCTTCTTTGATCTTAAAAAACTTATCGAGCTTGGTGATTTCGAACACTTCCTTGATTTCAGGACGAATGTTACAAAGCACCAACTTGCCACCTGAGGTATTCGCCTTCTTATTCAAGGTGATTAATTTACCCAAAGCTGCACTGGAAAGATAATCAACATTTTTGAAGTCAAGAAGGATCTTCTTCTTGCCTTCGGAATCCACCAATTCAAACAACTGTTCACCAATGATCTGAATATTTTGTTCGTCTAGAATTTTGCGATCAACGAAGTTAACAACTGTTACATCGCCAATTTCTTCAACTTCAAGTCTTCTTTTGCGGGGTTCTGCTGACATCTTTACTAGCTCCTGTAACTTGCTCTTTTATACGGGCATTCGTTCTTAATAATAATACTAAATTCAATTATCAATGTAACTTAATTCTATTAAATAATACAATAATATTAGACTAAACGAGGCAAAGTAGAAGTCAAGATAAAATAACTCAAAGCGTAGATAAGATTTTCGCCTAGGCCCCTAACCTGACCTATTTTCTGGAGTAAACATATTTTCATGGCACTTTGGACTGAGCAGGATCAGCAAAAATTCAATGAAATCGTCGCCCAATTACGCAATTGGACTTCCCAACCTTGCCTTGCCTGCAAATCTCCACTGCTTGCTGAAGATGTTCTTTACAGTAATGCCTTGGGCCTTAAAACCGCCCCCAAATGTTTACCATGCCTAGCAAAAGGCCTGGAACAAAACCCAGCCGACCTTAAAGCTACTCTATTTGAGTTCATCCGCAGAAGACCCTGCCTTTGTAAGGCGTTTGAACTCTCTACAGGCGCCCAGCCCGCGGAACTAGATTGCGATTCCACACCCCCAGAAAACCAGCTTCCTTCATCAACCAATTCACCCTTAGTCCCTGATTTAATCTGGGATGCAGGCGATTTAGGGTGTGGCGATTTGGTTCTTCTGCTTCGTGGGAAACTTCGTGCCATGCTTCCGGGCAAGCTTCTTAAGGTTACAGCTCTCGACCCAGGCGCCCCGGAAGATATCCCCGCTTGGTGCAAAATGACTGGTAATCGGCTCGTGCTCCAACAACATCCACTCTATTTTATTCGAAACAAGGATTAATCCATGAATAACCGATTTGTTATCAGCCTAACTTGCGCCAAAGAAAACCCAGACCGAGCCACCGTTGCCTTTGTCGTTGCAACCGCAGCAGTTGCAAGCGAGCAGGAAACCGTGGTTTTTCTTAGTATCGAGGGCGTAAGGCTTTGCCAAGCTGGATACGCAGACGATATTCACGAAGAAGGTTTTGCCCCTTTGAAGGAATTGATGACGAACTTTGCAGCAGCGGGCGGTAAGATTTATGTTTGTTCACCTTGTTTCAAGAAACGCAAGCTGGATGATACAATGCTTATCGATGGTGCAGTGATCGTGGGGGGCGCGAAGCTGGTTGAATTCATGGCATCGGGCGTTCCCTCCCTTTCCTATTAAGGCCCAAATCATGGAATGGAATTCGGATCATCCCCAAAAACCCAATGCCTCCTTTGATGGTGCAGACCTCGATTGTGGCAACGGTTTGCTTATCCTTATTCGCAAACATCTTGGCCCGCTTGAACCAGATCAAGTATTAGAAATTCTTTCGACCGATGCTACCGTTGAAGATGATCTTCCTGCATGGGCCCGCCTGACAGGCAATAATATAATTTCCAAAACGAAGAATAATTCCCAGCGAAGTTATCATGTGCGCAAAGGGAAACGCACCCCAAACGCCAACTCTTCAGTAAACACTGAAAGACCGATTGCAAAGGCCGTCGCAGAGGCTCCGCCGCATCTACCTCGAAATGCAGAACTTCCCGCTTTCACAGTAACAGGGATCGGATCGTGGCCTAGGCCACGATGGATGCTAAAGGCAATTCACGAAAGATTAGAAAACCGCATCAGCGATGAAGAACTTCAAGCCACTGCAAATGATGCGGTAAGTCTTGTGCTTCAAGCGCAGGATCGTGCGGGTGTGGATCTGGTTTCAGATGGTGAACAACGAAGGGATAGTTACGCAAGCTTCGTAGGGTCTAGGCTGGCGAACTGCCAACTTATTCCCATCAGCGATTTGCTACCTTATGTTGATGACCCAGAAAAATTCGCAGAAGAGCTCAAAGCTTTAGATGTTCAGGGAAGCGAAATACATCATCCCGCGGTGCTGGGCCCGATTTCCCGAAGCAAACCCCTCGTACTTCACGAACTGCAATACCTGCAATCCATCACCCACAAACCCTGCAAGGTCGCATTACCCGGGCCATATCTTCTTACCCGCACCCTTTGGCTCGAATGCCTCTCCGAAAAAATCTATCAAACTCGCGAAGAGTTGGCCTCTGCTGTCATCAAAATCCTTCGTGAAGAAATCCAAGATTTAATTACTTCAGGCGCAACCATCATTCAACTTGATGAACCTGTTCTTACTGAAGTGGTATTTGGAAAGCCCGCCAAGCAGCGCAGTTTCATGTGTGGGGCATTGGGTGAAAAGCTAAAAGCAACCCACGAAGAACTAGAGTTTGCATCCGAACTTCTGGCACGAACTTTGGATGGGTTTCCAAAAGAAAGGCTGGCACTGCACATCTGCAGGGGCAACTGGTCGAAGGATGAATCGGTTGCTCTCGCAGGCGATTACAGGCCCTTGATGCCTCTGTTAGAAAAAGTCCCCGTGGGCATTTTGTTTTTAGAACTGTGCACACCCCGGGCAGGTGAGATGGAAGTGCTTGCTAATCTTCCTGAAAGCTATCATCTTGGATTGGGAATGGTTAACCCTAAATCTAGCTTGGTCGAAAGTGTTGAAGAAATCGTGAAAAAAGCAACCAAGGCTGCCAACCTTTTTGGCCCCAGAAGAATTCTCCTCAACCCTGACTGTGGCTTTGCAACCTTTGCAGACAGCCCGCTTGCGCCCTCTGAAATTGCAGAAGCAAAAATGTACTCTCTAGTCCAGGCAGCACGAATTCTAAGGCAGAACTTTAATCTCATTTAATCAGCTTGAGCCGCGATCCATCCAATAATATTGCCAGCAGCAACACGCCTCCCAAAATACACTTCTGCGTATTACTATCAAACCCTAGAAGGTTCATCCCGTTTTGAATCACCGCAAGAATCAATGCGCCTATCAGGGTGCCAGTAATTTTTCCCTCGCCCCCCGCAAGCGAAGTGCCGCCAACCACAACCGCAGCAATCACATAAAGTTCGTACATATGACCATAAGTTGGTGCACCACTTTTCAACTGCGAAGCCATCACAACACCGCCCAAGCCTGCCAACGCACCTGAAAGAGTATAAACCAAAATAAGCACACCCAAAACCGAAACACCACTCAACCTTGCAGCTTCGCGATTGCCCCCGACCGCATAAACATAACGACCAAAAACCGTTCGAGTCATTGCAAGATGTGCTATCAAATAAATGATCGCAGTAAGTACCACTGCAACCGGAATGCGCATCAGGGTACTACCCCTGCCCAACCACATAAATGATTCAGGCACCCGATCGATGGATTGCCCATCGGAAATCAAATAAGCCATCCCTCCTGCGATAAGCATCATTGCAAGCGTGGTGATAAAAGGTGGGATGGAAAAGCAAGCCACCATGGTTCCAGAAAACATTCCCATGAGGGCACAAACGCCAACCGTAGCAAGGCTACAGCCTATAAGTGCGGGGGCATGGGCTTCAGTGCCACCACCATAATCGCGAATAAGCCTTGCAACTAAGACTGCAGAAAAAGCAATCATCGCACCAACGGAAAGATCAATCCCCCCCGTGAGGATTACAAAAGTCATCCCCACCGCAAGTATGGCAATGACAGCAATCTGGTTTACGATGTTTACAAGGTTGTCGCGTTTAAAGAAATTGGGCCAGCGATAAGAAGCTGGCTCGACAATCTTAAGATCACCCAAACCTGGAAACTTCGTGTCCATATTTTCAAAGATCGACCAGGTGGCAGTAAAGTGATTACAAACAATGAAATCCAGCTTAACGCCTTCCTTCTGCAATCTTTCTAAACAAGCCCGAGCCTCGGAAGGCGTACCCTTAATGATTTCCACTACCCTGCCCTTTTGCATGATCGTCTGGCTTTCGATAGCTTGGGCAAAAATCGCATCTTCTTCTGATGGGCGAACCACAATCAAAATGTTTTTTGAACCATCCAATGTTTTCGCAAGCGCAATTCCCGTATCAGCATCGTTGGGGTTCTGGTCTGCGAGAGTTGCAAACCCCAGAAATACTGCGAGCATCAATAAAACTAAAATCATCCCACGGCCTGCAAGCCATCCGGATATCTTTCCTGCTAAAGCACTATTCATTGAATGGCAAGCTCCATGATTTGTTCTTGTGTTGCTTTAGCAACATCTTTTATTTCGCCTTTGATCTGACCTTCGTGCATCACCAAGATTCGATCAGAAAGAGCCAAAACCTCGGGTAGTTCACTGCTTATAAGAAGAATGGCATTGCCCTCTGAAGCAAGCTTTCTAAGCAGCAGATAGATCTCTTCCTTGGCGCCAACATCGACACCCCGGGTTGGTTCATCCAACAAAAAGACTTTACCTTTTCTTTCGAGCCAACGGGCAAGCAATACCTTTTGCTGGTTCCCACCTGAAAGGCTTCCCACCCTAATCAAAGGTGAAGAAACCCTGATCCCCATGGAATCCTTATGGCATAAAAATGCCTTGATCTCCCGAGCCTTGTTGATCATCCCGAAATAGGCAAAGCGAAACAACGATGCGATGCTGAAGTTTTCGTGCACGGGTCTGTCAAGAAACAAGCCCTGGTTTTTCCTATCTTCCGTAAGCAGAAATATCCCCTCCCCAATGGCTTCACTAACCGACCTCAGGTTTACCTTCCTGCCTTCAATACTTATTTCGCCCTTTTCAGGTATATCCGCACCCGCAAGGATTCTCGCAACTTCGGTACGGCCCGAACCCACCAATCCCGTTAATCCAAGAATCTCGCCCTCTCGAATTTCAAGGCTCACATTCTTCACCTTGACGCCATTTGTCAGGCCCTTTGCACTAAGTACCACTTTTCCTACAACTTCTTTTTTTGAAACGCCACTTTGCTCAATATCCCTGCCCACCATCCACTTGATGATTTGAGTTTGAGTTGTGGCATTAGCAGCAGTGGTTGCGACTTCTGCGCCATCTCTCAGCACTTGCATCCGATCTGCGATTTGAAAAACCTCATCAAGCCGATGGCTCACATAAATAATTCCCATTCCCGACTTTTTGAGTTGATCAAGAAGGATAAAAAGCCTGCTGGTTTCGCGGGGAGTCAAGGCTGCGGTGGGTTCATCCAACACTAAAATCGAAGCCTTGTCAGAAAGAGCCTTTGCAATTTCAACAAGCTGCATCTGGGCGACACTTAATAACCTGCATGGGGTGCGGGGGTCGAAATCTGCACCCAATTTATCCAACAGTTCTTTTGCCTTTACATATTCTTGTTGAAGATGAATAACCGAATACGTTTGAAGGGGCTTTGCAAGAAATATATTTTCACTTGCACTCAACCCTGCAACCAAGGCAAATTCCTGATGAATCACTGCAATCCCTGCGTTGCGTGAATCAGCAGGCCCTTGCATTTTCAACTGCCGCCCATCGACAAAAATATCCCCATTCTCGGGCTGAAAAGCCCCTGCCAATATTTTGATCAGTGTGCTTTTCCCTGCGCCATTCTCTCCCAATAAGGCAAGTATTTCCCCCTTCGCAAGTTCTACCGTCACGCCATGAAGCGCCTTTACGCCTGGAAAGTTTTTCACCATCCCAACCATCTTCAGAAGTCTTGTTTGCTTAAGGGTCTGTGGGTTCATGAAGTTATTATGCTTCGTTTTTACTCAAAGCTCAAACAATCCTTTTCGGATAACTTTGAAATCTGCCCTTCCTTCTGCAACAATAGCATTAATTAATTAAAGGGTACTCGAGATGTTGTCATTCATTATTCCTGCTCATAACGAAGAAGCTTATTTAAATAAGACCATCAATGCTATTCATCAATCAACAACAGTCATTTTGGAAAATTACGAGATCTTGGTGGTGGATGATGCTTCCACGGACAACACTAAAGCAGTGGGAAAAGCCGCTGGCGCTGTTGTTATTTCAGTAAACAATCGCAAAATTGCAGCGACAAGAAACTGCGGCGCAAAAGCAGCCAAGGGGGATATCTTCTTCTTCATTGATGCAGATACCTGTATTAATCAAGCCTGTTTAAAGGAAAGCCTTGAAGCCATAAAGGCGGGGGCGGTAGGAGGTGGATGCCATTTTAATTATGATACAAAACTGCCTTTTTGGGCTAGTGTGCTTCACCGAATGGGGTTGTTCTTTGGCAGGATATTTAAATTAGTTGGCGGGTGTTGTATTTTTGTCACCCGTGAGGCATTCGAAAAAATCGGGGGCTTTCCCGAAGAATTCTACGCTGCGGAAGATGTTGCATTCTCTTCGAAATTATCCAAAGTAGGCGCATTCATTATTCCCAAAGCCAGAGTCACCACCTCTGCACGAAAAATCTGGACCATGAAACCAGGCCAGACCATATGGCTTTTATTAAAGCTTGTTTTTAGAGGGCCCAATGGCTTTCGCTCTAAAAAAGGCCTCGATCTATGGTATGGCAAACGACCTGACGACCCCATCTACCACCAACTTCCTAAAGAATAATCTAGGATTGGAAACTCTTTTTTGGCATATTCATCCCAATGTTTTGTTTTCAAAAGGAGCGAAAGTCATGGCTGCAAAAAAAATATTGATGCTGGTAGGCGATTTTGTTGAAGATTATGAAGTCATGGTTCCTTTTCAGGCACTCATCATGATTGGGCATCATGTTCATGCCATTTGCCCCAACAAAAAATCAGGCGATTATATTCTCACCGCAATTCATGATTTCGAAGGTCAGCAAACCTACAGCGAAAAGCCTGGCCATCGCTTCACCCTTAATGCAACATTCTCTGAAATCAACCCAGCACACTATGATGCCTTGGTAATTCCAGGTGGCAGAGCGCCCGAATACCTTCGCCTAAACCCCGAAGTGCTCGCGATAGTCAAACATTTTGCAGACACAAACAAGCCAATCGCTGCCATCTGTCATGGGCCACAATTACTCGCTGCAGCAGGCGTATTAAATGGCAGAACCTGCTCTGCCTACCCAGCAGTTGGGCCTGAAATTACCGTAAGCGGGGGCACAGTTGCAAACATCGGAATCGATCAGGCTTTTGTGGAAGGCAATCTTGTTAGTGCGCCCGCATGGCCCGCGCATCCCCAATGGCTAGCCAAATTCCTAATCTTATTAGGCACTAAAATCGAGCTTTAAGACCCATTTGAAAGGCAACCTTAATGTCATTAACCCATATTTCCGTACTTTTAATTGGATTTGGATTCATGGCTATCAACCTGATTATCCATGCTTTCTTTATGTTCCTGATTTTAAAATCACAATCTTATTATATGCGTAATTATCCCCACCTAAAGGGCATGGCATCTATTATGGGGCCACTACTTGCATCCACTTTTTTGATCATTATTTCCTGCTCTATCCAAGTGATCCTTTGGAGTCTTTTAGTTTTCGACCTTGGTAAATTTGACGATTTCTATGAAGCATTACATTTTTCCGGAACAACCTACACCACAATAGGAGCAGGTAAACAATATCTAGTGCCCCCCTATCGTGCATTAGAACCCATGATTGCTTGCACAGGGATGCTAGTTACTGGTTTAAATACTGCTATTTTGTTCGCAGTACTTTCAAATATTGCCAGAAAAAATCCTGATTTTGAAGGCTTTTTTGATTAACAGTATATTTTCAACAAGCGTTTGTGAATTCTATTCAGAACAATGTCTTGCAAAATTCCTTACTCTCTCAGGATACTAAATTTTAACTTTAATACCCAATTGAAAGACAAACAATGGATTTAATTTTAAATATCGCCTTTTCTGAAGTAGGTGTTTATGGAATAGGCACCATGTCTTTGTGCCTCATTTTACATTCGTTTTTTCTCTCTCTCACAATCAATATGCAAATCAAATTCACAGAATATTTTCCCAGAGCATCCGGCATAGGACTACTCATGCCTTCAATTCTAATTACAACTTTTTTCTTTGTAGTCTCAAGCTTTATTCAAATTATTTTTTGGTGCTGTTTACTGATGTCATTCGGGACTTTCAACAACATTAATGACGCACTTTATTTTTCAGCTACAACCTATACCACATTAGGAACTGGCAAACATGTTTTGGTCGCCCCATTTAGAATGCTCGAACCTTTGGAAGCTGCAACAGGTATGCTGGTAGTTGGCTTAAATACCGCTGTCCTTTTTTCAATCTTTAATCGGACGGCAAATAAACGCTCCCATATGGATGAATTTTTAAAATGATATCGTACAGGCTTTATCATTCCATTTCATAATTACAAAGGGTTATCAACATGCAACGATTTACTTATCCAATCGCAATGTTACTACTCTTACCAATCCTTGCATCCAGCACTTCCGCTCAAGAAAAAGATATTCAAAAAATCTCGGGCACTTGGGTTCTTGAAAGTGGTGAACTGGGTGGCAAAAAACTCCCTCAAGAATTCATCGCCAGCGTTTCACTCAATATCTCAGGAACTTCCTATTCCACTAAAGTTGGTTCTCTTACCGACAAAGGCAACTTAAAATTCTACCCCGATTCCAAACCCAAGGGGATGGATATCATTGGCACGGAAGGCCCCAACCAAGGCAAAACTTTTCCTGCAATCTATGAATTTTCAGGCAATATCCTAATGATTTGTTACGACCTCGAGGGTAAGAAAAAACCCGATGCATTCAAATCAACCCTAGGCTCCCAAACCTTTCTTGCAATCTACAAACGCGAAAAAAAATAGCTTCCGCCCTTTTTTAATGCATCACGCACCTGTTTCAAATACCTTGAATGTTGATTCATCTAACCTTATCAAAGGCTTACATCATGCTTATGCTTCTCAGATTTTCTTTTTGCATATTACTAGTGCCTTCTTTCCAAGATGCTGATACCAAAAGAGTTGAAAAATACGAAAAAGATATCGTAGCAATCGAAAAGCGTTTTAAAGAAAAACCTCCTTCTGCTGAAACTGTTTTCTTCACCGGCAGCTCCACCATCCGCCGTTGGAAACTCGCTGAAAATTTCCCGGGCATGCCCTACGAAAACTGTGGTTTCGGGGGCTCGCAAACCCGCGATGTACTTCATTTCGCTCCTCGCATCCTCCTTCCCTACAAACCCAAAACCATTGTTTTCTATTCAGGTGACAACGATATCAATGAAAAGCGCACTCCCGAACAAGTCGCAGAGGATTTTCAAACCTTTGTGAAATTCATCCATAAAGACAATCCTAAAACCAAAATCATCCTTCTCGGCATTAAACACAGTGCCTCCCGTGATAAACAGATGGCGGATCAGAAAAAAGCCAACTCTCTTTTGGAATCTTACTGCAAAACCAATCCCCAACTCACCTTCGTAGACATCGCTCCTTTGTTTCTTGACTCTTCAGGCCAATATAAAGCCGATTGCTTCGCAGATGATAAACTTCATCTCAGCCCTAAAGGCTATGAAGTTCTTTCTGAAAAAATCAAACCACTCCTGAAATAAAGGACCCCATACTTATGTTTGGATTTTTAATCCTTTGCGCACTTACTGTTTCTTCCGCGCACGCTGTCGATACAAGTAAACCCAACATTGTCTGGGTCGTGGTTGAAGACATGTCCGCACATTTTGGCTGCTATGGCGAAAAAGCTATCGCAACACCCAACCTCGATCAATTGGCAACCAAAGGTACACGCTTTTCAAATGCGTTTGTCACCGGCCCAATTTGCTCCATCTCTCGCAGCGCAATGATCACAGGTATGTATCAGACTTCCATAGGCGCCCAACATCATCGCAGTGGCAGAGGCTCACTAAAAATTAACCTTCCCAAAGAAGTTGTTCCTGTACCTTCCCTTTTTCAGCAAGCTGGATACCACACTTCCAACTGCGCTTTCCCGCAAATCGCAAAAGGCAAAACTGACTACAATTTTGAATTTAATCCGAAAATTTATGATGGCAATGATTGGGCTAATCGAAAAAAAGATCAGCCCTTCTTCACTCAAATCCAACTTCATGGCGGCAAATACCGCGAAGGAAAAAACTGGGATGAACTCGTTCTCAAAGAATTAGGAAAACCCACAGATCCCAATTCACCCTTCATCAAACTTCCACCCTATTACCCTAACGACCCGGTAATTCGAAACGACTGGGCTGCCTACCTCGACACCATCAGGTTTACCGACAAACTTTTAGGCAAACTCATTGAGCGACTCAAAAACGAAAATGTTTATGATAACAGCATCATCTTTTTTTGGACCGATCATGGCATCAGCCATGCACGGGGAAAACAATTCCTTTACGAAGAAGGCATTCATGTACCGTTAGTGGTTCACGGCCCCAAGGTTGCATCCAACAAAGTTCGGGATGATTTGGTCGAGCATATCGATATCGCTGCAAGTTCCTTGGCTTTCGCTGGAATACCCATTCCGGAATCCATGCAGGGTAAAAACATTTTCGCCACAGATTACAAACAACGCGAATTTGTCTTCAGCGCAAGGGATCGGGCCGATGAAACCGTCGAGCATCTTCGCTCTGCAAGGTCCGAAAATTTCAAATACATCCGCAATTACCTCAACGAAAGGCCCCATCTTCAACCCAATGGTTACAAGGATGGCAAGCAAATCCTTATCCGTATGAAAGAACTTTTTAACCAAGGCAAACTCGACCAAATTCAAAGCCAGATTTATGCAACTAAAAGACCCAAAGAAGAACTTTACGATCTTCGCAACGACCCTTGGGAAATCAAGAACCTTGCATCAGACGAAAAGTATGCTGCGGAACTTGAAAGGCATCGCAAGGCACTTGCAGATTGGGAAATCAGGACCAATGATCTGGGGCGAATTCCTGAAACCGAAGCGCAGTACGATAGCGACATGGCCGAATATCTGGGCCCCAAGAGGGGTGCTAGTAAAAACACCATCCTGCTGAAAAATATCGAACAAATGAAACAGTGGGCCAAAGAAGGCAAGTAAGGTTCATCTTCGTTGATAGAGACTGATTAGAAGTTCCCTAAATTGAACCACGGCACCGCATAAAACACTTCAATTATCATTATGATTGCTGCTTGATGCTTTTCAAAAATGGTAAACTTTTTGTTATACTAACAATTATGTGTTACATATACACTGGTATAGGTAGATCAATCATATAAAACTGGAAGTCAAATGCTCACATCAATCACCATCGAAGAAGCTCAGGCCAGTCTTAAAGATTTGATCCACAAATTAAACCCAGGCCAAGAACTCATTATTACCGAAAATGAACAGCCAATTGCAAAGCTAATCAGCGAGCCCCAAAAATCCCAACAAAGGCCCGGACCCGGATTATGTAAAGGCATGATCACCATTATCGCGGATGATGAAGATCATTTGAAAGATTTTGAGGAATACATGTAATGCGCATCCTATTAGATACGCATACGGTTTATTGGTACACCACGGGTGATTTCAAACTTAGTACCCCAGCACAAAACGCAATCCAAGATATTGCAAATGATGTGCTAATCAGCCCTGTTTCACTTTGGGAAATTGCAATCAAAGTAAGCAAAGGTAAATGGCAGATGAACCAGCCATTCGATATCTTTTGGCAGACCTGCTATAAAAAATATGGATTTCGGCTATTACCACTGGAACCATCCCACACCATTACGGTTTGCAACTTACCTTATCCAACCAATCACCGTGATCCATTCGATCGAATGCTCGCGTCCCAAGCTTTATGCGAGAACATCCAAATTGTTAGTGCGGATGAATCCTTCGATGCCTATGGAATTTCACGAATTTGGTAGCATTGAGATTTCCCAGCTTTTTCCAAACAGATGCTTGCCTAGCACCTCTTATTACGATTACTCTATAGCCTTCGAGTTCACTATTTTTTCTCCCCCTTATGCCGGAGTCTTTGTTCATGAGCATTTCCAACCTTAATCGAAGAAATTTTTTGGGTGCAGCTAGCGCTCTTGCTGTTGCACCCATGGCTTTGGCGCAATCCGTGAAACGCGATTTCACATCGGGCGCAAACCCAGTCCGCTACCCAGACCCTGATATCATTGCCTTGGACAAACGATTCGAAAAATTAAAAATAGGTAACACCCCCATCCAACGCCTTGCAACAGGCAACCTTTGGGCTGAAGGCCCCGCCTGGAATGGCGTAGGCAACTACCTCCTCTGGAGCGATATCCCCAATGATCGCCAACTCCGCTACCTCAATGAAGACAACCATGTAAGTGTTTTCCGCAAGCCCGTCGGTTGCTCTAATGGCAACACCTTCGATTATCAAGGCAGACAGATCTCTTGCGAACATTCCACCCGAAAAGTGGTTCGTTACGAATACGATGGCTCCATCACCACCCTTGCTGAAAAGTTCAATGGCAAGTCTTTCAACGCGCCCAACGATGCGGTCGTCCACCCTGAAGATGGCTCCATCTGGTTCACCGATCCAGGCTACGGCGCCCTGATGGATTATGAAGGAATCAAAGTTCCGGGCACCAGCACCCAACCCAATCAAAAGGAAGCTGTTTACCGAATTGATGCAAAGACTGGCGTCATCGAAAAGCTCACCGATGAGCCCTTCAAACCAAATGGTCTATGTTTCTCTCCTGATTACAAAAAGCTTTATGTCGCAGATACGGGTGCATCGCACTATGAAAAAGCACCCAAGAACATTTGGATGTTCGACATCCTTGATGGCAAAAAACTTGGCCCCGCAAGAGAGTTTACCTCGATGACCCTTGAACTCAATGGCAAGAAAGTCGCAGGCTTTTCTGATGGTATCCGCTGTGATACCCAAGGGAACATCTGGTCCAGCGCAGGTTGGGTGGGTGAAGGGTACGATGGCGTGCATATCTTTGCGCCCGATGGCGTTCGCATTGGCCAGATTCTTCTTCCCGAAATCTGTTCCAATGTCTGCTTTGGTGGCCCCAAGCGCAATCGCTTGTTCATGACCGCAAGCCAGTCCCTCTATGCCGTCTATGTTGACGCAAAAGGCGCCCACATAAGTTAGGAAATACCTTATATGAGATCTTTATTAATTATTATTGGAATGATCGCTTGTGCTCAACAAGCGATCAGCCAAACAAATAAACCCAATGTAGTTTTGATTGTCTCGGATGATCAGGGCTGGGGCGACTACTCCTTTATGGGCCACAAACAAATCAAGACGCCACATCTTGATAAGCTTGCGAGCCAAAGCCTGGTTTATAAACGCGGGTATGTGCCTTCTTCACTTTGCTGCCCTTCCCTAGCTTCGATTCTAACAGGCAAGTATCCCCATGAATCCAAAATCACGGGCAATGAACCACCTGTGCCCATGGGCAAGCCGATGGCGCAGCGTTATAAGGACCCTGAATTTTTGGCCCAAGTGAATCGCGTCACCAGTTTCATGGAAAATAGCCCACGACTCCCCGCAGAACTTGGCAAGGCGGGTTACAACAGTTTCCAAACTGGCAAATGGTGGCAGGGCAATTTCAAAACAGGTGGCTTCACCCATGGTATGTCGCATGGCGATCAAACCCTCGGCGGCAGGCATGGTGATGAAGGCTTAAACATCGGTAGAAAAGGCCTTCAACCCATCTTCGACTTTATTGAAACCTCTAAGGATAAACCCTTCTTTTTGTGGTATGCTCCCATGCTACCACACTCTCCCCATAACCCTCCTGAAAAATATTTGGCCAAGTATAAAGATAAAACGCCTTCCATTCATCTTGCCCGATATTGGGCCATGTGCGAATGGTTTGATGAAACTTGTGGCGAACTTCTTGGCCATCTCGACAAAAAAGGCCTCGCAGAAAATACTCTCGTTGTTTATGTCACCGACAATGGCTGGATCCAACAGGAAGGAAATCCCCAATACAGATTAGATTCAAAACAATCTCCTTATGATGGTGGATTACGCACGCCCATCATGCTCCGACACCCCGGTAAAATTAAACCGCAAATGATTGATACCCCTGTTTCCTCGATCGACATTGCCCCCACAATTTACAAGTTCTGCAATCTCCCCGTGCCTGAAGGTTTAAAAGGAATTGATCTGCTTGATGCTAACGCAGTTAAGATGCGTGATGCAGTGGTGGGTGCTTGTTTCCTGCACAATGCAATTGACATTGAAAAGCCTGAAAAGAACGTCACCTGGAGATGGTGTGTTTCCGATGATTGGAAGTTAATAGTGCCTAATGCAGCCAATGCAAAAGGTGGAATCAAGATTCCAGGCGATGCGAAAATAGAGTTGTACAAGATCGGTTCAGATCCTTATGAAGAAAAAAACCTCGCAGAGGCTAACCCTGATATTGTTAAATCGTTATCCATGAAGCTTGACGCTTGGTGGAAACCTTAGTTATCTTTTTCTAATTCTTCAGAAAGCATTCTCGATGAAATCTTTTTTAGCAACAGCTTTAGGATTACTATTCGTAGTATCTCTTTCCTTTGCAGAACCCAAGGCTGATTCTGGATTTACTTTGCTTTTCAATGGCAAAGATTTCTCGGGCTGGAAAATGAACAAAACCAATGAGCCCCTCGAAGGCAAATCCGATGCAGGAAAAATGCGGTTCATCGCAAAAGATGGCAGCCTTGTGATTGATCCCAAGGTAAAAGGTGACCTCACCATCAACACCCTGCAAGATTTTGAAAAAGATGTGCACATCAAGTTTGAATACAAGCCTGATACCAAATGCAATAACGATCTTTTTTTACGGGGCATGAAGTTCGACATTAAAAAAGGGGATGTCAAGAACATCAAATTTGATGATTGGAATTCTTTCGAAATCATTCTAAAAGGCGATTCTGCTGAGTTCAAAAATAATGGCGAATTACAAAAAATGATGAAGACGAAGCCCGGGAAGACCCCCTTTGGCATTCGGGCTGAAAGCGGGGGTATCGAAATCAAGAACCTGCAATACAAATAAAACGCTTTTGTTTGCCTTCTTGGACTCAAAACAGACTGGAGTTGCATCGCATTAAACCTGCGGGCAACTCTTGCTTCTTTTATACATGCTAAAATTGGCACAAAATACTATCGGAAAATCTAGGAATTACAGATAGAATAGTTTTATTAGGTATGACCACTCAATTCAGAGGCATTGTTCATCAGATGTTTAGATATTTTTCTGCAGCACTATGCATTTTTATATCCATGCTCCTTGGTTGCACCCCACCAAAATTACCCGACCCGGATGGTGATAAAAACCCCGCTGTCCAAGTAAGCACTGTGGTACAACGCGAAATTACTGAAAATGTTCGATTCACCGGCAGATTTAATGCAATCAATTATGTCGAAATGAAACCAAGAGCCACAGGCTATGTAGTTTCTACCCCGTTCAAGGAAGGTTCCTATGTACAAAAGGGTGATTTACTTTTCGCAATCGATCCTAGGCCTTACCAAGCCAAGTTGGATGATGCCAATGGTCAGGTCAAACTTTATGAAGCCAAACTCAAACTAGCCAAGGCGGATAATCTGCGTGCTAAAGACGTAGGGAAAACCCCGGGTGCGATAAGCAAACAAGAACTCGATAAATATGTTGCAGCAGAAGAGGAAGCTGTTGCAGCAGTTGAGGCATCAAAAGCTTCATTGGAAGTGCGCAACCTAGATCTAGAGTTTTGTTCCGTGATTTCGCCTATCTCCGGGCGTATCAGCAAATATTTTGTAACCTTGGGAAATCTTGTAACCCAAGATAGCACCCAACTAACAACCATCGTTTCCGAAGATCCGATTTATTGCTACTTCGATGCAGACGAAAGAACATTGCTCAAGGTTATCCGGAAGGTACAATCAAAAAAAGCGCAATCTGCATCAACTATGGACTCTATTGATAGGCCTGTTTTTATAGGCCTAGCTGATGAAAAAGGCTTCCCGCATCAAGGAGCTTTAAATTTTAGCAGTAACCTTATTGATTCTCAGACAGGCACTATAACTCTTCGTGCTGTTATAAAAAATATATTCAAAAATGATAAGACTCCCTTGTTTGTACATGGCATGTTTTGCAGGGTATTAGTTCCAATTTCTAATCCTAAAAATGCAATCTTAGTTGCAGATAGATCTATTGGTACGGACCAAGGATTGAAATTCGTCTATGTGATGGATAAGGACAATAAATTAGAATACCGCAGGGTTACCGTGGGTGAGTTGCAGCCTGATAACTTAAGAGCAATTGAATCAGGACTGAATGCTGATGAAAAAGTAGTCGTTTCTGGAATCCACTTAGTGAGACCGGGAACTACCATTAGGCCAGATTTAATCGAAATGCCGGTAACACAGTTCTTAGATGGTAGTCTGACCGAAACAAAACCGAGCAAATAGTGATTTCCAATTTCTTTATCGACCGACCGATATTCGCAGCGGTGGTCTCTGTCTTTCTTACAATCGCTGGAGCACTGGCCCTAATCACCCTGCCTATTGCCCAGTACCCTCCTGTTGCACCTCCAACGGTTCAAGTTTCCGTGGTATACCCCGGAGCTAGCGCTCAAGTGGTTGCAGATACTATTGCTGCCCCGATCGAACAACAAGTCAATGGCGTCGAAAACATGTTGTTCATGTCGTCCACATGCGACAATACAGGCCTATACAATCTTACTGTTACATTCGCATTGAATACAGATTTGAACACCGCACTGGTTGCAGTACAAAACCGTGTCAACCTTGCAGTGCCTCAACTCCCGAAGCAAGTTCAAAAGCAGGGGTTGATGATTAAGAAAAAAGCCCCCCAGATTCTTCTTTCAATCAACTTCACTTCCTCTGATGGCCGCTACGATGATATCTTCCTTTCAAATTATGCCACCATTCATGTTAAAGATGAAGTGTTCAGACTAGAGGGAGTTGGCGATATAACAATTATGGGGCAAAGGGATTATGCAATTCGCGCTTGGCTGGATCCGGAAAAACTTGCTCACCTTGGTCTTTCCTCAAATGATGTTGTCAATGCAATCCAACAGCAAAACGCTCCCTTAGCAGCAGGAAGACTGGGTCAGGCACCCAGTCCGGAATTGACCGAAACCCAATATCCGTTCAGCTCCTTGGGCCGGCTTGAAAACCCTGAACAATTTGGCGATGTCATCCTTAAAACTATAACTGCCTCCAATAAAGCACCCAACACTCCGCCAAAATTCGTCAGGCTCAAAGATGTTGGAAGAGTTGAATTGGGCGCCCTTCGTTATGATATGTCTGCAACCGTGGATGGGTTGCCTTCGGTAGCCTTGGCAGTTTTCCAACTCCCAGGTACAAATGCCCTCGATGTTGCTGCCGGGATTAAAAAAAAGATGCAGCAACTTGCTAAGAATTTTCCACCAGGAATGGAATATAGTATTGTTTACGACACCACCCCTTTTATCAGCGAATCCATTGCTGAAGTTTTTAAAACCCTCCGAGATGCAATCATTCTTGTAGGTATTGTGGTTCTGGTTTTTTTACAAAGCTGGCGTGCTACACTCATCCCTCTCATTGCGGTACCCGTTGCAATCATTGGAACTTTTGCAGTAATGGCCCTGCTGGGCTATTCCATCAACAACATTTCGCTTTTTGGATTGGTGCTTGCGATCGGGATTGTGGTGGATGATGCGATTGTAGTTGTGGAAAATGTTGAAAGGTGGCTGCACAAAGGCGCAACGCCTCGTGAAGCTGCCCGCAATGCAATGAAAGAAGTAACCGGGCCGGTGATTGCAGTAGCTCTCGTTCTATGTGCGGTCTTTATTCCATGCACCTTTATCAGCGGTATAACGGGCCAATTCTTCAAACAGTTTGCAGTTACCATTTCTGTTTCCACCGTCCTTTCTGCTATCAACTCATTAACCTTGAGCCCCGCGCTTGCAGCCATCCTTCTCAAACCACCGGGCACTAAAAAAGACCCACTCCAATTCCTGCTGGATTTATTTCTCGGAGGGTTTTTCTGGCTCTTTGAAAAAACCTTTGGCATCGGCACCAATGTATATGGATGGATGGTGACCAAGTGCCTTCGATATTGCTTTTTAGTACTCGCATTTTATTTGTTCATAGTTTTCGCAACAGTTGGTTTGTTTGCAAAAATCCCAAAAGGTTTTGTTCCTAATCAAGATCAGGGATGGCTTTTGATGAATGTGCTTTTACCGGATGGTGCAAGCCTTCAAAGATCCCAAGAATTGATGGCACAGATAGAAAAAGCAACATTGAAAGTTCCAGGGGTTGCACACACCTTTACCACCTCGGGTTTTTCATTTCTTTACAACGCTTTTGCATCCAATAACGCATCGATGTTCGTAGTACTGGACCCTTTCAACAAACGAAAGAGCAAAGAACTCAGTGCCACCGCTCTCACCTTTAAAATCAACGAAACGATCAAACAATTCAATCGGGAGGCCAAAGTTCAAGTGCTTCCAACCCCACCTGTACCCGGAATTGGGATCGCTGGGGGATTTCAATTAATGGTTGAAGACCGGGGTGATCTCGGTGCAGCAAGCCTCGAGAAAGAAACTCAAAAACTGGTGGATCAAAGGTCTTCCATCGCAGGTATGTACGCCCTTTTTACTTTATACCAAGCACAGACCCCACAGCTTTTTGCAGATATTGACCGAGATAAAGTTAAAGCACTCCAAATCAAAATCCAAGATGTAAACAATGCGATGAATTCACTCATTGGTTCTATTTTTATAAACAACTTCAACGCTTTTGGCAGGTTTTGGCAAGTTACCGTAATGGCGGAACCTGAATTTAGAGACAAGCCTGAAAGTCTTGCCCTAATTAATGTATCCAATACTAATGGCCAGATGGTTCCGCTAGGCACGATTGTGAATTTCAACAATACCAACGGGCCCAATATGGTCATTCGCTATAATCTATATCCTGCTTCGCAAATAGTAGGAATTAATCTGCCTTGGATTTTAAGTTCTGCAGATGCAGTAACTAAAATGAACGAAAAATCACTTGAAGTTCTTTCGCCCTCGATGAAAACTGAATGGACTGGGTTAAGCTTTTTGCAAATCATGGAGGGCCAAGACCTTCGCAACAAGTTGGTATTCCCGCTTTCTGTGATTTTTGTTTTTTTGGTACTATCAGCCCAATATGAAAGCTGGGGCCTGCCTTTAGCAGTAATATTAGTGGTTCCTGTTTGTATTTTTTCCGCACTGGTCGGAACGATCGTAGGAAGGACTGGCATCAACCTCTTCACCGAAATTGGGTTAGTTGTACTTGTGGGGCTTTGCAGTAAAAACTCGATTTTGATCATCGAGTTTGCCAAGCAATTGCATGAAGAGGGAAAATCGGTGACTGATGCCACAGTTGAAGCCTGCAAACTTAGGCTGAGGCCCATCTTAATGACGTCCTTTGCGTTTATTTTAGGTGTGGTCCCACTTGTAATTGCAGAAGGTGCGGGCTCTGAAATGCGTCAGGCTTTGGGCGTTGCGGTTTTCAGTGGCATGCTTGGTGTTACCATCATGGGTATACTTTTCACCCCGGTATTTTTCTATGTCATTGAATCCATTGGCAACCTCCCCCTATTTAAAACCAAAACCGCAAAAGCCATTAATAAAGGTACCACTAAGATTATTTCAATCTCCACAATGGGATTACTTACTACGTTGCGCAAAAAAAATCTGAACAAAGGCGGGGCGGAATGATATCTCATTTCTTTATCGACAGGCCGATCTTCGCTGCTGTTTTGTCGATTGTGATCACCATCATGGGAACCACAGCTCTCACCTCACTTCCCGTTGCACAATACCCGGATATTTCACCCCCTACGGTGATAGTAACCGCGAATTATCCAGGCGCAAATGCACAAACAGTGCTTGACACCGTTGCAGCACCAATCGAGCAGCAGGTTTCCGGCGTGGAAAACATGCTTTATATGTCTTCCCAATGCGCCAACGATGGCAGTTATACTTTGCTGGTAACTTTCAAGTTAGGAATGGATGCGAACATGGCTCAGGTTTTAGTACAAAACCGGGTTTCGCTTGGCCTTCCAAATGTACCCGATCTGGTTCAAAGAGAAGGTGTTGCTGTTAAGAAAATCTCTCCTAGCATCATGATGATTATCAATATGTTCTCTGAGAAAGATCCCCAATCTAATATTCCATTGTATAACGATCTCTATATGTCTAATTTTGCCACCATCCAGATTCGCGATGAATTACTTCGCCTTCCGGGTGTAGGCAATGTTACCTTTATGGGCCAGCGCGATTACTCCATGCGGGCATGGCTAAACCCTGCAAAAATGACTGCCCTCGGCCTTACTGCCGACGATATTATCGCTGCCTTAAGCCAGCAGAATCTACAAGTTGCAGCAGGTTCCATTGGGCAAGAACCCGCCCCCAAAGGTCAGCAACTCCAACTAATCATCAACACCCTTGGCAGGCTTTATGATGTAGAGCAATTTGAAAATGTCATCATCAAGGTAACCCCACCCACAGACTCCGACCCGGTTTCCACCCTCGTCAGATTGAGAGATGTCGCCCGGGTAGAACTTGGCTCGCAACAATATGACCAGATTTGCTCCCTCGATAATCAACCCTCTGTTGCTCTTTCTGTTTATCAGCTTCCCGGATCAAATGCCATTTCCACAGCTAACGGCATATACCAAAAAATGAGCGATTTGAAAAAGCGCTTCCCTCCGGGCTTGGATTACAAGATTGTTTACGACACCACGCCTTTTATTAAAGATTCCATCATGGAAGTTTTTAAAACATTGCGAGATGCAATCATCTTGGTTGCACTGGTGGTGTTGGTATTTTTGCAAACATGGCGCGCAACTCTCATCCCCCTTATTGCAGTGCCCGTTGCAGTGGTCGGAACATTCGCAGCGATGGCTGCTCTTGGTTTCAGCTTGAATAATCTGTCACTGTTTGGCTTGGTACTTGCCATTGGGATTGTGGTGGATGATGCAATTGTAGTGGTGGAAAATGTGGAACGCTGGTTGCATGAAGGGCTTTCACCTAGGGATGCTGCACGAAAAGCAATGACCGAAGTGACCGGGCCCGTTATTGCAGTTGCTTTGGTTTTATGTGCGGTCTTCATTCCCTGCGCATTCATCAGCGGAATCACTGGTCAATTTTTCAGGCAATTTGCCATCACTATTTCTGTCTCCACCATCATCTCGGCATTCAACTCACTAACGTTAAGCCCTGCTCTCGCTGCGCTCTTACTACAACCAAAAGGTGCAAAGAAAGACATCCTACAAAAAATACTCGACTTTTTCTTCGGTTGGTTTTTTCAGCTATTCAACAAAATCTTCAACCTTGGAACAACAGCCTACGGCGGTACAGTTCGACTTATGCTGAAACTTTCCATCCTAGCACTATTAGTTTATGGCGGATTGTTATATGGGACCTTTCATTACTTCAAGATTACTCCCACGGGATTCATACCACCACAAGACAAAGGATATCTGCTTGCAAATGTGCAGTTGATCGATGCTGCATCGGTACAAAGAACCGCAAGAGATATACAAATGGTCTGCAAGATCGCTGAAGAAACTGAGGGGGTGGGCCATACTGTGGGCATCGCGGGGCAATCCTTATTAATCGGAGCAAATGCTCCAAACTTGGGCTCCGTCAATATCATCCTAAAACCATTTGAGGAGAGAATTAAAAACGGGCTTACCAGCGAATATATAAGCGCAAAGATAACCCAACGCTGCCGTAGAGAAATCCCTAGTGCAATGGTTAACTTATTCGGCCCCCCACCCGTAGATGGGTTAGGGACTGCAGGCGGGTTCAAAATGATGATTGAAGATCGCGGCCCTGTCGGACTCGAAAGTTTACAAAAAACCACCGATGATATTGCAGTAGCGGGAAATAATAGCACCATGCTTCGAGGTGTTTTTACAG
>Ga0209296_1000211_pt1 | contig 52189 bp, 38 predicted proteins | sample S_130206_EF_Meta_FD_187319 | JGI IMG/M metagenome (GOLD analysis project Ga0209296, IMG submission 187319) | Freshwater microbial communities from Lake Simoncouche, Canada to study carbon cycling - S_130206_EF_MetaG (SPAdes) (version 2) | ecosystem: Environmental > Aquatic > Freshwater > Lake ...
GCAAAACAAGTTTTTATGGTTTATTGGGTTGTTGTTTGTTTTCTGCCCTATTCCAACAGCAATGGCTTTTCTTCATCTCATGGTTGCAATCAAGGGTTTTGAATTGTTACCTTGATCATGAGTGCTCTTGTAAGGGAAGAGTTGGACTTCGTGATGTTTTATTAGAGATTTTAGCAACTTAAACAAAGATAATCGAATGTTGATAGAGTTTTAAGTTTATATTTTTGTATAAGTGCGGGTGTAATTAAATGTTTCCCCTAGCTTTTGTTGCCATAAAAGCCTGAAGCGGAAGCGATGGTTTTTTTTATCTTTTTGATCGTTAACACAAGATTTTTCATATTAAAATCTTCTATAAATAAGATAATATAAGTGCATCCATTAGTTTTAAAAAGGGAAGAGAATAGAAGATGCCGGTTGCCTTGGAAACATTTCTGTCGCAGTTGTCAAGTTCTGGAATCGTTCCTGAAGACAAACTAAAGGTGGTAGTAAGTAAAAAAGCGAGCTTTGCAGATGGCGAAGCATTGGCTCGGGATATGATCAAATCTAGGTTGTTAACTAAATATCAAGCGGAACAAATATTGGGTGGTAAAGGAAAAAGCCTGACCATGGGCAAGTATCAGATATTAGAAAAGATCGGTGCTGGTGGCATGGGTCAGGTTTATAAGGCGTTTCATTGCAGTACCGAAAGAATTGTTGCAATTAAGGTGATTCTTGGGAAAGGTAGAATTAGTTCGGAGGTTGTGAAGAGGTTTGAACGAGAAGTGAAAGCAGCAGCGAAGTTGGTGCATGCGAATATAATTACGGTATTTGATGCAGACCAAGCCGATGGCAGAATATTTATGGTGATGGAGTACATCAAGGGGGATGACCTTGGAGAACTTCTTCGAAAAAGAAGACAATTAAGTGTAAACGAAGTAGTTGATTATATATTGCAAGCTGCCAGGGGGTTGAAGTATGCGCATGATCAAGGGGTAATTCATCGGGATATCAAGCCTGGGAATATCTTGGTTGATTCCAGTGGGAATGTAAAAATAGTGGATATGGGTATGGCGAAATTGGAAAGCAAAGCAGATGAAGAATCTATTTCCATGTTAACTGCATCTGCATCAATAATGGGTACGGTAGATTTCATGTCGCCTGAGCAGGGTTTTTCATCTAAAAATGTCGATGCGCGGGCTGATATTTATAGCTTGGGTGCTACATTATTTTTTCTTTTAACGCGGAAAGTGATGTTTCCGGGTGATTCTGCATTTGAAAAGCTGTTGGCTCATAGGGAATCTCCTATTCCATCACTTAGCAATTCTAGAGCAGGTATAACCCCCGATCTTGAAATTGCGTTTACCAAAATGGTAGCAAAGAAAGTGGAAGATCGTTATGCAAGTATGGCGGAAGTAATATCGGCTTTATCAAAAATAGAAGTGGAAGGCGGAGTAAATTTAATTGGGGCAGAAGGTTTAGCTACAACGCATTTTGAACGGGGCAGTTATCCGGAAACAATAGATGTTGAAACAGCACTTACGAATAAGGGCAGGAAAGGAAATAAAGAAACAGACAAGCATATTGGTGAAAAAACGCTTGCACATATAAGCGGCATTCTTCAAAAAACTTACACTCCTAAAGTATTAGCGGCTACAGCAATAATTCTTTTGGTGTTATTGGTTTTAATGTTGTTGATGAAGCCGGACACAAATGTAAAAGAAGAAGTTAAGGCGCAATTAGCAGAGTTAGTGAAGTTAAAGCAGCAAGAGGAAGCGAATGGAAAGCAGATGGAGATGGCGAAATCAAAGCAGGAAGAGGAGGCGAATGGGAAGCAGATGGAGAAGGAGAAGGTAAAGCAGGAAGAAGAAACGAAGTTGAAGCAGATGGAGATGGAGATGGCGAAATCAAAGCAGGAAGAGGAGGCGAAGGGGAAGCAGGTGGAGAAGGAGAAGTTAAAGCAGGAAGAAGATGTTAAATTGAAGAAGATGGAGTTGGAAAAGTCGAAAATGGAAGAAGCAAAATTGAAGCAGATGGAGAAGGACAAGTTAAAGTTGGAAGAGGACACAAAGTTTGCGGCTATAGAAACAGAAATGGTGTTAATCCCGGAAGGGAAGTTCAAGATGGGATCGCCTGCATCTGAAGCGGGCCGAAGTACTAATGAAAAGCAGCATGAAGTAATACTAACGAAGCCTTTTTACATGGGGAAGTATGAAGTCACGCAGGAGCAATATGAAGGGGTTATGGGAATTAACCCAAGTAGTAGAACTAAAGGCGCCAAATTGCCAGTAACGAATGTATCGTGGGCAGATTGTCAGGAGTTTATCAAGAAGTTGAATGCGAAGACGATTGGCCGTTATCGATTGCCAACAGAGGCGGAATGGGAGTATGCATGTAGGGCGGGGACAAGTACGGTGTATTCGTTTGGAGATAGCCTTACGAGGGCTGATGCAAATTATGGTAATGGGACTTCAGGGAGTATTAAGCCAGTAGGAAGTTACGATGCCAATGCATTTGGGTTATATGACATGCATGGTAATGTAATTGAGTGGTGTGAAGATTGGTACGGAGATTATCGAGGAGTGGTCTCTGTAACAGACCCGAAGGGGCCAGTAACGGGAACTTCCCGTGTGTTGCGTGGTGGGTCTTTCATCTTCTCTGAATCGGCTGCTCGTTCTTCCTACCGGGGCGACCTCACGCCGGCCAATGGGGGCAACGGCCTTGGTTTCCGTTTGGCGAGGACAGCAGATGCTAAAGTTGCTGTTGCCCCTGAAATAGCAAATCCCAAACCCGCGGAGATAATGCCAGCACCTGGAGACTTATTTGTAACGCCATTTAACGAAGCCAAAATCAAAGAATTACAAAAATCGGCGGCCAAGAGTTTGCAGAAGGAAGTGGAAGAGGAAGTCGATTTAGGCAAAGGGATAAAGCTAGAGATGGTATTAATTCCAGCGGGGAAGTTTAAGATGGGATCGCCTGTGACTGAACAAGGCCGAAGCGGTGATGAAAAGCAACACGAAGTAACATTAACGAAGCCCTTTTACATGGGTAAGCATGAAGTAACGCAGGAGCAATGGGAAGGTGTAATGGGGAAGAACCCCTGTAGTAGAGATAAGGGAGCCAAGTTACCAGTAACGGACGTGTCGTGGGTAGATTGTCAGGAGTTTATCAAGAAGTTAAATGAAAAGACGAGTGGTGGTTATAGGCTTCCAACGGAAGCGGAATGGGAGTATGCATGCAGGGCGGGAACCACGGCAGCTTATTCGGTTGGAAATAGCCTAACTAAGGCTGATGCAAATATTGAAGGTGATAGTATTAAGGCCGTGGGAAGCTACAAACCCAATGCGTTTGGAATATATGATATGCATGGGAATGTATGGGAGTGGTGCGAGGATTGGTATGGAGATTACCCCGCGGGAGCGGTTAAGGACCCGAAGGGGCCGGGAACTTCTCGTGTCTTGCGGGGTGGGTCTTTTGGAGACCTTGTTTCGGTTGCTCGTTCTTCCTACCGGGCCCTCACCTCGCCATCCAATCGGTATTATGCCGATGGTTTCCGTTTGGCGGGGACAGCAGATGTTAAAGCTGCCGTTTTACCAGCAATACCAAATCCCAAATCTGCTGAGATAATGCCACCAACTGGAGACTTATTAGCAACGCCATTTAACGAAGCCAAAATCAAAGAATTACAAAAATCGGCGGCCAAGAGCTTGCAGAAGGAAGTGGAAGAGAAAGCTGACCTAGGCAAAGGGATAAAGTTAGAGATGGTATTAATTCCAGCGGGGAAGTTTAAGATGGGATCGCCTGTGACTGAACAAGGCCGAAGTGTTGATGAAACGCAGCATGAGGTAACTCTAACGAAGCCCTTTTACATGGGTAAGTATGAAATAACGCAGGAGCAGTGGGAAGGTGTGATGGGGAATAACCCTAGTAGTAGAACAAAAAGCGCTAAGTTGCCAGTAACGGATGTATCTTGGAATGATTGTCAGGAGTTTATTAAGAAGTTAAATGCGAAGACGGAGGGTGGTTATCGCTTGCCAACAGAGGCGGAGTGGGAATATGCATGCAGGGCGGGTACCACGGCAGCTTATTCGTTTGGAAATAGCCTAACGAAGGCTGATGCAAATATTGAAGGTGACAGTATTAAGGCAGTGGGAAGCTACAAACCCAATGCGTTTGGAATATATGATATGCATGGGAATGTATGGGAGTGGTGCGAGGATTGGTATGGAGATTACCCCGCGGGAGCGGTGAAGGACCCGAAGGGGCCGGGAACTTCTCGTGTCTTGCGGGGTGGGTCTTTCGTCATTGTGTCGAATTCTCGTTCTTCCTTCCGGAACAATAGTTCGCCGTCCAATCGGAACTACCTCTATGGGTTTCGTTTGGCGAGGACAGCAGATGTTAAAGCCGCCGTTGCGCCAGCAATACCCAATCCCAAACCTGCTGAGATAATGCCACCAACTGGAAACTTATTAGTAGTGCCATTTAACGAAGCAAAAGCCAAAGAATTACAAAAATCGGTGGCCAAGATTTTGCAGAAGGAAGTGGAAGAGAAAGCTGATTTAGGCAAAGGGATAAAGTTAGAGATGGTATTAATCCCAGCGGGGAAGTTTTTGATGGGTTCGCCCGCATCTGAAAATGGAAGGGATAATAATGAAACGCAGCATGAGGTAACTCTAACGAAGCCCATTTACATGGGTAAGTATGAAATAACGCAGGAGCAGTGGGAAGTTGTGATGGGGAATAACCCAAGTAGTAAAACAAAAGGCGCCAAGTTGCCAGTAACGGATGTATCGTGGGAAGATTGTCAGGAGTTTATCAAAAAGTTGAATGCGAAGACGAAAGCCGGTTATAGGTTGCCAACTGAAACAGAATGGGAATATGCATGTAGGGCAGGAACAACGACAGCGTATTCGTATGGGAATGTCATGACGAAGAGTGATGCAAATTTTGGTTACGGAGAAGTAGGTGCAATAAGGGCGGTAGGAAGTTACAATCCCAATACGTTTGGCTTATACGATATGCATGGGAATGTATGGGAGTGGTGTGAAGATAGGTATGGAGAATATCCAGCGGGAACGGTAATAGATCCTAGGGGACCAGCAACGGGAGAACGCCGTGTGTTGCGGGGCGGTTCTTTCGGCTACGATGATGCGACTGCTCGTTCTTCCGCCCGGACTGTTGGTATGCCGACTGGGTCTGTCGCTACTTTAAGCGGCAGGCACGACTGTTATGGCTTTCGCTTGGCGAGGACTCCGTAATTACTTCTTAGCCACTTTACTGCTTGCTTCTTCCGTCCTTTTTGCGGATGTGTGGAAATTACGAATGCACGGGGGGCGATCATACTATTTATTATCTCTCGATTTAGCAAAGCCAAAAAACAAAAAGAACCCCGCGGACAAAAGCCCTAGGGTTCTTTGTTTTTAAGTAAGCTTAGATTTTTACCTATAAGGCGTTGATTGTGGTGCGGTTGGAATTCCTAAAGGCGCAGAGCTAGGCAAGCTTCCCCCCGTCGGAACTATTACCGTAGGTGGCGCACTAGTCCTAGGCGCACCCAATCCTGGAGTGGGTGGAATAATAACAGAATCAATCGCTGGGATACTTTCTTTAGAATTTGCATTAGTCGGAAGGATGGCTTTATCAGCATCCATGGTTAATGGCACTGATTGCAAAGATGGAGTTAAACTGGTTAGCGGAATGCCTAGTTCTTGTAGAGCAGGTGCGGTACCAGGTATCGGCTGTTTGTTAACGTTTTCTGGAGCAGCAATAGTATGAACTGGAGCTTTTTTTGCTTGTGGCGTCGGGGTGAATTTCACCTGACTAGCAGCGCCATCTCCTATCGGATTGCTAACAGCAATGGGTGATTTATCAGGGGCTTGAGCTACCTTTGGGGCAGTGGAAATACTAATGGGGTTGCCATCTAAAGTATTACCCACATTGCTGACAGCGCCCGCGCCTGGGATGTCTGCGGTTTCGGTGGTAACTTTGGGCTGGGTAGTAGGTGTGCCCAGAGTATTAAGCGAGTAAGTAGGTTTGGGTTGGAATTTTTTATCTTCTTTGGTGCAAAAGGGCGACCATTCAAAGCAACCTGTGAAGAGGAACGAGCTTAAGGAAAGAAAGAACGTCGCTTTGTGCCAATACTGGATTCGCATTGGAATCCCTCCCGCTGTTTTTGTTTGAACTTGCATTGCTCCAATAGCATGCAGGGTAGAGAAAAATCTCGATTCAAACCTAAAACAAGATGGCGGTGGGAATACCCCTAGTTGGCAAGGTTGTCAAGTGAATGCAAGCAGCTAGAGACATTATTTTTATGCCCCTAGCTGGGAAGTGGGAAAGATAAGAGGGCTGGTTAGTTGCCCGGCATGGGGGCAGGAGCGCCCATTCCACCAGGGCCAGGCAAAGGCGCAGGCAGTGCGGAGGGTGAACCTGCAGTTTGATTGTTGTTAGCACCGGTCTCCATGGAAGCAAGTTCCTTGGAAAGAGGGAAAAACGGTGAAGGTGGAACATACTGTGGTGGGTGTTCCAGATAATGACCGCTGGGCAAAGTCATGCCACCAATATGTGTTTGGCAACCTGAGGTCCCAATTAACAAAAGGCCTGTGAAGCCAAGTGCTGTTAAAGCTAGTTTTGATTTAATCTTCATATCTATTTCCCCTGTCTTGCCGGTTTTCAACCGAATAATGCAAATTTTGAGTGTTAGGACTACTCATTACTTCTTATCGGTTGGAAATATGAAAAGAATTTACTGGAAATAACGAAAATTACAGATCATCCTTTAATAGTGGTTGCAACGAGGCAACTAAATTTGATTAATACAAAGGAGAGGCGATTCACAATCGCTTTATTGCATGAGGCATTATCCTACAATCTTGAAGTGGAACAATCCGGTAGTCCCGGTGCCGATGGTCGTTTTTGACCGCAAAGAAATTGGTAAGGTGCGAAAAGTTGGATTTGATTCGCCCCCTTGGTTGCAAACGGGAGCGATTGAAAGCCCGTTTGATTTTTCAGTAAGAATGCTGGAGCTGATTTCAGACATATCGCAAAACTGTCCAGAGTTTTTTAATCTTGATCCCAATAAAATTCTGGTGACGATCACACGAGCAAGGAATTTCAGACTGCATGGCTTGCAGGCAAGGGTTACCCCTATGAGGTTTGAAGGCGGAAATCTTCAATGCAAACGGGGGAATCGAAATTACGAAGTACAGCAGTATTATGTGGATGGCAGGCAGATCTATTATCTAGTCACTTTTTGTTTACCCCGATTTCAAGATCAGACCCTCGAAAATAAACTGGTTACGGTTTTTCATGAGCTTTATCATATTAGCCCCGAATTCAATGGGGATTTGCGTAGGCATCAGGGCCGTTGTGCTTGGCATACGCATAGTAAAAAATCCTATGATGATCAGATGCTACATATGGCAAGGGACTATGTTGCAATAACTAGAAAGCCCTACCTGCATGATTTTCTTAGAGTTGATTTCGCCCAGTTAATTCACAAGCATGGTGGAATCCATGGCTCGGTGGTGCCGTTGCCCCGGCTAGTTCCAACCTCCCATTCGGCCAAAGTAAGCTAAACACTAACAGTAGAGATTTTCGATTCATGGCAAATAATAAATTTGGCGTCAAGGATTACCTCAAGGGCCGTCCCGAAACCTTTAATGTTAAATCGCACGCCAAAGGGCCTGAGGGTGAGTTACCCTTAACCGAAGAATTACTGCTTAATGCCCCGAGTGGTGATTTGTTTGGTTGGTCTTTGAATGTGGGCATGGGCTGGAAGCCTGAAGAAATGGGCAGGCCTGAATTTCTGGTGCTAAGCACTTCCGGGGGAATTCGTAATCCGGATGGCACTCCCTTGGCGCTCGGGTTTCATACCGGGCATTGGGAAGTCGCTCTTTTAGTACAAGAGGCTGCCAAGACTTTTAGAACCTTGGGTGGGATTCCTTTTTCAGGCTTTGTGACGGATCCTTGTGATGGAAGATCGCAAGGTACCCATGGCATGATGGATAGCCTTCCTTATCGTAATGATGCTGCGATTGTTTTACGAAGGCTTGCGAGATCTTTGCCCACACGAAAAGGGGTACTAGGCGTTGCAACCTGTGATAAGGGATTGCCTGCTATGATGATGGCGGTCGCAGGTCTGCATAATTTGCCTGCAATCATTGTGCCTGGTGGAGTAACATTACCAGCAGATAATGGCGAAGATGCGGGTAAGGTTCAAACTATTGGAGCGCGCTTTTCTCATAATCAAATTTCTTTGAAAGAAGCTGCAGAAGCTGGCTGCAGGGCTTGCGCTTCGCCTGGTGGTGGTTGCCAATTTTTAGGAACAGCAGCTTCTGCGCAAGTGGTTGCAGAAGCGTTAGGGTTGGCGTTGCCACATTCTGCTTTAGCACCTTCGGGCCAACCTGTTTGGTTGGAGTTGGCGAAATATTCTGCGCAAGCGTTGTATCAACTTGCATCCGAGGGAATAAAAACCTCGGATATTCTAACCCCCGCAGCGATTCGTAATGCGATCGTGGTGCATGCTGCATTTGGTGGTTCAACCAATTTGCTTTTACATATCCCTGCAATTGCCCATGCTGCAAAGCTTCGAAGGCCTACGGTTGAAGATTGGATAGAAATCAATCGTAAGGTTCCAAGGCTTGTAGATGCGCTTCCGAATGGGCCGGTTGGTTACCCCACGGTGAGTGTGTTTTTAGCGGGTGGTGTTCCTGAAGTGATGCTTCATCTTGAAGCTATGGGGTTGTTGGACACCTCTGTTCTTACCTGCACAGGCCAGACCTTGGCGCAAAATTTGAAAGAGTGGAAAGAATCAGAGCGCAGGCATAAATTCAGGCAGATGCTAAAAGAGATGGATGGTGTGAACCCTGATGAAGTAATTTTTCCACCTGCAGAAGCTAAAAAACAAGGCTTAACCTCGACTGTTTGCTTCCCCAAGGGAAATCTTGCGCCCGAGGGGGCGGTAATTAAAGCTACTTCGATTGATGCTTCGGTGGTAGGAGATGATGGGGTGTATCGCATCAAGGGGCCTGCCCGGGTTTTTCTGGAAGAGCGACTTGCGATTGCAGCGATTAAAGAAAAACAAATCAAGGCTGGCGATATTATTGTGCTGATATGCAGGGGGCCGATGGGCAGTGGTATGGAAGAAACCTACCAAGTCACTTCTGCATTGAAGCACTTAAGTTTTGGCAAGCATGTGGCATTGATTACCGATGCCAGATTTTCTGGCGTTTCAACAGGGGCTTGTATTGGCCACGTTGGGCCAGAGGCGCTTGCAGGTGGGCCGATAGGTAAAATCTTGGAAGGTGACCTAGTTGAAATAATTATTGATCGTAACAAATTGGAAGGCTCGTTGAACCTTGTAGGCGAAAACGGAAAAGATTATGGGGTTGAATGGGGCAATAAAACACTTGAGAGCCGAGGGCTAAGGCCAGACTTGGCGGCAGACCCTAATCTGCCCGATGATACACGCTTATGGGCGGCATTGCAGACATTGGGTGGCGGCACTTGGGGTGGATGTGTTTACGATGCAGATAGTTTGATCAATGCTTTAAAACGGTAAAGATGGTTTTTTGTGAATCGATGGTTGAATTTGGTAAACAAATGTTTGATAGTGTCTTCTTAATATCTTTTGTTGGAATTTGACGAAAGGGAACAAAATGTCAGTTAGTCTAAGATTGTTTGTGATGATGGTGTTGGAGTTTTTCATCTGGGGTGCTTGGTTGCCCTTAATCTTCGGTTACTTACCAAGCCTTAAATTTACCCCTGCAGAACAGTCGTGGATATTGAATGCGTTTCCTATCGCAGCAATTGTCGGGATGTTTTTCTCGAATCAGTTTGCAGATAGAAACTTTGCAGCGGAGAAATTCCTGGCGTTTAGTCACCTTGTTGGAGGGTTAGCAATATTGGGTTGCGCCTTTACCAAAGATTTCTGGCCCTTCTTTGCTTTGATGTTGGTTCATTGCTTGCTTTATGTGCCAACCATTTCGATTACTAATTCCATTGCTTTTGCAAACATGAAGGATGCCAAGAATGAGTTTGGCATTGTTCGTATGGGCGGAACAATAGGTTGGATTCTTGCTGCCTGGCCTTTTACTTTCATCCTTGTTGATTGGGATGCTGTGACTAAGGCAAACCCTCAGGGCATGGTGGACTGGATTGGTACTGTTTTGAAAAATGGTTTGACGGGTGAGGCTTTGAAAGAAGCCACCAAGTGGACATTTATCATCGCTGGCATTGCTTCTTTAGCACTGGCTTTGTTCAGTTTGGCTTTGCCTCATACACCTGCGAAAAAACCAGAATCCCGAGATTCCGAAAACCTTGCATGGCTGGAAGCAGTCAAGTTGCTTAAGCATCCATTCGTGTTAATTCTTTGGGTTGTTACTTTTATCGATGCTTTTGTACACAACTGTTACTTCAACTGGACGGGTTCATTCTTGAGTGCAGATGTTGCTGTGGGCGGGGTTGGTATTCCAGGGAATTGGATTATGCCCGTGATGAGTATTGGTCAGATTGCTGAGATCCTCACCATGGTAATTCTTGGGGTTACCTTGAAAACTCTTGGGTGGAAATGGACGATGGTGGTTGGCGTTTTAGGTCATGCAATTCGATTTGCTGTTTACGCCTTTTTACCTCAGCACAAGGAATTGATCATTTTCGTGCAAGTGGTTCATGGTATTTGCTATGCGTTTTTCTTTGCAACGGTTTACATCTTTGTTGATGAAGTTTTCCCTAAAGATTCGCGCTCGAGTGCGCAAGGGTTGTTTAATGTTATGATTCTGGGTGTTGGTGCATTGGTGGCAAATTCAGTTTGCCCTTACTTAATGCAGGAGATTTTCACCAAGGATAAGATTGTTGATTTTAAAACTTTGTTTTTGGTGCCTTGCTTTGCATCCTTGGTTGCAGCAATAGTTCTGGCTCTGTTTTTTGATGTTCCGAAAAAACAAGAAACCTTATCGTAATTCTTAGTTTGGTCTAATTTATTACAGCAAGCAGTGGAGTTTATCCATTGCTTGCTGTTTTTTTACGCACCAATACTTCCCAGATTACCTATGCTGGTGTTGTATTTGTAAATATCCATATTCTTGTCAAATTCCGCAAAGTCTACCCGTTTTATTGCCGATCTAATTTATACAGGGGATTTTTTGTATTTCGATGATCGGGAAAAGCATGGCGTTTGGAAATAATCACAATCGAAAAGTCGGGGGCAAAAAGCGATTTGGCTTTTGGTCTTTGATAGCATGGGCAGGAAGCTTATCGCTTCTAAGTGCAGGTTGTATGAATCCGCAAATGCGTAGCGAAAAACCGATACCTGTTCCAAAAGAAATGAATGTTGCATCTAAAAAGATGGCCCCTAAAACGCAAGAAGCAAACAACCTTAAACTAGTAAGCAATACAGAAGTTAGTTCTGACTTAGCTCAAGCCAAATTATCTAATAGTAGTTCTACAATTGCTGAAAAGAAGCCCAGACAGATCCCGATTAATTTGGACACGGTTTTAAGACTTGCGGAAGAACAAAATCCCCAGATCATGGTTATGAGGGAAAAAGTTGAAGAAAGTAATGCTGAAAATGCACTCGCAGCTAAGTCTTGGCTGCCTTCCATTTATGGTGGTATTGCCTACTACAGGCATGAGGGTGGTATCCAGAATTTCAATGGCGATTTGATCAAATCCAGCACTGGTGCACTTTATCCAAATATTGAAATAAGAACCGAGTTGGATTTACGGGAAGCAACTTATAAACAAATCGTTTCCGAGCGTAATAGTTGGCAAACTAGAGGCGAACTTACCAAGATTACAGTCGAGTTATGCCTTGAAGCAGCAACTGCCTATATCGATCTGCTTACAGCAAGGCGAGGCGAAGCTATTGCTCGCGAATTGGAGAAATACCATCTCGAGCAGTTGAAGCGTGCCGAGAAAATGAAAGAAAATCATCCCGATGCAACGGTTCTTGTAGAAGCTGTTTATGCAGAGTTGAATGGGCGTAAACAAGCCATTCTTAAGCTTAAGCAACAAGGTGATTCTTCAGCGGTGAAGTTAGCATTCTTGTTGGGAGTTGATCCAGATAGTGAGTTGGTTCCTGTCGAAGAGAATTTTGTGCCATTAGATTTGGTTGATGTTTCGATTGGTATGAAAGATATGGTTGCAAAATCTTTGTCGTACGGTCCGGGAATTCGCGAGCTGGAACGCATGCTTGAAAATGTTCAAGATGGAATCGCAAGGATGGAAGGCCCGACCCGATTGATGCCGATTTTACAAGTAAACATGGCGGAAGGTGGGTTTGGTGCTGGTGCTAATTCAAGTTTATATTGGGCCAATCGTTGGGATATGGGCTTGGCTGCCAAGTGGAACCTGACGGAATGGCACACTTCCCGTGAAAAAAGGCGTATTGCGGAAGTGAAGTTAAATCAGGTTCATTTGACCTTTAAAGAATTACAGGCGAAGCTATCTGCTGGTGTTCAAGATGCCCGAGATTCGATTATCAATGGGCGTGAGCAGATACAATTTTGTACCAAGCAGATTCAACACTCTGCGGAAACCTATCGTTTGAATACATTGAGGCTTGAGCAAAACGCGCCCAACGCCACTATGAGTGATGTGCTTTTAAGTATTCGCGGGCTGGAAATGGCGCATGCGAATTATGTTGGTTCTATCAATGCGTACAACAGATCCCAGGTTCGGTTGATGTTGTTGCTTGGGCCAAATAATGCAACAGGAAGTGAAAACGCGGCTGTTTCGAATCAAAAGAACAACCGTAAGTATGAAATTCCTAAGGAAGGCGAAGCACCGTTGCGACTTTCTTTGGACAAAAGCACAATCGAAAATCGCTAAAGAATAGAGTGTTATAAGGTTATTGATCGGTAGTTAGGGTTGAAGAAACCCTGACTATATCGGGGATATTGCATTCTTTTTGGTACCAAAGTCTTCAAATCTGCTAGAATAAGCCTGCTAGATTAAGCCATGGGTCATCGAACCATATTTCTTGGGAATAGGCAGGTATTTTGTGCGTACTGAAGTTAGGGTTGTAGCTGGAATACTCCGGGGCAGGAAAATCGAATTTGAAGTAAACCCATTGATGAGGCCTACGCCTCAAAGGGTGCGCGAAGCCCTGTTTAGCATTCTGGGTGTTAGCTTCAAGGGCATTAGTTTTTACGATGTTTTTGCAGGCACCGGAGTGAATGGCTTTGAGGCCATAAGCAGGGGTGCTTCGAAAACAACATTTATCGAGCGGGATTTTCAGCTTGCCCAAGTCATCGAACGGTACATCAAAAAATTCAATGTTGGTGCCTTGGGGCATGTTGTTTGCACCGATGCCTATCGCTGGGCTGCTAGGTGGATTCCTGCAAAAGATTCTTCAATTATATTTATCAGCCCACCATTTATTGATTACAAGAATCAGTTGGAAGAGCTTTTTTCCATGATCCGATCTTTTCAGGAAAAAGTTCAACCTGGGAGTGTCGTGGTTGTGCAGACTGAAAGCGAAATCCCGATTGGTGATCTTCCCGATGACGCGGGTGCTGGTTGGGATATAAGAAAGTACGGCAGAAACGAATTGCAATTCTGGGTAAAGAACGACCCTAATGCCCCACCTGCTGTTTCTGAACCAGTGAACGATAATGAATCACCAGCTTGAAAAAGCATTTGCCATAGAAGTAGTGCAGAGGCTTGTTGACGCAGGCTTTGAAGCATTGTGGGCTGGTGGATGCGTGCGCGATGAGTTACTTGGGCTAATACCTGCTGATTACGATATTGCAACATCTGCCCGACCCGAACAAGTAAGAAAAATTTTCCCTAGAACTGTTGCGGTTGGCGCCAGCTTTGGTGTCATTGAAGTTATTGGGCCACCTCTTGCCAATGGCAAACCCATCATGATTCAAGTTGCCACTTTTCGTGCGGACTTGGGGTATACCGACGGGCGCAGGCCTGATGCGGTTCGTTATTGTAGTGCTCAGGAAGATGCACTCCGTAGGGATTTCACCATCAATGGAATGTTTTTTGATCCTATCGCAAACAAGTTGGTTGATTATGTTGAGGGGCAAAAAGATTTAAATAGTAAAATTCTTCGGGCGATTGGGGATGCTAATGTTAGGTTTGAGGAAGATCGTTTAAGAATGTTACGGGCTGCAAGGTTGGTTCCCAGATTTGATTTGAAACTTGATGAAACTACAAAAGAAGCAATTCTCGCCAATGCTTCGGCAATAGGAACGGTTAGCCCAGAGCGGATTGCAGATGAGTTACGAAAGATTTTTCAACATACAAGCAGGGTGGCAGGAATAAGCTTATTCATCGAGCTTGGTCTGGGGAGGCAGGTTTTTCCTGAAGTTTTTTCAACTGAAACAGTTGGCATTTATAGCGATATTCTCGCGGTTATCCAGCATTTGCCTAAGGTGGCCTCTTTTCCTTTGGTGCTTGCATCAGTTCTGCAAAAGCTTTCCAGTAAACAGGCAGAGGAAACTTGCAGAAGGTTTAAAATGTCGAATGTGGAAATAGATGCAACTCGAAGTCTGGTGCAGTTTAAAGATTCTTTACAAAGCCCAGATCAATTGAGGCTTTGCCAACTTAAAAAAATATTAGTGCTAAATATTATTGATGATTTGTTAAGCCTTATGAGGGCAAATCGCTTGTCTTTGGGGCAGGATACTAACGCAGTTGAATATTGTTTGGGGAAACTGGCTGAATGGCCCAGAGAAATTCTCGACCCTATTCCCTTGGTTGGGGGAGAAGATTTGAAGGCACTGGGGCTGAAACCGGGGCCGAAGTTCAAATTAATTTTAGATTTGATCCGAGATGAACAGTTGGATGGGGTTTTAAAAATCCGAGCTCATGGGTTGTTAAGGGCGGAAGAATTGTCGAAATTGCTTTAAGCTGAACAATTTGGGATATTTCAAGAATTTTCACTGCTGGGCTTGTGGCTGAAAAACCCTCGGGTATACTCACATCCGTACAGTTAACAGGGGCCCATTTTTTTAGGAGTCGGATAATGGCTGAATCAGCTCAGGATAAAGAACTCAAACAAACCCTTTCGCAAATTGAAAAACAATTTGGTAAGGGGGCCATCATGCAATTGGGGGAAGTTGCTTCCAGTGATGTACAAGGTATTTCAACCGGTGCACTTAGCTTAGATATTGCTTTGGGCGGCCATGGTATTCCCCGAGGCCGTATTACGGAAATCTTTGGTAATGAAGCTAGCGGTAAAACAACGATAGCGCTTCACGCAGTGGCATCGGCACAGAAAAAAGGCGGCGTTGCTGCCTTTATTGATGCAGAACATGCTTTGGATCCAGGTTGGGCCAAGCGCATCGGTGTGAATTTGGAATCATTGCTTGTAAGTCAGCCCTCTTGCGCTGAAGAAGCTTTGAAAATTGCAGAGATGCTGATTAAATCGAATGCGGTTGATATTATCGTTATCGATTCGGTTGCAGCCTTGGTACCCCGTGCAGAAGTCGAAGGAGAAATCGGCGATTCGCACATGGGTTTACAAGCTAGGTTGATGAGTCAGGCGCTGCGAATTTTAAACCCCACCATTTCGCGCACAAAAACCAGTATGGTTTTTATCAATCAGATTCGTCTGAAAATTGGCATGGTGTTTGGTAATCCAGAAACCACTTCTGGCGGGCTTGCAATGAAGTTTTATAGCTCCGTCAGGATGGAATCCCGCAAAGTTACCACCATTAAAGAAGGGGAAGAAACCGTTGGCGCTCGCATTCGAGTCAGGGTGGTAAAAAACAAAGTTGCACCACCATTCCGACAAGCTGAATTTGATCTGATGCACGATTTTGGCATTAGCCGTGAGGGCGATTTGCTTGATCTTTCCATCGATGAAAAGATCGTGGATAAATCCGGTGCTTGGATTAACTATGGCGACATGCGATTGGGCCAAGGGCGTGAAAATGCCAAAAATTATCTTCGTGATAACCCCGCTGTTATGGAAGAAATTACGCGCAAGTTGCTTCAAAAGAAAGGCTTGGTCCTTACTGCTGATGGTGGTTATGCCACCGATGTCTCTGCACCTTTGCAAATCCCTGCTCCTGTGATGAGCAAGGCTGCGAAAAAGGCAGCAGCAGCGGCAGCAGCGGCAGCAGCAGATTAGTTTGTTGAGTTTGTAATTTAACTGCCCAGCCTACCAATATCCTCCGGGGAATCTCTTTCTCCGGAGGTTTTTTATTAGACACCCTTTTGTTTTTCTTTATCATCGAGATTGGGTATTTACTACAGTCGTTCTTTCCCAAGAGCTTTTCATTGTTGAAAAATGTTGCACCGATGTTCTTTCTGGTTTGCTCTTCTTTGCTTTTAGTGGTGCCGAATTCGCATGCTTTTGAAGAAAACATTATCGGGCAACTCGAAAATGCAGTTAAGAAAGTAGTAGCATCCGCAGAGCCTTCCGTGGTTTGCATTCTTGTTTCGCGTAGCCCATTATATAAAGAACTTGGTGCGGTTCCCTTGGATAACATTCCGGGAAAGTTGGGCGGGTTCGTTCCCCCTACCGAGCCTCAAAAACGCCTGCGCAAACCTCTTGATAAATCTAAGTCTTTTTTGGATCTTTCGGATCCTGAAACTTTCCCTGATTCGTTTGGCACCGGCGTTGTGGTTGACCCTAGTGGTTTAATTTTAACCATGGCACATGTTGTCAAAGATGCGGTGAAAGTTTACGTCCGATTCCCTGGGGGAAAAGGTAGTTATGCGGATATTCATGCGTTAGATGGCAGGAGTGATCTTGCTGTTCTTCGTTTGATCGAAAAAATCCCAGATCTTAAAGCTTTAAAAATCGGGGATGCTTCCAACCTGAAAAAAGGCCAGTTCTTGATTCATCTTTCCAACCCCTACTCCTCCGGATTTTATGATGGCAGCCCTTCCGTTGGTTGGGGCATGCTTTCTAACCTTAGGCGTAAATGGAATAACCAAACCGCTGAAGCTGATCGAACTCAGGTTCCACTTTATCAATATGGTACTTTGCTACAGCTAAACACCGTGGTTAAACCCGGAGCGAGTGGAGGGGCTTTATTAACCATGGATGGCAGTTGGGTGGGTATTCTTTCCTCGATTGCTGGATGGCCTGGGGCAGATTCTTCTGAAGGCTATGCTGTTCCTTTAGATATCAATCATCGAAAAATTATTGAGGTTTTAATCAAGGGAGAGGAAGTTGAATATGGGTTTTTAGGGGTGCAGATGGCGGCCGGGGTCAGAAATGTAAAAGTCGCTCAGGTTTCCGAAAGGTCACCTGCTTTTCGTGCTGGAATTTATCAGGGTGATACCATCATTTCAATCAATGGGCAACCGGTTGATAATCCCGACGATTTATTTCTTCACATCGGTTCTACTCTTGCTGGAAATATTGCCCAAGTGGAAGTCGTTGGAGTTATTGGAAATCAAACCCGGATGGTACAGGTAAAACTTGCCAAGTATTTATCCTCTTTGCCTGTTATTGCATCGAATCAGAGGGCTCCTGTTTTTGGCATTACTGTCGATTATTCAAGCCTTTTGGCGCAACGGCCTTTCGGCATTGGTCAGTGGGGTAGAGGCGTTCCAGATTCTGTTCTTATTAAGGATGTGATACCCGGATCGCCTGCCGATATTGCCAAATTACAATCTGGCAAATTAATTTCCCGAGTTGATAACACTCCCGTTTCTAACCCTGCGGAATTTTACAAAGCCATGGCAAAGGCAATCGATTCGGTTGCTCTCACGATTATTCAAACTGATGGTGTGCAGCAGGAAGTTGTTGTTTTGAAAAAGAATTAGATAAGGATTTTTAAAATGAAATATGCAATTTGTAATGAAACTTTTGAGAATTGGGAACACGATCGCATTTGTGGATTTGTGCGAGCAGCAGGCTATCAGGGATTAGAATTGGCTCCTTTTACCCTGGCAGATCGCATTACCAATGTTTCCAGTGCAATGCGAGCAAAGCTTAAAAAAGAAGCTGAAGCCGAGGGCGTAAAGATTATTGGGCTGCATTGGCTTTTGGCTAAAACAGAAGGCTTTTGCCTGACTTCTGCCGATTTACAAATTCGCACCGCAACCGCTAATTATCTGGTCGAACTGGCAAAAGCTTGTCAAGATCTTGGAGGGACTATTTTGGTTCTTGGATCACCTGCCCAAAGGCGTATTCCCTTAGGATTTACCAAAGAACAGGCAACGGAATTTGCGGTGGATACTTTGAAAAGAACGATCGATGGCATAAGTAAAGCGGGTGTTATGCTTTGCCTAGAACCTTTATCGCCACCAGATGCGGATTTTATAAATACTGCAAGTGAGGGATTGGAGATTTTAGAAAAGATCAATCATCCAAATTATTGTCTCCATTTGGATGTGAAGGCCATGTCGACAGAGCCCGAACCAACCACGGAGGTGATAAGGAAATATATTGGAAAAACAGGGCATTTTCATGCGAATGACTCTAACTTACGTGGTCCTGGTTTTGGAAATGTCGATTTTGTTCCGATTTTTCAGGCCTTGTTGGAAAAGAATTATACGGGATGGGTTTCTGTTGAGGTTTTTGATTACAAGCCAGATCCGGAAACCATTGCAACCCAAAGCATAGCCTACATGAAAGATTGTGAAATGAAGGCCCGGAATTTATTGCCTAATTCCTTGAGATAATTCTTATTTCAACCAAGATTCTATTGTGATATTTGATCTTAAGGCTTTATGATTGTTTGAGGCAGTTAACTAAGTAATTAAATTTTCCAAGGAGATAAGTTGATGTTAAGAAAATTGCTTTTTTCGTCATTATTCGCGGTATTGAGTCTGAGTTTTTGCTTTGCAGCAGATAAAACCTCGGATGCCAACAAAGAAGCTTTGCAAAAGCTTCAAGATTTCATCGGCGAATGGAAAGGTAATGGCGGCCCACCCCCAAATTCAAAGGCTAGTAAGCTTATCTGGACAGAAACATTTCAGTGGGGCTGGCGCTTTAAAGGCGATGATTCTTGGCTTACTTTGGAAGTCAAAGATGGTAAGTTCTTTAAAAATGGCGAACTTAAGTGGGTTCCAGAAAAAAAGATGTACCAATTCACGGTTTCTGATCTAAAAGACAACAAAATGGTTTTTGATGGAAAGTTAAACAAGGATATTCTTACCTTGGAACGCATTGATCCTAAAACCAAGGAAACCCAAAAATTAGAAATGAACAACGCTGCTGAAGGCGTTCGATTTATTTACAATTATTCCCACAAGGAACAGGGTAAAACCTTGTTTATCAAGGATTACATGGTTGCAGCGACCAAGTCTGGTATGAGTTTGGGCGCCAAAGAAAAGAAAACGGAATGCGTGGTTAGCGGTGGTTTAGGAACCATGCCTGTTTCCTATAAAGGCGAGACTTTTTATGTATGCTGTTCTGGTTGCAAGGATGCATTTGCAGAAAATCCTGAAAAGTTTGTGAAGGAATTCAAGGCAAAGAAGGCCGCTGGTGGTGAGTAGTATTTATCTATTTAAATAGTTAAAAGGTATAAGCCCGGGAGTATTTCCGGGCTTTATCTTTTAAATTTCTTTGAGTTTATAAAAACTAATCAGGAAAAGACTTGATCCTGATTTTTATGCCTTTATTATTAAGGTGCCTGCCTTGTTTATTCGTTTAAATAAATCAAGGGAAACAATCATTATTGAAATGTAAGGCGCAAGCAAAGCCTTTTCAATAGTTATGTTTTTAGTGAGGCATTCAGACTTAACTGGGACATTTATTTTGGAGATTTGCATGAACATTGTTAAGAAGGTTAGTGTTTTTGGTTCCTTATTTGCTTTGGGGCTTTTCGCCATGGTTACTCCCGAAGCTAAAACCGCTTTCTATTTTGAAGATGCTAAGGAAGTTAATGCTGCCATTTCTAAACTGGTGGGCAAAAATCCTGATACCAAGGCTATTGCCGAACTTGCCAAGAAATATTCCTTGGATGAATTGATGCATGTATTCAAGCTTCGAGCAAAGGGTGGTTTGGGCGTAGGTGAAACCGCAGGTGCAATTACTCCAGATGGTATTGAGGCGAAGCTTACTGGACTTCAGAAAAAAGAACCAGATAAAGCTGACCTTGCAAAGAACGGCAAAGCATATGCAACCATTGGTGAAGTTTCGCTGATTCTAGCGGAACTTTCTGAAGCTCATACCCCAAAAGATAAAAAAGGCGAAAAGGATCCTAAGAAGTGGAAAGAATTTGTTGAAAAGATGCGCAAGGGTTCAAAAGATCTTGTAGCAGCTTCCAATAAAAGTGATGGTAAGGGTGTAAAAACTGCAGCTAAGATTTTGAATGATAGCTGTGTAGAATGCCATGGCATTTTCCGCGACTAGGTTACTTGACTAATAATAATAAAAGCCCCGATGAGTTATTTCATCGGGGCTTTATTTATTTAGCTACGATCAACTTGGATTGGTTTTAATTTGAGGAAAAAAATCATGAAGGCTGCAAGAAATGAGGTGCTTGCGTAAAGAATTAATCCCCAAGAAAGGCTTCCCGTTTGGTCTTTTAAAAAGCCAGTAAGTGAAGGGCCCATAAACCCGCCTAGATTTCCCATCGAATTAATAAGTGCTATTCCTATTGCAGCAATTCCTGGCGCCAGCAATGTAGTTTTTAACGCCCAAAACGGGCCAAAGGTCGCATGCACTCCCATGCTTGCAATGGTGATACCTAATAATGCTATAGGAAGGCTTTCAGGTTTAAGGCCTGCTATTACAAATCCTACCGATCCCATTAAATTTCCTAATAATAGGTGCCATTTTCTTTCTTTTAACCGATCTGAATTCCATCCCCAAATTGCCATGCTGATTGCGCCTGCTAGAAATGGAATCGCAGTCAAAAATCCTGTCTGAATATTTCCAAGATGAGAGGCGCTTCGAAGTAAATCAGGAAGCCATAAACCGATTCCATACAAACCTGTAACTTGGAAAAAGTAAATCAAACACATGTACCATACAGGCAGGGAAAAAAATGCGAGGTATGGATTGGGCTTGATTGCAGAGGTGTGGAGTTTAGATTCTTCGGCAGCAATTACCGAGGATATAACGGCTTTTTCTTCTTCACTTAGCCATTTTGCATCTGCAGGCTTATCTGGAAGAAAACAAAAAATATAAACGCCCATTAAAAGTGAGGGTAATGCTTCAAGGAGGAATAGCCATTGCCAACCGTGTAAAGTTGCAATGCCATCCATGTTAAGCAACATGCCTGAAAGTGGGGCTCCGATTAAGCCGGATAGAGGGATAGCTGTCATGAATCTTGAGATAGATTTCCCCCGCTGACTGGGTGGGAACCAGTAGGTCAAATAGAGGATGATGCCCGGGAAAAAACCAGCTTCAGCAAGACCAAGTGAAAATCGCAAAATATAGAAGGTGGTAGGGGAATTGACGAAAGCCATTGCGCCTGAAATAACACCCCAGGAAATCATGATTCGAGCTATCCAGCGCCTTGCGCCCACTTTTTCCATGATTACATTGCTGGGTATTTCAAAGAGAGCGTAACCTAGAAAAAATATGCCTGCTCCCAAGCCGTATACCGAGTCACTAAAGTGCAGTTCTTCTTTCAAATTCTTAGATGCAAAGCCTATGTTGATGCGATCTAGATATGCACAAATATAGCTGCAAAAAAGAAGTGGGATCAGGCGCCAAGATACTTTCATAAGCAACTTGTTGGTGAGTGCGTTAAAAGTTGCGGTTTCTGTCATGAGCACGGTTCCTCTTTCAAATAATTAAAGCACACCATATTTTTTAAAGGCTGCAGTTGCACTAAGCCCGTTTTTAATTGCATCTCGAACCGTGTTTTCAGCAGCAACTTTTTCTAGTGCCAAAGAAATCGCTTCCGCTTCCAATTCCTGTGGGATGATCACTATGCCGTCAATGTCTGCTATGATGATGTCGCCTGGGGAAATCAGACAGTTTCCAATCTCCACTTTTACATCAATTTCGATTACTTTTTGCCTGTTTTTGCTATCAAGCGGGCTGGCACCTTTGGCGAATACCGGGAAATTCATCGCATTCATTTTTAATTGATCCCGAACCAACCCATCTACAATCGCACCAACGCATCCGGTTCTTATACATGCGGTTGATAGTAACTCTCCCCAAAGTGCAGATCTGAAAGACCCATTGGCAGCAGCAATCAATACTTCGTCGGGTTGGCAAGAATCCACCGCCTTAAGCTCTAATTCATAGGGGTTTGGGTCGATATGAGCCATATCCGCCCATAGCGTTGTCTTGCACCTTCCTATAAGAACTTTATCGGTTCGCCCTGTAACTTGGGGCAATTGGCATTTGATTACATGATTGGTGGAGTCCAATCCATCCAATACATCGCTGACTACGGCGCTGTAAAGTTTTTCTCTGAGAAGTTCGAAGGTGTGGCTGGTTTTCATGATGGATAAATCTCCTTGCGCTTGAAGGTTTTTCAATTCAGACTACAACCATGTAGATTGAAAATTTAATCATTGAGGCTTGCCTAACATGCGTGTAGGTATTTTCAGCATACTTCAAGAATCGAATACTTTTATAAAAGGTAAAACAACTCTCCAAGATTTTCAAAATGATATTCTTTCAGAGGGTGACAGTATATGCCAGAAGTTTAAAGATTCGCATCATGAAATAGGAGGTTTTTTCAAGGGACTTCAAAAACAAGGCATCGAAGCCGTTCCCTTGCTGGCAGCCAGGGCCCTACCTTATGGTGTTATTGAATCTGATTGCTGGAATTATTTGATGGGCAGAATGGATAAAGTGCTTGAGGGTGCGGGCCATTTAGATGGCATTCTTGCTGCTCCCCATGGCGCAACGGTTGCTGAAAATGAGCCAGATGCTGATGGGTTTTGGCTTCGAAAATTAAGAACTGCAATGGGAGATAAGCCGATTGTTGCAACTGCGGACCCGCATGGCAATCTTTCCCCGATGCAATCTGATTCGGTAAATGCAATTTTGAGTTATCGAACCAACCCACACATGGATCAGTATGATCGCGGTTTAGAAGCCGCTGAACTAATGGGGAACATTTTAAACCATAAAGTAATTCCAACCAAGGCGACCGTTTATCTGCCTTTTGCGGTTAATATCTTTTGTCAAAATTCCAGTGAAGATCCGTTTAAAGGATTTATAACCTTTGTTGAAAGTATCCGAAACAAACCAAAGGTTTTGGCCGTTTCAGTTTTTGTAGGTTTCCCCTACGCTGATGTACCGCAAATGGGGGCTGCAATTTGCGTAATGACCAATAATGATTTTGCATTAGCCAAGAAATATACAGATGAACTTTCCTTGCATTGGTTGAGCCTGAAAAAACAATTCGATCCGATTTTGCCTTCTGTTGCTGATTCGGTGACGCAGATGAAAAATCTTCCCGGGCCTATTTGTGCATTGGATATGGGCGACAATGTTGGCGGGGGTTCTCCGGGGGATAGCACTATTCTTGTGCACGAGTTGATTGCGCAAAAAGCTTTCCCGTTTTTTACGGTTATTGCTGATCCGGAAATAGTTGATAAAGCTACATCAATCGGGCTGGGAAATTCCGCATCATTTACCATTGGAGCAAAACATGATCGTTTCCATGGGGTGCCCCTACTTTTAAATGCCAAAGTTTCCTTTTTGGGAGAAGGAAAATTCTCGGAAAGCAATCCAACTCATGGGGGATTTACCCAATTTGATCAGGGAAAGACTGCCATCCTTCATACAGAAGAAGGAAATACTCTGATGATTACCTCGAGAAGAATGGTGCCATTCAGTTTGAATCAATTGCTTTCATTTGGCATTGATCCAAAACAATACAGGGTATTGGTGGTAAAAGGCGTGCATGCCCCGCTGGCGGCATATAAAGCGGTTTGCAATAGTATTGTGCGGGTTGATACCCCGGGTGTAACCAGTGCGAGTTTAAATCGCTTACCTTATAAAATGCGCAGGAAACCGATGTTTCCTTTCGAAGAAATCAATCTTTAAGTTGTTATTTAACAAGGTGCAAATATGTGGACAGTGCTTCTTTTGATTTCGTCGAATGTGTTTATGACCATAGCTTGGTATGGTCACTTAAGATTCAAAGGTTTTCCATTATGGCTGGTCATTTTGGTGAGTTGGGTTATCGCCCTTCCTGAATATGCATTGCAAGTGCCAGCGAATAGAATGGGGCATGGTCAATTTAGTGCCTCACAACTCAAGATTATTCAGGAGGTGATTTCTTTAACAGTATTTTTCATTTTCGCAGCAATTTATTTGGGCGAGAAGCCGACGCTAAAAACAGGTGTGGTAGCCATCTTGCTCATTGGAGCTGTAGTAATTGCGTTTTGGGACGATGGCAAGGTAAATTGAAGAGTAACTGGTTTTGTTTGCTAGGAGGTAAAATTTAAAGACCATGCCTAAGAAATACTTGGGCGTGGTCTTATTCAATTATAAACAAATAGGATTATATCTTTGGGCTGGATTCGGAAGGGCTGCTGATGTCTTCAAATTTGGGAGCAGATGAAGTCATCTTTTGTGGTGCTTTGGGTTGTTCGACCTGTTGGTTAGAAGAAGAGGACGAAGAACCTATATCAACATCATCTTCAATTCCCTTGATGCCTTTTTTGAATTCGACGATACCTTTGCCAAGGTAACGGCCAACTTCAGGAAGTTTACGCCCGAAAATAAGCACCCCGATAACTGCGAGAACAATCATTTCAGGCATTCCCAAACCAATAAAACCAAATAAGGGGCTCATATAAAAACTCCTAAATATAATCGCCTTAAATTCCTTTGATTTCAAATCGAGGAAGGCTAGTATCTATTGATTAAGTATATCAGCAAAATTCCTGTATCAACAAGGATAATGAGGTTAATTTTTTTTAACCTGCTAGATTTTATAATACTAGGTCGGGGAATCAGCGGAAACCCTTAATTGGAATAACTTTAGGTAAATAGGTTGTGAGGATTAGAATGGCATTTCTTTTGAAAAACAGTGCGGTTTTTTCTCTGCTTTTGCTTACTTTTACGCAAGTTAGCTTTGCTAATGATTTCTATCCTTTAGAGGACGGATCATTCTGGAAGTACAAAGATTCGAACAATAAAACCATTGTTAAAAAAGCGGTTCGAGAAGAAAAACTTGGCTATTACCCTTCTGTTTTACTTGAAGTTTCAGAAGGTAAAACGCTCCTATCTTCTGAACATATTGGTGTTACTAATGAAGGGGTTTTTAGATTTGCACTGGATGGCAAAAGGTTTGATCAGGGGGCGTTACTCTTAAAAGAAAAGCCTAAGGCTGGCGATAAATGGATCATCAACCTAGCTCTTGATATCGGCAAGATCCGTACCGAAGTTAAGGTTTCGGAAGAAGAAGTAACCGTGCCTTTTGGAAAATTTAAGTGCTTTGTTACTACAGCAGTAAGTAAGGACGAAAAAGGAACCGAATATCAATTAAAGAATTACTATGCTCAAAAAGTTGGTGTGGTTAAAGTCACAATCGAAAAAGCTGGAAAGAAACATTATGAACTTGAGCTTTTAGAGTTCAAGCTTGGAAGTAATAACACTTTAGATGTTAAGGGTGCTGAAAAAAAATAGCGCATGCATCCTTAATTAGCACCTTCAACTTTTAAGCGAATGGTTACAGGCAGATGATCGCTGTAGCCACGCACATGTTTGTGATCTTTTTCTGAACCAAATCTAACTGGGTGGCCTTTGCCATCTGCTGGCGGTGCTTCGCTAAAAACTCTTGCACTTGAAGGATCGCAACTCCATCCTTTTTCATCAAGCAAGCCAGGCGAGACAACGATTTGATCAAATAATTCGGATTTTCCATGATAATAGATACTTCCCAGCTTCTTTTCCTTCCAGTCAGAAAACGGGTTTAATAAAGGGAAATCAAGCCATCTATCATTCCCCGATGAGCCCTCAATTTCTCGTTTTTTAACCAAAGTTTCTTGTACAGAATCCGTTGTCTTTAAATGTTTCTTGACACAATCTTCATCAGGGGTTGAGTTGAAATCTCCGCATACAAGGAAATCGATGTCAGGATTGTTTCGCGCCATTGCGATATAGGCCCCATGAATTTGGTCTGCATATTTCGACCTTCCTGTGCCATCTTTGTCTGTAAGTTTAGATGTCCAATGAGTAGCTAGAACAATCAATTCTTTGCCATTGACCTTGATAGGCACCTCTAAGATCCGAATTCTTTTGCCAAGTAAATTAACTCTGTTGGATTGAATTGGAAGCTTGCTGATGACGCAGGTGGCAATGCATCTGCCCCCATGAGGGTTTTTAAATGCAATATCGCGGTATTGATTATCTGCAGGCAGTTTTGCATTGAGTGAAGCCATCAATAGATTTGGAACTTGAGAATCTTCTTCGACTTCAGCAAGGGCAAGAATATCTGGGCCTGTGCCATTATTCATGCGGAGTAAAACTTCTACGATATGATCAAGTTTGAGTTTGAAATCTTTAGGGTTGTTCCCAAACCAAGAATCGTATTCTTTGTCGGGCTCTGTTTTTCGATGATCATCTTTATTATCAAAGAAGTTTTCGACATTCCACATGCAGAAAAGATACCCATCTTGGGACGGGGCTTTTGCAGGCAATGGGGCTTTGGTTTCAGGTAAGCAACCCGAAGAAAATAAGGCACAAACGATGATAAAACAACTTGGGCAATTTGCATTCATGGTAAACACCTTAATTTAACATTTTAAACATGCGCTGGCATAATCTGAGATTGTAGTTTTTCGCTCATCTCATGTAACCTTAGCATAATTAGTTTGCTTATAAAGGCATTTAGTGATCGAGGGCAATATGAAAGAGTTATCGAAAATAGTTTGGGTGATGTTTGGCATAATGATTGGTTTTGCATTTGCTATTGGTATGAAAAATATCCCGACAGCGGTGGCAGGCAATGATAGGCACGAAGATTTTGTCATGGCAACGGGCCCAGTGTTGGTAAGCACGAATGCCCCAACTGATGGTGTATGGTTGCTGGATTATAAGTCAGGGAAACTGCAAGGAAGCGTGATCGATCGGTTTTCAGGAAAGATTGTAGGTTGGGCAGAATTGGATTTGGCAGAAGAATTCAATCTGCCTCCCAGACAAAATGTTCATTTTGTAATGACCACCGGAATTGTTGGAAAAGAACAGTCCGCACTTTATGTTGCTGAAACAACAACAGGAAAAATGGGTGTTTACACCATGGGGCCAAGGCCAGACGGCATGGCAGGGGCTATTATCAAGCGCCAAGACTTATCTCTTTTTCGCAAGCCAAAATAAAGCTTAAGGTTTGAGAGAATCGGAATCAGAGTTTATTTTCCCTAAGCCAGTAAGAATGGTAATCCACCTGCAGGCCGCCCAAATAACTAAGAATATTACTGAAGTCATCACAAATAAAGTCATGCCAAAACGCAGCGCTACTGGAAACAAATCGACAAATTGGCCTTCTTTTGAAAGTGTTTGAAACCATGCGCTCATCATGGTTGCGCCCGCGGTAAGTGTGGTCGCAGATACAAAAAGCATCGGTACCAAAGTAAAAGGAATATAAGCACCTCTGCCTGAATTCACCATGACGGTTGTAACTAGGGCCAGGGCCAGCACTGCAAGGAGTTGGTTAGCAATACCAAACATGGGCCAGATAGTGCCTATGGATCCTGTTGCAACCAGCATTCCCCAACTGATCGTGATGATAAATGTGGATAAAATCGATCCAGGCAGCCAGTCGGTTTGCCCTAACTTGGGATGGATGTATCCAAACATTTCTTGAAGTAAAAATCTGGCAATGCGTGTGCCTGTATCAATGGTGGTGAGAATAAATAAAGCTTCAAACATAATTGCAAAGTGGAACCAGTATTTCATGAGGTGGTCGAAAGGAATGCCTAACTGATTCAAGGGTTTGGAAAGGATGAGTGACATCCCAACAGCGAGGGTGACTGCTCCCCCAGTTCTACCTCGAAGCGATTCGCCACCTACTTGGCGCTCGATGGTAGAAAGGTCAAGATGTTCGAGGTTTCCAGCATTCCCTAGTTCCTGATGAAGCTTATCGACTTGAGGTTGCCATTTGTCAACTTGTTCGAGCCCAATATTAATATCGTAATAGATTTTGGGGTCTAGAGAAGCAGCTGAAATAAGAGCAACAAGGCCAACCAATCCCTCCATAAGCATGCTGCCATAGCCAATCATGCGAACATCAGATTCTTTGCCAATCATTTTAGGGGTGGTGCCTGAAGCAACGAGGGCATGGAAGCCGGATATCGCACCACACATGATGCAAATGAAAACGAAGGGGAAAAGGCCACCAGCAAAGGTTGGTCCGCCTTGGGCGAATACGGGCTCAAAGGGTCTGTGAACGAGAGCGGGGTTGGCAACAATAACCCCGAGAATTAGTAATGCAATGGTACCAACTTTCAGAAAACTTGAGATGTAATCTCTGGGGCAAAGCAGCATCCAAACCGGAAGTACGGAGGCTATAAACCCGTAAGAACAAAGTGCAATGACAGCTTGGTTTTTGGTAAGTGAGAAATAAGGTTCTAAAGCAGAGCCCGGAATCCAGTTGCCTGCAACGGTGGCAATTAAAACGCCTACTGCGCCAATAAGAGATGCTTCAACCACTTTCCCTTTGCGTAGTTTATACATGTAAAATCCGACAAAAAATGCGATTGGAATCGTACAAGCAATCGTGAATACGCCCCAAGAACTGCCATGAACAAACTGTGCCCCGCCGTTTGGAAGAATGATCGGCTTCCCTTCAAATTCCAAGGCATGTGCGGGCAGCTTACCTGCGGTGGGAAGAACGATTTGAAATTCAGCATCTCGTTTTGCAGGGGCGGAGGTTTTTGTGAAATAAAGAGTGCAACCCGGGGGGAAGTTGTAAATGGTTTCTTTGTCGTTGGATCGTGATGAGTTTAGAACGATTTTTTCGCCAGCAGGGATATCTATCTTAGTACCCTTGGGAAAAGGAATAGTTTCGCCCCCTAGGGCTTTTACAACTACAAATCCCAAACCAGCAAGAGCGATGATCACAATAAATAGAATTGCAGCAGAGGATAAAACACCAGCTAAAGGCCCAAGTTCTAACTTGGCAATTTCAGCAAGAGATTTTCCACCTCTGCGAACCGAGGCTGCTAAAACCAACATATCTTGTACTGCACCTGCCAAACATACCCCGATAACCAGCCAAAGTAAGCCAGGCATGTAGCCATATTGGATTGCCAGGACCGGCCCGATGAGTGGACCCGCACCACTAATAGCTGCAAAATGATGGCCAAATAATACCCACCTATTAGTGGGGTGATAGTTTTGCCCATCGTTGAATAAATGAGCAGGTGTAACTTTTGAATCATCAAGGCAAGCCACTTTTGCGGCCAGAAAGGCGCTGTAATAACGGTATGCAATTGCCAGGCAACAAAGTGCAAAAAGAAGAATAGGCATGGCGTGCCATACAACATGGTCTCCAGCTTGCGAGTAGAAAACATTTCCAAACAGGGACGTTAAGAGCATCGGTTCGTACCTTGATAAAAATAAAAAAGGCAGGGCGAATAAATTGCCCTGCCTGAAGTTACCTTAAATTTACCTGCAGAGAAAGTTATTCTCCAGCGACTACTCTGGAAAGTTCTTCATCAATAGCTTTCATTTCATCGCTTTCCTTGTTGGATTGCCACCAAGCCCAAGCGACAGCAATTAAGCCAACGCCAAGAATGGCTAGGCCAATGGTGTAGCGTTGGCTAACAATATTACCATCTTTAAGATTGTAATTCATAACAAGAGGAAGAATTAAAAGACTAACCATGTTCATAACTTTGATCAAAGGATTAATTGCAGGGCCAGCGGTATCTTTAAGAGGATCACCAACCGTATCGCCTGTAACCGAAGCCTTATGAGCTTCAGAACCCTTGCCAGTGGTTGAAGTTTTAGGTTGGTCTTCGATAGTTTTCTTAGCGTTATCCCAAGCACCACCTGCATTTGCCATGAAAACGGCAAGCATTTGGCCAATGAGAATCATACCAGCAAGGAAACCGCCAAGGGCATAAGGCCCCATGGCAAAGCCAACAACAACGGGAGCAAAGATAGCTAATAAGCCAGGTCCAACGAGTTCTTTCTGAGCAGTACTGGTACAAATATCGACCACTCTGCCGTAGTTTGGCCTTTTCGTTCCAGCCCAGATTTCTTTATCACGGAATTGAGCACGACACTCTTGAACGATCAAGAATGCAGCGCGACCAACTGCTCGGATAGTCATACTGCTGAAAAGGAAAGGAACCGCACCACCCAAAAGCATACCGATGAATACATAAGAATCAGCAAGATTGAGCTTTGAAGCACCTTCTGCAAATTCAGCAGCACTCAACGTGGTGATAGCGTCTTCGCCTTTTCCTGTTGCTACTACAGCGATAAAGCTGGCAAACAACGAGACTGCGGCAAGAACAGCAGAACCAATCGCAATACCCTTGGTAATTGCCTTGGTGGTATTACCCACTGCATCAAGATCTGCAAGGATTTGACGAGCACTTTTATAATCTTCCTCATTCATGTAGTTAGGGTCTTCAGGAGGCAAAGGCTGGTTATTCTGGTCACGATTGTAACCCATTTCACCGATACCGTTTGCGTTGTCAGCAATAGGCCCAAAAACATCCATACTGATGATATTACCTGTTAGGGTAAGCATGCCGATGCCACACATAGCAACGCCATAAGCAATAAAGATGGGATTGGTACCACTGTAGACCAAAACAGACCCGAGAAGGGCAACCGAAATAATCAACACTGACCAAACCGCACTTTCATAACCAAGTGCAAGGCCGGAGATAATGTTGGTTGCATGCCCAGTACGGCAAGACTTCGCCAATTGCTTGACGGGATCGTGTTCGGTGCTGGTCCAGTAATCGGTACACCAGTGAAGGCCAAGAGCCAAGGCGATACCAATCAAGCAAGTCAAGATAGGTCGATAATCAAAACCGACATAAAGTGGCATGTAAGTTTGAGCAATCTTGACCATATCTTCGGAAGCAATTTTAGCTTGGTTTTCTGGAGTGGATTTCTTCCAGATCGAAGTCAAATCAGCAACATATTTTTCACGATCAGCAGAATATTTATCACGGGAGACGGAATCAAGTTTTTTAAGTTCATCCCTGGATTTGATAACTAGGGGTACCAGAGTTGAACCGGGATTGGCCTTAGTCAGGCTTTCAACAAAGCTTGCTTCAGTATAAAGGCCTCGTTTTATTGATTCACCGATCAGGTATTCTGGAGTAGGGCGAAGATACAATGCACCCAAGCCACAGATAGCCACAACGCTGATGAAAGCACCTAACCAAAAACCGTTAGTAACCGCAGCCATGGCTGCCTTTACACCTTCAGATTTTTCAGCTTTAACCTGCGAGGTTGAAATAATACTTCCAATAACACCAATGGCGTGAACCAAAAGTGGGAAGATAACGCCCATGTGGCCAAAGCTAGCAAGACCTAAAATAAGTGCTGCAACAATGGTAACTTCGTAGCTTTCGAAAATATCTGCAGCCATACCCGCGCAATCGCCAACGTTATCGCCAACATTATCAGCGATGGTCGCAGCATTTCTTGGATCATCCTCAGGGATACCAGCTTCAATTTTACCAACAAGATCAGCGCCAACATCAGCAGCTTTGGTGTAAATACCACCACCAACACGCATAAACAATGCAAGCAAGGTGCCACCAAAGCCGAAGCCAAGAAGAACTTCGAAGGCTTTTTCACCATAGTAAAGGAAAATAAGCGTGCCACCAAGAAGGCCAAGGCCATCGGTTAACATGCCTGTTACAGTTCCGGAACGATAACCAATCTGCAGCGCCATTCCAAAGCCGTTACCCCTAGAGCGTGCAGCAGTTGCAACTTTAAGATTTCCAATGGTTGCCATGCTCATACCGAAATAACCAACCATTGCACTAAAAATAGAACCCATAAGGAAGGCGATACCACGGCCGATTGCAATTTGCTTTTCGGTATTGTTGTCGGGTTCGTGCCAAGGCCATTTGGTAACAGTAAGAACAGCAGCCAGAATTAAAATGAGCCAGAAAATAACCTTAAATTGTCTGGAAAGATAAGCGTTGGCGCCTTCGCGAACAGCCTTGGCTATTTCCTGCATTACCGGAGTGCCATTAGGTTGGCTATTAACATAGTTTGCAAGGATTTTAGCGTAAAAGAGCCCAGACAACGCGACGCACAAATTAATTACAAGTGCGATCTTTTCGAATGTTGTGAAATCTGAATCACTGCTGAAAAGGCTGAAGGGGTGCCATTTGTCGCCACCTTCGCCAGTACCGCCGGTGCCAATGCCACTGGAACCCATTAGGCCCAAAGCAAGAAACCCAACCATCATCCAAAGCCCTCTGGGAGCAAATGGTTTTGTCTTCCCTGAAAAAATCTTCATCATCATAATTTCCTTACTAATCACTGAAAATTGTTTCTAAACAATTGATACTTGAGCCACATCATGGCAATAACTTGTCTCGAAAGAAACAAGAATTTCAAAAAAAAGAGTATCTCGGCAACGAGCCGATATTTAAACCTCGCTCACTTTCTTTTAACAATTAGAAAATACTCAGTTAAGGTAATTGGAAGGATTGGAGATGTCTACAAGTTTTTTAGAATCTGGTCGTGAAAATCTAAATGCACTTGTTTTTGCCAGTAGTCGAGTAGCTTTTCATTAAACCATTTAAATCGACTAAGCTGGATTCCATTGATGCTTTTTACGGATGCAAAACAAAAAGAATTGCTGGTTAATAAAGCTGCATCTGAAGGCTTGATATCTGCAGGCAAAATATCAGTTTCAATCCAAGAAAATCCACAATCCATGGCAAACGATTTAACTATGCGTAGGCCTATACCATCTAAAACCTTTTCAGGCTTTGGGGTTAATATTTTGAGGTCTGCACCACTTTTGGATGCATCTTGAAGAATTATTAAATTCGAAGATGCAGTTTCTGTGAGAAAGCCATTTTCATCAAGCAATAAAGCCATGGCTGTTGCTGATCGTTTTTTGACTTCCCTTTCAGCAATCCACCAATGCATCCTACTGCGCTGTTTGATGGTAGGATTAATAGATAAAGGCGAAGGCTGCAAAATTGAACTGGTGAGTAATTCAACACCATGTTCAACCCAAGGGCGGTATCGATGAAAGGGGAGTTTGAAAGTGTGCATTCCCAAAGTAGGTAAACCGTCTCCAGCGCCGCCTGGTTCGCCAAGATAAAATCCAATCGGGCCGGGTGTTGCAAAAAGCACTAAGGCCAGATCTTCATTCGTTTTTAGAAGCAGGCAGTTCCTTTCAATCAATTCTTCAGCAGCTTTTAGGAATTCTTCTTCACTTTTTTTAATGCTGATAAAACAAGCTTCACAATGAGCCATGAACCGTTGGATGTGTTCCTTTAGCATAAAAGGTTTGTGCGCAAAAGAACGACTCATATCCGTGACGGTGGCGCCCATGACAAACCCAGCATCATGAAGCGTAATTGCCGCTTCAGATTGGGGGATAAAGTTGCCATTGATCCAAGCTAGATTCGAATTATGGTCCACAAAGAATAACCCTGATCACAGAGATTATGCTGCCAGATTGCGTGCATCTTGGCAAAGGAAGTCTTCAAGCATAATAATAGTTTTAGCAGTAGCGCCTTGTTGAGAGATAACAAAATCTTTGGCATTGTGGCCCATTTGTATTCTTAAAGATTCATTGGCAAGCAAATTTCTAGCGGTGGATTCAAGAACAGTAGGGGAAGAAATCATGGATGCCCCACCTGCTTGAATAAGTTGCTGGGCAACTTGTTTGAAATTCCAAATTTTATCTCCGAAGAAGACAGCGCTGCCGTAGGCTGCAGGCTCGATCATATTCTGCCCGCCTCTTTTCCCGTCCATGCTGCCGCCAACAAAAGCAATATCTGCCAAGCCCCAGACAAAGCGAAGTTCACCTAAAGTGTCGACAAGAATAATGGAATCGTCTGGTGCTACTGCGGTACCTAGATCAGATCTGTTTTTAAAAGGTAATCCAGTAAGTTCGATTTGCTTTCTAACTTGGTTAAAAAGGTCGGGCTGCCTAGGAACAAGAATCAGCCTTAATAGTGGGAATTCTTTTTTTAATGCGATGTAAGCGTTAAGCAGATATTGCTCTTCAGGAGTCTGAGTACTGCCAGCAACCCAGACAAGTTCATTAGGTTTGATACCAAACATTGATTTAAATTTTTCGATGTTAGGATCGTTACGAGAAAAATTTACACCATCAAATTTGATAGACCCAGTGACTCTGGTTGAAATTGGCGAAACCCCGATACGATGAAGGAACTTTTCGGTTTCAATGTTTTGAAGAGCAAAGGCGCTAATTTTTGAAAAGAAAACTTTGGCAAGCCATGGGAAGTTTAGGTAGCGAGCCTGAGTTCGCGGGCTCATTCTTCCGTTAATAACTGAAACAGGAATATCTTTAGCTTTACAACAATGAAGAAAGTTGGGCCAAATTTCGCTTTCTGCCAAAACAATAAGATCTGGTTTGATTTGGGAAATCGCTTTGTTGATAGCCCAAGAGAAATCCAAAGGAAAAAGAACTACAGGAATTCCTTTAAAGCACTTCTGTGCTTCCAAAAGCCCGTTATCTGTGGATGAAGAAACCACGACAAACCAATCAGGCTTGGAAGTTTGTATGGTAGAAACTACCTGGCGTAGGAGGTGGATCTCTCCAACACTCACGCCATGAAACCAAACGGTTTTTTGATTGGCAGAAGCGCTAAGGCTTTGGACATTACCGGTAAACCGGGTGCGGAAATTATGGAAGGAACGGCCCTTCCAGCAGAAACGCCATGCAAGCCAAGGCGAGGCGAGAATAAGTGCCAGGAAATAAAAGGAATTTAAAAAGAGGCTCATGGGATTCCTTCCCTAAATTCCTTTCATACGAGATGCAGTGCTAAATCGCATTGGTGCGCATGCAGCAGTTTTTAAACTTTTTACCACTACCACAAGAGCAGGGGTCATTTCTGCCGATGCGTTCGCCCATGTTTCTGATGGTTTCAACCTTTTTTTCTTGTTTGATTTCTTCAGGAGGGCCGCCCGATTGAGCTTCCGGAGCTTTAAGCTTCGGGGCAGCTTCGTGAACAGCAGACCCGATAACCCAAACGGTATCTTGAACTTCATCAGCATCTTCCATGCGGAAAACAATTTCGCTGACTCTTTCTTCAACGCCTTCCCACATCGCTTCAAATTCTTTCATACCTTCGCGTTTGTAAACAGTCTTTGGGTCTTCTTGGGCATAACCTCGTAATCCTACGGTAGATCGTAAATGATCCATAACATAAAGATGATTTTTCCAAGTACTATCGAGTTGGGCAAGAACCAATCCCCGTTCCATAATTCGCATTTCAGGGCGATAGTGATCATCAAAAATGTTCCACATGATCTGCCTAGCAGTATCTTGCGAAACGCCAGTTAGCTTTTCTGCAGGGATTTCGATTTGGAGTTGTGTGCGCATGTAATCGCAAAGATCTTTGGCATCGCCCTCTTCGGAAACCTGTGTGCCATGAAATGCTTCTGCGAGTTTCAGGTCGATATCAGCCTGACCAATTTCGGGCATTGCTTTGAAGCTGACCTGAACAAGCATCTGTTGGATTTCAGCACGAGAAAGAGTGCGGAAACTTTCTTCTGAAAGTTCGTTAGCAAATTGATGGAATCTAGATTGGGCCCATTTGTATAAGCCTTCTCGATTGTATTTTTGGCTTCCGGGAACAGCCTGCGAACTGGGGCCCTCATTCATGAATTTGGCCATGCCCGCAGCAACAGGGAATGTAATTTCCTTTTGGCGATAAAGCTCCTTGGCTTTCCCAACCAGTATTTTTTCAACTTCGGCGGGAGTTTGATTCGTAAGGCTGCTTTCAGGAACTTCGATCTGGAACTTTAATTTCATCCAGTTTAGCAAAGATGAAAGGCCCCATGTGGATTGCAGTAAAATAGAGCCTTCTTCAAGGCTTATTTTTTCAACAGAGTCTTCTGTTTGCTTGGCAAGATATTCGACGAGATCGCTTTTGCCCACTGATTTAAGAGTTTTCTCTGCGTTTTCAAGTTCCCAGCGCTTGTTAACCTGATTCGTAAGAGCTTGCCAGTTCCATTCACTTTCATCATCCGACCCAAGATTTTCTTCGATGAAATCTTGAAGCTGGGTAAGGGTTACCGAGTGTGCCTTATTCTTGGCGTAAAGTTCTGCTTCTTCAAAAGTAGAGCGGTCAAAGTCCGAGCCTTTGAATTCCACGCCCAGTTTGTCGGATGCATATTGCGCGAAACTATCCGCACCATATTTGCGATCTAGGAAACGATCGATTGCCATTTTGATTTGATGCGCAATCATCTCAAGGATGCGAATCTTGCAATTGGTGTCGTTTAAGATTTCTTGGCGATACCCGTAAACCCTGCGCCTCTGGGTGTCCATAACCTCATCGTATTCGAGAAGATGCTTTCTGCTTTCGAAATGTCTTTCCTCAACTTTTTTCTGAGCTTTTTGTATCTGCCTACTGACCATCGGGCTTTCAATAGCCTGGCCTTCTTCCATACCCAATCTTGTTAAAACATTTGCAACCCATTCGCCCATAAAAATACGCATGAGATCATCTTGAAGCGAAAGATAGAAACGGCTGGAACCTGGGTCGCCTTGCCTGCCTGCTCGACCACGCAATTGGTTGTCAATTCTGCGTGAGTCATGTCGTTCAGTTCCAACGATATGCAAGCCGCCTAAATCTTTAACTTTGCGTCCTTCTTCCTTTGTTTTTTCTTTGGCTTCGATATCAGCAATGATTATTTTCCACTCATCTTCAGGAACATCTAATCGGGATGCATATTTAGTTTTAAGAACGGACCAAGCCATAGCTTCTGGATTTCCTCCGAGAATAATGTCGGTACCGCGGCCAGCCATGTTTGTAGCAATAGTTAGTGCGCCAATTCTTCCTGCTTGAGAAACGATTTCCGATTCGCGTGCAGCGTGTTCAGGAAGTGCATTAAGAAGTTCGTGCTTGATACCTTTTCGTTTCAAGAGTTCACTAAGCTTGATGGATTTATCAACATCGGTGGTGCCAATAAGGATTGGTCTGCCGGTTTGATGAACTTCAACAACCTCTTCGACCACTGCTTTCCATTTCTCTTTTTCGCTACGGAAAACGGTGTCCGCATGATTTATGCGAATTAAATTCCTGTTTGTAGGGATTGCGATAACTTCAAGCTTGTAGATTTTCCAGAATTCATCCGCTTCGGTCATTGCGGTGCCTGTCATCCCGCAAACCTTTTTGTAAAGCTTAAAGAAGTTCTGCAAGGTAATGGTTGCCAAGGTCTGGGTTTCTTCCTTGATTTTAACACCCTCACGATAATGCTTCGCCTCGACAGCCTGATGCAAACCATCGGACCATTGCCTGCCAACCATAAGACGGCCCGTGAATTCATCGATAATAACGATGCTCATCTCGCCCGATTCCGGGTGGTTCATCACGGCATATTGTTTGTCTTTTTTGTAAAGATGGTGGGCCTTTAGGGAGTTATCAATGAGATGGGGCCATTCCATGTTTCCTGCAGTGTAAAAGCTTTCAACACCAGCAAGCTCTTCTGCTTTGCGAATACCTTCATCGGTAAGATGACAAGTATGTTCTTTTTCTTTGACTTCGAAAAATGGTCCGTTTAAGAACCCTGCCTCAGCAGAATCTTTATTGGCATTTCTTTGCAGGTCGGATAATCGAACAGCGACTTCGTTTGCTTTGGTGTACTTGCGAAGATCGCTGAATGCTTGTCCAGAAATAATAAGAGGAGTTCGCGCTTCATCAATAAGGATGTTGTCCACCTCATCAATAACTGCAAAATGAAGGCCTTTCTGACATTGCTGGCCATAGGTATCGTAACTACTATCGCCCCATCGCGCAGGTTTCATGTTGTCGCGTAAGTAATCAAAACCAAATTCGCTGTTGGTACCGTAGGTGATGTCGCATTCGTAAGCTTCGCGCCTTTGAACTGGATCCATGTCGCTTTGAATGAACCCTGCAGATAAACCGACCCCGCGGTAGACGGGTAGCATCCACTCGCAATCGCGCCTAGCGAGGTAATCATTAACGGTGATTACATGAACACCTTTGCCTTCAATAGCGTTTAAAACTGCAGGCAAGGTTGCAACTAAAGTTTTGCCTTCCCCGGTAACCATTTCCGCGATGTTACCCCGATGCAATACAATACCGCCAAGCAACTGCACATCGAAGTGTCTCATATTCTTAGATCTTCGTGCAGATTCTCTACAGGCAGCAAAAGCAACCGGTAAAAGCGAATCTAAGGTTTCGCCTTGAGCAAGCCTAGCGCGAAGTTTGGTTGTCATTTGCCTTAGCTCATCATCGCTTAGAGCAAGCATTTCAGGTTCAATATCGTTGATTTTGGCTAGGAGGGTGCCGGGGGTTATTTTCGGAACGCTATCAGGTTTGTTGGAACGAACAAAACCAAGAGATCGGACATATCGTTCGTTGCTATCGCCTAATATGCTAAGCAGTAATTTGCCAACCATTTCGGGGAAAGAGCTAAAAAATTCAATTAATCGGTCAAGAAAGCTTGTCTGCACGGGCATCGCGCCACTCCTCAGAAAAAACGAAAGCATACAACAATGTGGACGCTGTTCAATTATGCAAGTCTAGAAGGGATTGGTAGTTTCGGTCAATATGTAGAACCGTAATAATTAAGGTACCAATTTCCCTATCAGCTCATCGGATGACTTTTTCCTTACCCATCCTACCGTAACGGTCCCTGGTTGAACACCCGCATAAAATTCCAAGTGTTCGGGTAACTCTTGCACCAGTTCTTTTCGGTCCTTCCCTGATTTTATAAGAAGCAGGGTGTTTGGCCTTTCATTAAGAAACTTGAGCAACAAGGATTTTTCATTCCTAGAGAAAGAAACGACTTCAGCATCGGGGAGGTAAAACGGAGCAGAATCCCATAAATGCGGGTAACAAACAACGAGTGAGGGCAATTGTTTTTCGGCTTTAAGGTGCGCTCTTAGATGCCCTCGCAATGAAAATAAATGGTTGTAAGCTGGGAGAATTTCTCGGATTCCAGCATACATCGTTAAGAAAAGAGCTCCGGCAGTGATTGCGAAGGAAAGTTTTCTTTCTGGTTTTCCAGCTTTAAGAATAATCCAGATGCATAAGCCCGTCAGAAAAATAAACCCCAGAGTAAATCCGGTACTTGGCTTAAAAATACCACGAAACATCCCTGCAAAAGAAACGCCAAATCCTGCCAAAAGAAGCACGCCCAAGAAGTTAAATGCACCATTTGAAACAGGGGTTAACAATGTTTTCCAAATAAGCCCTTCGTTTTTGGAGCAAATAATCGCTCGGACTTGGCAACCAAGCGCGATTGCAAGGGGTGGCAAGACAGGCAAAAGATATATCGGCCTCTTGCTTAATCCCATCGAAAAAAAGAATAATATGACCAATCCCGTCAACAATCCAAATCCCGCAAAGGATCCTAATCGCTGCTTACTTGTTTTTGGTTGAAACAATGAGATTACCAGTCCGGGCAGAATAAAAATCCATGGCATCATGCCGAATAGCAATTGAGGGAGGAAAAACCAGAAGGGCTCCTCGTGATCATATGGCGCAACATATCTTAAAACGTTCTGGCCGATGTAAAAATGCTGAAAGAAATCAGGTTCTCTTAACGCAATCGCAACCTGCCAAGGAACTGAAATTAAAACCGCAGTGGTGATCGGCAGCAACCAAGTTTTTATTCCAGGCTTAAAAGCGCGTTGGTCAACGAATGTCCACAATGCGATGGGCAAAGCCAAAAGAATGATTGCGACAGGGCCTTTGGTAAGAATGCCCAATCCCATGCATATACCGAAGCCCAGCCAGCAGAAAAGATTAATTTTCTTTTGATTGCAAGCTAGAAATCCGAGGCATAATCCTAAAGTGACCCACAAGCAGAGCAGGGTGTCTGGGGCCAGCATTCGTTCTAAATAAATAAATCTGTTGGTAAGGCATAAAATAAATCCTGCGATCAGTCCTTCCCAATGAGCCTTTGCGTTAATTCCCCAAAAAACCAAAACGAAAATCGAAGCAATACCTGCAAAGCATGGAAGTAATCTTGCCGCCCAATCGTGAATACCAAAGATTTGGTAAAGGCCCATCACGGCCCAATAGGTAAGGGGTGGCTTATCCAAGTAGGGTTTACCATGAAGCAAAGGTACAACCCATTCGTTTTGAAGTAGCATTTCTCTTGGAACTTCGGCATACCTGGCTTCTTGAGGTTCTAGCAGAGGCGCTCGCAGGCTCGATGCGAATAATAGTGCGGAAAAAATGAGCAATATCATGGCACCTGAAAAATACGCCAGCCTCTCGCTTTTCTTCCATGCTTCAAAAGAAGGTGTTTGTTCCGGGCTGTTGAAAAAATGATTGCTGAAACAATAGGGGATAAGCGTTTTTAATGTTTTGGGGACTTCCATCCAACCCACTTTGCTGCTTCCTGCATAACGCAATCTGTGCCTTACAGGCACTTCCTTGATGACCAGATTGTTGCAAGCAGCCTTGTGAAACATCTCGGTGTTAACGAAAAAGTTTTTAGCATCGGGAAGGATTTTATTAAGGGCGGATTTTCGGAATATCTTTAATGCGCAATCACAATCTCTTACCCTAGTCCCTAAAAGCGAATGCACTAAAAAGTTGTAGCCTTTGGATAAAAAGATACGCAACTTCGGGTCTTGTCTGTCAAAGCGATATCCTGCAGCGATGTCCGAACTTTTGATCGCTTCAAGTAAATTGGAAAGATCTTCAAGATAAAATTGGCAGTCAGCATCGGTAAATGCCACGAATTCAAAACGAGCCGCCTCAAACCCCGTGCGAAGAGCTGCACCGTATCCTTGATTGTTTTCATGTCTAATGATTTTAGTGTGCGAATAAAGGCTGGCTATTTCCGAGGCAGCTTCAAAAGTTGCATCCGAACTACCATCATCAATTATTAGAATTTCATAATCGCTCAGATTTAACAAAGATAGAGCTTCTTCTGCTTCAATGATTGCCTGACCAATACCTTTTTCTTCCCGGTAGGCAGGGATTACCAACGATAAACATCCATATGAAGCTGATGCCATTTGCACTTCCTTGTGCCTGCATAAAAAAACTAAATGATTCGCAATCATAAAGATTGGCACAACTAGTGTTTAGCTGTCAAGGCGTCTGGTCGAAGGATTTCTTTCCTTCCCACTTGATCGATAGAATCCTATTATAATCTAGATGAAGCACCCAGATGCCCCACCTTTGCCCGCTTGGATTATGAAGAAGGATGGCAGATTAGTGCCATTCCAAGAAGATCATATCTGCAAAGACTTATATGAAACGGGAGTAATGTTGGGTAAGCCTGATCCCTTTCTTGCAAGAGAATTGGCGGATGCAACTTCGTACTTTCTGGCATCAGAAAACCCGGGTGCGACATTAAAGCAAGAAGATATAATATTTGCAGTGACTAGAACGGTTCGAGAATTTGGGCACCCCGATATTGCTCTGAAATACCCTGAATTTGCTTACAAAGCTGAATTTGACCCCGGTTCTTTAGAATTTGGGACTGAATTGTTTCCTGGCAAAAATGTTAAAACACCCCAAGAATTCAACCGCCATAAAATGTTGAATTCGGTTCTAACTCCCGACCTCGCTGCGGGAATCCAAGAAGGCTGGATTCAGATGGAGGGGATCACTTTCCCCGATGGGCTTCTGGCAACTTCGTGGGTTAAAGAAGATTGGCTCGATATGGTTTTGCAGAGTCCAAAAGAATTCATTTCAAGCATAAAAAATCTCGCAGCAAAACAGATTCATTTTGAGGGGGCAGAATATTTAGCGTTAGAGCAACCTAGGATCGATACAAAACTTTTAAAAAATGCGTTGAGCGTTATGGATGTGTGCTTGGAGAGTTCTGGGGTTTTGGGAGTGATGCATTTAAATTTTCCTAGTGCCCCAGGTTGGTTTAGGGGTTTGAATTATAGCCCTTTGTTTCGACCTGAAATACAAACCAATAGAGAAAAATCATTAAACATTACCCGTGCCTTTCTGGACGCTTGGATTGAGGTCTGCCCCAAGAGGCTTAAAATGCATTGGCATCAGGTTGGCGATGTGGATCCTGCCCTATCCTCGACTTTTGCTTATTTAGCTAAAAACACGCATAATTGGGCTTTCTCGCAAGTGGCTAAACCTCAGGGGAATTCTTTAGCCAATAGGGTGGATCGAAATGTCTTGGATAAAATAGCCTTGCGTCTCGATAAGCTTGCTAAAGCCTGTATGCGAAAAGGGATTTTAGATAAATTTGGTGTCAGACTGCCAAGCTTGGTTCGTTTGGGGATAAGTGCGGGGATACAAAAGCGAGCATTTATAAGGAAAATTGAAATTGAGCGAAGGCAAAACGAAGAAATGAAAGTTAATTTGGGTGCGGGTTTCTTGTTGGAAAAGGCCCGCTTGATCGTTGTTCCCAAAGGGCTACCCGACCTTCTCGAGAATATTTTTCCAGGAAAATCACTAACCGATGATGAAGTGACCCTGTACGTAAAAAATGTTTTAAGTGTTTTAAAAGAAACTGTGCGCTCCGAGGAAATCAAAGGGTTTATTTCGATTTCAATTGATTTATCCCATTTGCTAGAAGTAAAAGAATCAAAAATTAAATCCTTGGTTGAGTCCCAGCGAGGATGCCCTAAGTTTAATCTGCCAATAGACTTACAAGGTAAATCGAAATGGCTTAGTTCGTTGGTTTCCGAGGACGATTTGCTGAGTGTTTTTATAACCAATAAGGAACCAATACTCGAAGAAAACAAGAAGTCATGGACAAAAGTTCACTCTCTAGAGTGGTAAGAATTGCGTACATGACCCTTGTCGCTTGCTAATGTTGCTATTAAACTAATTACTTGACAAATATTTTTGACCCGCTAATTGATTGACAGGAGTTTCTATGCCTCACACGAGCAGTGCCAAGAAGAACTTGCGCAAGTCCGAAAAAAGGCGTGCACTTAACCGTGCTGCTCTTCGTGACATTACCTTGCTTGTAAAAAATGTAAGGAACGCAACTGAAGGTTCCGCTGAAGAATTGCATAAGCAGTACAATCTTGCTGCTAGTAAGATTGATAAAGCTGGAGCAAAGCGAACCATGCATGCTAATAAGGCTTCAAGATTGAAGTCCCAACTCAGCAAAATTCTGAACAAAAAGACTGCTGCAAAGTAGTTTGTTAAATTAAAAAATGAAGCGCACACTTTTAAATAAAGGTGTGCGCTTTTTTTATATCGCCTTACGCAATTTTTCGCGATAACGAAGTCGATGGATTTTTGCGGTTTCTGAACCTTCAAGCTTCTTCCAAATAAGTACAGTGAATGCAGGCACTAAAATTGGTCTTACAATAAAAGTGTCAAGCAATACACCAAATGCCAGCGCAAATCCTATCTGAAACAAGGTGTTTAATCCTGCAAGCATTAGGGTTGCAAATGTGCCCGCCATGATTAGGCCACACGAGGTTATCGTTCCACCAGTAAGCGCCAAGGCCTTTCGTGTTCCCTCTACCGCGCCGTGAATCTCTTTTTCTTGAATCATTCGGGTGATTAGGAAGATGTTGTAATCTTCGCCAACAGCCACAAGGATAATAAACAAGAAGAATGGCACGCGCCAATCAAGTTCCCCAATAGCTCTGCCATCGTACCAGTGAGCCATCAATGCGGTTGCGCCAAGGGTGACAAAATAACTGAAAAGAACGGTGACAAGCAGATAGGCTGCAAGCCATGGGCTTCGAACCAGGTAGAGAAGTATAAGGAAGATACCAACGAGAACCATCCAGTTGATTCTAAATCGGTCGGATTCAGTAACGGTGGACATATCCTGTGCAGCAACAGTAAGTCCATAAATTTCAGCATTAATGACTCTGGATCTGCCAGCAGCGATAGGCAATTGCTCTCTAGCCCAATAACGGAGGCTATCCAAAGTAGGCAGGCTAGCAAGTTCGAAGGGATCAGTTTTCAAAACAACTTCGAGCCTTGTGATATATTTGAGTTTGTTTTTTTCTCGCCCTTCGCGGTTCACTAGGGTTGCCAGATAATATTCGCGTGCAACCCGCATGATCTGGTCATCAACCCCGGCCAACACATTGGACCAGAGTTTTTTAAGGATTCCATGCGCATCTTCATTAATGCCTTTTGGTTCTTTAACAGGCAGACCCAATGGTTGAGTTAAACTTCGTACTTCCGAAACACCGGAAAGTTTTAGAAAACCCTGACTCAAGTGGCTTAAAAGTCTTTTACCTTCTTGGTTGTCCCAAGGCTTGTTAGATTCAAGTAGCACAATTACAGGCCCAAGTTCGCCTAGAGTAAAATGTTCTTGTATTGCTTGTAATCCAAGAACGCTTTGGCTTTTTCTGGAAAGCTCGCCCGTAGTGTTGTAGTTGGGCGTTACTTGAAGGCCTATGATTGCAAGGGGAACAAGAGCAACGGTAATAACTGCTAAGGCCCTGATTGGGTGTGAAACGACCATATCACCAAAGCGGAACCAAGCGGCGTGTTCTTTTTCTGGGGCAATTGCAACAGGTAGTTTTCCAGGCCAGAATGCCAATTGACCACAAAGCCTTAGCAAGGCAGGCGCTAAAGTTAATGAGGCGAATAAAGCGACTGTTAACCCTAATGCGATTGCAGGCCCGCCACAACGAACCTTGGCAAACTCCGCCAGTATCATTAAGCTTAATCCGCATATTACCGTTCCTGCACTAGCAACAATGGCATGCCCCACATGTTCAACTGCAGCAGCGATTGCTTCCTTGGGGTTTAAACCATTGCATAATTCTTCCCGGTAACGACTGATGAGGAATAGGCAATAATCAGTCCCTGCACCATAAAGCATCACGATGGCAAATATCTTGCTGATATTCATCAGGTGAAAACCTTTGATCAAAGTACAGATCGCTAATAAATTGAGTGCAATCCAAACGGATAAAACGATGGTGATTAACGGTATGATCGCCAAGCCAGGGGCCCTGTATACGAATAACAAGGTTACAATCACCAAAAGAATTGTGGCCAGAGTTGTACTATCCAGGCTGGATGCACCAGCGCTAATTAAATCTCTACCTACTGCGGCGATACCGGTTACTTTAATTTGAACCGCCCCACCTTCTTGGGTGGGAAAATGTTCTCTAAATACTTTCTCAGCTTTATCGACGGTCAAACGAGTTTGGTTAGCCATGAAAGGCGTAGCCAGAAAAACTTGCACCAAGGTGCAGGTTTCATCGATACTTTTAAGTTTTTTTCCTATTACAGGTTCTTTTTCGTAAAGGACTTTTCCGATTTGCAGATCAGGTTCATCCTTGGCCAATTGTTTGATTGAGGTAACGGCTTGATCGAGATAAGCGTAATCTTCAGGGGTGAAAGGCCCTTGTTTTCTTTCAACAAGAAATATGACTTTGCTTGCAAAAATGTCGTTCGGAAATGCTTCTTCTAGGAGTTTGTACCCGCGGACGCTGTCGCAACGGGCAGGCAGGAAACGAATATCATCATCCTGAGAGTTTTTCTCCCAAGAGGGTGCGAGAAATGCTGCGGTAACTCCAAAGAGAAGCCACGCAAAACAAATCTTCCAAGGGTGGTTGGCGGCCAATTGGCCTAACCAGCGGTACATTCCCTTGCAACTCCATTTCCAGAGCAAAGTTTCTTCGGGTGTAAATCCTTTTACACCGCCACAGTCTTATATCGGCGTGTTAATTTGTCACGCTTAAGTGAAAAGCAAAGTTTTTACAATAATTGCGAGATAGGCTAGCTGGGTAAAGCCAACCTATTTTGAACTCTAATTTTTCACTCTTCCTTCATGGTCGATTTGTACTTTAAATTGCAAGACCTATCATGGCGGGTTTTTGATAATCTGCTTCTAAGACTTGATAGGATACGGGGTTTAGACCATTTCGTGCTATGGAGCCCCTTTTCCCAATATGGGTATGACCGCTCAATACTTGGCTTAACTTTTTTATTTTAAGAACTTGCTTACCCAAGGTGAGGTTTCCAGCATAGGCATTGGAAAACGCCCAGCCTGGTTTATGAATGTCCCGGTGTATTTGTTCTTCTAATATCGGGAAATGTGTTGCAGCAATGATGGTATGAACTGCAGGATTATTATCCAAAGCGTTTAATTGATCCAAGAACGGGCCCGAAACCCGTAATGCAAATTCAGGATCCGACCATTCCCAATCAACTAATAATGCGTCACTATTAAAATTGAATTTTTCCTGCGCAAATTGCAACTCAGAGTGAGTAATCCCAGTATCTACTGCAGAATAATCGTACCAGCCAATGGTACCCGCAATCCCAATGCCATTTTGCACATAAGAGTTGCCCTCAAGCCAAGTGCATCCTGAATCCTTGGTGATTTTAGGTAACTCTTCGAACCATAATTTTTTACTGTCGCTAAATCTTCGTACCCATAAGTCGTGATTTCCAGGGTAAACAAGCAAAGGGCAGGTCAAAGATTTTCGAAAGAGATTCAGACATTTTTCGAAATCCTGAACTGATTCTCCCAAATCGCCACCCAGAATAAGAACATCTGGGCCAAATTCTGAGACCTCTTTTACCAGTTGTTCAATCTGCCATAAGGGTGTGATTGGCTGATGTAGGTCTGCGGTGAATGCGATTTTCATGTTTTATTCGATGATTTTGTTAAGTGGGTATTCCACAATACCTTTGGCCCCTGCCAAGCTTAATTTTGGAATTATATGCCTAACAACACTTTCATCTAGGATAGTGTTCAATGCGACCCAAGAAGGATCTGAGAGAGAAGAAATAGTGGGTTTTTGCAGAGCGGGCAATATTTTTAATACCTCTTCCAGTGAACTCTGAGGCACATTCATCATTAACCCGACTTTGCCCTCTGCTGCCAAAGCGCCCTTCAGCATTAGCACCATGTCGTCCATTTTCTTGCGTTTCCAAGAATCTTCGTGAGCAGCCTTATTTGCAATGAATCGGGTCGTGCTTTCGAGAAGTTCTGCAACAATCCGTAACTGGTTAGCCCTTAATGAGCTTCCCGTTTCAGTTACATCGACAATTGCATCAGCGAATCTTGGAGGTTTGACTTCGGTTGCGCCCCAACTAAATTCCACATGAGCTTCGACCTTGTGGCTTGCAAGCCAACGGTTGGTGATATTGACCACCTCGGTTGCAATGCGTTTCCCTTTAAGGTCTGAGATGTTTTTAATTTCAGAATTTTCGGGAACAGCTAAAACCCATCGGACGGGCCTTTTGCTGACTTTGCTGAAAACCAGTTCCGTCATGATTGTTACGTCAGCCTGGCTCTCTTGAACCCAATCGAAACCAGTAAGGCCACAGTCTAGCGAGCCATTTTCGACATAGCGGGGCATCTCTTGAGCCCTGATCAATGTGCAATGAATTTCAGGGTCATCAATCGAAGGGTAATAACTTCTGGACTGAAAAGTTAGTTTATATCCAGCTTTGCGGAATAAGTCGCCCGTGGCTTCCTGCAAACTACCAGCAGGAATTCCCACGCGTAAAATCTTAGGGTTGCTCATTTCTTATACACCTTTGAAGGGTCAAAGATTCTCGATCCAATAACTTCGGTCTTACCATCGTTTAATTTACGAAAAAAGCAGGAAGAAAACCCTTCATGGCATGCAGCCCCGCCAATTTGTTCAACTTTAACTAGTACTGTATCCGCATCACAATCGATAAAAAGTTCTCTGACGATCTGGAAATGCCCGCTTTCCTCGCCTTTACGCCAAAGTTTATTCCTGCTTCTACTGAAATAAACAGCTTTTCCGGTTTTCAGGGTTTCATTAAAAGCCTCTTCATTCATGTAGGCAAGCATTAAAACTTCGCCTGTTTTGGCATCTTGAGCAATCGCAGGAATCAAACCACCGGTCTTGGAAAAATCTAACATGTTCATTCTCTAGGCAAAATTTTATTAGTAAGTAACGAGACTAAAGTATTCGTATCCTTGGAGCTGATCTTTTCCCTTTAAAAAACTTAATTCTATTAAAAAGGCGCATGCTGCAACATTTCCACCCGCTTTTTTTACTAATTCGCATGCTGCCTTCATGGTCCCGCCAGTGGCCAAAACATCATCAATCAGCAAAATATTGTCGCCTGGTTTAACCGCATCGGTGTGCATATGCAATTCCGCGCTGCCATATTCCAGATCGTAGCGTAAAGAATGGGTTTTATAGGGTAATTTTCCTGGCTTTCGCAAAAGAATCAAAGGTTTTTTTAATTGTAGTGCTAATGGTGCAGCGAATAAGAAACCCCGAGCTTCTGCCGCAGCAATCGCATCAATTTTGACTGATTTCACTAATTCCTGCAGGCTGTTGATCGAAGATTGAAATGCCTTGGGGTCGCTTAATAAAGGCGTGATATCCTTAAACATAATTCCAGGTTTGGGAAAATCAGGAATATCGCGAATGAAAGATTCAAGCTTCATCAAAAGGCGCTCCAAAATTATAGAATGAGTATTAAAACCCGCCCCACTTATCATAAAGGCAATTATGTCGATAAATGTTCGAAAGGCGAATCAAAAAGATCTAGTTTCCATTGTTAAAATGAACAAAGCTTTGGCTTTGGAAACAGAATCACTGATACTTGACGAACAAGTTGTTTCCTTGGGCGTTGCCAATTGCCTCAATGATTCTGCCAAAGGTTCGTATTTTCTTGCAGAATACGAGGGTTCCGTCATCGGACAGGTGATGTTTACGTTTGAGTGGAGTGACTGGCGCAATGGTTGGATTTGGTGGATTCAAAGTGTTTATGTAGAGCCTAGTTTTCGGGGAAAGGGTGTTTTTAAATCTTTATTCCATCATGTTGAAATGTTAGCTTTGGCTCAATTGGATGTTGTGGCAATAAGGCTTTATGTTGAAATGCACAATTTAATTGCCAAAGAAGTTTATCAAAAAGTAGGTATGCAACATGCAGGGTACGAGGTTTTTCAGAAGAATTGCAGGCCCCAACCCGATTCGAAACCAAATAATTCATGACAACTAAGCAAATAGAATCAGAGTCTTCGGCTGGATTGTTGAAGGCTAGAGCCTTGTTAATCATTGCGTCGATCCTTTGGAGCACCAGTGGTTTTTTTACAAGATGGTTGCAAACCACTTTTGAAAACGATGCTGGTCCTGAGATCCATCCATTGCAAATGGCATTCTTTCGCGTTTTATTTGCATCCCTAGGCATCAGTCTTTTTGTGCGCTTAAAAGATGTAAGATTTGCAAAGGGAATGGTCTTTACCTCCATTTCATTTGCAATCATGAATGCTTTGTTTGTAACTGCTCTTGCAATGGGGTCTGCTGCAAATGCCATTCTACTTCAATACACATCACTTATTTGGTGTGTTCTTTTTTCGATATTCCTGCTGAAAGAAAAGCCTGATCTAAGAGCCATCCAAGCTGTTTTTCCAGCGTTGGTTGGCATCATGATAATTGTAATAGGTGGTTGGCATGCGGGGGAGGGCGTGGTGATTTTGATCGCACTTGGTAGCGGCCTTACCTATGCTTTTGTTCTAACTGGTATTCGCTCTCTGCATGATGTTTCACCTGCCTGGATCACTTTTTGTAATCTTCTTGTTGCGGCTTTGGTTTTAATGCCATTCGTAATGACGATGCCATTTCCTACTACGAACCAACTGCTCATCCTTTTTATGTTCGGTGTCTTTCAGTTAGGCCTGCCTTATTTGATGACCGCTAAAAGTTTGAAAATCATAAGCCCTCAAGAAGCTGGAATTCTGACATTGTTAGAACCAGTGCTTAGCCCGGTCTGGGCCTATTTGATCGCACCGGAGAAAGATGCGCCCTCAATAAGTACTTGGATGGGTGGCGGGTTACTGATTGCAGCTTTATTTTGGCGGTACTATCCCGTCAAAAAGAAACCCGATGGGTTTTGAATCTTTGAGTCTTTTTCTTTTTCAATTGCAACCAGATAAGTTACAGTAAATTTTTGAGTTGTTTTATTTTCTTAAGAGGATCTTCTAATGAATCGGTTTACCCTGTTTCGTTTGTTTTTCACAGTTTTGATTTCTACTGTTCTTCTGCATAGCACTTTAATAGCTGCTGATGCGAAAGATGAGAAATGGGTTTCTCTTTTTAATGGCAAAGATTTAACTGGCTGGAAAACCCACCCAGATGATAAAGCTAAATGGGAAGTCGTTGATGGTATGATCGTTGGCACTGGGCCCGTTGGTCATTTGTATAGCGAAAAAGGGGACTACAAGAATTTTAAGTATAAATTGGAAGTTTCCATCGGCGATAAAGGTAATAGTGGACAATATTTTCGAACCAAATTTAGCAAGGGTTTTCCAAAACCTAATGAAGGCTTGGAAGCACAAATTAACAGTTCAGGTGGTGATAAGGTTCGGACTGGAAGCCTTTACAATGTTAAAGATTGCCTTATTTATGAGCAACTTGTAAAACCTGATACATTCTTTACACAAGAAGTCTTGGCGGATGGCGAGCACGTTGTAATCAAGGTGAATGGTAAAATTACTGTCGACACCAAGTTGACTGGTGATAAGGCGAAAATACTTGAAGGGCATCTTGCTATTCAGCAGCATGACCCAGGTTCAACCGTGAAAATCAAAAAGATTGAAGTAATTGAACTGCCTTAATCGAAGCGTATAAAAGCGTAGATAGATCCCTCGATTGTTTATGCAGTCGGGGGATTTTTTAATTAGAACCGCTGTTCAGCCAGCGACCTTCATCGATTTTAAATTGGCCCGAGGTACGATTGTAGGTGATCTTTTTGCCTTTGATTTCTTCAGGCGGAACACCCACCCTCGTCTTTTTGTACAAAGTTGCAAGGCCTGTTTCTCCACCATAAAAAACAACCAATTCTTTTGCCTCTTCATAAGAGACTTGTTCTGCTCTACCCCAGAACTCTTGCGCTTGCACAATGACTCTACCCTTTGCGATCATTTCCTGCTGGGATTTGTTTTTGCCTTGTTTACTTAATACATCCAACCTGTCGCAACGCAGATACATTCCCCCCTTGGGAAGATGATCCATAACGGATTCAAGGTCAATTTCAATGTTTGGATTTTCAGAGGGGAAATTTAAAACTCTGACATTTTCTAGGAATGTTGCAGTGTTTCTTTTGCTGTTGCCATACATGCTTCGTAAAAAACTTACTTGGGTAAGTTTCATTTCATCTTCTGTTGTTTTAGTATTGGTTTTTATTTCAGCAGGGTTTTGTTTTTCTTGACCAAGGGGCGTCAAAGAGATATCGCCTCCGCTGCGCTGCATAATTCTAACCTCTCCAGGCCCTGAAGCACGCACTTCATTGCCATCGCTGCCTTCTTTTCCATCCAAATCATCCTTGTCGAGTTTGTTCATCGATAGGGTGATCGATTGAATTCGATGGTACTTGATGATTTTGTCATCTTCGCGGATGATTTCTTCAACCCTTACACTTCTGTCACATACGAGATTTTGAACTCTAGCGGGTTGTTCAGATTTGTTTCCACCTTTTAAAGAAACTGCTCTATCAAAAAAGACTTGAAGCGACTGGCAGGCTAAGCGTGAGTTTTCTTGTTCAGCTTGAATGCCGCCATGAAACTCAGCAAATTTTCCATTGAAGAACATCGATTTATTCCAATGGACCTCCATGGGTACCGCTTTATTAAGTTTGGTTCCTTGGAAGTTGGTTGTGCTTTCCATTTGCATTGCACCAACCCCATTTACCCATGCTTTGTTGGTGGCTTGATCGATATTAACTTCAGGGCCAACGATTAACATCCGATCCATACGAAGTTGGGCCAAGTCTCCAGTTACGACAAGGAAATTGCCATCAGGATGAGCCGTCATTTGCAAAGTGTCGCCTTTGATATCGACGCCTTTTTCGCCAGGTTTTTCAGAATCTTGCCTAACCGTGACAGATCCCTCGGTCCAAAACCTTTCGAGTTTGTTTTTGTTTTCAACTTGGTCGACCCATGCTTCAATCGATCTTGCGGACAAATGAATGGGCCGAGGAGCAGCAGAAGGTTTTTTGTTGTTATTGTTTATTCCATCAATTTTTACATCCATATTAGGAATGACAGAAATTGGTGGAGTAGGTTGAGTCGTATTATTTTGTGAAGCAACGGTAGGTTTTGGTTGATTGGGCGCTGAGGTATTACTGACGGTTAATGCATTCTTTGTGGATACTTCCTTGAACCAAGCTGAAAGCCGGCCACTGTCTCGAATGATAAGGTCTTTTGAATCTGCAGATACATTACCAATTGCTTCAACCCGGTGGAGTTTTTTTCCTGATCCGGAAGGGATCACTGCTGCTTGAAGAGGTTGTTCCTTGGTTTTCGAAGCATCACTGGTGGCTGGTTTGATTGGGCCTGCAG
>Ga0209296_1000212_pt1 | contig 51922 bp, 39 predicted proteins | sample S_130206_EF_Meta_FD_187319 | JGI IMG/M metagenome (GOLD analysis project Ga0209296, IMG submission 187319) | Freshwater microbial communities from Lake Simoncouche, Canada to study carbon cycling - S_130206_EF_MetaG (SPAdes) (version 2) | ecosystem: Environmental > Aquatic > Freshwater > Lake ...
ATAGTGTTAGTAGACTAGGCAAAGACGCTGTTCCTGATGAGTATAGAAAAATTTTAAACAGATCTATTGAAATGTTTAAAGATACGCATACCGCTCAAGTAATTACTATTGCTCAAGGATTTCTGGCCCTACACCCAAAACAATAATATGCTAAAGTATAGAAATTCCTGCCGGTCTTGTGGACATTTCAAGCTTGAGCAAATCTTAAACTTAGGGCAGCAAACTATTCAAGGATCTTTCGTATATCCAAACAGACCTACTCCTCCAACTAGGGCGATTGATTCAACAATAGTTATTTGTGACATCAAAACTGGAGGATGCGGATTAGTTCAAAACTTGGTATCTATTTCTCCAGAGATTTTATATTCTAATTATGGATACAGAAGCTCTGTGTCTCAAACAATGAGGGACCACTTATCTAAAATAATTAATGATGTATTAGATTTCTTTAGCCACAAAGATGTTAGTTTAAATAGCGTCCTAGATATCGGCGCAAACGATTTGTTTACTTTAAAACAATATCCAAAGCATATTAAAAGAGTAGGCATTGATCCCAGTAACATTATCAACGAAGTTGAAAAAGATGGAATTTTTACAATTAATGATTGTTTTCCAACTCCAAGTCTTACTAATGAAAAATTTGATATCATATCTTCAATAGCTTGTTTTTATGATATAGAAGATCCAACAAGTTTCTGCCATAAAATTAAACATCACTTAAATAATGATGGAATTTGGATTGTAGAATTCGCTTACTTACCTTTTGTTTTTAATAATCTTTCGTATGACGGAATGGTTCATGAACATTTATGTCTATACTCAATAGCTACCTTTGAGAACATCATCCAAAGATGTGGCCTAAAGATTTTGAAAGCTGAAGAGAATGACACGAATGGAGGATCATTGCAGTTGTGGGTTGTGAAGTCGGAAAACAATTTGTTTAGCAGTGAAGCATTTAAAGACTCTCTAATAAACTTAAAAATTAAAGAATTTCAAATGGCTTTAGAGGATTCGTCTACCTATTCTTCTTTTAGACAAAGGATTCTAGATCATAAGACTGATTTAACAAATCTTATTAAAGATCTAAAAACTCAAAATAAGAAAGTTCACATCTACGGGATGTCAACAAAATTAAACACGATTTTAAATTACTGCGGCATTGGCCCTGATCTTATTGAATGTGCCGCCGAAAGAACTCCAGAAAAATATGGAGCGAAAACCATAAGCGGAATTCCTATGGTTTCAGAAGAGGAAAGCAGGAAAACAGTTGATGTTTATCTTGTTGGGCCATATCATTTTAAAGAAGAGATTCTTAAAAGAGAAGCAGATACAATTAAAAGAGGGGTTAAATTTTTATTCCCACTGCCAGAAATTACTATAATTTAATATGATAAAAGCAATTGGGTTTAACCAAGGTCAGATAGGCGATCTTGTAATCAATTTAATTGTTTGCAGGGCTTTTAAAGAGAAGTTCCCAGATTCTCATTTAACATTTGGAATAAATAAAAAATACGAATCAATACTTCCAATTTTTAAACACAATGAATTAATTGATGATTTTAAAATTTGGGAGAACTACGACAATTGGCCGAGTGAAAATGATAGAAAGTACTTAGAATCAAAACAATTTGATGTCATTTTTAATCCAATGCCACAACATAAATACCAAGATTGGTATTTAAAGTATCATCATAGCGAAGCAGTGTGTTTGATGCATAATTTAACTCCTCCTAAAAATCTTCAAATTAATTTAAATAAATGGTTTGATTTGGATGAGAAGTATGAAGATTGTGTAGCGATAACATCGTTTTCTAGTGTTGGAGCCATAAGAGATATACCTATGGATTTTACAAATAAAATTATAGAATATATTCACTCCTTGGGACTTAAAACTATTCAGCTAGGTTTAAAAAAACATCCAAGATTGAATACAACTTATGAGCCATTGGGAGGAGAAATTTTTGATGATATTAAAATTGCTCTATCTTGCAAATTTTTATTGACAGCAGATACAGGAATGAATTATATTATGTCTGGATATCAGGCAAAAGTCCTTTCATTATACTCTTGTCTATCTTATCCTGTTTACGCCCCACTGATTAACCGAACTCCTAGAAATCCAAATGCAATTGCTTTGGAACATTATAATATAAAAGATATAAATTTTGAGCTAATAAAAGACTCAATTTATAAATTGTTGAAATAATGAATCTTACAATTAAAACTTTTGGTTGGAGAAATCAAACATTAGATCAGATATCAAGGATAGATCAAGGATTGAAAGCTATTGGGTGTTTTTTTGTTGAAGAATCGCCGGATATTGTTTATTCAAATAACGATATGTATGACGATATTCTAAACTACTCTAAAAATCAAAAGAAGAAACCTTTTATTATCCTAAATGTTTTAGATTTACAGATTGGAAATCAAACATACAATTTAAACAAAGTAAAAGAGCAACTATCTCAAGCCGACGCAATTACTTGCATTTCAAGAACTGTACAAGAACAAATTAAAAATGAGTTAAATTTAAACTCAACAGTGATCTACAATCCCACGAAAGATGTAGCTCATGATCCAAAAATTGCGAAAAGTATGCCGTTTCTTTATGTCGGCAGAGCAAATGATCCCAGAAAAAGATTTTCTCTTATTAAAGAATCTTTTAAAAATTATCAAGAACTTCATAAAGGATTAATGATTTGCGGATCTGAAGATCCAAAATTTGGTGTGTATGCTGGGATTTTATCTGATGAAGATTTAAATTTAGCTTATAACACTTTTAAGTTTTTATTACTCCCATCTAGTTTTGAAGGCTTAGGATTGCCAATGATAGAAGCTATGATCGCTGGGTCAATTCCGATTACTTGCAGAGATAATTTGACCGCAGTAGAGTTATGCCCTCAAGAATTTATATGCGACCCAGATCCAAAATCCTTTATGGCTAAACTGATTGAAATCAATAAAGACTATACAAAATTTCAAAAAATTTCATTAGAATACGCAGAAAAATACAAATTGTTAATGAATAAAACCACTGTCGCTCAAAATATAGTCGATATATATAAAAGAAATAAATCATGAAACCTTTGCTACTAACGATGACCCAAGAACGCAAAGAGCATATCTCTTTGATGTTAAAAAATATTTATCCAACTTTTGATGGAGTAATAGCATTGGTTAACTTGCCGTCTAACGATGGAACGATAGAGTTGCTAGAAGCGAATAAAGGTAATGGAAAAGTAATAACTCAAAATTGGACTCCTAATCATGGATTCCTAATGAATCATTTACTTTGCTATGGAGGTATTAAAGATGGGCAATATTGTGTTTATTTAGATTCTCCAGAATCGATGACGGATAAATTTATACAAGAACTACCAGTTCTTTTGCATTCGTTTGAGGAAAAAGGGATCGGGGCACTTTATTGGGACGATAGACCTTATGTGTTTAAATACAATCCACACATGGAATTTGTCGGAGCAGTTCATTGGGGATTAAAAAATGTAGAAGGCCAAATAGTAACTATACCAGATAAAGATAAATATATTATCAACAGGAGAAAAGAAACCCCTAAATTCTTTGGCTCAATAAATGGAACGAAATATTATCTTTGTTATCCTTTAGGCAATGACATCCAATTGGTCTACGCAAAATACGGTCAAGAAGTCGTAAATCATCATGAAACTCTTAGAAGAAAATTTCAAGCGTATTGCAAGAATGATCTTAATTTAGACATATCTACTTTGGACGATATGGTAAAGTACATGATGAAAATTAAAGACAAAGAAGTTACCCCAGATCAATATTTTGTAGAGATGGTCGAACTTGAATTTAGATTAAGCGAATTATTTCAAATAGAAGTTTTAGGTCAAGATTTCATGAAAGAAGTAGTTAACTATCAACCAGACGGAAGCCAATTAAGATATACATTTTCTTTTAAAGACTATCTGGCTGGAGGATCAGGTTTCCTGAAAAATTATCAAGGGACTATCTTAAAATACAATAAACAATTCAACATAAAAAACGATTAATTTATGAAAATTGGTATTATATACTGTGCGTATAATTGTTTTTCTTATGTAAGAGATAGCTTATCTGCATTTATAGAAGCTAAACAAAATGGTCTCATAAGTAAAATTTCATCTGTATCAATACCCTTTGCAGAATATTCTGATTTAAATCAAACTAAAGATGAGACTACAGATTTTTTAATTAGTTTGAGCGAAGAAAAATCAATAGACAAAGTTTTTACTGAGCCTACCCATATTCAAGAACACAAGGCTAGAGATCTCTGTTTGCAATATTTAAAAAACGCAAATTGCGATGCTATTTGGATGGTGGATGGAGACGAATTTTATTCCGCAGAAGACATTAAAAATATAATAAATTTCATCAATAATAATTCAAATTACTATTGGTACAGTATTAATTTTAAAAATTATATCTTCGATGGCAAACAGTGGATTGATGGTTTCTGTCCACCAAGGATATTTAGGGTAAAATCAGATGTGCTTAATGTAGATAAATTTTATTGGGACAATGATCTAGTATATGAAGACATAAACCATAAAGCTTTTAATTATAAATCATTAAATAATTTAACTATCCCAAAAGAAGTCGCTCACATCAAGCATTTAACTTGGCTGCATGAAAATGGAAAATTAAAATATGAATATCAAATCAAGCATTTTGGGCATTGCGGATACTTGTGGGACTATGGAAAAAAACAATTAGAATTTAATGAAGATTTCTATATTAAAAATAATCTAGAAAAACCTGCGATCAATAGGGAAAAGTGATTTGATTTTTATACGCTAATATTGTATCATATAGTAATGTCAAAATATTACGAACATATCGCTGGATGGTTTGATTTTCAAGATATCTATACTGAAGTAGTAAACAAAGCTCAAGAAAATGACATTCTAGTAGAAGTTGGTTGTTTTTTAGGAAAGTCTACCAGTTACATTCTAGACGAAATAGAAAAGTCTAATAAAAAATTACAATTTTATGCCGTAGATACTTGGGACTTGACAAAAGATGACCAATTTCACGTTACAGCAGAAATGCCTTGGGGAGAAAAATACATAGACTTTAGTAAAAGACTTGGAGAGGCAGCGTTTTATAATTACTTCATGGATAATATTAAATATTGTCCCGGTGGTCGCAATTTAACGAAAGCGATACAGTCTTATTCTTGGAGTGCAGCCGATCAATTTAAAGATAATAGTTGCTCTTTTGTTTTTATAGATGCAGGGCATTCTTACGAATCAGTTCTTAAAGATTTAAACGCTTGGTATCCAAAAGTTAAATCTGGAGGAATTTTTGCCGGACACGACTTGATTGGTGAAGGCGTTCAAAAAGCTTTAAAAGAATTTTGTTCAAAAAATAAAATTGAAAAAGTTTACCAAGTAAATGCTTCTTGGCTTTTATATAAAAATATTTAATCAAAAAAAATAATCCACAACAACTTATGAAAGAAAATTTTATCTCATATAAATATATCGCAGAAGGCATTATTAGGCAAACAGATGCGAATCACATATTAGAAATAGGACTTGGCCCCGGATGGACTGCTGATGTATGTCTAAAATATTTAACAGAGAAACAGAAAGGAAAATATACTGCGATAGACATGAGTCCGCCTAAAGACGGGTTAGAAGTATTAAATAAATATGACAAAAAGTTTTGGGATTTAAGGATTGGAGATACTACTAAAGACGATAATCTTTTTCAAAACTTTCATGATAATAGAAACGACGTTATCCTCGTTGATGGATCACATTGGTACTCGCATGTTTTTTCTGATATTCAAAAATTAATAATTTATGGATGCGCCAAGCCAGAAACCATCTTCTTATTTCATGACTCTGAGGGTTGTCATACTAGATATGGAGTTTCAGAAGCTTGCGATAAAATGGGAATAAAGCTATTTGAAATCGTACAAGCAAATGTTATTCTTGGAAAACTTAAAGACTTGTAACAATTTTAATTAATTTTAAAACTAATGGACTTACTGCACAATAAAAGGAGTAGTCAGGATATTGATTTTATAAAATATGTTTGTTATGATATATTGAAAAAAGATAAGCCTGATGCTAATAAAAGCACCGAGTTCGCTGGAGTTTTTGTTGATGGAAGGAATAGAGAAATTAACACTTTAGAAGACTTTGCTTCTTTTCATTCTTTTCATGTATTTTCTGAGTACTCTTATCCGATATACGTTTTTGTCAACAATATAAACAATTTTTTAAATGGCGAAGAAGATCTAATTAAAAAATATAATATAATAATAAAAAAGATTCCAGTACTTTCGCATGATGAGTATTCTGATTTTAGCATTAAAGATCTGTATTTTTTAATCCCTGAGAACATTAAACATATTATTACTATACATTCAGACGGCATGCTTATGAAGGGAGGTTACGAAAAGTATGTGCTAAATAAAAAATTTGCTTATATTGGCTCGCCTTGGTTACATTCTCCATCTATTGATATCTTAAATTCAAATAATGAGTGGCTCCCGTTTTTTAAAAATACAAGAATAGGCAATGGCGGATTCAGTTATAGAAACACTGATTTTTGCAGAGAAGCATCAAAACGGTTTTCTAAATTTCACCTTAGAGAAAGACATACTGAAAACAAAAAACCTCCAGAAGATTTATTTTTTGCTACTATAGCTAATCATTTTTTTAATAGCCCATCCGTAGAAGAAGCAAAGATATTTTCAATTGATCCTTTAGACGAAAAGGACTATAATAATAAAGCTAGTTTTGGGTTTCACTATTTTAACGGGATCACTAAACAAACAATATGAGATATAATAAAATTAAAATATACAACCGTCATTTTAGCAGAAACAAAAAAAACAACTTAAGGCCAAATTGGTTCTCTTATGAAAATTGTTTTGTTAATCTTTTAAAAACAACTAATTTTAAATACTGTGACCTGACAGTTATTTTTGAAAAAGAAGAAGATTATGATTCTTATTTTATAAAAAAATATGAAACCCAATACCCTTTTAAGGTTAAATTTATAGACACAGATAGGGAAAGGTGGATTGGAAAGACAAATGAAGACATAGCTTGGAGTAGGAGTATTGCTGCCGCAGCGGAAGTCATTTATAATGACAATTTATCTTCAACAGATTTAGTTTATATTGTAGATGATGATTTTTTGCATGTTCCCAATTGGACTGAAATTGTATTGGACTATATTATCAACTATATCAGTCATGATAATTTTTGGGTTTGTTTATGCGATTATGGAGATAAATATTATTTTATCGACGAAAAAGAAACCATAGACGAGTATGGAACTAATCTAGGAATGTATAAAAACTTAACTTCCAAGATAAGATTAAGTTCTTACTGCCATTGGAGAAGTGTCCCTAATTGTTTAACTTCAAGCATCGTTCCTGCTAATCTTTTCATGAGAGATTTTAACCCATATTGGAAAACTGGATATTCCGATTGTTCTCTTTGTCACGAAATAAAACAAAAGTTCAATACAGAATTTTGGACCCCTATACGCTCTTTGAGTTGTCATGTTGTGAATCCTTTTATCCCACCATTTATTGATTGGGAAAAGCTACAAAAGTAAAATGATTAATATTTGCGTAGATGAAGCATATGCTTTTGATTTTTTAAGCATACTTGAGATAAAAAAGAATCACTCCGATCAAGCTATGCAAAGTTGGCATAATTGTTTTAATTATTTAAAAGCTCAATTACCAAACAATTTATTCTCTTTAATAATCAATTCGCAAGAGTATAGAGACATGGTCGATGCTAATCAAAAAACTTTTGATGCTGTTGAGCTTGCTAGAAATAATAAAATTACATCAAAAGAATTAGATAAAACTAATTTTGTAAGGCATCAAATGAAGATTAATTTGCAAAACAAATTTTTTTCTAATAGAATAACTGAATTCAAAACATGAAAAACGTAATAATCACAGGAGTTTCTGGACAAGATGGGTCTTACATGATTGACTATTTACTTGAGAATACTAATTACAATATCTTTGGCGCAGTAAGAAGACTATCCAAACCAAACTATTCTAATTTTTCTCAGCATCTTAACAATAATCGCTTTAAGATTGTCACTCTCGATCTTTCTGATTCTCAATCTATTGATAATGTAGTAAGAGAAGTTAATCCTGATTATTTTATTAATTTTGCAGCGCAATCTTTCGTAGGTTCAAGCTGGCAAATTCCTGAACAAACATTTGACGCTGGCGCTATGGGTGTGTTAAGGTGCCTTGAGGCTGTGCGTAAACACTCTCCAAAATGCAGGTTTTATAATGCTGGAAGCTCTGAAGAGTTTGGAGATGTAAAGTATATCCCTCAAGATGAAAAGCATCCATTGTCTCCAAGATCTCCATATGGAGCCGCAAAGTGTGCCTCAAGACATATAGTAAAAATTTACCGTGAGTCTTATAATCTTTTTGCAATTCAAGGTTATCTTTTTAATCATGAATCCCCGAGAAGGGGAGAAGAGTTTGTCACTCGAAAAATTACCAAAGGAGTAGCCAGAATTTTTAAAGCTATTAAAAATGAACAGCCTTTTGAGCCTATCCATTTAGGAAATGTTGACGCAAAAAGAGACTGGAGCCATGCTATAGATTTTGTTGATGGAGTATGGAAGATGCTTAACCAAGAACATACCAATGAGTATGTCCTTTCTAGTAATGAAACCCACACTATTAGAGAATTCGTTGAACTGGCTTTTAAAGAAGTCGGCATAGAAGGACTTTGGCACGGCCAATGGGCCAACGAAGAATTTTCCATCTCCACTGAATACGCCATCAAGAACGAAGTCAACTCCTCTGTTCTGGTTAAAATTGATCCAAAATTCTTTCGCCCAGCAGAGGTAGAGCTTTTACTTGGAGATTCTTCCAAAGCTCGCCAAGAATTAGGATGGAGTCCAAAATGGTCTTTCCATCAATTAGTAAAAGACATGGTCGCTTGTGATTTAAACTCTTAAAATGGCAAACTGCAAAGAAATCGTTTTAAAATTCGTAAAAGAAGGGCACATAGTTTGGTCAAGGGATATGAAAGCCGCAGCGAGGCTTTTGAAAAAGTTCCCTAATCAAGACTTTTGGGATTGGGTTGAGCCTTATCCTTTGGTGCCTAACCTACATTTTTTGCAATCTCCAGATAGCATTGAAATACTAAATGACAGGTACAGGTTGTTCCTTCAGCAGAAACACCTCAAGCAATCGAAAGAAAAGCTGAAAGAAAGCTTTGACTCAAAGGTCGCGACCAGCTATAATCAAGAGGACAGCAAAGTGGGCGAAGACATTCCTATCGTCAAAAAGCCCAGAACTTTAAAAGAATTTCTTAATCATGGCAAAGCCCCCGAAACAACAGCAACCTGAAGAAAAAAACTCAAGCATTGGAGCTTCAAGCAGACTCCAATCTATTCTTAATCACAAAGATCACAAAGATGATCACTTTAATTTTGAAGAAGCAGTGACTTGGAAGATTTCTACTGGGAGCTTGCTTTTAGATGCTGCGGTAGGTGGAGGCATCACCCCTTCTCTTATCCGTCTTTGTGGACCAAATAATGAAGGCAAAACACCCCAAGCGATAGAAATTTGCAGAAATTTTCTTTTAGAAATCCCGAAAAGTAGAGTAGTCTGGGTCTTGGCAGAGGGTCGTCTCTCTAAGGAAAACAGAGAACGCTGCGGGATCAAGTTCGTCACCGACGCTTCGGAGTGGACTGACGGCTCAGTATTCATCCTTGAATCTAATGTTTATGATTTGGTCATTGACGTTATTAAAGATCTTGTTCTTAATAATGAAGAAGATAATCGTTATTGTTTCGTTATTGATTCTATGGACGGTCTTATCTTAAAGAGAGATAAGGACACAAGCCCAGCAGACGCGAGCAAGGTCGCCGGAACTCAAGTCATCAGCAAGAAGCTTCTACAATCACTAAGTATTGGAATGTTTAAGCATGGTCATCTAATGATCGCGGTTAGCCAGATCACTTCTGAAATCAAGATCGATCCCTATGCTAAAAACGCTCCGAGAGGAGGAATGTTCAGCGGTGGAAATGCATTATTGCACTGGGCTGATTTTATCCTAGAGTATAGCACAACAGCAATGGGCGACTATATCCTTGACAACCCAGCAGGGAAGATGAATGATGGCAAGACCAAGTCGATTGGTAAGTATTCTAAAGTAATGATTCAAAAGTCTACCAGTGAAGCGACTCGCAAAAATATCGTCCAATATCCTATTAAATTTGGAAAAAAGCCTTCTGGCATCTGGGTTGAGTATGAGATTCTTGATTGCCTACTCATGTGGGATCTTGTGGTTGCAAAGGGAGCTTGGATTACGGTAGATGATTCTTTAGTTGAAGAACTTAAGAACGTTGGAATTGAAATGCCCAAGCAGCACCAAGGGAGAGAAAACTTCAGAAAATGGCTTGAAGAAAATGAACAAGCTACCAAGCATCTCTTTGGCAAGCTAAAAGCCGTCCAATCAAAATGAAACTGTATTCTGTAACCGGCAGAATAATTAACAAAAATGTTTCTCAATTTTTAATAGATTGGGACAAACAATCTCGCTCTAAGATTCAGTTTCAAGTTAAACAGTTTCTTAAGCCATTTTGGAAAACTCATGTTTGTTATGAAGAGTTCCCGGTTTTCGGAAGCAGAATGAAAGTAGACTTTATTAATATCTCTCGCAAAATAGCGATAGAAGTTAATGGAGATCAGCATTCTTCTTTTAACAAATTCTTCCATAACAATTCTAGATTGAATTATCTTAACTCTATAAAAAGAGACTATAAGAAATCTGTATGGTTAGAGAAGAATGGTTTTCAACTATTAGAGTTAGAGACATCTGATTTAAATAAATTAAGCTACGATTATATAAATCATACATTCAAGATATCGCTGGTGTAATATAAGCTGTGGCAAAAAATAAAGAATTCCAGTTCCCAGATAGTATTCTATCTCAAATAGATGAATGCTCTCAAGGAGGGTTTTTATTATTCACCTTTGATAAAAAAGGAATGCCAGAAGTGAGATCTAAATTCGATAATGCACAGAACGCAATGGCTATGCATTATTATATTAATAATTGGCTTAGTGCTGTTGAACAAATCAATTTAGAAAACACGATCCATAACATTATCGCTGCTGATAAAGAAGATAATGAAGACGATGATGATGAAGACGGTCCTGCTAGTAAGTAACTCTTTTTTTAGTTAAATGAAACTTTCCTCTATTAAGGTAGAGCAATCCTTGCTTGGTTCGCTCATTAAGAATTCAGAATCATTCTACGATATAGATCACTTTATATCAGAGATTGATTTTACAAACGATGTAAATGGAACAATATATTCGATAATTCGCCAGATATGCAATGCTAAAGAAAAAATAGATAAAGTCATTCTGGCTCAGAAAATTCAGAATCTTGGCATTTCTTTCCAAGAAGATCTTGATATATACGATTATATCGATTGCCTTTCTTTAGCGGTTTCAAATAAAGATTCTGCTATTAAATATGCTCAAGAGTTAAAGCAGTTTTCTATTCGTCGTGATATAAAAGGCATGGCGCAAAGAATAATAGAAACCGTTTCTACTAATCCTGAGAAAAATGCCAGTCAAATCATAGCTGAAGTAGACTCTATATATGGCGAAAAGATTAATTCTTTTGATGCTACTGAAGAGATTAGAAATATCTTTGATGACATAGAAGCGTTCATAGAAGAAAAAGGTAATAATCCTCAAGAAGAATCAGGCATAGATTTGCACTATCCAGAGTTCGCAAGGCTTTATGGAGGCTTGAGAAATGGGAATGTTTATGCAATCGTCAGTCGCCCCGGTCAAGGCAAAAGCTCGTTCTTAGTTGAGATGTCTCTTGGAGCTTATTTAAAGAATAAGAAGGTTAGCGTCCTTTACCTTGATACAGAAATGTTTTCACAAGATGTGAAACTCCGTATTGCAGCAGCGAAAACTGGAGTGCCTTTCTGGCATATTGACACGGGAAACTGGCGTAAAGATCCTGAAATGGTTTTCAAAATCAGGGCTTTCTTAAAAGAGTTTAGCAAATATAACTATACTCATCATTGTGTTGGCAATAAAGGAATTGATGAGATCATTTCTTTTATCCGTAGATGGTATTACAGTAAAGTTGGAAGAGGAAATCCTGCTCTTATTTGCTATGACTACGTTAAACTTACCGGAGAAAAGGTCGGCCAAAACTGGGCAGAACATCAAGCAATTGGCGAAAAGATAGATAAACTTAAAAAGATTTCAGAAGAAATTAATGCCCCTCTATTCACTGCAATGCAAATGAATAGATCTGGCGAAAATTTTAATAGAAATGCTGGAGATGTAACCGATGATAGCTCCGCAATCGCCCTGTCTGATCGGCTTCAATGGTTCGCCAGCTATGTTGGAATTTTCCGAAGAAAAACTCTTGACGAAATAGAGCGCGATACGCCAGACTTCGGCACACATAAATTGATAACTTTAAAGAGCCGCTTCCAAGGCAAAGATGCTGCTGGACATCAGGATCTTATGAGAAGGAGAAATGATCATGGCGATGAAAAATATGTTCAAAACTTTGTCAACTTTCAGATTAGTAATTTCAGCGTAGAAGAGAGGGGTTCCTTGGCTAACATTATTGAGAGAGAGCGCCAGACATTTTCATTGAATGATGCCAATCCCAATGATGGTTCTTTGTTATGAGCGATATAAAAGAAATACTTAACAACATCGGGTATCAAAACCTTAAAGATTTTGGCAGTTGGTATAGAACTCGTCCAATTTATAGAAGCTCTGATAATGATACCGTCTTAGCTATAAATAAAAATACTGGTTATTGGTACGACTACAAATTATGCAAAGGGGGTAGGTTAAGTGAATTAGTTCAAATCACGCTTAATCTAAACGACCTATCTCATGCAGATAAGATGCTTGCTGAGAAGTTCAATTTCACAGGAATCGTATCTAATCCAGACAAAACAATTATCAGTCAAGTAAAGATTTATAATGAGTCAATGCTCGACGGCCTTGTAAAAGATCACTCTTATTGGTTCAAAAGAGGAATCAAAGAAGAAACCATAGCTGAGTTCAAAGGAGGGACAGCTAAGAAAGGAAACATGATTAACCGTTATGTTTTTCCTATCTACAATCCTTCTGGCAAAATTGTAGGATTTAGCGGCAGATCGCTTGTTGATTCAAATAGATCTGATTTCATAAAATGGAAACATCTTGGAGCAAAAAAAGAGTGGGTTTACCCAGCGCTCTTTGGCAAGAATTCTATCTCTGAAAGCAAGACAATATTCCTAATTGAAAGCATTGGAGACATGTTGGCTTTATGGCAAGCTGGTTACAAGAATGTCATTGTCACTTTCGGATTGACGATCTCTCCCAAAATAACAAAATTTCTTTTAGAGAACTCTATTCAGCAAGTGGTTGTCGCATTTAATAATGATTCTTTTAATAATTCTGCTGGCAACGAAGCTGCCAAAAAAGCTCGTTCTAAACTATTAATGTTCTTTGACGAAAACCAAGTGAAGATAAAACTCCCTACTAAAAAAGACTTTGGATTAATGGGCAAAAATGAGATAGACTTATATATGAAGGAATTCAATGGATAAGAAAGAAGTCTACCTATCTGCGTCCAGAATTAAAACTCTTGAAACTTGTTCATGGTCTTATTATTGTAAGTATCATTTAAATATTCCCGAGAAGTCTAATTCAGGAGCGAAGCGCGGTACAATTTGCCACTTAGTATTTGAGTTGCTTCTTAATCCTCGCCATAAGGGGCTTTATGAAGAAATCATTGCCTCTGGCGATCCTCTCTCTTGCGCTCCAGTAGGCAGGTTAGTAATAAAACACGCTACGAGAGAAGGGATTAACAATCTTGAAGACATAGCATTAATCAATAAAATGATTCTTGTCGGCCTCAAGAACGACTTCTTCCCAAAGGGTGGCGACATTCAAAACCCAGAGTTCGAATTCAAAATCGAAAGAGACGGCTATAAGGCCAGAGGATTCATCGATCTCCCAATTCTTTATAAGGAAGAAAAGAAAAGTAAGATTAGAGATTACAAGTCTAGCAAAGCAAAATTCAAGGGAGAAGAGTTGACAGCCAATGTACAAGCGATGCTATACTCTATCGCTTCGAAAATTTATTGGCCTGAGTACGAACCAGAAGTAGAATTTATATTTCTCAGATTTCCTAAAGCACCAGTGCAGCCGGTAAAATTTACAGATGATGAATTGTCAGGATTTGAGGTTTACCTTAAGCATGTTTACAGTAAAGTCAGCAACTTTTCTGAACAAGATGCAAAACAAAACTTTGCCGCAGATGACGTAAAGAGCAGATGGCTATGTCAGGCAGGAGCTACTTGGGTTTGCCCCTTTAAGAATGAGATGTGGTTTTATTCTATTTACGACAAGAACGACAAATTTGTAAAAAGCTTTTTCACAGCAGAAGAAACAAAAGCAGCAAAGAAAGACGACTCTCAAGTTATCAAAAAATTTAAGTATGAAGGTTGCCCCAGATGGAAATAACTCTTATTTATGAAAATATTACCTCTTTTTAAAAGCCATTATAGTATCGGTAAGTCAATATTAACACTAGATAAGGCCGGATCTTCTTCTAAAGAAGGCTCCTCTTCTATCGTAGACATCGTTAAAGAAAATAAACTGGATCAAGTTTTCCTTGTAGAGGAGAATATGAGTTCTTTCCTTGATGCTTTTAAGAACTTTAATTCTATTAAGGTTCCATTCTATTACGGACTTAGATTAGAGCTATGCCCTGATATCAATGAAAAGACTGACGAGTCTTTGAAAAAGTCCAGCAAAATTATCATCTTCGCTAAAAATGGTAATGGATACAAGAAACTCATTAAGATATTCAGTATCGCCGCGACAGATGGTTTTTATTATACACCAAGAATAGACGAAAAGACCTTGACACAAGAGTGGGATGAAGCTAGCCTAAAATTATGCGTCCCATTCTATGACTCTTTTTTATTCAAAAATACAATGTCTTACTCCTTGTGCTGCCCAGAGTTGAAGTTCACAAAACCCACTTTTTTTACTGAAGACAATAATCTACCATTTGATCAGATAGTAAGGCAGAAAGTAATTAAATTCTGTACTGATCAATATGAGACAGTCGCCAGCAAGAGTATTTATTACGAGACAAGAGAAGACTTTAAAGCCTACATGACTTTTAGATGCATAAATAACAGGACTACTCTTAACAAGCCGAATTTAGAACACATGTGCAGTGCTGAATTTAGTTTTGAAAGCTGGAAGGAGGCTGATTCTATATGATGGAAAATCTTCTTCGTTATGATAAAGATAAAGTCCATACTTTTATAGACTTAGAGACTGAGAATTTATGCCTTAGCTTTATAAACAATCGTCCTTGGCAATGCGGTATGATCAAAGTTAAAGGAAATGAGGTCTTAGAAACTTCTGATATTTATATTAAATGGGATAAGCCTATTAATGTCAGCAAAGAAGCTGCCCAAATTACTCGCTTCGACCAGTACAAATATAATAAAATTGCTATCCATTCTTGCGAAGCTATCAAAACTATATCGCAGTGGTTGGAAAATTGTGATTATATAATCGGACACAATATCCTAAACTTTGATATGTATCTCATTAAAGATTATTACGAAATGTATGGGAGAGAATGGAAGCACTTAGTTAGTAAAGTTATAGATACTAACTGTCTAGCGAAGGGAGTTAAATACGAAATCCCTTACTCTCAAGATATGAGCTTAATTGAGTACCAGTATAGAGTACTGAATGAAAGAAGAAAAGGAGTGAAAACTAACCTTACAAGCCTTGGAAAAGAATATAGCATAGAACACGATTACGAGACCCTTCACGACGCACTTAACGATTTACATTTAAACATTAAAGTATGGAACAGACTGAAATTCCAAATCGCAGTATGAACTTTTCAAAAGACTTTCAAAAATACGAACTTGGCCTTCACGGACTTAGAATGCCTGTCTTTGAAATTGACCAAAGACACAAGACTAGACTTAAATTAGTTGCTCAGACTTCTAATTACGACTTTTTAAGAAGCCTAGCTAGAGAGGGGTTTCATAAGCTTAATCTTGAAAAAGGAAGCGCACTTTACAAGAGGTACATTGACCGCGTTAATTACGAATTACAAATTCTTCAAGAGTTAGAATTTATTGATTACATTATCCTCATTTGGGATGTTATTAATTATTGCAGAGAGACGAGTATTCCAACTGGGCCGGGAAGAGGATCTTGCGCTGGCTCTCTACTATTATTTCTCATTGATGTAACCAAAATTGACCCCATTAAATATGAACTATTTTTTGAGCGATTTATTTCTAAAGCCAGAGCAAAGAAAACCATTGTTGATGGAGTAACTTATTTTGATGGTTCGCTATTTCCTGATGTTGATCTTGATATTTGTTATTATAATCGGCATAGAGTAATAGCTTATCTTGAAGAGAAGTTTAAGGGCAAGACATCTAAGATCCTTACTCTAAACACTTTAAGTTCTAAACTCTGTATCAAAGAGTCAGGTAAAGTAGTTGCAGAGAAACAAGAGAGCGAAATGAATGATGTCTCTTCTTATATTCCTAAACTTTTCGGTCAAGTCAAGAGCTTGGAAGAAGCAGTCACTGAAAGCGAAAAATTTGCAGAATGGGTCGGCACAAACCAAGAAGTTTATAAGATCGCTTTAAAGCTTCAGAATCTTAATAAAAATAAAGGCGTACACCCGTCTGGTCTTTTATTGGCGCACTCACTCCTTGAAGAATCCTGTCCAGTAGAATTGTCATCAGACAAGCAGGTAGTTTCAAGCTACGACATGAATAATGTTACAGCTTATAATATTAAACTTGATTTGCTTGGTTTGCGAGGAGTCTCAGTTGTAGACGATGTTTGCAAATCTCTTGGAATCAGATATGAGGATATTGACGTAAATGATGTTTTCATATATCAGCAATTACAAGACTTTAAGTTGCCTCATGGATTATTCCAAATTGAAGCAGAAACTAACTTTAAAGTATGCCAGAAGGTAAAGCCTAAAAATCTTGAACAGTTAAGCGGCGTATTAGCTCTTGCTCGTCCCGGTGCATTGCAGTTTATTGATAAGTACGCTAACTATACAAATAACGATCATTACGAAAGCATCCATCCTTTCTTCGATGATATCTTAGGCGTAACTGGAGGAGTTTGTTTGTATCAAGAGCAGTTGATGAAGATGGTGAGCAAGGTTGGATTCTCGCTTGACGAAGCAGAAATTGTTCGACGCTGCGTGGGCAAAAAGAAGGTCGAAGAGATGAAAGAGTGGGAGCAGAAGATTAAAGACAAGATCTCCCAGCAAAAACTTGACCCTAAGATTGGTGAAGTATTATGGAGAATTGCAAACGATTCAGCCAATTATCAATTTAATAAATGCATCTTTGAAGAAGAACTTGTCGAAACCGAAAAAGGATGCGTAATGCTTAAAGAAGTAAATATTGGAGACAGGATAAAAGCTTACGACACGCAAAACCAAAAAGATCATTTCGTTGAAGTTTTAGATGTGATGAGAAACGAAAAAGAGGTCTTTGAAGTAGAGCTTGAATCTGGCAAAAAAATCATTACAAGTTTAGAGCATAAATTTTTTACAAAAGAGGCGGGGATGCAAACTCTACAAAAAATTATAGAAAATAATTATTCTATTGGCAACTCTGTCGAGTAACATATCTAATTTTTATATTATTTAAAGTTGGATATTTAATGTTATATTTTTTTGAAATATCAATCATTCGATGCCCTTGTTTTAATAATTCTACTATTTCTGGAATCAATGGCCCTAGCTTATGCTTAAGTAAAGAAGCTCTTTCTTTTAAAAAGTTTTCGACAGTATCTGAAGCCCTTATATGAGACCAAGTTTTTCCTCTTGCTATATTACTAATAACCGTTGTGGAAACTTTATATTTAAATGCTAGAATTTTAATGCCTATGCCTTCAAATAATGACTGTTTTATATTTAGGATCTCTTCATTTTTTAATTTGGACATCTCGCTGTTCTCTCCAGTATGCCTTTCTTTTATCTTTTTCCTGCCTTCTCTTGAGAGAGTGCAATTTAAAGGTCTATCTGCTGATCTGGAAATATTGTAACCTATATTTTTAAACGGCTTTATCGTATCTAAATAAAACTGTTCTCTTTGCTTCAAAAGTTTTTTATCTTTATTTACAATTTCTAAAATTCCAATCTTAAGATTCTCTACTCCGTATTTTTTACAAGCTCTCTTGAGACCAATATTGTTTTCCTCTTTGTCGAACAAAAAAGATTGCTTATAAGACAAAAAGCGTCTCCACAAATTAACCGCACTTCCTATATAAATTCTTCCCGTTTTTAAGTTATGCCACACATAAATACAAGAAATATTTTTAAAAACCTTTCTACATTCATCGATAGAATTAAATTTAAAATTGATAAGCAAAAGAGACTGCCCATTTGTCATCTCTATTTTGGAATGATCTGATATTAAATTTAATAAATTGAATTTATCCACATAGTATATATACACGCAAACTTATTAAATGAATAATATTGTTTTTTCTAAAGTAAGGTCCATACGCCCCATAGGCGTGAAAAAGACTATAGATCTTGAGGTCAATCATAAGGATCATAATTTTTATGCAAATAAAATTCTTACCTCTAACTCTCATTCAGTCTCATACGCTGCTCTCGCCGCAATATCTATCTATCTTAAATTTAAATATCCACAACAGTTCTTCTTGTCTCTATTGAAAATGAGTAAGCATGAGCCCGATTCTATTGGAGAGATATCCAAAACAGAAAAAGAATTAACTTATTTTAATATTAAACTCTTGCCTCCTCATTTATTAAAGTCAAAAGAAGAGTTTTGTATTGAAGGTGATAATATCCGTTTTGGACTTCTTTCTGTTAAAGGCATCAGCGAGAAGACTATTAAAGCCGTAAATGAATTCAGAGGAGAGTTCAAGAACAAATTCGACATCTTTGAAACAGCCTCTCAAGCCAATCTAAACATTGGAGTCCTTTGCGCCCTTATCCAAGCAGGAGCCTTAGACGGAGACTTCAAGCAATCAAGAAGCAAAATAGTATACGAGGCTCAACTTTGGAACATTTTAACTAACAAAGAAAAAATAAACGCCAAACTGTTTGGCGAGACCTTTGAGTATGATTTGGTTAAAATTCTCATGCACATGAAAGACAACAAAGATGTGCAGGGCAAACCTTACATAAAAGAATCAAGACTCCAAACGCTGCGAACCAAAGCAGATGCCTACAAAAAGATATATGAGATCAATAGCAAATCAGAGAGTTTTGCTAATTGGTATTATGAGAATTCTATTATTGGATATAGCGTAAGAAGTAAACTGAGAGAAGTGTTTATTGCAAAGAAAGATGATCTAGTTTATATAAAGGACATTGCTAATTTCGGTGAGAAAGATGAAGTTTGTTTTATCGGCGTAATTAAAGAATGCATGTCAGGGGTCTCAAGAGAGAAGAAGACTAGATATTTTAAAATGCAAATTTCTGACGAAACTTCTGCCATCAACACAATGATCTTCTCCGATAAAATAGATGAGATGCAAAATCTTAATAATAGAATGCCAAAGGAAGAAGATATAGTAATTATTACCGGACAAAAGTTTGGAGACTCTGTTTTCGCCAGAATGGTCGCTATCCAAACCCATACGGTTTACACGAAGCTTTCTCAATTAAAAGCCGAAAAAAATAATTGATAAATCGGCTTTTTTCAGGCAAAATAATGTCTGAATGAACCTACAATTTTATAAGGGAAATGCAAAAGTAACTGGAACCGCTTGCTCTTTTCAGACAAAGGGAACCTCTTTGTTTGTTAACTTCATCAAGCAGCACTCTTGGAATGAAGCCAAGAAGCTTGGGTCTTTTCGTGAGAACGCTAAGAACCCAGAGAAGACTACTGTCTTAAAGTTCAATGCGGTAGAAGCCGCAGGTATGGTAGACGCAATTGATAGAAACGCAGAATACAAGTTCTATCACACTGCTCCTAATTCAAACGCGATGGGCAAGTTTTGTCCTTATCTAAGGGACAACGCTCAGATTGGTTTTTCTTTTAATGCCACCAAGGAACAAAAGGGAGATACTGTTAACAAAGTAAGTTTCTTGATTGGATTTACTTTTGCAGAATCTGTACTGGTAAAGACTTTCCTTTTGGAATTCATTAGGAATTCTTTCTATCCTCAAGATGATGTCGCTGCACCTGCTCCAAAAGAAGCTCAACAGGAAGAGTATCCAGCGAAGGCGGCTTATAGCAAAATCCAACTAAATCAACCTGCTGTCCAACCTACTGCTCAGACTGAAGCAGAAGCTCAAGCAGAAGAACTCGTATTCTAATGCGAAAGAAAAAGATAGTAATTCAAACGGATTGGTGCCTCGCTAAAACTGGATTCGGTAGGGCGGCGAAGGAACTAGTCTCTTACCTATACAACACGGGTAAGTATGATATTATCCATTATTGCGGGGGGACCCAAGTGGGTTCTCCCGTTTTATCCAAGACTCCTTGGAAGAGTCTTGGGAGCATCCCTACCGATCAAAACGAGATCAATAGAATTAATGCCGATCAAACTCTTGCAAGAGATGTTTCTTATGGGTCTTATTATATTGATCAAGTAATCAAAGAAGAGAAGCCTGATGTTTGGATTGGCGCACAAGATCCTTGGGCGTTCACTCAATACTATAATAAACATTGGTATAAGAACATCACTTCTCTGCTTTGGGTGACTCTTGATTCTTTGCCAATTTATGAGGAAGCAATTAATCAAGCTAAAAAGTCTTCTCAGTATTGGATTTGGAGTGAATTCGCCACAAACGAAATGCACAAAATTGGTATCAATAATGCCAAAACTGTGCATGGTCCAGTAAACCATTCTAAATTTAATTACTTAGGAGCAGAGAAGAAAAAACAGTTAAAGGCTAATTTTGGGCTTTCTGATTCTTTTATTGTTGGTTTCGTATTTAGAAATCAACTTCGCAAGTCTGTTCCAAATCTATTAGAAGGATTTAGAGACTTCGTTAAAAATAATCCTGATGTTAAAAATGCAAAACTACTATTGCATACTCATTGGGGAGAAGGCTGGGACATCTATAAGCTTGCTGACGAATACAAGATAGATAAAAAAGATATCCAGACGACTTACGTTTGCAATAAATGTAAAAATTACTTTATCTCGCATTTTCAAGGGCAAGAATTAGGCTGTCCAGTATGCAAGTCTGAGAAGAGTTGCTCGACTACCAACACTGGATTCGGTGTATCCGAAGAGCAGCTATGTGAGGTTTATAATTTGATGGATGTGTATTGCCATCCATTTACTAGCGGCGGTCAAGAAATTCCAATTCAGGAAGCTAAGTATTGCGAATTACTAACTCTTGTCACTAATTATAGCTGCGGCGAAGACATGTGCCATCCTGATGCTGCGTCTATTCCTTTGGAATGGTCAGAGTACAGAGAACATGGAACGCAATTCAGAAAGGCTTCGACATACCCTTCTTCTATCGCCAAGCAGTTATATCGCGCCTACAAGATGTCTGACCTAGAGAGGAGACAGTTTGGACAAAAGGCGAGGAAATGGGCTATAGAGAATTATTCTGTTCCTGTTATTGGAAAGATATTTGAGCAATATATTGATTCTATTCCATTTACCATTTACGATTTCTCTTTAAAGGAAGAAGAAAAAGATCCCAATGCAGTCATCCCAAATATAACTGACAATGGAGAATGGTTAATCTTCATGTATCACAATATCTTGAAGATGAAGCAAGTGGATCAAAATGAGGATGGATACAAGCATTGGATGGAAAAGCTTTCTAAAGGAGAAGCTCGACAGAATGTTGAAAACTATTTTCGCCAAATAGCATCACAAGAAAATCAAAAGAATCGAAAAGTAGATTTCGAAGATATTCTAGATCCTGCTGATAAAGGAAAGCGAATCTTGTTTGTAATGCCAGAAAGCATTGGAGATATTTATCTCTGCACCTCTCTTCTTGAATCGATTAAAGAGACTTATCCTGATCATAATTTGTATTTTGCCACTAAGAAAGAGTACTTCTCAGTTCTTGAGGGCAATCCATGTATCCATAGAATACTAGAATATATCCCTCAAATGGATAGTTTACTGTGGCTTGAAGGACACGGCAACCATCAAGGTTACTTTGAAATAGCATTTTTGCCCCATATAGGAACACAAAAGATGCTCAATTATCTTCACAACGGCAAAGATAAGATCGCATTCGATATTAAATAATATGCACCTTTTAGAACAATATTCTCTAGCTTCTGGAGTCAAGATTAAGAAGCCATATATTTACGAAAAGTTTTTCCCAGTAACCGCCGAAAAGTATATCACTTTCCATCCAAGCTCAAAGCCTTCAAAGACTTACGATTACTGGCAAGAAGTAATAAATATTATTTCTCCCATCTTAGATAGTAAAGGTATTAAAATTATTCAACTTGGGCAGGAGAAAGAAAAGGTCTATACCGGCGTTGTAAGCTTGGTAGGATTCACTAATATAAACCAAACTGCTTTTATTTTAAGAGACTGTCTGCTGCACTTCGGCGCAGATAGTTTCCCTACTCATATTGCTTCAGGATACAATAAAAAAATTGTAGCTTTATATTCTAATAATTACGTTAACTGCGTAAAGCCTTTCTTTGGAAACCCCAAGGATCACATTCTACTTGAGCCTAAAAGAAATAGTAAACCAACTTTTTCTTTTGAAGAAAATCCGAAGACGATTAACTCTATTAAACCAGAAACAATCGCAGGAAACATCTTAAATCTTTTAGAGATCCCCCATTCGAATTCAATTCAAACTCTTTATTTCGGCACTGAATATAATAACATGAGATTAGAAATGGTGCCTAATCAAATAGTAAATCCAAACCAATTTAATTCTAACAATATTGTAGTTAGAATGGATTTGCAGCATGATGAAAAATTCTTAAACGAGCAATTACAAGTCTGTCAATGTTTCATTATGACAGATAAGCCCATTGATGCTAATCTAATTTTAAATAATCAAAAGAACATTGGGAGGATCTTCTATGAAATTAAAGAAAATAGCAGCCTAGAGTTTGCTGATTTTCTTGCTCATAAAAATATTTCTTATCAACTATTTACTTATTTGCAAGGAGATAAGCTTGAACAAGCGAAGCTTAAGTATCTTGACCAAGAAATAATTGTAGAAATGCCAACTAATTTGAAGCAAAAGACAGGTATTGAGTATACTTTAAATGCTTTCTATAAGTCTAACAAGAGAATAATTAGTAATGGCAAAATTTATTTAAGCGAATCTTCTCTCAAGAATGGCATGGAAGCGAAACAGATTGCTGAACCAGTCATTGACTGCCCAGAGTTTTGGAAAGAAGCAGAGAGTTTTTGGATTTTTAGAGTTGACAAGTCGCCGGTTGCCGCATAGTATACCTATGTGAATACCGTAAAGAAACTTGTTCGTTCCTCTGATGGTCTCATTGAAGGTGTAGAATACCACTTTAATGATGACGGCTCTATTAACTGGCGCAAAATGATCAAGCCAGAGTTCCTTGTCCCAAATAGGGATAAGACCAATGAAACTGATGTCACCAAACTAGAAGATAAAGATCTACTTATTCTTCTCGCTGGAATTAAATATGTAGCTCAACTTAGAGGATTCTTCTATGTTGATTACACCGTAACCTCTCCAAGTTCAGACTATGTAGTGGCGGTTTGTAAAATAGAGTGGATTGCAAACTATGAAACACAAGGGAATTCAATAGCCTTCTCTTCTATTGGCGATGCTTCTCCCGGTAATACGAAAGATTTTGCTCGTCACTTCTTGGGACCGATTGCCGAAAATAGAGCATTCATCCGCTGCGTTCGAAACTTCTTAAAGATCAATATTGTCGGCCAAGACGAAATCGGCAAGTCAAAAAATAATGTCGTTGATGATTCCGCTGAGTCTTCGGCTGTATTTGAGCCTCATGCCATTCTTGAAAAAGTAATGAAAGATAAAAGCGTTACTTTTGCAAAATTAAAAGAACGCCTTATCAAAGAAGGTTACGTTAACGCAGACTCGTTTATGTCAATAGCCGACATCCCAAAGATTAAAATCTTTGAAATGATTGAGAGAATTCAAAAAGCCAAGTAATTAAGAAGTCCCAATTCCGGGCGAACTAGACCCTGCGCCAACAGAACCAGCAAATACTTTACTTGTCGAACTAACGCTTCCTAATCCTTTAAACAAAGAAGCTGCTGAGTTTATACTTTCTATTCTTAATTTTAGGAATTTGGAATCAATTGGGTCTATTGGGTTTACATAATCACCCGTGGAAGGGACTTTTGTAGAGAAATCAACTCTTAAGTTCCTTCCATTCTTAGAAGGCTTTGTTGTGGTAAGTAAGAACCTCTTCCCATTGTATCCAGTTGGATAAAGCACTGAAGTCTTAAATTGCAAATCCATATCATTAAAATCAGCATCATCAGTTGAATATATCTGTTCGTATCTAACGGTGAAACTGCTTTCTCCAACATAAGCATTTCCAGTTAAAATGATGTCCACTATTCTGGCGAAGTTATTTGGATTTTGTATACTTAAGAAGGGCTGATCAGTTGTCTCGTAAACTGCACCATAGTTAGCTAATCTCAAGTCTAATTTTTCACCAACCACAAAACCATTATCTAATGGAAAAGTCGTTGAAACAGTATAATAGGCATAATACTTAGACCCATCTCCACTTTGAGTTGCAAAATTATCTCCAGAGAAAACAAGATTAGCTGGAGGATTTCTTAATATGAAACCTGATAAAGGATTTGGAACAATAGCATTATTACCTTGCCAGAAGTCTTGAGTAGGAGAAGTTGGATTAAATGTTATATTTACTCCCGTAACTTGACCTACATAAGGAGGCATAAACGAAACAATAGCATCTATAGTAGGAACTCCTGCTCCACCATTATTTAAACCGATGCTAATAGGAGAGAATGTATAACCAGCGCCTCCACTTACAATATTATAACCAGTAATGATGCCTCCCGGTTGATTGTAGAAATTTATTTTTGCTTGTTTTTTATTGAATTGAAATGTGGTTGCGAAGTCTTCTATTATTTGTCCATTGACTTTAGTAAAGAAGTTGACTCCTGTTAGGTATCTTATCCCTTCTCCATTAAAAGAAATTACAGAGCCATCCCAGCCACTTACTTGAGTAGTCCCATCTAATCTATAAGTTAAATTATTGTTTAAATAAGCATCATTAACAGATATAAAAGGAATATAATTAAAGTTCCCAGTTACAGGGTACTCTTCTCCCAAGTAAGTTTGCAGATAGAACATTCCAGAAATTGGTCTTACATCTTCAGCATCTTTACCGTGCATACCCCTTCCTACCATTGATGGAGGATAAAATTTTAATTTACTATAATCTTTATAGATAACGCTACTACTCAAGTCTCTAGCGTCAGTCACTACTGAGATCCCAGATTTAAAATTTACAGCTAAATAAGGAAAGTTTGGAGTTATCGTCCCAGAAGCGCCTCTTGCAAGAGTTGTTACGCCTTCAAATTTAATTCCTGTCACATAATTAAGATTAGCTCCAGTTAATGTAATTAGTGATCTAAATGTCCCAGTTGTAATATTTAAAGGAGAAGTTGAGATAGAAGGAGCTTTAATCGTTATTGTTTTATAAAGATTATCGGCATCAAAACTATTTCTTTGGAAGAAAATTTGACCACTTCCAACAAATCCATCTAAGACTACATAACTGTTTGCGCTTATCGTCGTGCCTATCCCTACTGCATCTGAACCGCTAAGTAGCAACCCAAGATCAGGAATTTGCGAAGAAACATCAGAAGTAATATTTAAGTTTCCAGAAAGTATTGAATATCCAGTATATGGTTGAGACAATCCAGAAAGAGTGGATATATTAATAACAGACATTGCCTGAGAAATTAAATACTGTCCACTCTTATTAGTTAAATTATTAAATCCACTAATGTAAAGATCTCTTGTTTGGAAGTTATGAGCATTTATTCCTGTAACAACTATGCCATCTCTTGTTCTATAGGAGTCAAGATTTGAACCAGAGATTGTCGTGCTTGGATTGAATGATGGAGAAAAGCCTTTAACTTCATTAGTAGTTCCAGAAGTAAAGAATCTAAAACTCGTTTTTTTAACTTCTCTAGGAACAGAAATTTTTACCCCAGTAGTCGATACTACAGAAATATTTGGATATTTAATTATTTCATTATTAAAACCAACTCCATAGAATTCAAACCCGCTTAAATTACTTCCTGATAGAGAAATTGCATCATTAAAATAAGCTGAATTTGGTGTGATTTTTGAGATGATCGGATTTAAAAATGTTAAAGATCGAGAAGTAGTGACTCTACTTGTCCCATTTAAAACAATTGGGCCATCAGCAATATCATAGACTTGAGGGATATAGAAGCTTAAGCCAGTAATACTTTGACTATTAAAAGCTGTTATTACTTTATATGCGCCATCCTGTCTTCCTAATTCAATAGAAGAAACCGTATTTAAGAATTTACCAGATATAGAAATTAAAGAACCAGCTATGCCAGTAGTAGGATTAAACCCGTTTACGACGAGAACACCGCTATTAATAGACAATCCGCTGGGATAAGTATAGTTATAGTAATTAGAGTTTATCGTCAAGCCATTTCCACTTTGCACTAAATCAGGCACAGTAAATATTAATCTTTGAGAAAACTCTGATCCAAACTGAGAAATAGAATATCCAGTTACTGGATAGTCTCCTATATTGATAGATCCGACATAGTAAATATCGCTTCCATAACCAGTAGCTAATTGACCTTGTGTTAATAGCGTAGGATATATTCCGGTTATAGTTGGCGTTCTTAAGAAAGTAAAAGTTTTATCAAATCCGCCAGTTATTCTTGAATACGAATTGTCTAATATTAAATTAGATTTTCTTATTGATGATAAGTTAGGAGTATTTAAACTTAGATATCCAAACGTTCTAATAGTGTCATCGATAAGACCAGCATTTGAATGTACTAAAACTTCTGTATTAATATTATTTCTTGCTCTCCTGATCGGAGCAAAATTTGAATATTGATATGGATTTTCTTTAACTACTCTAATCTCATCTATATATCCGCTCCAATAATTAGCTGGAGTATTCGCATAGTCTCTCCCGATATAAATATCAAAAACTGGACTAGTTAAACTCCTGTCGTTATTTAAACTAAAGTCAAGATTTGAAATGCCAAAGTCTAATGCCGAAGCAGAAGGACCAGAATAAGTTAAACCAGATAAATTTACTGGAGTTCCATTTAATAATATTTTTCCACTTATGCTACCTCTATTAATGTAGCTCTTCGATACCGATATATGGTTCCAATCTGTTGTATTTATTTGACCAGAGAATACTGGGGTAAAGCCGTTCCATTCTATTCCAGAAACGACTAATTGATTTGATGTTACAAAAATATTTAAACCACTTTCGCTTCCTATTAAAAATTTTCTATCTGAAGCAGAGAATGTAGTTAAAGGTTTAAAATCCAATTCAACAGCAAAACTATTTCCATAACTTAAAGGAACGCTTGGAGACTGTCCTGTAATTGAAAATTTAATATAAGGACCGGGGCTTCCAGAGAATAAGAAACTCCTATCATCAAACTTAGAAGTATTATTACTTATCGCTACAGAGCTAGAAATGGTTAAGTCTTTTTTGTTTCTAAATGTAGACTGATACGAATAACTATTTGAATTCTCTGTTGCGTCTACAAGCAAGTTAGCGTCACCAGTATCTTGGAAAAGAGCTTGAGTGTTTGGATAAAGATTGTGGCCTAAAATTTCAATAGGCCCACCAATGTAGTTTTCAAAAGTAGAAATATTTTTGATGATTGGATCGCTTTTAATTACTTCAAAATTTTGGAATGGAAAGTCTCTGCCTCCAGAATTTTTTATAATAATGTCGTAGCAACCGACATCAGCGTTTGTTCCTGTAAATGTTAGCGTAGAGCTAGCAGAATTCTTTACAAAAGCGGATATTGGATAAACTTTATTATAAGCTCCGTAATTATAGTCCTCTATATATCCAGAAATATCTCTAATCTTTGAAACTTGAGTCCTGTCTCCCCTATAATCATAATCAGAATAATTACCTTGAAGCAGTAGAACGGTATTTTGAACATCAAATAATCCAGAGCCAGTGAGCATCTGACTAATATCGCTATACAATCCTGCGCCTTTGATAATTCTAAAATCTTCTATGTATCCAGAAAACGAATTAATTCCAGAAGATGCATAAGAGGCTGTGTTATTAGTCCCTATAAATAAACCGCTACCTGCTGTGATTGTGTATGGAACTCCTGCTGACGCTGCTCCAAAAACCTGTCTAGATGTTCCGCTAGCCGCATAAAATGTATATCCATTAGGCGTAGTTTTAGAAATTAATACTTTAGTCCATTGATTTGCGGGTATTTGAGAAGTCGCTATATTAAATTTTACACTATTACCTGCATAGAAAGTCCAATCAGTGCTGGCAGCAGGTTTAGAAAAATAAAACCCATTTCCATCCCAACCTCGGTCTTGAAATAAATCAACCCTTTGAGCGGTCGTATATGGCAATGGATTAATTAAAAATTCAATAGTAAATAGACCTGATCCAAAATCGAAATCTCCACCGGAAGGAGAAGACATTTGCAAATAAGAATTACCGCTAAACAATAAAGACCTTCCAAATATTCCAACTTGAGAACTCCTAACTCCGCTATTTAAAATCGTCTTAGGCTGTCTGTAGTTCAATCCGCTTAAAACAATTCCAGTAGCGTAATTGAAATTTTTTCCAATTGCTATATTAGACTGTCCAGAATTTAAATAATAATTTAGAGCATTGAAAACCACAGGAGCTTTAAGGACCGTAATTTGATTTTTAGAACTGAAAGATGTATTATCTTTAGAATTTATCGTTACGAATCCTGCATTAGCGTTTGGAGGCACTGTGCCTGAAATAACATCACCTAAGCCCGTAAACGGAGAAGTTATAAAGCCCGTGATTCCATTATCTACAGAAGTGGTAAAATTTACAGGGAAATAGCCTTCATTAACATAAGCTGTATTAAAATTATTACCTGAAATTCTAATTATATCCCCTTCGTATGGCAAATTATTGCTAAATCCACTTATGTAAATAGTCCCATAAAAATTAAAATCACTAGCCACCGAAACTATACCAGTGTCATTATATCCGCTAATTCTAATTGGACCAGTTGTATAACCGCTTGGAACTTTTACCAATAAAACTCCACTAGCGGGCTGATAAGATACATTGGTTCCAGTAATGTTATTGAAAGAAACATATTGAATCCCGCTTAAAGATTTTCCGCTAATAGCAACAAATTGGCCTACATCTTGAGTCTGCGGAATTACAGCGTCTAATCTTGGAATTGGATAAAAATCAATTCCAGTAACATACATTGACGAAGAAAGAGTTAGGCCAGTAATAAAATAAAGGTTTACTTTTCCAAATGCAATATTTTCTGGGACATTAAATTCTATATACTCAGGAGTTGAATCATAATAGGAAAAATCAATGAAACCAGCGCCGGGAACCTGTAATCCGCTTATTGCGTAAAGCCCTGCGCCAGTCACGCGCATCCTCTGATTGATCAAACCTGTATTGTAAGTTGGCATGTTATAATCCTTGGAACTGTAAAGATAATCTTATATCGTTAACGAGTACACTTGTTTTGAAATTAAAAATAGAAGAAGAACTCGTCTCTTCTGTATCTATTAAAATAGCAGCAGCACCTTTTAAACTAATAGGAGCCACAGCAGTAATTAAAGAAGTAGAAACTGGGTTAAAAGAAATAGCCTCAGTATTACCAAAAAATATTTTTTTAACATTAATAAAATTACTGCCATTGATAGTAACTGTCGCTCCGGGCAAAATGACTCTTGGAGTAAAATCGGTTATTACTGGTTTAAAATGTGAGAAATCTTGTTTTAATGTAAACTCTGATCTTGCATAACCTTGAGTCTCTACAGAAGTTCTCTTTGAAGAGACTATCCCCGCAAAAGAAAGCGTATCTAAAGGCACCGCTCCTGTTTGTAAAGAAATAGAAAAAGTACAAGGAACGCCAGAATAAGGAAGAGACGCATTAAAATTATCTAATTCAAAAGAAAGAGACTGAGATCTCTTTCCTAAATACGCCCTGCCGCTTTGATCAAAAGTAGTGGAACCCTCTTTATTGTACTTCTGAACCTCTCTCTGGTATTGATAACTAAAATTAGTAAAATTATAACCATTTGAATCAAAAGGCGTTCCATCTAAGTTACCTGACAAATAAAAACTTGAGAAATTTAAAGGAGTGAATTCTGGTCTGTTAATAGGAGTAGTTGCAGAGAAGGCTCCTTTTAGAGGCTCGAAAACTTTAACTTCTACATCAACTTTAGCCAAAGAATCAGGAGATCCTTTTATAGAATAGTTTGTAATGTAGCCATTTTGGAAATACAAACCGCAAAAATTTCCAGAAATTCCTTGTTCTGAATTAACCCCTAATAGGTATTCTTTTACAAAGTCTTTACCTGTTAAATAATAAGAAATTGAAAAACTAGTATCTACTGTATCTTCGGCTACATAAGAATAAGAATTCTTTTTAAATTCTTCATTGTAGACAGGAGTGTTAGATGAATCAAGAGACATGTTAACATTAGAGGCGAGGATATCAACGCCACTAAAGCTAAACGTACAATTTTTATAATTAAAAAACATTTAGAAACTCCTTTTTAATGATATCTTACTTTCTGCATATTCATCAACATTAATTGTCATGGTAGATGAATCTATTTTACTTCCAGACGTATCTATAATAAAAATAGAATCGCCTCCGAAAGTACGAATATTAACTTTTGCATTTTCTGCTGTAGCGACAACAGAATTAGAAAAATTAGAATTAAAGTCCTCAATTGTGAAATTAAAATCTTCTTGCCCTGCCGAAAGGTCTATCTGTCTTGGCCTTCTTTGACCCACGGAATAGATTGGATTCCAATTTACAGAAAGAGAATAATCAAGACCAAGCACATTATAAGCTGTATTTGATACAGCGCCAGAAACTCTAACATTCCAAGAATGCGCCAATCCAGATCCACTGCTAAATATATTAGAAGTTGTCTTGCCAAGCAAAGATCCCGAAATATCAGAGTAATTAGAGAAAGAAGCCGTAGCTTGAATTTTCGAATTTGGCACAATATTTAAAGAAAATCTAGAAGGATAGAACATCCCGCTAACACCAGCAATTTTCAAAACTATAGGAATTCTAGACTCTGGAAAACTATTAATAAAAACTCCTGTTTTTAGGTAATCGAAACACTTAAAAATAGGATCAGCAGAAAACAAAAAATAAGAGAAATCAACAGTTGTTTCGTCTGCCTTAGTTTTGATCATTTGAGAAGTGTTTTTTCTTCCAAATGTATAAGTAGAATCTATACTTCTATTTACATTAACAGAAGCATTCTGAGCTTGGATTAGCCCTGATCCAAAAATCGAATTGACGAATACGTCACACTCATTAAAATATTTCATCCCTTTTTCCTTATTTAAAAAACCCCTTGTACTTTACCACAACCTCTACAGCAGAATTTACACTAGCAGAGAAGTCTTCGGAAACATCAATAAAATAAGATAATGCATTAGCAAAGTTAAAATTAACAGCATTTCCATTAAAATCTTTAGTATTTATATAAAAATTGTTTGCATTTTTCAAATCAAAACTCAAAGTAGATAATTTCTGAAGAGTATAGCTGTCTTGCGAAATAGTGAAATCACACTCTACTCCTATTGGGTAGTCAGTTGTAACAGAAAAGGGTGTTTGACTGCCTATATAGTATACTGGATATCTTGGAGTATTTATTGTTAGATTAAAAGAGGATACTCTGTTTGTGGCAAAATCTGATATTCCAATATCGATAGTATTAGAATTAACTAAAGAAACAGCGCTTGAAGAATTAAAAGCGCCCGAAGAAGGGATAGTACCAGCATCATTAAATATATCGAACGAAGCTCTGACCATAGGCACTTCGTCTATCTGAGCAGAACAAGAGTAAGAATTCAGATAACACCCTTGGAATCCAAACAATATATTGGAGCTAGGATTTGCTTTTTTTGTTATGAACCCATAGTTAGCGATATCACCAGTTAGCGCAAGAAAGTCATTACTTGTTGTTAGCAAGCTGTTTACAGAAAGACTTCCTATTCTGGCTCCTTGAGGCGTATGGGTACTGCTACTCATACCAATGAACTTATTATGGTCAACTGGTATTTTGTAAGAGCATTGGATATCCTGAACACCATGAATCTGCTTCTGATTCAGGTAGAAATCCAAATTTTTCTTGTTTATTCTAGAGAATGCCATCTTATTTTATTATTTACACAAAAAAGTGTAATAATAAGTTGGTAAAAGGTAAAAGGTATGTCTAGTTCAATTTTTAATATTAGTTCATGGAGTAATTCTGTCGCATACAATAAGCATGATATTATCGTATACACAGATAATCGGTATTATTACGCTAAAGCCGCTGTGCCCGCGAATAATGCGCCAGTTTACTCTAGCGTTATTTCTAATTCGGATGCTTATTGGGGAGGCTTCTTTCAACATCCTGTTGTCAAAAAAGACTATCCATTGTTTATTTGGAAGCCTTCTTACCAAACTCAAGCTAATTTTGATCCTAAAGTTAGCGTAATAAAATATGGAGATGGCTATGAAAAAAGAGTAAGTGATCAAATTAACTTTAATCTGCTCAATTTTGAATTGAATTTTGATGGCTTAACATTAGACGAATGTACTGCTATTCTCCATTTCTTTAGCGCAAGGTCAGCCAAGACAGCTTTTATTTATTACCCATCTGCACCTTATACAGTTGCGGCTACAGATGCCAAATTATTTGTATGTAGAAGATGGGGATCATCTAATCCATTCTTTAATAATTTCTCTATAAAAGCTACCTTCGAAGAAGTCCCAGCATAAGATTATGGCTACTCAACAAGAAATCAAAAACGCATCTTTAAAAGTAAATAAAGAATTTTTCTCTCTTGAACCTTCTTCGATTATTTCTTTATTTGAAGTTGATTTAACCAATCTTGGAATATCAAATGCTTCTCAATTTGTAATTAATTTAAGGAACTTTCAGTTAACTTTACCCGGAACAAACAGCGGGATGTTTAATTATAGCGTCATTAGATTGCATAATAATCTTAAGTTGGGTAGAAATATTATTTACTGGAAAGGTAATGCTTATCTGCCAGCGCCTCTTTCAACTGAAGGTTTTGAATTAGCTTCTAGAGGTGTATTTCCAAAACCTAAAGTGCAAATCAGCTTCTCTGACGATATGCTTGATGTTTTCTCTTTATTTAGGGGGACTGTTAACTTTGGAGACTTAATTGGCGCTAAATTTACAAGGATTAGAACCTTCGCTAAGTTTCTTGACAGAAGCAATTTCTATCAAACAGACGGCACTTCTGCGCTATCTCCAGATAAATTAATCATACCAGATGGATTTGATCCTGATCCAAATTGTGAATTTCCTAGAGATATTTATTACTTTGATAGAAAGTCTTCAGAAAATAAAAACAGTATTCAGTTTGAGCTTTCAAGTGCAATAGACCTAGATAGAGTAAGGTTACCTAAAAGAAGAGTGTTAAGTTATATTTGTCCTTGGCAATACAGGGGAGAAGGATGTTTGTACGAATATCAAAATAGATTAACTACAGACGCTCATGGAACAATTACCCCAATACCAAATCAAAGCGATTCACTTGGAGTATCAGCACCAGTTTGCGGTACAGAAGATGACCAAGTAATTAAAGATATGCCTTTGTTTAAAGTGTCAAACATCCCTATCTCAAATAATCCTAGCGAATGGGGGTCATCAACTAAATATTACAAAGGAGATGTAGTTTTTATAGCGAAAAAAGAGATAAACTTTTATTTCGTCGCAAAATCAGATGTCCCAATTAATATACCTCCCCCTAATGGACAATATTGGCTAGCAGATCAATGCTCTAAAAGCATTAAAGGTTGTAAAATTAGATTTGGAGAAAATCCTTTACCTTTTGGAGGATTTTATGGAGTATCTAATTACAATAGAGGGGCGATGTAATGATTTCAGATGAGATAAAAGCTAAAATAAAAACGCATTCATTAAAGGAAAATCCAGATGAATGTTGCGGCCTCTTGCTTTTAAATAATAAAAATGTATTAGAAGCCTTTCCATGCAGAAACGTCGCTCAAGATAAAGAGAATGAATTCATTGTATGTCAGCTAGACTACTTAAAAGCAGCAATGAATGGCAAAATTGTTGGCATTTATCACTCTCATTGTATACAAGATAATTCTTTTTCAGAGTTAGATAAGCAGATAAGCCACAAGCTTAACCTAAAAAACATAGTTTATATACTGAAAAGGGATTCTTTTGAAGAGTATTCTCCAGAAAATTACTACAATAAATACATTGATAAAGACTTTGTGATTGGGGTATCTGACTGCTTATCAATAGTAGAAAACTATTACAATGAAGAATTCGGCATTAAGATTTTTCATTATGAAAGAACAGCAGATTGGGATAAGGACTATCCAGAGTTTGTAAAAAATAAATTAGCAGAGTTTTGCGACTCACAAAATTTTGATAAATTCTTTGAAAAAGAAAATTTCGTTAAGATCGAAGGAATAGAAAACGCCAAAAAACACGATATCATTGTATTCAAATACCTAGAAAATTACCCTTCTCACTTTGGTATTTACCTTGGACAAAATTATATTTTACACCAGCCAAGAAATAAAAAATCAATCATTGAAAAACTCACAGACGCAGAGAAAAGAAGGATCTATTGCTTCGTAAGGAGTAATCAAATATGTTAACAGAAGAAATAAAAAATCAGATCATTGAACACGCTAATACTTCCAATAATGAAGTGTGTGGATTTTTAGTACGCACAGATGGCGGATTAGCGATTCAAAAAAAAGAAAATCTAATTAATTCTGCTACTGAGTTTATGATGGACTTGAATGGTCAGTCTGACATTATTGCATATTATCATTCTCATATTGATTTTGATGCTATTTCAGAAGCAGACAAGATTGTTTCGGAAAGACTTGGTTTAACCTGTGTTGTTTACAATAAACAAAGCGGATCTTTCTATATTTATAACCCAAATAGTTACAAAATTCAGTACACAGGAAGACCTTTCCTTTTGGGGTTTGCTGACTGCTTGTGGCTAGTAAAAGATTATTACTGTCATGATTTGAATATTCATCTATGTTCAGAACTAGAAATTCTTAAAAATAACGTTTCTGAAGAAGAGTATAATAAAATGGCGAGTAAAAGATTCATTAATGAAGCAGAATCTTTAAAAGATAAAGACGATTATCTTAAAAAATACTTTGAGTACAATGGTTTCAGGCAGGTTTACGACTTAAAGAAAAACGATGTTCTGATAATGAGAACAGAGAAATTCAATTTTCCTATTCATTGTGCGGTTTATTTGGGTAAAGATATGATTTTGCACCATCCCGGTAATAGCACTTCTATCACCGAAAGACTTTCTAATGGCTATAAAAAATGGGTAATTTACATAATGAGAAACAGCCTCTATGACTAACATAACTTTACACGGTGAAATAGCAGAACATGTAGGTAGAGAAAATTGGACTTTAAAAGTAAACTCCATAAAGGAAGCTCTGCGAGCTATTCAAGTCTTGTCGAAAGGAAAGTTATTAAAGTATTTAATTGGTGCCGCAGAGAAAAGCGTCGAGTACAAGATTCTCGTTAATAAAAGAGAAATGATGTCATCAGAAGACCTTTCTTTAGAAAGGCCAGAATCTATTTTTAACTCTGAACTAGTAATGATAAATGATAAACTAGAGAGTTTAGATATTGTGCCTATTATCAAAGGCGCTGGCGGTGGAGGAGGTGGAAGCAGCACAAAAGGAATACTAGCCTTAGTGTTGGGTGTTATATTGATTGCAACAGGAATTGGAGCAGCAGGAGGATTTACGCTTATGGGAAGCACTTTCGCTGCTGGAGCCACTTCTACTGCAATGATTTCTAGCGCTTTAATTGGAGCAGGTATTGGTTTAGCTGTAACAGGTGTTACTTTATTAATGATGTCTCCTCCAAAATTTGATGACTTTAGAAAAATAGATAACGGCGGCGGCAAGCCTAATTACTTATTTGACGGACCTTCTAACATTCTTGGAGAGGGCGGACCTGTACCAGTTGGATACGGAAGAATGAAAATAGGATCTCAAACTGTTGAGATATCCATGAACAATGTCGAACTAGATATTAAATCAACATCAGCAGATGTTAAAGGTCAAATAAACAATATATAAAAATGAACAATCTTGACAATTTTAAATACATAAAAGGTTTTGGCGGCGGAGGAGGCTCACAAGCAGCACAACCGACTGCGGCATATGAAGATCCAGAAGGATTTATTTATAATGGAACTAATTATAATGTTTATCAATTTGGAAAAGTAAAAGATCTTCTTTCTGAAGGGCCAATTGATGGATTAGTAAATGGACAATATGTTTTTAGTGGAAATATTGGTAACTTGGGATATGGTAAAGTAACTTATAATGAATACCCTATAACAGTGGGAGAGACTTCGCAAGTAAACTATTTGAAATCCATTCAATGGAATCAAACTCCTATCTTAGATAGTCAAGATAGATATAATTTTCAACAAATAAATGTAAATGTTACAAATGGAGGTCCAAATGGAACTTCTGTAAATGGATCATTTGACAATGTTTCTTACATTCGCTCAATCGGAGAAAGATTGAGAGGGCCAAATACTCTAGCCGCAACTCAAGATGAAGTCGCTGACTATCAAAGATCTTACCGTATATCGAATAAAGAATGCAAAAAGATATCTTTAAATTTTAGAATATCTTCTCTTTATGTTACTTTAAAATATCAAGACCTAGCTCCTGTTGCAAATAAAACTTTAACAATAGAGGGTGTTGATAGCGCTAGTGTAAGCGATTCATCTTTCGGGTTAAGTACGACAGACAGACAATTGCAAAATGATGCAACTAGCATAAAAGGTGGCGTTGGATCTGTTCTTTATTATAAATTTAAAATAAGAGTAAAAATTAGTGCAGTTTATAAAGAAGGTTATAATCCAAATGCTGCTGTCCTTGATATAGTTTCCTCTGCCGCTAAATCTGTTCCTGACACTAAAGATCTTTCTATCGCTTTAGACGCAGCCCCTCAAGTAATAGAAATAGAATCTAAAGGTAAAGTCACTCAAGGATATTCTAAACAAATTGTCTTTGACATGTCTAAAGTTTTTGCCGCATTGAATGTAAATGAAAATTGGATAGGTTGGGATATCTCTGTATTAAAAGTTACTCCAGAAGATACTTATTCTTCAAGAAGTTCTTTCGTTTCTCTAGAAAGTATTACTGAAATTTATTCTTCTTCGTTTAGGTATACAAATTCAGCGACTGTTACTTCTAAATTTAATGCAGCTTATTTTTCCAAAATTCCAGAAAGGACTTATGATGTAAAATTATTAAAAGTTAAAGTTCCTTCTAATTATGATCCCTTAACAAAAACATATGGAGAAAGCGCAACTCGCACAATTACTACTACTAACGCATACTCTAAGACTGATAAGACTATTGATCCTAATTATTTTATAGGAGAAGATAATTCCTATGCGAACACGACAGACACAACTCCTCCAATTACAGATGGGTTATATGCCCAATTTGACGCAAATGTAGCTACGGCTACAGCAGGAACCGTAGCTACTTGGAATAACAGTGTCGCTGGATCACCTGTAAAATGCGTTTTAGGCAATGGAACATATGCTTCTCCAGTTGGTGCAGCAGGTAAGCCGACAAAAGGAAGCGGGTCTTCCGAGACAAGTCCAAACGGAAACAGCTATGGAATATCATTTACCACTAGTCAATATGTAAAATTTATCGACGCAGAAGCTCCAACTGCGTTTTGTGATGCAAACGGAAACTATACTGTATTTATTGTAGCAAAATGGGACAGTACAGTTACTACTGTTTCAGAAAGACAAAGAATTTTATCTTCGTATTCAAACCCTAATAACTGGGCATTGGGACAATGGAATGGTCATAATAATACTTTCCTTATCGGTGATGGGGTATATGGCGTTTTACCGGGAAATTTTGGTCAATTTAACCGTTCTAATTATTGGGGAGGGACGACTAATGATTCAAATACATATATTATAGGAGCAAGTGTCAGCAGTGCAAAAGATGTAAATTTGTTTTGGCAAAATAGCGTTTATTATATAAAAGCAACAAATACCATTGTCGCGCCGCAAGGGCTTGCAGTGAACTGGACATCAGAGAAAAGTAAATGCACTGTTTTTGAAGTGTTAATTTATAAAAAAGCGCTCTCTAAGACTGACTCTATTAAAGTTAGAAACTGGCTTAATAATAAATGGAACGTAACTAGAAACAGTTTAACTTACGCCACGACCACTGGCGCTTATAACACAAATGTTCTTAGTGTTGGAGCCAGTACTTATTTGAAGATGCCTTTGAAAACTATCTGTGCTAACGGACAGAGGAGCAAGCCTTACACCATCTCTACGCTTACTCCAGCGAATTATTATGAATTCGACTTGATACCTCAAAGATATTGGAAAAATTGGAATTTTCAACAAAACTTTACTTTAAAAGAGCAAGGATTTTGTAGTTTTTATTGTGATTTCTATTTAAAACTAGACCCAGCTATTACAAATGGAACATATTCTTTAATGCATAGAGATAGTCAGTTTAATCTTAGTATAAAATTAGATGGCGATAATACTAGTTTAATTTTAAATATTATTTCTAGTAATGAAACCAAAAATTATACTATAACAAAAACCTTAGATACGTCGAAATATTCAACTACAATACTTAAAGGCAAATTCACAAGAGTCAGTTTATATGTATTACCAAAAATAGTAAAACCAACTCTATTATTTAAACCAAACGCAAGCAAAATTAGCAATATTAATGCCAGCGATATGACTTGGATTGACACTTACTTCGCTACTTTAAGAAAAGCCGTTAACGTAGACGATGCAGCTTTAGCAAGAGAATTAGGGTTAACCATAAATCAGTGGACCTCAATGGTCCAAGGAGTTTCATTTAGAGAAGATACTGACTATACAGAAATATCTAATCTTCCAAAGAACTGCCAGAAATATATTGCATTCACTTTTAATCAACCTAACAACGCTGTCGTTTATGGTAATCGACAACTTGCAAAAGACTATTTCCCAGATATATTAAACGCAGAGATAGACGTTCTTTTAGATTTAGAAAAACAGATACAGTGCAATGTAAATATAGCAAATTACCCTTATTATCAAACTCTTTGTGCAGGATATGATTGGAGACCATTTGAAGCGACTACAGACGCTAATCAAGGAGATCAAGCGAGCGTACTTTTTGAAAGACAAACGGTTGAAAAATTATCTCAAGAAGCTTTAAATACTTACAATAATCTAAATATAGACAAAACTTTTGATGCGTCTTCCATCTCTGTAAGTTTATCTTCAAGTCAAACTAATGTTTTACTTCCTTTACAAGGTGCCCAAATTTTTGACGCTTTTAACAAAACGAATACTAAAACTGGGCCATTCATTCCTGCCTATTTTATCAATAATAACTCTCAAATAGAAATCTTTACAGATAAAAGCGCCAGCACTTTTGGAGGAAAATTTATTGGATTTGCTGACTCTATTAGAGTTAATCAAATTGAATTTGATAGAGTTTCTCTTTCTAAAGCTTATTCAAGAACTTTACTCGCGGAAGGCCTTCCAAGGAAAACAACTACTTATGTTCCTACTGTAGTTCAATCTTATGCATCTTCCTCTGATTATTGGGATGGCACTTTTAAAGCCAGCAAAGAATGGACAGACAATCCAGCTTGGTGTTTCTATGATCTCTTAACTAATAAGAGATATGGGGCAGGGAACTATGTTTCTGAAAGCGACGTAGATAAATGGTCTTTGTATCAAATTGCTAAATATTGCGACGAACTAGTTAGCGACGGCTTTGGCGGCGTAGAACCTAGATTCTCTTGTAACCTTTATATCCAAACTCAAGAAGATGCTCTTAAAGTATTGGCTGATATGGCTTCAATATTTAGAGGTATGTTCTATTACTCAAATGGATTTATTTTTTCAATAAACGACATGCCAGAAGAGACTCCTGTTTATTCGTTCACGAATTCTAATGTAATAGATGGTAACTTTAATTACGAGTCTACTTCTTTAAAGGATAGAAACTCTGCTGTTTATGTCCGTTATATTGATAAGAATAACCTTTATAAACCAGCAGTAGAATATGTAGAAAATGTGGAAGCAGTTAGAAAATTTGGTTTTAGAGAAAGCGAGTTGACAGCGTTTGGATGTACAAGCAGAGGACAAGCTCAAAGACTTGGTAGATGGCTACTTGCTTCAGAGTATAACGAAACAGAAACTGTATCTTTTGAAGCTGGCCCAGAATGTATTTACCTAAAACCCGGAGACGTAATTAAAGTCCATGACTATAACAAGAAATATAAAACAGTAGGTGGGCGCTTAAATTATATTGACATTTCTGGAGATGTAAATACCACTACTGGGACATTGACTTTAGATCGGAAGCTCGATTTCAATTTCTCTGGAGGTCAAAACTATAAATTAACTATCCTTTCTCCTAAATATAATCTAGACCCTAGCATCAATGGGGCCGTCGCCACAAGTAATGACTATAATGAATATAGAAAACCCTTAACTAATTCATTTATTATTAATAGCGGGAACTTGATCACTGGTCAAAATTATGATTCCATTAGAGTCACGGGGGCGACTTCTACGATGGCCGCTGGATTAAATGTAACTGGATTAGGTTATTTCACTGGAGCTTCTGGGCTTTCTCCAAAGTCAATAACTTGGGCTTTGGAAAATTCTGGCAATCTTGACGGTTCTACAGACAGCGATTATGACTTTTACAGAATCTTTAGAATTCAAGAGTCTACCGAAGGGACTAATTACACAGTATTAGGTTCTCAAGTATACAACTTAAAGTATGCTCAAATAGAATCTGGATTAAATATCACACCTCCAAAGCCTCCCGCGAGCGAAGCTTCTTCTCCATCAAATGTTTTATTTACCTTAAACGGAGGCAACATTGACTTGGGTATATATTATGATTCATCAATTAAGACTAGTACAATAGGATTTAAAGTCTTTTCTAGTAATGATTATCGTTCTGATTTTAATCCAAATACAAACAACGGATCTGTGTTTGTCCCTATTAATCTTTATGAATCATATATAAGCGCTTCAATAAACAAGCCCCTTACTAATGGAGCCATAAGAGTATATGGAGTAAACATTAACAATGAATCTCCATTGTCTTATACAGAAGGCAAAGATAGTACTGATACCAACATAACCTCTTTCCCGGCTGGTATACCAATCACATATAAAGATGTTAATCCAAAAAATGTTTCTTTAAATAGCGTCAGTTACGCTTTTAATTCACCCGTCCTTCAAAACAGGAACATGTATTTTGCTTCGTCAACACCAACAGATGCTAAAACTCTTAGACCAGCAAGTTCTTTGGCAATCAACATTCCTTTGGACTTCATCTCTGATTCGACAAAATTTAATAATGCCACTTATCCATATAGACTGAGAATGATTCCTGAAAAAGTCACAACAAAAGCCTCTTTCATGGCTAGCCTATTAAAGTATCAAGCCTCTTCAGATCCGTTTAGCTACATATTCAGTGATGATAATATCATTCCAACAAATAATATATATACCTATCTGACTAGCACTAGCAGAGCAAAATACAGAGACTTTTCTATTGCTATAGACAAGTCTAGCTTTGTAGGAGGAAGATTATATTCTACATCAAATGATTTTAAAAACGAAAATGGATTTTTGCTATTCACATATGACAATCAAGATTCAGATTTAAAATCTTCTTTGGATGCAATCTTAACAAATAAAAGCAACTCTTTCTCAATAACTACTTTAAACGCTTCAAATTATTTAAACATTGTAATTAATCAAAGCTTCGCAGATTCTTTCGTTAATCAATTCTATTTGCTGCTGGTTCCTATTTCTCAGAACTTCCAATTTGGAGTTAATACCGTAATATATAAAGATACTTATCCATTTGGAATTAAAGACGCTTCAGGAAATGAAATTATAGATTCTCATTTTATATCAGTACCAAATAGTCAACTTGTATTTTCATTTAACTCAAACACTGATACTAATGGAAAGCCATTTGATTCAACTGCTTATAAAGCTTATTTAATAGCACAAGATTCTTTAATGTCTGCATGGGCGAACTCTTCAGAAGATGGAACGACAAGAAGTATCCTAGACTATACTTCTTTATTTATTGATAAAGGCGACAGTATTGGTAAAATTTATCCTCAAATCAGCAGCCCAATTGGAATAAAGAAAGCTGTTGACCCAACTTATACTGCTTCTTTAGAGAATATAATAAGAGAGGCTGACGGCAAGTACCTTCACTTCACTTTGAATCAAACGATGATGATAGAAAATATTTTCGATGCCTCTGTTGCTGCATCGTCTGTATTCCCTAACTATACTATTAGCAGAAAGAGTGTGGTTTATAAGCCTACTTTAAATACCAACTTAACAGCCACTCAAGATAATACTATCCTTTCTACAGATCCAAATGGTAGTAATGCTTATTACAAACTCTCTTTGCAGAATAGAGGGAATATTGCTACGGCTTCCTCTATCTCCCCTAATATACCTCAAAGCAAGAGAGCTTATCCTTTAAATGGCAACAAAATATTTACCAGAGCATTAGTAGAAAATACTGGCCCCTATTCCGCCTCTCAAACAAAACTATTGGAAGGGGCATCTCCTGAAGGCGCTGTATCAAATATATTCCAAATCAGAAGCGCAATTGCAGACAGTTCTTTTGGAAAAGATGGCGAAGAGCTTTTTGATATTTCTATTATTAGACTAAGCGATTTGTCTGGAGAACTAAAGAAAGACGTAAATGACCAAAATCTAAACTTCGCATTAGACAACAGCGTTCTTGTAAATTCTACCACTTCAAATACTGAAGCGAACTCTAAGACTATATTTAATGCGCTAATTAATAACGGAATATTCTCTTCTCCATTTAACGTAATCAACATTACTCCAGAAGACAATGGCAAAGATATAGGCATCTCGCCAAAGAACGTTTCTGTTTCTTTGTCTAGTTCTTCTCAAGCAGTCACAGTTTACTCTTTAGATGGGGCTAGTATTAATAATCAATTTGCTATCTCTAACCTCAATGATCTATACTATGCTGGAGTTCCAGTGCTAGCAAATATAGGCAGTCTATCAATAGCAATACAAATTCCAGATCTGCCAACTCAAACAAAGACGATTAAAGTTTGGTGCTATAATGGTGAAGATCTACTCACAAGCGCACAAGTAAACACCACTCAAATAAAACAAGGGGTTTCTAATAACATAGCAATTAGTTTAAATAATTTAATCCCTAAAAATTACTATACTTATGCTAATTCTTATAGCGCAGGATCAGCTATAACGACTCCACTTGTTAATCAACAATTTTGGAAGTTTAATGATCCAAAGAATTTGGCTTTCGCTCACTTGTCTGCTAAAAAAGCATTAGGAAACATACCAAAATATAACTTCCACATCCAAGCATTAGAATTATCAATAGTAATAACTTACTAACAAATGAAACCCTATATTATTTACTTTATCAATGGTAGTCATCAATATCTCTCTACCTCATTTGACATAATGAATAACTTAGATAATTTACATCTAGCAGGTATAAATTATGATCTTGTTGATTATATAGTCCCATTAGATAAACATATCGATCAAAGCACATTAGAGGATAGAAAGTATTTACCTGACGGCAGTTCCATCTGGAAAAAAGAGAATCTAATTAATAAAAAAATCCAAGACATAACAATTAAAAGAAACGCCTTATTGCAAAAGCTTGATATAGACTTTCTTATCTCTCTTGAATCTCCGAACAACAGACAAACGCAAGTAATTAAAAAGAATAAAAATTTCTTAAGAGAACTCTCATGCAGAACAGAAATGTATCACTTGCACGACTGCGAAAAGATTAATAAATTTAATGCATTTTACAACATAGTAGATATAGAGATTATCGACCCCGGTTATGGTTGCTCAGAATCTGTTCCTTGCGTTACTATTGCCCCTCCTGAAGAGACGGACTATAATTATGGACTAGTGGCGGCTGCTCACGCTATTAGAGGCTCAAAAGGAGAATTACTCTCTGTGTCTATGGAAAAATTAGGATGTGGTTACATCTCAGATCCAGAAATTAAAATCAGTGGATACGAAGGAGAAAACGCTAAACATCCTATTCTAAAAGCAAAGGTTTCGAATATAATGTAAATATGACAGATGTATTATTTTCTTTTGGCGATGAGTTTATTTATTCTAACAACTTAGCAGATTGGTCTATAATTGACCCCGGCAAAGAGATTGAAATCATAGGCGACGAAGAGACGTTCTCTGTTGTCCGCGCAAATGTTATTAATTACAATAAAGTCTTTACAGTAGAGTCAAATTCTACAATTAAAATCGATAGCACCATTAATGATTTAGTTTTAGATGGCGATACTATTGATTGTTATTTTGTTACTTATTATACTGCACTAGTTAATGAAATTATTGAGGCTGGATCTGGATACAAAGGAAACGAATATGTAAACATTAATAAAAATACTTATTTCGATTCTAGCAACAATAGAAACGAAAGAGCTATCCTCCAAGTCAAATCTATTGATAGCAATGGAGGTATTACTGAACTCCATTTAATTAATAATGGCAAATTCACTCAAAACTTTGAGCAAGCAGAATTAGATGGCGGCTCTGGCAAAGGAGCAAAAGTAAGCCTAATCCTAGGCAAGCATGACAAAAAGGTTTTAAAATTCTTTTCTGTATTGAATGTTAAGCGAGAACAGGGTTCTACTTTTGTAGAATTAGATGAAAAAATTAAAGACAACTTCCTTGTGGGCGAGATCTATATAAAACGATATCGTATCACTTTAAATAAACCGACAAATAAAGAATACTCTAGCCATTCTTTTATTCTCAAAGTAGACAAGACTCCTTTCCTAAACCTACCACTAGCCAAAGATAACAATATAGAACAAATCTATAATCAGGCTATACTGACTATAGACTCTAAGATCAAAGAATTATCTACTGGCGTAAAGTAGACCTCCGGGTCTCTTTTGTTCGACCAATACTTCAACAACTTTGCTTCTAAGTAACTCAGCAAGTTTGCCATTGTTTTGCATGCTGTTCTGATCGTTTTTGGAATTGGATGCGCCTTTTTGAGTGGAGGAGTTAGCTTCAGAGGTAACTTCGCCGCCTTGAGACATGTTGATTGAAATATTATTTACTACAGACATACCAGACTCTTGGGTAGCTCCAGCGGCAGAAGCTCTTCCTGATTCTGATTGAGTTATTCCTGAATCCTTAGTGAGATTATCATTTAAAGTATTCAACGCTGTCACTAATTCATCCATACTAGATGATTGGTCTGTATTGGTTTGGCCGCTATAACTTGTCCCAACCATTCCGCCACTAGCATATTTAGGAAGAGAACCAGAATTCAATTGGCCCATGAAGTCTTTGCCGTACATATCAACAGCTTTTTTATTCATGACATATTCGCCGCCCATTAACAAAGCAGGGATATTGTCTTGGCCTGTAGAGCCGCCGCCAGCAAATTTGGCAATATAACCACCACTTGCTTTTCCAGTATAATTAGGCATAGAAGATGAGTACGCCTGATAAGGTTTGCCGACTGTAGCTTTAGGTGTTCTTAATTTTTCTGCTCCCATTGTGAGACCAGCAGAAGCTATTTGAATGCCAGCGGCAGCTAATCCTGAATAGAAGGTACTATTTACTTGATTTTTATAGTTTTTAAGGCTCTGCTTCTTGTCTGCCTCATATTGCGCTCGGTCTTGTAAGTACTGATCAAGTTTTTCATAACGATCTTGTCTTAACTTATTTTGAGGATTACTGTCGTCAGTTAGGGCTGCGGCTGACAATCTAGAATCAACAGCGTATTCTCCAGAAGTTGGGCGATCAGGATTATCATATAAGAATTCATTTTGTAATGGGCCAATAGAGAATCCTCCAGTTGCATATCTTGGGACGGCTCCACCATTCAAATTTCTTAAATAGTCAGTTCCATATTTATCAACAGAAGATTTCTTAATGACATACTCGCCGCCGCTCATCATCGCGGGCACATCATCTTTCATCCCAGAGCCGCCAGTAACCATACCTCCAGAATTGTAGCCTTTAATTGGCCCTCCATCTTTTTTGCCAGTAGTATAAGCCTTACCAAAAGCAAACAAAGCATCAACTCCCATCTCTAAAGACTTATCAAGCATTCTATTTAAGATGCCTTGGAACATGTCTCTAAATGCATCCTTAAGGGTTTTAGTACCTTTGATAGCTTCGCCAAATGCGCTGCCAATACCAGATTTGAAATCAGTTTGAAATGTATCAATTAGTTGACCAGTGTCTCTGGCAAAATCTGCTTTGTTGTAAGTAGTATTTTTTTCAGTGATAGCTCCTATATCTACATTTCCTTGGCGAGCATTACTTTCAATTCTGGCATTAGCAAAAACCGCTCTTTCGTCTTTGAAAGACTTGTCGCCTAATCTTCCTTTTTTATAATACAAATCGAAATTATATTCAGCATTTTGTTTTTCTTTAGCGAGAGTCCTGTCTCTTAACTCAATTTGCTTCTTTAAAAGTTCAGCTTCTTGCTCTACGTTCCTATCTTTTTTACTCAATAAGTTATTAACTTGTTTTTGTAATTCTTCGCTTGCAGTCGCGCTTATTGTTAAATTATTTAATTTGTCTACACCTTCTCTTTTCCTAATTAATTCAGGGGACAGATTCGCTTTTGTGGCATTTTTGGCTTCTAAAAGATATTGAAGCGATTCAGATCTTCCAATTGGACTCTCTCCTCCAGAGTCCTTCAGTGACATTAAAGCAGGAGCATTGTCTAATTTTTTTATTTCATCAGATATAAATTTAATGGACTTCATGGTCTCTTCTGTTATGGAGGAGCCAAATTCTTGATTTGCTTTATCAATAAATTCTTTATATGTCCCAGAAAGATTTCCATAATCAGGCATTTGTTTTGGAAGCTCATCAACATTTAATTGTTTTGATTGCACTTCTTTTACGGATAATTCTCCTGATTTCCCATCAATATTATATTTCGCTCTAATTTTGTTTATATATTTTACGGCTTCTTCACCTTCATAACTACTACCACTACTCATTCTTTCTTTATCTTTTGCAACTGTGGCTAGAGCTTCACTGTATTTATTTAGTTCTTCTTTATTTTTTTTCTTTAGCTCGTTAATTGCTTCTTGACCTTCTGTAGTTGGCGTAGTTAAAGGCGTAGCTTTCAACTCACCAGAATCTTGTATTCTTTTTAACAGAGCTTCTCTATTTGCTGGCGATATATCAGCGGGCAGTTTATTGTAAAGATCAGTTTGGAGAGTACCTCTTTGCGTGGAAGTGCTGAGTTTATTAATGACTTCTGTTAAAGAAGAGGTCAAAGCTTCTAATCTAGCACCTACTTCAGTTTCTATAACTTTTTTGAAATTTTCATTTATACTAGCTGGTAAAGCGCTTTCTAAAATAGAATTTTGATCTTGAGTTAATTCGTTTAAAAATCTAGCTTCTTGCTGCAATACATCAAGATAACTTCCCATATTCTCTAACTTAAATTGAGAAGCAATTTGATCCAAAGCAGTCTGCACTGCGCCTTCTCTGGCTTGATCGAAAGCTGCACCCAAAGCAGTGCCTTGTGTTGATTTTCCAGTTTGAATTTCAGTAACATTTTTAGCTAAATCTAAACTATCTCTTATTTGCTGAACTCTTCCTGCAATTGCTGTGGCTGCTAATGGGTTTAAATCAGAGGAAACTTGTCCATTAAAGCTTTGAGCATCTCTATACGGCACAGGAGCCTCAGTAGCTCTATTTAACTGTAATTGATTAGTTAAGATGTCTAAAAGCTTAAAAGAAGTAGAGCCCTTTTCAGCGGCAGTTCCAATAGCATTAGTTTTTCTAAATTCTGAAACTATTTCAGAAAGGTTGTCAAAAAGATCAGAAACTCCAATTTTACCAGTTGAACCCAAAGCTTGAGCGCCGCCAGCAAAAGAGAGTCTTTGATTTAAAGCTAATGATTGTTTTTGATATTCTCTAGAAGCTTTTTGTATGTCTAAATCTACATCGCCTTGAGCTTTGATTTTCGCAAGTTCATTTTGAAATTCGTTAAAAGAGACATCAAGAGACTGTATTAAAAGCTCAGAAGATTCTTTTGTAAAGGCTTTATTTATTCCTGCATTGTCCTGTATTATTTTTATTAATGATCCTCTTGTGTCAGAGACATTTCCTGTTTCATTTATTCCTTTCAATCCTTGAGTGACAACAGGAGTCAATAAGTCGATTTGTCTTTGGAAAACCGCTCTTTGCTTTTGTATATTGTCTGTACCTGTAGCTCCTTCTATAGCTGGGACTATTTTTCCTCTAGCTTCTTCGACTTTTTTAGTTATAGAATCCGAAAGAGAATCAAGAAGCTTACTTGTGGCGTCTCTTATTTGAGAATTTTGCCTTACATTTATTTCATTAGTATCTAATTGATTTTGTATATTATTTTTTGTTCCTTCGCCGACAAAAGGAGCAAAAGCGTCTAAAGCGCCTTTAACTCTGGCTCTTTGAGTAGAAACCACGCCCTCTGCTTGAATTTTATTAATTTCCCTAATCGTTTTACCACGGTTTTTCTCTATATCTATTTGATTAGATATTTGTAAGTTGATGTCATTAAATTGTTCATTTAAGCCTTTAAGAGCTTCAGCATTAGCAATAATTCTTTTAGTATTGACTTCTAGAATTTCAGTAAGGATTTTCGCTTTTCTCGCGCTATCAACGACAGCTAATCCTTGTTTTTGAATTGCATTTATAATAGACGTTACAGCGGCAAGGTCCAATTTGCCAAACGCATTATCAAGGATATCTGCAATTGATTCAGAAAGGATGCCTTTGTCTTTTAATTTAGATTTTATGCTTTCTACAGAACCCCTATCTAAAGCTTGTTCTTCTCCAATTTTTACAGCAGAAGTCATCCCTCCGCTCATGCTATAAACATCTCTAGTGTATGTGGTTTCTCTCTTTAAATTTTCAAAGAAAGTATTTAAATCTGTTGCCGCTGAACCGCCTTGAAAATTCTTTGCGACAGACTCTGGGTTTACAGAAGAAGAGAATAAGGAATTTAATGTGTTTTGATTTTTCTTTGATACTGATGCATTTCCAAAAATACTAGATTCATCTTTAATAAGAGCAGAAATAGCCAACTGTCTTTCTAAATTTTTCTGAGTATTACCTAACTCTTTATTGACTCCAGCAATAGCTTCAGAAACTTTAGTTATATCTGTTCCTGCCTGTAATACTTTATTCCTAAATTCATCAGGAATTGAGCTAAGAGCATCTGTTAAATTATTTTGAAATTTTAATAAAGCTTCTGGTTTAGTTTTAGGATCATTTAAAGCAGATTGTAATCCTTCTAAAGAGGTAGCATAATTTTGAGCAGCGCCAGAAAAATCGGAAGCTTTTTGTTTAGTTAGTTCTAGATTATCATTTATTTTTTCAATGACTTCTGCTGCCTTGCTTTCTTCCAACTTACGAAAAGCCTGATAAACGCCATAAACAGCCCCTACAGCAAGCCCTGCTGGACCAAATGCAGCCCCTGCCCCTGCTGACGAAAGCACATCTCCAACTCCAGAAGCAAGAGCTTTTGTCGTTTTGTTTTGTTTTGGAATAAATTCTGAAATTACATTTGCCAAACCAGCCCCTAGGATACCTATGCTTGGACCCATTGTTTTTGATAAAGTAGAGAATTTAGATCCTTCTTGAAACATTCCTTTCCCAAAGATAGGATCTTGAGTTCTTTTGAAATTATCTGTAGCTTCTTGTCTTGACGCTCTAGCTTCTTTTAGTTTAACTGCCGTCTGCTTTCTCTCTTCAGCAAGTTGAGTCCTTAATTCTTCTAACCTTGCTACCTGTTCTGGAGAAGCTTCTACTTGAGATCTTGATAATTTACGACTCAGTGGGTCCATTGTAAAAGGACCATTTACTAAAGCCCCAGTTGAAGTGCCTGTTAATCTTAATCTTTCGTCTACATTTGTAAAAGTGCTTTGTATTTCGTTTTGTATGGCTGCTTCTTTTTTTGCTAGACTTTTTGGAATTTGACCTATTGATTGAGAATAAGAATTAACAGCGTCAATTTGTTCTTTTTGTACTGCTTTTATCGAATCTTTATAGTTTTTAAGTTCTCCAGTGATGTCTTTAATAGAGGAATAAAATAATAGTAAAGCGCCACCAGATATAACAGCATCTACCCCACCAAATTCAGCAAAATTAGGAATATGCCCCCTTGCAGACATACCTTTTGTTTTGGGGTTTATGCCAGCTTTTTCTGCTAATCCAATTCCACCATTAAGAGAACCTTCTGTGGAGTTATAGACTCCTAATCCCATTGGATTGAAATTTGTTTTTAATTTAGAACTTTGACCTACTTTAACTTGAGAAGAGGAGTATCCAGCGGCCATCTCTCTTCCCATTGCTTCTTTAACTGGATTAAAGTTAGGAATAAAACCCTTAGAAAGACCATTAGGATAAAGATTTTCTAATCTTATATATTCTCCATAACCATTATCTGACATATTTTGCCAAGTAGCTTTGCCTTCTAGAGAAGTCGATAAAATGCCCATTTCTTCAAAAGCTTTTCTTAATTTTGAAAAATCTTCACGGTTGTATCCATAAGAGCCAGCTTCTCTTCTCTTCTTCAAATTTAAATTGACTCCGGGTATGTTTTTTATCTTTTTCATCGTGTAGCTGTTCATCGAAAAAGACTCTGGCAAAAAGACATTGTCCTGCGAATTATAAAATGTAGCAGCTTGACCAATTGATTTATCAATTGTTGAATATGTATCATATCTGTTCCCTGCTCCGCTTCTAACTTCAAATCCTTTTGGACTTAAGTATTTATTAATCTGATCTAAAGAATCTCTGTCAAGAGAATACTGTAATTTAGCTCTATCTTTATAAAGATTTGACATTAACTCTTTAGGAGAAAACATTCCTAAAATAGGAATAGAAGGGGGAATTAATGGACTATTTTTTCTTAAATCAGGAAGAGCATTTTTTAATCCAGTAATAAGATTAGGAACTCTGGGTCCAATAACAGCACCAGCATCAATTTTTTTAATGAGGCCCTTCTTAAGACCTTTGATTATAGAAAATAAAGGATTTCCTTCTGTGCTTCGTAAAAAAGAAACTTTTAAAGTACCGTCTGGTTTTATTAATAAAGAAGATCCGCTTCTTTCTCCAATTGCCATTGATTCATCAGTTTGAATTGGTGTAGGTGCAGGAGCAGATGCTGCTCCACCTGACAAATTAAAATCCATTTGTTGAGGAGCAAAATTAGGAATAAAACCAGAAGCTAAATTTGGCAAAGATCCGGGAACAAAATCTGGCAATCTCGTCCTTAAAGCATTCAAGAAAGCTCCTGCTCTTGCTCCTCTATTTTGCCTAGAAATAAAACCTTGTTGGCCTCTAACAGGAATACCAGCTACAGCATTTGGGTTCTCAAGACTAGAGAAGAATGCTCCAGAATCACGATTCAAAGAAGATAGTCTTTCCAAAGTTCCTGCGCTTGCCATTTCGGGGTCGAAGTATTTGTCAGCGAGCCAATCTCTTAACTTGGGAGAAA